>ENA-OPAG01001312-OPAG01001312.1-human-gut-metagenome-genome-assembly--contig:-NODE-1312-length-13075-cov-2.908065_pt1 | contig 13075 bp, 10 predicted proteins | sample MGYA00241053_ERZ501422 | MGnify/ENA primary metagenome ERZ501422 (study PRJEB25962, sample SAMEA2042619) | human gut metagenome | biome: human gut; feature: human-associated habitat; material: faeces... | reverse complement strand
TCACCCGCTGGGTGATGATCAGCTGGGTCTTCCCTGCAAGATTCCGGTTCAGGGTGGCGCGGAGCTTCGCTTCCGTCAGGAAGTCCAGCGCGGAAAAGCTGTCGTCAAAAATGTAGATGGGCGCATTTTTCAGCAGCGCACGGGCAATGCTCAGCCGCTGTTTCTGTCCGCCGGACAAGTTCTTGCCCGACTGGCGGATCATGTGGTCGATACCATCCGAGAAGCCGTTCACGAATTCTCCGGCCTGCGCGATCTCCAGCGCTTCCCGGATCTCCACGTCCCCCGCTTCCAGCCTGCCCATGCGCACATTGTCCCGGATGGTGCCGGAATAGATGGTCGCGTTTTGCAGCACGCAGCTGATATTGTCCCGCATGGTGCGGCGGCTGAGGGTCTGAGTCGGCATTCCGTCCATGCGAACCTCCCCGGAGGTGGGCATACGAAAGCCCAACAGGAGCTGCACCAGCGTGCTTTTTCCCGAACCGGTGCCGCCGATGATCGCCGCCCGCTGTCCCTTTTTCACGGAAAGGGTGATGTCTTTCAGGGCGGCCTCCGCCGCGCCCTCGTAGCGGAAGGTCACATGGTCAAAGTCGATATCCCCGGACAGGGTGATGTCCTGCCGCTCGATGGGGTCGGCCATGCCCTTGGCATGAAGCACCTGCCCGATGCGCTTTGCCGCCACTTCGGCCTGGGGAAAGCTGATAATGGCAAACGCACCGGTGACAACGCCCGCAGAGACCAGAGACACATACTGGACGATGGCAAAAATGTCGCCGCCGGTCAGACCGGTGGATGTCTCCATCCGCCAGCCGCCCAGATACACGATCAGCACCGCCGCCACGTTCAGCAGGAAGGTCGCCAGCGGAGAAATGGCACCCATGGCCACATTGCCCCGGATGAAGCTGTTCACCATGATACGGGTAGCTTCGGACACCCGCTCATGCTCCCGCTTCTCGGAGTTGAACGCCCGGATGACACGGATGCCCCGCAGACGCTCCCGCATAATCTCATTCTGCCGGTCTACAAACTTGTCGGATACTTCCCAGATGCCGTCGATCTTCTTTCCGATGAAGATAACGATTGCCAGAATCACAGGAACGAAGGCCAGCATGGTCAGCGACAGCGCCACGTCCTTCCGCAGCGACAGCGCCACGCCGCCAAAAAACAGCACCGGGATCATGATGACAGTGCCGGACAGCTCCGCCGCGATCCAGCTCACCGTCTCCACATCGTGGGAGCAGCGGGTCACAAGCGCCGCCGTCCCCAGCTCGCCGAATTCCTCGAAGCTCATCTGGTTGACCTTGCGGAACACGGCACTGCGGAGGTCAGCGCAGAAGGAGGCCACCACATCGTTGGAAATTTTCGACCCCAGGATCACCGTTCCCAATCCCACAAGCGCCACCGCCGCCATAATGGCGCAGCATCTGACAATGTAGGAAAAATCCGCCCGATAAACGCCCTTGTTGAGAATTTCGCTCATGATGGCGGGCAGCAGCAGGTCGCAGACCGTGGATACCGCCACGGCGATGGTCGCGGCCAGCAGCCCCCTCCAGTAGGGCTTCAGATAATGCATCATTTCTTTCATTTTTCTACCTCAAGCAATAAAACTTCATGCATGTGCGCTGCACCGTGAAAATGCGCAAATGCTGATGCATGAAGTTTTTGTGCATCATTTCCGGTTGCAACGTAGGGGCGAGGAAATGCACATTTCTTATTTTTCTATGCATTTGCATAGAAAAACGGCCCAGGCCGAAGCCTGCGCCGCACAAATCGCCCGTGCCGGTATTCCTACCGCGCGGTTCCCTCCGGAGCAAGTCTTCTGCCGCAAACGTTCCAGCCGTTCTTCAACATATTCACTTCCTCCTTTCTCACAATTGTGAGCATATCATAACACGCCGGTTTTCCTTTGTCAACCAACATTCTCCGTTCCGGCGGTGGATAAGCCGGGTTTATTCACACCGTTATACACAGTTTCCACAATTTTATCCACAGGCAATCTACATAACACCCGGCAAAATCCGTTATGTTCTGAAAAATGTAATGTTTTTGTAATCTTTAGTTACAGTTTGGTTTACATTCACCGTATATTCGTCGATATTCATGCAAAAGGGGGAGACTTCCCGTCTCCCCCACATTCTATAATGCTTCCCCCAGAATGGACTTGGTGGCGTAGGCATTCAGGCTCATGTCGGCCACATGCCCCGCTTTGTACTCGTAATACGCCTGAGCGCCGATCATGGCGCCGTTGTCCCCGCACAGGTGAAGCGGCGGCAGATAGACCTCCGCCCCCAGCTTCTCCGCCGCCGCGAGGATGTCCGCGCGGATGCGGGAATTTGCGGCAACGCCCCCGGCCACGGCAATTTTCCGATAGCCGGTCTGTTTCAGCGCCATCACCGCCCGGGGTACCAGCGTGTCGGACACCGCCGCGGAAAAGGCGGCGCAGAGGCTGGGAATATCCAGCTCTTCCCCCACCTGTTCGGCATGGTGGATCAGGTTCAAAGCTGCAGTTTTCAGCCCGGAAAAGCTCATATTGTAGGGATTTTCACCGGGTTTGCTGCGAGGAAGGACGTATTTTGTCTCGTCCCCCTGCCTCGCGGCCCTGTCCAGCGCCGCGCCGCCGGGATAGGGCATCCCCAGCACCCGCGCGACCTTGTCGAAGGATTCCCCCGCCGCGTCATCCAGCGTCGTGCCGAGTATGTTCATGTCCGTGTAGTCTTTGACCTCCACGATCATCGTGTGGCCGCCGGACACCACCAGACACAGGAACGGCGGCTCCAGCTCAGGATAGGCGATGTAATTGGCGGCGATATGTCCCCGGATGTGGTGAACCGGGATCAGGGGTTTCCCCAGCGCCAACGCCGCCGCCTTGGCGAAGTTCACTCCCACCAGCACCGCGCCGATCAGCCCGGGGGCATAGGTCACGGCCACGGCGTCGATGTCGCTTCTTAATAGACCCGTCCGCGCCAGCGCCTGATCTGCCAGACCGTAGATGGCTTCAATGTGCTTCCGGGACGCGATCTCCGGCACCACACCACCATAAATGCGGTGCAGATCGACCTGAGACGCGATGCAGTCCGTCAGGACCTCCCGTCCATCCCGGACAATGGCCACGGCGGTCTCGTCACAGGAGGACTCCACAGCTAAAATGTTCAAGTTTCCCACTCCTTTCTCAGAATGAGAGCGTCTTCTTTGGGATTTTGGTAGTAGTTCCGGCGGGTTCCCACATGGGCAAAGCCCAGCGATTCATAAAGGGCGCGGGCAGGGTCATTGGATGCGCGAACCTCCAAGGTCAGGCAGCGGCTTCCCCGTTTCTTCAGTTCCCCTATCAGCGCCAGAATCAGTGCCCGGGCGACGCCCTGCCGCCGGGAGTCCGGGTGGACAGCAATATTCATCATATCCGTCTCGTCCATCACCGTCTGGGAGCCGACGTAGCCCGCCACCGTCCCGCCGTCCAGCGCCACAAGCCAGCAGGAAAGTGGATTTTCCAGCTCGGAAGCGACGCTTTTTTCGCTCCACGGGTCGGAAAAGCAAACTTTTTCCAGTGCCGCGACCTGAGGGACATACTCCGCCGTCATGTGCGCAATTCTCATTTTGCCTCGTACCAGCTCTTTCCGAATTTTGCTTCCGCCGTCAGCGGCACACTGAGAGACGCCACGTTTTCCATCTCCCGGCTGACCAGCGCCGCGACCTCTTGGGCAATACCCTCCGGGCATTCCACGATCAGCTCGTCGTGAACTTGCAAAAGGAGCTGTGCGTCGGGGTATTTTTCGTTCAGGGCGTTTTCTACCCGAATCATGGCCAGCTTGATCAAATCCGCCGCCGTTCCCTGAATGGGCGTGTTCAGCGCAATGCGCTCCGCACCGCTGCGGACGTTGAAATTGCTGCTTTTCAGCTCCGGAATATACCGGCGGCGGCCGTACAGCGTCTCGGTGTAGCCGATTTCCCGGGCATCCGCCACCACCTTGTGCATGTATTCCTTCACACCCCGGTAGTTGTTCAGATAATTGTCGATATACGCCCGGGCTTCATAGCGGGAAACCCCGATATCCTCCGCCAGAGAGAACTCGGAAATGCCGTAGACAATGCCGAAATTGACGGCCTTGGCGTGTGAGCGCTGCAGCGGCGTGACCTCGTCGAGCGGCACGCCAAACCCCTGCGACGCCGTGACGGCGTGGATGTCCTCCCCGCTGCGGAAGGCCGCGATCATGGTCTCATCATCGGCAATATGCGCCAGCAGGCGCAGCTCGATCTGGGAGTAGTCGGCCGAGAAGAAGAGGCAATCCGTATTGTCCGGGATAAATGCCTTACGGATCTCACGACCCAGATCGTTCCGTACCGGAATGTTTTGCAGGTTCGGATTGGTAGAGCTGAGGCGTCCGGTAGATGTTACCGCTTGGTTGAAAGAGGTATGTATCTTTCCGGTCTGCGGATTGATCAACTCGGGTAGAGCGTCGATATAGGTACTTAATAACTTTTTAAGTCCGCGGTATTCAAGAAGCTTGCCGATGATGGGATGCTTGTTGCGAAGTTTCTCCAATACATCCTCGCTGGTACTGTAACCGCCAGTTTTGGTCTTCTTCGCTTTCTCGTCCAGCTTCAAGCGGTCGAAAAGGATTTCGCCGACCTGTTTCGTGGAGTTGATGTTGAACTCCGTGCCGGCCAGCTCGTAAACCTCTTGCTCCAGTTTGTTCATGGAGGCGGTAAGTTCCCCCGAAGATTGCTTAAGCGCTACCGTATCCAGCGTGACGCCAGTGGCCTCCATTTCCGCTAATACATATATTAATGGCATCTCGATCGTGGTGAAGAGGGATTCCAGTCCTTCTTTCTTCAACTCGGGCGCGAAATAATTCTTTAGCTTGAGCGTGATGTCCGCATCCTCGGCGGCGTATTCGGCGATTTGCTCCACGGGTACGTTTCGCATCGATAACTGGTTCTTTCCTTTTGGGCCGATCAGTTCCTCGATGTGGACGGTCTGGTACTTGAGGTAGGTCTCCGCTAGGTAATCCATTCCGTGCCGCAATTCCGGATTCAGCAGGTAATGGGCGATCATCGTATCGAACAGAGGACCGGCTACCTTCACGTTGTATTTACGAAGTACCAAAATATCGAATTTGATGTTTTGCCCGATCTTTAATGATTTCGGATTTTGCAGGGCAGGGGAGAAGCGTTCCACTACTTTCGCCGCCTCTACTGAGTTGGCGGGAACAGGGACATACCAAGCCTCGTTTTCTTTCACGGCGAACGACATTCCGACCAATCCGGCTTTCAAGGGATCGATGCCATCGGTTTCCGTGTCAAAAGCGAAAAATTCTTGACCCAATAAAAAGCGGGCTAAATCGGCTTGTTTTTCCTCTGTATCAGTTAAATAATAGTTATGGGGGGTGGACTTTAAGTCCGTGAGAATCGATTTTTTGGGCTCTTCCGTACTCTCGGGCGTAAAAATCGCGAACAAATCGCCTTGAACGGGACCTTTCGGAGCGGCTTTGACCGGCTCAGAACTTAGCTTGTTAATAAATGTTCTAAATTCCAATTCTGTGTAAATCTCAGTCAGGCGCTCTTCGTTTGGCTTTTCACGAACGCAACGGGCGGCATCGAACTCGATAGGGACATCCGTCTTGATCGTCGCCAAGAATTTGGAGAAATGGATTTGCTCGGCGTTCTCCTCCACCTTCTTCTTTTGCGCGCCTTTCAACTTATCAGTGTTCGCTAACAGGTTCTCGATGCTTCCGAATTCGGTCAGTAGTTTTTGAGCGGTCTTCTCGCCGACACCCGGACAGCCGGGGATATTATCGGAAGCGTCGCCCATCAGTCCCAGCAAGTCGATCACTTGCTCCGTACTCGTGAGGCCGTACTTGTTTAAGACCTCAGGCACGCCCATGATCTCGTAATCGCCTCCGAATTTCGGACGATACATAAATATATGTTCGGACACCAATTGGCCGTAATCTTTATCCGGCGTCATCATGTACACCTCGAAGCCTTCCTTCTCCGCCTGTTTGGATACGGTGCCGATCACATCGTCCGCCTCGTAGCGGGGTACTTCCAGAATCGGAATATTGTAAGCCTCTATGATTTCTTTAATGATAGGGACGGATTGACGGATCACTTCCGGCGTCTCTTCCCGTTGTGCCTTGTATTGCTCGAAGGCCTCATGGCGGAAGGTCGGTCCCTTCGGGTCAAAGGCCACCGCTATATGAGTCGGGTTCTCACGTTTTAATACATCCTCCAGACTGTTGATAAAACCGAAAATGGCGGAGGTATTCACACCCTTGGAGTTGATACGCGGATTCTTGATGAAGGCGTAATAGGAGCGATAAATTAACGCATACGCATCTATAAGGAATAACTTCATTACTTTTAACACGTTTTAGTGGGACAAAATCTGGGTAAATGTACGAAAAAACTCGCTTACTCGATAGTTTTTGTTACTTTTGCGAATCTTTGCATGGAATTATGGATGAAAGAAGGAAAATAGAAGAACCGGTTTCCGCTGAATTTGAACGTTTCAATAAGGATTTCGAGGCATCTCTACGCAGCGAGACGACCCGGTTACAATCGGCTATCGACGTTATACTGAATTCTACCGGGAAGCATGTGCGTCCGTTATTGGTGCTCCTTACCGCCAAGGTCTGTGGACAGGTTACGGATAACACGATCAATTCCGCTGTCTTGCTGGAGCTTTTGCATACCGCCACGTTGATTCACGATGACGTGATCGATGAGACGAAGCAACGTCGTGGCGTTCCCTCATTGAACGCTATCTTCGATAACCGTATTTCCGTGTTGGTAGGTGATTATGTGCTTTCTACCGCTTTGATCCGTTCCATACAAACCGGCGATTTGCGGATTGTCGGGATTATCTCTAATTTAGGCAGAGACTTGTCCGAAGGTGAGATCAAGCAATTGGAGACCGCCGAGGAGAGTATCCTAGACGAGAATTGCTATCTGCAAGTGATCAAGAAGAAGACGGCTACCTTGCTTTCCGCTTGCACGGAGATTGGGGCCATTTCATCGGGCGCCTCTGCGGAGGTGATCGCTCTTTGCCGTGAGTTTGGCGAGTATCTGGGGTATTGCTTCCAGATCAAGGATGATATCTTTGATTATTTCAAGGAGGCGAATATCGGTAAGCCGACGGGAAATGACATTCGTGAGGGTAAGGTTACGCTTCCATTATTATATGCCTTGCGGAAGAGGAGGCCGCCCGTTATTTGGATATGATTTTACGGAAAGATTTCGCGGCGGAGAATGTCGATTCCTTGATCGAGTTCGCCAAGGCGAATGGTGGAATCGAATATGCCGAGGCCCGCATGAAGGAATATCATGATAAGGCGGTCGATGTTCTTTTGAGATTACCCGAATCCGAGGCCCGGACATCCTTGATCTGTTTGGCGGATTATATTATGACTCGCTCCAAATAGAAATTCCTTTATCTATTAGTTGTAGAGAGAGATGGCTCTTGTTAGTAAAAAAGTAAGTATGCTTCAATAGCCAATGAAGTTAACTTACTTGACGAAGTAAGTTAACTTCGATGTCAAGGTAAGTTAACTGACTTTGAGAGTGCTTACCGGACACAGGATTCTAAGTCATCTGCGCCCGGTTTATTAGAATGGACTATTTCCCGAGTCGTTTTTCTATATCACCGACCAGACTGCTCGCTCCTATACGGAACAAATCTTTGTTAAGCCATTCATCGCCTAGTATCTCCTTTACGATCGTATAATATCGAACTGCGTCTTCCGCCGTGCGTACGCCTCCGGAGATCTTGATGCCAACCTTGTTTCCGGTGATGGAATGGTAGGTTTTGATGGCCTTGCACATGGTATGGGCGGCCTCGAAAGTGGCTCCCGGGTATCCTTTACCCGTGGAGGTCTTGATGAAGTCCGCACCGGAATACATGGCTAGGATGGATGCTTTTTGGATGTTCTCCGCTGTGACTAAAGCTCCGGTCTCTAAGATTACCTTTAAATGGGCGTGGCGACAGCTCTCCTTGATCTCTTGTAATTCTTCCGTCAATTCCTCGAAATTGTCTTCCATGAAGTAGCCTAAGTTCATGACAACGTCGATTTCATCGGCTCCCTGCATGACAGCCATGGCCGTCTCGGCGATCTTGACTTCCGTAAATGTCTGTGAGGAAGGAAAACCTCCGGCAACCGATGCGATCTTAATCTCTTGTGCGGTAAGTGCCTGCTTAACCGTTTCCACGAATAGGGGATAGACGCAAATAGCGGCTACGTTCGGGACATCCGGACGAGTTCCCTCGAAATCATTTACCGTGTCTACCATCTTCCAGATGCTTTCTTTGGTATCCAGACTGGTTAATGAGGTCAAGTCGATGCAACCATGAATCGTTTTCAATACTTCCGGTGTAAAGTTCTCTTGGAAATGTTTCTCTAAAAGAGCGTTTACAGCCTCAGTGGTCTGGCTATCCGGCAGGGCCGGCTCAAACTTATTGAAAGCTTCATGATAACGATCTGTCTGTACGGAATTTGATTCGTGTTCATGTTCATGATGATGATCATGTCCACATTCGCAATCGTGATGATGTGCCATATGCTTATAGTTTTTGATTGTTTATATGTCGTTCTTTATCTCGGTCTGTTTTCTTTTGGAGATTCTTCTCGAAAGCGGCGGTAAGATCTACTCCGGTCTGGTTGGCGAGGCAAAGCAGTACCCATAAGACATCTGCTATTTCATCGCCTAAATCCTGGTGTTTGTCACTTTCCTTGAAAGACTGCTCACCGTAGGTACGTGCCATGATCCGGGCTAGCTCGCCCACTTCCTCGGTGAGGATGGTCATATTGGTAAGCTCATTGAAATAACGGACCCCATAGGTCTTGATCCAAGAGTCTACCATTTGCTGGGCTTGTTTTAAGGTTATATCTGCCATACTTATTCTTTATTTTGAGAGTCGATAATAATAGTAACCGGCCCGTCGTTTAAAAGTTCAATTTTCATATCAGCTCCGAATGTTCCGGTTTGTACAGGTTTTCCGAGTTGAAGCCCTACCTCTTCGCAAAAAGCTTTATACATCGGAATGGCGATATCCGGTTTAGACGCTTTTAAGTAGGAGGGGCGGTTCCCTTTTTTCGTAGAGGCGTGTAAGGTAAATTGGCTGACAACCATGATCTCGCCTCCCGCTTCGATAACCGAGCGGTTCATGACCCCGTTTTCATCGTCAAATATGCGTAGGTTGGTGATCTTTTTTGCCAACCATTCAATGTCTTCTTGCGTATCCTTGTCCTCGATACCGACTAATACCAATAACCCCTTTCCAATTTTGGACTTAAGCTGTCCGTCTATCGTGACGGAAGCGTGCTGCACACGTTGTGTAACTGTTCTCATCTTGTTCGCTTTTTGTTCGCTTTTGTTCTATTTTTGTTCTATTTTTGTTCGCTTTCTGTTCGCTTTCCATCCAGTCCCTCTTGTAGTGCCTTGGCTTTCGCTTCGCCAATCACGGATTTCAGTTCCTCGAAGCTTGCTTCCTTGATTCGTTTTACGCTTTTAAAGTGACGTAAAAGTAATACTTTTGTCTTTTCACCGATACCCTTAATGGTGTCTAATTCGGATTTTGTCTGGGTCTTACTTCGTTTATCCTTGTGGAAAGTGATGGCGAAACGGTGTACCTCGTCTTGTATCCGGGTAAGCAGATGGAATAGCGGACTGTCCAAACGCATGCCAACGGTTACGGGTGGGAACCCGAATAATAACTCCGAGGTCCGGTGCTTACCATCTTTCGCTAGTCCGGCGATTGGAATGGACAAGCCTAATTCATCTTCTACCACCGAGCGAACCACTTCCATTTGCCCCTTTCCACCGTCTGTTATAATCAAGTCGGGTAGGGGAGATCGCTCCTCGATCGCTCGCCCGTAACGCCTACGGACGACTTCTTTCATGGAGGCGTAATCATCCGGACCGACTACGGTCTTTATATTGTATTTACGATACTCCTGCTTGGACGGTTTCCCCATCTTGAATACCACGCAAGCCGCTACCGCATCGCTTCCCTGTATGTTTGAATTATCGAAACATTCGATATGAGCGGGCAGTTTTTCCAGATGCAAGGCCTCTTGGATCTCTTTCAAGATACGGGTATTCCGTTGTTCCGGATTCAACTTTTCCGCTTGCTTCAAGCGGTCTACCTTAAACTGCTTAACGTTCATCTCGGATAAATCAAGCAGTTTCTTTTTATCTCCTCTTTGGGGAATGGTGAAAGTGACATTCTCTAGCTGCATGTCCAGCTTGAAGGGTACGATAATCTCCCGGGCGGTGCTTTTAAAACGATTCCGCATCTCGATAATGCCTAGGCTTAACAATTCCTCCTTGCTTTCGTCCAATCGTTTTTTATACTCGAATGTATAGGCTTGTACGATCGCCCCGTTTCCGATATGCATAAAGTTTACATAAGCGGAATGGTCATTCTCTATGATCGTGAATACATCTATATTATGTAGCATCGGGGTTACGACCGTAGATTTAGAACGGTAGTTCTCGATGACTTCGTATTTTTCCTTGATCTTTTGCGCTTCCTCGAACTTGAGCTCGGCAGCGAGCGATTGCATCTCCTCATAGAGGTGTTTGCTGATTTGCGAGATGTTGCCTCGCAGAATCTCTTTGATCTCGGAAATATTTTGCTGGTATTCTTCCAATGATTGCAAGCCTTCACAAGGCCCTTTACAACGCTTGATATGGTATTCCAGACAAACCTTATAGCGTCCTTGTGCGATGGATTCGGGAGTGAGGGGATATTTGCAAGTGCGTAATGGGTAAAGTTCCTTTAGCATCTGTAGCATCACTTTCGCCGTGAACAAAGAGGGATAAGGACCGTAATATTGTGATCCGTCCCGAACGATGTTCCGGGTTTGGAAAACCCGGGGAAAGTACTCGTTCTTTACCACGATGGAAGGGTAGGTTTTGTCGTCCTTCAATAATACGTTATAGCGGGGACGATACTGTTTGATGAGGTTGTTTTCCAGTAGTAACGCGTCTTCTTCCGTATCGACGACTATATATTTGATATCCCGGATTTGTTTGACTAACACACGTGTCTTATTGCTGTCATGTACCTTGTTGAAATAAGAGGATACCCGTCGTTTTAGGTTCTTCGCCTTGCCGACGTATATAATCGTTCCGTTTTCATCGAAATACTGGTAGCATCCCGGCTTTTCCGGAATGACCGATAGGATCGTTTTGATATGTTCGTCTTTATCGGCTATCATACGAATAGGGAAGTAAATTGGAATGTCTCGCTATTGAACAAACCTTTGTTGCTAAGTTTCAAGGATGGGATCACCAGCAATCCCATAAAAGAAAGCGTCATTTGTAATGAATCCATCGGGGTCTTTAACCGTTTGATCTTTTCCTCGATCTCTTCGTAACGGCGGCTCGTCTCTTCCAATGATTCGTCGCTCATCAATCCCGCTACCGGCAAGGGCAGGAGAGTGACTTCGTCCATACTGCTTACTGCGATTCCACCTTTAGCCTTTATTACCGCATTGATCGCTTGCATAAGCTCGAAATCGGTTACGCCTATAGCGATGATGTTATGGCTATCGTGGGAAATACTTTGAGCGATGGCACCGAGCTTGAGCCCTGTTCCTTTTATAAAGGCAATAGCCGGAGGAGCCGTTTGATAGCGATTTAGAATGACGAGTTTTAAAATGTCTCGTTCTGTATCCGATTCTACAAATCCATCGAATGTATGTACAGGATATAGTTCTTCTTTCGTGATTAATTCGCTGTCTTCGCAAACAATGACACGCATCTGTTCCCCTTTCGCTTTTACCGCTAGCTTTTCTAATGTGATCGGTTTCGTGTGGAAATTATTACGATGTATAGGCTTTTGGAGTGGAAGCGTGCATTTTTCCCCATCGTATACACAGGTTCCTTGTATATAGGTTGCCTGTATGGTTAGATCCTTTAAATTGTCTACTTGGATAAAATCGGCGGAGTCTCCCTCTCGTAAGAAACCTGCGGGAATTTTATAGTGCATGGCCGGATTATAGGAAGCGGCCCGTAATACATCATATAGATCATATCCTAAATCCAGCGATTTTTTTACCATCCTATTTATGTGTCCTTTGTTTAAAAACGAAGGATGCGCGTCATCCGTACAGAACATGATTTGTTCGGGATACTCTTTCAATAGCGGATGAAGTGCGTCAAAGTTTTTCGCCGCGCTTCCTTCCCGAATAAGGACATGCATCCCAAGCTCACATTTTTCACGGCCTTTTTCTAGATAGATGGTTTCATGATCGGTGGAAATGCCAGACTCGATATATGCCTTTAGCTTGGGGCCTGTTGCTAGGGGATAATGTCCGTCGATGGGTTTCCCTGCGTTTTTCGCGGCTTCTATTTTGCGCATAACTTCCGGATCTTTATTTAAGACTCCGGGGTAATTCATCATCTCTGCCAAGAAGTGTAGATCCTCTCGTTCCAACAAACGAGCGGTTTCGTCTGCGTCTATGATCGCACCGGAGGTTTCCATAATCGTAGCCGGTACGCAAGATGGGACACCGAACCATGTGTAGAAAGGAATCCCTTTCGCGTTGTCGAGCATATATTCGACTCCTTCGGTACCCATTACATTCGCTATCTCATGAGGGTCCGCCACGGCACCGATACTGCCATGGCGTACGGCTGCGTGAATGAATGCCGCAGGGGTTACCATGCTACTCTCTATATGGACATGCGCGTCAATAAAGCCGGGGAGGAGGTAAGATCCCTCATCTTGTCCGGTAGGGATTACCTTTTTGATGCGCCCGTTTTGAATTGAAATCTCTGCCCCAAAGGTGCGCCTGTTGATTATATCTACCAGATTTCCTCGTATAACCAGTGTTTTAGCTTCATTCATTTGAATATCTCCTTTAATATGTTTCACGTGGAACATTTCGTGTTTTATCTTCCGAGCAGTACCAAAAGGATGTTGATGTCGCTAGGGGAAATACCCGGGATGCGGCTCGCTTGAGCGATCGTGTCGGGGTCTATCCGGGTCAATTTCTGGCGGGCTTCCGTAGATAAAGACTGGATAGAATTGTAATCGAATTTACCCTTGATCCGGATATTCTCTAAGCGGTTTATC
>ENA-OPAG01001311-OPAG01001311.1-human-gut-metagenome-genome-assembly--contig:-NODE-1311-length-13090-cov-2.855466_pt1 | contig 13090 bp, 13 predicted proteins | sample MGYA00241053_ERZ501422 | MGnify/ENA primary metagenome ERZ501422 (study PRJEB25962, sample SAMEA2042619) | human gut metagenome | biome: human gut; feature: human-associated habitat; material: faeces... | reverse complement strand
CGGGATTTTGGCATATTCATGCCAAAACACCTCGCGAGATAGTGGTGTGTGAACAATAACAAAATATTCTCTATTGCCAGTCTGGAGTACGCATATTACTTTACAAATCTGTCAATTGCTACCTCAAGTTCTTTAATTGCCTCTTTATCACCATGTTCCACTGCATCTACGATACAGTGTTCGATATGATCCTGCAGAATAATCTTACCTGTATTATTGATAGCAGATTTCACTGCTGAAAGCTGTATCAGAACTTCCGCACAGTCTCTTCCGTCCTCTATCATACGTTTGATAGATTCCATATGTCCGATTGCTCTGGACATACGATTCAGCACTGCCTTTGTATGTGCATGACTGTGATGATGCCCATGCTCCCCATGAGAATGTTCAACTACCGTCCCATCCTCCAGTACATGCGTATGTGTCTTTTGTTCCTCGGCCATAACATTCCCCTTTCTCTTTCAGAATATCCGATTCTTTACCGCTTATCTGTCTTTATATCCTCACACACTGTCTGTGGCTTTCCTGCTTACAGCACTTCCGTACAGCGTAAATGATATTATACCACATTTGTCAAATTTCTGTAAAGGAGCAACGCTGTTTTATTTGTGAAGTCGTAATATCAAAAATAATGGTTCCATCCTCCAGGACAGTTTTTTCATAGGAAACTTCTTTTCCTTTGAATTTATTTCTGATATATTCTTCCGGATCCTCAAGTTCCAGCTCTTCCACAAAAACATCACGCATCTGATTCCGCGGACATTTATTAAAAATTTCCCATATCAGTTCATATTCTTTCATATTCCATCTCCAGTCCGTAAGACGGATATTCACAATCCGTTTCACTATTTAGCCCTCTTCGGCTGATTTACGGCAATCTGCACAGATTGTCCTGCGGTTTTTCCCAACCAGTCTGAGACTATTATAATTATTTTTAGATTTTTTGTCAAAAATAATTGCATGAAGACGAATTATAGCGTATCATAGTTTATAATTATCAAAACAGCAATGTTACTGTTCATTTTGCAGCCTGATGTTTTTTTGAATTCTGCATATTCACAGTAACTGTAACTATTCAGTACTTTCGGGAAGCAGTGTACCGGATAGTTACCGACAGCTACAAACTAATTACATATATAAAGGAGAGAAATCTATGAAGCTTTTAAAAGACCGAATTCTTAAGGATGGAGTTGTAAAACCGGGAAATATTTTAAAAGTAGACAGTTTCTTAAATCATCAGATGGATATTACCCTCATCAATGAAATCGGCAAAGAATTCAAACGCCGCTTCTCCGACTGTCCAATCACTAAAATCCTTACAATTGAAGCATCCGGTATCGGTATCGCCTGTATTGCTGCACAGTACTTTGATGTACCTGTAGTTTTTGCCAAGAAAGCACAGAGCGTGAATCTGGATGGAGAAATGTATACAACTAAAGTAGAATCTTTCACTCATAAGAAAGTATATGATGTGATCCTTTCCAGGAAGTTTCTCGGACCTGAAGATCATGTACTTCTGATTGATGATTTCCTTGCTAACGGATGTGCACTTCTCGGCCTGATCGATATTGTTAAGAAATCAGGGGCAACTCTTGAAGGAGCCGGTATTGTTATTGAGAAAGGATTCCAGCATGGCGGTCAGGAGATCCGCGATATGGGAATACGTCTTGAATCTCTTGCCATTGTTGATTCCATGACAGACGATTCCTTAACCTTCAGAGATTAACTATAAAAGGATGGGAAAACCCATCCTTTTTTGTTCTATGAATTCTTTATTTTTTCTGATCTGATGTTTTCTCCACTTTTGAGTTATCTTCGGAATCATAGATCAGATTTTCTCTCGTTTCACCTTCTGATTTATCTTCTGTTTCGGGAGTTGGTGTCACTTCTTTTGAATCTTCCTCTGAGGCTGTCTTTAATGTCACTTTCGGCACAGGTGTTGCCTCTGGCGCAGGTGTCACCTCCGGTGTCGGTGTGGGATCAGGAGCGATCTCATCTTCCGTATAAGTTCCGTTATCCACAAGAATCTGATAATTATCCTTGTCGATCATCTGTGCTCCACATGTAAAAGTTCCCACAATCTTTACTCCGTTATCATACTGTGAATAATCTTTTACGTCAACTTTCTCTCCTGTCAGATAGTCAATGGCCATCTGTGCTCCGCCCTTAGCCAGTTCCTTACGGTCCATAAACATGGTAAATGACATTTTACCTGCTGCAATATCCTTTACTGCCTGTGCCTCACTGCCATATCCTGTGATCATCGGCCATTCATCACTTCCCGGTTCCAGACCACTGTCATTTAAAATTTCCTCTGCAGCATAAGCAAATCCGTCATATGCAGTACAGATAATATCCGGAGCCTTCTCCTCTGCATAAAACTCACTTATGATTGAATCAAGTTTTGTCTTTGCAGATGTCTCGCTCCATCTCATGATTCCTGTATCATCAAATGACGTATTTCCGGATTTACATACAAGTGTTCCATCATCCAGATATTCCTGAAGCCCTTCCTGGATTCCATTACACAGAAACAGTGCAGCATTGTCATCCGGAGATCCCATGAGAAATTCTATTGTATAAGACTTCTTATCCTCTCTGGCTTTATCCAGATCCATTTTTTTGATAATTTCTTTGGCAATATCCTTTCCTATTGCTCTGGTATCATAAGTTACATAATAATTGATATCCGCAGTATCCCGAATCAGACTGTCATAGGAAATAACCGGTATTTCCTGCTCTTTGGCAGTTTTCAGGATATCTGTCAGACCATAGGAATCTACCGGATCAATGATCAGGGCAGAAACCTGCTCATCAATAAATTCCTGAATCTGGGAAATCTGAAGCGCAGGATCGCCGCCGGCATTCTTCACATCTGCCTCATATCCTCCATCTTCAATCTGCGAAGTCATCTCTTCGCTGTCAATTTTTGCATCCTCATCGTCATCAGAAAGAAGCACACCTATCTTTCCGGCAGAAGCTTCCGTTACCTCAGCATCTTCCTCTGATTCATCATCTGAATCTTTTCCTGAAGAATCTCCGTCTTCTTCCTCCTTCACTGATGTCTCTTTATTGTCTTCGTCTGATTTTGCACTGTCTCCTGCCTTGCTGCTGTCATCGGCATCAGAAGCATTTTTATTTTCTGCCTCTACTTTTTCACCTTCCTCAGTTACTTCGCCTACGCCCTCTTCTTCTACCTGGGCGCTTTCATTTGCTGCTTCTTTTGCCTCATTCTTCCCGCAGGCAGACAGGAACATGGAGGATACCATTATTCCAAGCAGAATAGCTGTTGCTCTTCTTTTCATAATACGATCCTTTCTGATATCATATTTATTTATCAATTCCCTTATAATCTTTTGCAATGTTCTTCAGATAATCCCGATAGGCAACGGCTGCTTTCTTTGGTTTCAGAATATGTACATTTCTTCCCATAGAAGTCAACCATCCAAAAAATGCCTTATCAACCACAACCTCAACAGTTACAATAAAATTATCCTCCCCCTTTATTTTGCAGAAAATCTCCGAACCAAAGGTACGCTGGATTTTTTTCTTTGTAGAATTCTGACATACAAGCCTGATTTCTTTTATATTCTCTCCTGTTTGGGAGGGTGTCGGAGCACTGATCTTTGCAGGTGCTTCAGATTCTTTTCCAATCTGTTCCTGCACATTTTCAGATTTCTCTCCTGTTTCGCCATCTGGCTGATGTATTATCGTATTATCCGCTTCTGTTTTATCTGAAGCGGATTTTTCCTCATAATATCCGCCTTCCCGTCCTCTTCTGTAATGTATATCCATTCCAAAATCACGCAGGGTTTCCATATCATCATAAATACTCTTTCGCTCAGCTCGAATCCCCTGTTCTTCCAATTTTGCCAGAATCTCCTGCATGGTGACAGGCTTTTGGCTGGTTGTCTCAGACAGCATTTTCTGCAGATACAGTATTTTTCCTTTTTGATTACATGATTTCGCCATAATTATCCTCTTACAAATCTGTGGTATATATAGTCATTTGCTTCTTTTTCCTGACTGTCATCTAACGGTGTAAGTTCTGTTTCTTTTCCATACTTTCTTTCCAGCGCATGTTGAATGAGCCAGTCTGCAAGCTGCGGATTCTTCGGAAGTAACGGTCCATGCAGATAAGTCCCTATCACATTCTTATATACTACGCCTTCATAGCCTGACTTACCGTCATTTCCTGCACCGTAAAGTACTTTTCCCAGTGGTTTGTTATTATTAATGCAGGTTCTTCCTCCATGATTCTCAAATCCAACGATCGGCATATCAAACAGCTCACTCTGCAGAACGATATTCTGGATCAGACGGCCTTCGCCCTGCTCTGTATACAAGTCTACCAGGTCCAGTCCTTTCATGTTTCCCTGATCTGTTTTGTAATACTTCCCAAGTAACTGATAGCCACCGCAGATTGCAATGACAACGCCGTTATCTTCCACATAAGCCTTAAAATCCGGTTGGATTTTCTGTAGCTTCTCACATACGATCATCTGTTCTCTGTCCGAACCGCCACCCAGAAGTACGATATCAAGCTTCGAGAAATCTATTTTATCATCCAGCTCAAACGGTATGGTCTCAGCCTCAATCCCACGCCACTGGCATCTCTTCATCAGACACTGGATATTACCTCTGTCACCGTAAAGATTCAGAAGATCCGGATATAAATGTCCTATTGTAATTTTCATTATTTCTCGCCCTCCAGTCTCTTCAGAATATTTCTGGTACTGAATAATGCTGTATAGTTTACCAGCACATACAGATTCCCCACTCCGTCCTCTACTCTGTCGCGGATTGCTTTCTCAACATCGCCCTCGAGGACAGACGGGATATCCACATATTTCAGCCGCAGACGCATATCCTGACAGCGGATACCGCTTACAGTAATAGATTTCACTGAATCTTTTCCGAGAAGATCAAAGTCAACATCCCAGAGCCAGGAAATATCTGTTCCATCCTGAGCATTATCATTGATCGCAATAATGATGTCCTTCGGTGCCTGATCCTGCATCACTGCGGAAATATTCTGATTAAATCCCGCCGGATTCTTGGCAAGATTTAAGGTTACTCCTGTTCCCTTAATGCGAAACTGCTCCATACGTCCGTTTTCCGGATTAAATCTGCGGAGCATATCCCCGAAATGCTCTCCCGCAAATCCCGCAGTCCTCACTCCCGCATAAGCTGCCAGTATATTATACACATTATAAAATCCCTTATAATTTGCTACAATGTGTTTTCCTTCTACACAAAAGCTGAGCTGGTCGCCTACTTTTACATCCTCCGCATCAAAATCCGGCTTCGGTCTTGCAAATCCGCATTTTGGACAATAATAATCTCCCAGCTGGCTGTAATGATAGAAACGATATTCCAGTTTTTCACCGCATCGCTTACAGAAACGTCCTTCCCTGATTTCATTTGCCGCAGATTTGATCACCGGTTTACTGATACCATAAGTTACATATGGATTCCCGGAATCCATGGCAAGATATGCGGATAATGCATCATCACCGTTTACAATAATCTGCATCTTCGGAACCTTGCGCATCATTTCTTCCAGAATGTTCATAGTGATATCAATCTCTCCGTATCTGTCAAGCTGGTCGCGGAAAAGATTTGTCAGAAGCATATAGTCCGGTTTGATTCTCGGAAAAATATGTCTGGTGGATGCTTCATCGGCCTCAATGCATGCATAGTCCGCATCAATTTTACCATTCCATTTCGAAGCCAGCACAAATGCGGCAACAACTCCATTGAGCATATTGGAACCTGTATGGTTACAGATTACTTTCTGTCCTTCCGCTTCCAGTGCCGCACAGAGCATATTGTTGGTAGTTGTCTTTCCATTTGTACCGCAGGTTGCAAAAATAGCCTTTCGTACCTGTGAGGAAAGCTGTTCCAGAATGTCCGGACAGATCTTAATCGCCACTTTTCCTGCCCAGGTCACACCCTGTCTTCCCATTTTCTTACATACGTATCCTACAAATTTTGCTGCACAGACAGCAATCATTACTCTTATTTTCATTGTGTATGATAATTTCCTTTATAAATATAATCTTTGTTATTGCCGCTTATTTAAAATTCTTTTTGCTCCTGATATCTTTACCCTTATTCATTCCGGAACAGCTACAGCTATAATAATCCTCTACGACCATTTCATAATGCCGACAGGACAGATCAGTTAAACATAGTATCCTGCAGATAGTCTGAGCATACACCTGCCGCACCCTCTTGCATATAATATTGTGCTTCCTTCAGGTCATTCACAGTATAAATATATAACCTGATCCCTTTTTTGTCAAAAATCTCCTGCACATCCTCTGACCAGTATTTATAATAGACTGTAGCTGCCTGAATATTCTTTTCTCTGCAAAATGCCGCAATTTCAGTCAGTTCTTTAATAGAGTATTCCTGCCATAAAGAATAAATATATCCTGGAAAATCGTACAGCAGTGCTGTTCCGGCAAACATTGCCTGGTTATAAATTTCCGGTATGACCTGCCGCATCACATCCGGGACACCGGCAGCCTCTGCCAGTTCAATATAGTCTGCATAATCTTCCACTGTTTTCTGATAATTACGGAGAGAATACTGTTTGGAATCCAGCATCACAAAAGCGTCCGGATAATCACTCAGCAGAACCAGAAGATCCTCAAAGGTCATGGGCGTATATTTCCCATAAATGGGACTGGATAAAAATTCCTCTGAGGACAGAACTTTCTTTTCATCGCCTTCCCATTGTCCAAGAGACTGATACCAGCTATGGCGGCACACCCATACATTGTCAGATGTCTTCACAAGATCAACTTCAAACAACCTGCACCCCATCTGATAGCCTGCCAGAAAACTCTCTTTTGAATTCAGATAGGTTTTATCACCAATCCCTCCCAGTGCATGTGCGATCGTTTTATAATTTTCCCACTTAAATTCAGGTGTGGTGGCAGATATGGAATAAGCATCATTTCCCCACAGAAACAGTGTAACCAGCCAGTAATTCCACCAACAACAAAAACATCCTGATGAAATAACCAAATCCTGATCGTTTCTTTTTCGTATTCTGCCTCAATTTTTCAATCTCCTGCCGGTCATTTGTATTCCTCGCTTATCTTTTGCTCTCGTATTTTGTAACAGTCCAATGTCTTATTTAACACTTATTCATCAATATGGTTTTTATATACTCTACGATTTTACGCTATCTGGCTCAAATAATCAAGGGTAATAAACGGTTATGTTACAAGGAAGTGATTTCCTATAGCATAACAAAAAAACTGCATATATACGGCATGAACACCATACATATGCAGTCTTATCATCGTCTGGACAAATATAAAATCGAAAATGATGATTTAGATCAAGCAAGAAAAATAATGGCAGTAAGGTATGAAATTACAAGAAACGGATATAGTGCAACAAGATCTGTTAAAATTGCAAGTGATATTAGTAGAAACAGTGCAGTTAAAATAAGAGAACAAAATAGCAGTTTTTCTGGAATGAATATCATAACAGAGCCAATTGTAAAATATACTTCTGGAAGCTTAGCTTCACATATTTTAGGTTATGTAGGAGCTATAGATGAAGAAGAATATGCAACAAGAGAAAGTACATACAGAAATGATGATGTTATAGGAAAAAATGGAGTACAATACATTTTTGAGGATTATTTAAAAGGTCAGGATGGAATAAAACAAATTGATATGGCAGTAGATGGTACAATTACAAGTGAATATGTATCGAAGGAAGCAGTTGCTGGTTCAGATGTTGTTCTTACAATAGATGCAAACTTACAAGCTGTGGCTGAAAAAGCATTAAAAGCAAACATTAAAAAAATTGCTAGTGGTGGATTTGGAAAAAAGAAAGATGCAAAAGCAGGAGCTGTAGTTGTTATGAATGTAAAAACAGGAGAGGTACTTGCTCTTGCAAGTTATCCAGATTACGAGCCGGGACTTTTTGTAAAAGGTATTAGTGAAAAGACATATAACTCATACAAAAAGGAAAATAACCTATACAATAGAGCAGTAAGTGGAAACTATGCACCTGGATCTACATTTAAAATGGCAGTGGCACTTGCAGGACTAGAAACAAACAAAATCACAACAAAATCAACAATTAACGATACAGGAATATATCCAAGAGGTGGCAATCCAGTTTGTTGGTATTATACAAGCTATCGTTCTGGACATGGATATTTAAATGTATCACAAGCAATAAAACATTCTTGTAACTACTTCTTCTATGAGCTTGGCTATAGAGTCGGAATAGATGGTATAGCAAAATATGCTAACTATTTAGGACTAGGAAAGAAGACGGGAATAGAATTAGAAGGAGAAACTAGTGGAATATTAGCGTCACCACAAGTAGCAAAAGACATAAATGGAGCAGATTGGTATTTGGGAGATACATTATCTGCTGCGATAGGACAAAGTTACAACAGTTTTTCTCCATTACAAATGGCTAAATATGTTAGTATGTTAGCAAACGGTGGAAAAGATATAGATGTAACATTAATAAAATCTATAATAAAAGCAGATGGTACAGAGGTTTCAAAAGAAGAAATAAATAAATATACAAATGAAAAGCTAGGATTAAAAGATCAAAAAACAGAAGACTTAAATGTAAAGTCAGAAAATATTCAAGCAATATTAAAAGGTATGAAAGGTGTTACAAGCGAATCTGGGGGTACAGCATACTCTACATTTGCAGATTTTAATATTGAACTTGGAGGAAAAACAGGGTCAGCGCAAATAGGAGTAGACGGAAAAGATGGAGCACATGCATGGTTTGTTGGATTTGCACCTTATGATGATCCTGAGATAGCTGTTGTAGTATTAGTTGAAAAAGGTGGAACAGGAGGCTATACAGCAGAAGTAGCAAAACAAATAATAGCAGAATATTTTGGTATGAATGTTAACTCTGTAACAGAAAACATGCAAGCAATTTCTAGTAGCGAAAGTGTTAGATAAGAAAGGATGTAAAATGTATGAAAAATTATATTAATATTAGTATGAAGAAAAATCAGGTTATTATTAAAATCGACGAGAATGCAGAACAAAGAGATATTATTTCAGAATTAAAAAGAAAAATGTTGGAACTAAAAAATCTGTATAAAGATGACAAAACACCAATATTAGTTACAGGAAAAGTTTTAAAGAACAGAGAAATGGAAGAAATACAATCCTTAATAAAAAGATTTTTAGATGTACAAATAGAATTTGACAGCCCTAAAGTTTTAGGACTTCATGGAATTAAGAAAAGCTTTTACAAAGAAATTGCTACTTCAGAAACCAAATTTCATAAAGGATCATTAAGATCTGGCCAAAGAATTGAATTTGAGGGAAGTTTGGTAGTTATAGGGGATGTGAATCCTGGGGCTGAAGTAATTGCAGGAGAAAATATTATTATATTAGGTGACCTAAGAGGATTAGCGCATGCAGGAGCAAAAGGTAATAGAGATGCTATAATTGAAGCGGTTTCTATATATGCTACGCAAATTAGAATTGCTGATATTGTAAAGGAAATAGAAAAGCAAGATGGAGAAATTATGGAAATAAAAACATCTGCGTACATAAATGATAAAGGCGAAATGATATTAGAATAATACATTAAAGCTGAACTAGCTGAAATAACTAAACACTAAAAAGATATTTATTTTAACCCAAATTGAGGATAGAACTCAATTTGGGTTTTATAATTTAAATCTAGCTTAACAAGAGAAGAATAAGTGCAATAAATAAGTATTGATCTTGAACGCCCTCTTTATACAAAAAGAATATTAAACAAATTAACAAAAGGTCATCAGAATGAAGCTTAATACCGAATATTTCAAATAATGTATCAGTATCATCTTCTTTTTGAGGCTCTTTTTTTATGTCTCTATTAAAATTTGATTGCTCTGAAGAGTCCTCTCTTTGTGGATTTTGTGGAAACGAGGGTGGCAAAACCCCATCAAACTGTGGATAATTTTTACTTCGCGATTGTGCATAACTGTATGATGGGTATCTGGTATATCTTTTAGAAAAGCTATAAAACGGATAATTATACATCATTTGTGTGGATCACCACCTAGGGGGTTAAGCATTTCAAACACTTTTCCCATTCCAAAAATCTGTATGTATTGGTCAACTTTTTCTTTTCTACTTTCCTTTAAATAGGGTTTTAAAGATTTTAATAAAGTTGCTCTTGGATCATTTTGATTGGATTTCATCGAATCCATAATACGCTTCATTTTCAATATTGTTCCCATATCAAACTCTGGCATAGAGCTTCCGTCAGTTGTGGAAGAGTTAGAAGATATGTCTGCACTATCACGATTTTCAGAACTTGAGCTTGTATCGTTATCAGAATTATTCTGATTTGAATTTTCTGAATCATTTCCAGAATTATTAGTAATACTATTAATCATGTTCTTAATATCATCGGGTATCTCATTATTCTTCATCATATTATTAATTTGATTCATAAGATTAGACATATCTTCATTCATAAGCAACCCTCCTAAAATTGTACCTATTTAGAATTTGTATTCTTTTTTATTTCATTAATAATGGTATCAGCATCTTTAGAATTTAGCATCTTACTAACCTTAGAAAGACCTTGCTCTAAGTCCTTTTTATCCATTTTAGATAACATAGACATAAGCTTTGCCATATCCATTTGATTATTCATTAAATCACCCCAATATAATATATGTTCATAAAACTATAATATTATATTCAAAAAAGTAAAAAGTGTTACACATTTTGATCTTGTAACATTGTAAATAAATTGTAATATAAACTTAATAATTTGTATTATGCGAATTTCCGTAAGAAAAATGTTGAAATATAGAGAAACGAGGGCGCAACAAGGGTTGAATGCTATTAATAAAATGTTAAAATTATATACGAATAAAAGTATATATATAAGTATGAATTTAAAAAAATACAGTTATACTTGTTTTATTAAATCATGCGGACATATAGCGGGGGGATTTACTATGTACAAATTTTTAAGGAAATCATTAATATTACTATTAGTGACAGTTCTAATGGCGTCAAATTTAGTAGTACTTGGGAATAATAGCATTTCATATGCACAAGAATCAACTCAAACACAAGAACAAACCACAGTAACAGCAAGTACTCAAGGCACAGCGGAAAATCAAAATAAATCACATTCTATTGCTGAGCTACAACTAAATAGAACTGAGTTAACTACGGTAGTAAAAAATGAAAACGTAGAGATAAGAGCAATTTTAGATACTTCAAATAAAGACTATGCTTTGTACAAAAATCCTACGCTAAAGATAGTATTACCATCATACATAGAAAGCGTGAACTTAAAAAATTATGATATTTTGATGGGAAACGGACTATCAATAAAAAGTGCAAACGTTCAAGAAGAAAATGGATCAAAAGTTATAAAAGCTGTGTTAGAGGGAACACAAACTGAACATACAATAGATGCAGCATACAGAGGAACAATTATAATATTCAACACAGACTTAACTGTTAATAAATTAACACCAGACAACAAAAGCAAAGTAGTAATGAAATATACAAACGAAAATACAAAAAATATAACTAGTGAAGAATCAGTATCTGCAGATGTTAAATTTGTTGCACCAAATGGATTAATTACAACAAATGCTATATCACAATATGCTGAAGGAAAAGCAGAGGTTTTTACAATAACAGAATCAAAAGTTAAAGGAGAAGTTGCTGTAAAAGCGCAAAAAAGAAATTCAAATGTAAAAGGATTAATAATAAACAATTATGATAACCCACTTCAAGATTTAGTAATCTTAGGAAGAATACCTGCAAAAGATAACAAGAAAACAAATTCAGATGAGAACCTAGGATCAACATTTAGCACAACCTTAACAACTCAAGTTGGTCTTAATGGAATAGATTCATCAAAATACACAATTTATTATTCAGACAAAACAGACGCAACAAAAGATATTTCAGATGCAAACAATGGTTGGACAACACAAGCAACAAATCAATCAAAGTCATATTTGGTTGTAACAAATGGATATGAGATGAACAAAGGAAGTAAAATAGAATTGTCATACGGTATAGAAATACCAGAAAATCTTGAATACAAAAACAGCTCAAGTGAAATGTACCAAGTTTACTATAACAATGTATCTAGTGTAGGAACTATGGCAGAAACAAAGGTATCGCCAGTAGTAGAATTAACAACAGGACAAGGTCCAGAACTAACAGCTGAGCTTTCTTCTACAGTAGACACTATAAGAGAAGGGCAAATTGTTAAAATGAATTTGGTAATAAAAAACACAGGATCAGTTGCAGCAACTAACGTTAAGGTAACTGTGCCATTACCAGAATATGCAAAGTTTGTATATTATTCTACAGGAAATCAATTCCATGAAAGAGTAGATATGGTAGAACAAACTTATGAAGTAAATGAGATAAAAGTAGGTAATGAATATAATTATTCATATTATATTCAAATAAATAAAGATATATCAAATACTTTACCAAAGGAGATAATAAATAAAGCTAGTATAACTTTTAGTGAAACAGAGGATGTTATATTATCAAATAAAATTAAATTTAATATACAAAAGGGATCAATTGATATGAGATTGGTTTCTGATAAAGCAGAAGATACTGTATTAAAACCTAAAAATAATATTGAATATAGACTATATTTAACTAACATATCAGATAAAGAAAGTATAGATAATACAATTGTAACAATACAGCTTCCAAATGGATTAATATATAAACAAGGATCTATAGAAAATATAATATCGGATGAAGAGGAAATACAAGATGCGATATCTTATGATGAAACAACAAACACCATAACGGCAAATATAGAAACATTAATTGATAGTAAAGTTATGACATTTGAAACAGAGGTAAAATCATCAGAAGAGACTGTAGTAAAGGTTATAGCAAGTGCGTTAGCAGATGGAGTTGAAAAGCATTACTCAAATATACTTATCAATACAGTTAAGATTGTTCAATTAAAGGTTTCTGAATTAAAAACATTACCAAGATATGTAAAAGAAGAGAATGAATTTACATATACTTTTAGTATAGAAAATATTGGAGAAATCAGTGCTTCTAGTGTA
>ENA-OPAG01001305-OPAG01001305.1-human-gut-metagenome-genome-assembly--contig:-NODE-1305-length-13115-cov-2.784686_pt1 | contig 13115 bp, 10 predicted proteins | sample MGYA00241053_ERZ501422 | MGnify/ENA primary metagenome ERZ501422 (study PRJEB25962, sample SAMEA2042619) | human gut metagenome | biome: human gut; feature: human-associated habitat; material: faeces... | reverse complement strand
AACGCAGACCTGGTGGCATGCCGCTATAAATGCATTTACAGGGACAGTGTAAAGGACGGCTCCACCGGTAAGGTGACAGTGTATACCAGGCCCTAGGAGATGCTTTTGCAGTATTTAAAAGAGGATGAAGCATATTTAATCCAGCATGCGGCATGGAACAAGCTTTACAAAAGGGAGCTTCTGGGAGAGGAACGGTTTCCGGAAGGAGAATGGTATGAGGACGTGGTATTTTCCGCCCGCATATTAAGCAGGGTGCATACCGGTGTTTATGTGGACACGGCATTTTACAACTATGTCTGTGAAAGAGAAGGCAGTATCATGAATGCCGGCCTGACGGAGCGCGTATTTACGGACCGTATTCCCGCTTACTTAAAAAAAGAAGCATTTTTGGAGACGTTGCCTGACAAAGAGGCGGTTTCCCTGCATCGTTATTATTTTTATAAAAGACTGCTTATTTTTTACGAAGAACTGTGGAAAAAGGAAAATAGGCCCTTAAAAAAGCATCAGAAAGAATTAAAACAACTACTCCGGGAGAGAAAAAATACTTTTCCGGATGTTTTTGGTGTTTCCATAGCAAAAAAATCTGATATTTTGAAACTGAAAATCTTCTCAGCCTCTCCGTTTTTGTTCCATGCGGTCATGTGGGTGAATGAGAAGTGGATTTTACCCCGGAAACTCGGGACAGGAGGAAAAAAATGATTATGCTGCAGATGACCGGCGGTATGGGAAACCAGATGTTTACCTATGCCTTGTACCGGTCCTTACGACAAAAGGGAAAAGAGGTCTGCATTGAGGATTTTACCCATTACGATACGCCGGAAAAGAACTGCTTACAGACCGTGTTTCATCTGGATTACCGGAAAGCGGATAGGGAAGCATACCAGAGACTTACGGATTCCGAACCGGATTTTTTACACAAGGTGAAACGAAAGCTTACCGGCAGAAAAGAAAAAATCTATCAGGAAAAGGACGCCATTATTTTTGAACCGGAAGTTTTTCAGACGGATGGTGTGCTGCACGTAGTTGTAGTACTCGGCGGCGATGTTGGCAATGAGGTCTTCTATGGCGATACGGGTGTTGGTTTCGCCCTGGCGTTCCAGTTCTTTCACCGCCTTTTCTACTGCTTCATAATGTTCGGGGGCGATTCCCAACTTCGACAGATCCAATACAGGAATATCATCCGTATTGCTCATATCCTTCATTTCCACCCGATCGATAATCATACCTACCGCAGAAGTATTGTTGGTAATCGGGTCGATCAGGATAAATGAGCCACAAGATTTATTCTTCTTATAAGGATCAAAGAACAATTCCTTAGCCGTAGTCAGCACCACACGGGCAATCTGATTCAACTGCAAAGGCAACGTCTCTTTAGTCAGCTGACCATTCTCCAGAGACAGATGCTCCATCGTATTCACGTCCACCTTATACTTTATCGTATCAATACGCGTACGACTCAAATTGGTAGTCTGCTTAATAAAGAACGACTTATTTACATCCATCGGTTCTTCATCCATCCACACCAACATCGCTTCAAAATTACGGTCTACAATAGGCAGGTTGTCCGGATGAACCAACATTTCTCCTCTCGATACATCTATTTCATCTTCAAGTGTCAGTGTAACCGACTGTGGAGGAAAAGCATACTCCTGTTCACCATCAAAAGTAACAATACTCTTAACATGAGATACCTTACCGGAAGGCAAAGCCATCACTTTATCCCCTTTACGTATAACACCGGATGCCACCTTACCGCAAAACCCGCGGAAGTCAAGATTCGGACGAAGTACATATTGTACGGGAAAGCGGAAATCATCAAAATTATTATCACTGTCGATATGCACCGTTTCCAGAAAATCGAGTAAGGAGAGTCCTTCGTACCACGGAGTTCTTTCCGACCTATCCACCACATTGTCTCCATCGAGTGCCGAAAGAGGAATACAGGTTACGTCAGGAATCCCCAGAGGAGCTACAAACTTTTTATACTCTGTTACTATTTCGTTGAAACGCTCTTCCGAAAAATCGACCAGGTCCATCTTATTGACTGCCAACACCACATGCTTGATTCCCAACAAAGAAACCAGGAAGGTATGACGTCTTGTCTGAGTGATCACTCCCATGCGGGCATCTACCAGAATAATAGCCAGATTGGCCGTAGAACCACCGGTTATCATATTACGGGTATACTGTTCGTGCCCCGGAGTGTCAGCAATGATAAATTTGCGGTTATTGGTAGAGAAGTAACGATAGGCCACATCAATCGTAATGCCTTGTTCGCGTTCAGCCTTCAGCCCATCCAGCAACAGAGCATAATCAATGTGTTCTCCTGCATTACCCAACCGTTTACTATCGCGTTCCAGCGCATCGAGCTGGTCTTCATACAATTTCTTGCTATCGAACAGCAGACGCCCGATCAATGTAGACTTTCCATCGTCTACCGAACCTGCCGTCAACAGACGCAGCAAATCTTTCTGTTCGTCTTTATCCAGAAATGCTTTTATATCTAATTTATCTGCCATAGTTGTAATATTTAAAAATATCCTTCGCGTTTCTTCTGTTCCATGCTACCTTCCTGGTCGAAATCAATAACGCGGGTTGTACGTTCGCTCTTGGTAGTAGTCATCATCTCTTCCACAATCTTCTCAATGGTGTCGGCTTCGCTCTCGACAGCACCTGTCAACGGCCAGCACCCCAACGTACGGAAACGTACCATTTTCATCTCAATCTGATCACGATATTTCTCCGGCAGACGCTCATCATCAGCCATAATCAGATTTCCGTCCATCTGCACCACAGGACGCTCTTTGGCATAATACAATGGTACAATCGGAATATTCTCCAAGCGAATGTATTGCCAGATATCCAGTTCGGTCCAGTTGCTCAACGGGAACACACGTATGCTTTCACCTTTATGTACGCGGGCATTGTAAATATCCCACAGTTCCGGACGCTGGTTTTTAGGATCCCATTGATGAAACTTATCACGAAAAGAGAATATGCGCTCTTTGGCACGTGATTTTTCTTCATCACGGCGGGCACCGCCAAATGCGGCATCAAATTTATATTTATCGAGTGCACGCAGCAAAGCTTGTGTTTTCATCAGGTCGGTATGTACCTTACTTCCATGTGTAAACGGTCCTACTCCCGCATGAAAAGCTTCCATATTGCTTTCCACAATCAGATTCCAACCATACTTTTTAGCATATTCATCACGGAACTGAATCATTTCCTTAAATTTCCATTTAGAATCGATGTGCATTAAAGGAAACGGCACCTTGCCCGGATAGAAAGCTTTCTCGGCGAGGCGTACCATGACCGAAGAATCCTTTCCGATGCTATACAGCATAACCGGATTCTCAAACTCCGCCGCCACTTCGCGGATAATGTGAATGGACTCGGCTTCGAGTTCCTTTAAGTGGCTTAATTTATATTCCTCTTTCATTGTTATGATTATTTCTTCATCTATATTCTATTCATGTCTGCTCACACGGGGCAATACAATGTCCAACAGACGCTTGACTGACTCTTCAAGTGAAAGTGTTGAAGTATCAAGTGACAAGGCCGGATGCTCCGGAGCCTCAAATGGAGCGGATATCCCGGTAAAGTTTTTTATTTCTCCCCTGCGGGCCTTGGCATACAACCCCTTCACATCGCGTTTCTCACATTCGGCAAGCGGAGTGCTGACAAATACTTCTAAAAAATCATCTTGCCCGATAATGCGGGCTGCCATCTCGCGGATATCATTATTAGGACTGATAAAAGCAGCAATCGTAATAATACCGGTATCAATAAAAAGTTTGGAAACCTCAGCTATACGACGAATATTTTCCACCCTGTCGGCTTCAGAAAAGCCTAAATTATTGTTTATCCCCGTACGGATGTTATCTCCGTCCAGGATACGGCACAACAATCCACGTTTATGCAATTCGCGTTCCAAAGCAATTGCAATCGTACTTTTGCCCGATCCGCTCAGACCGGTAAACCAAATCATCACGCCATGCTGCCTCAGGAGTCCTTCTTTATCCTGCCGGGTCAGCATCCGGTCGAATATTGGATATATGTTATTATTTTCTTCCATTATAATATGTTAGATGTTGTTTCAGTCATTAAAACGGCCAGATTAAAGGAATCAGGAAAATAGAAATCAGGAATGTTATAAGATTTAAAGGTAATCCGATACGGACAAAATCCATAAACTTATAGTTACCGATACCTTGTACGATCAGGTTAGTCTGATAACCAATCGGTGTAGAGAAACTGGCCGATGCAGCCATACAAATGACCACAAAGAACGGCATCGGATCGACTCCCAACTGGGTTGAAAGCGACAAAGCCAACGGAAAAGCCAACGCAGCGGCCGCATTGTTTGTAATCAGTTCCGTAAACAGATTGGTAATAATAAATAGAACCGCCAGCAATACATGGGGACCGTAATCATCGCTCATGCCGATTATGAACTCTGCCACCTTATCGGCCACTCCCGAGTTCACCATTGCCTTACTGATGGCAAAAGCACAAGCGATCGTTATCAAAATATCCCACGAAATATATTTAGTGTACTTGCGTGCCGGGAAGATTTTAGTCCAGGCCATGATAATAGTAGTAACGGAAACAAAGAAAAACATATCCAGTTTCATGTCCGGAAACATTTCCTTCACTATTGGAAGTTCTCCGACAGTAGCACCTGCTATCATCAGAATCAACAGAATCAATGCAAACCAGCGTTTCCCTTTTCCCGGTACAGGTTCGTTATCATTGCCGTTGGCTAACAACACAAACACGGAAGATTCTCCCCAAGTAGGAATAAATGTATCATCTGCCATCACTACCAATGTATCACCTTCACGCAAAACAACCTCTTCCAGGTTATTGACGAACCGCTGTCCGTTGCGTTTCTTGATTTCTTTGACCTCAGCACCATAATGACGCTTGAAATTAAACTCACCCAACGTTTTATTAATACCCGGAAAACGGGCACCAAGCACAGCTTCCACCCGGTGGAGTTTATCTCCTTCTTCTATTTCCTCATCAGGTACGGCCGTATCGGGACGTGCATCAGGGAGCAACTTTTTAGAAAAAGCAAACAGATAAATGATGCCGGCAATTGCAATAAAGATCCCCACTTTACCCAATTCAAACATCGTAAATCCTTCATGTCCGGATTCCAGTATCATTCCGTGCACAACCAAGTTGGTAGACGTACCGATCAAAGTACAAATACCTCCCAATATAGTCACATACGAAAGAGGAATTAAGAATTTGGTAGCAGGTAAGTGGACGGTACGCGCCCATCGTTTAATGATTGGAGCAAAAATAACAACAACCGGAGTATTATTCAAAAAAGCCGAAATAAAGGCAACGGAAGGTAATAAACGCAATTGTGCCCTGAATACCGTCGTTCGCTTCTGAGGAAGCAACTTTTTAATGACCTGCCCCAACGCTCCCGACTGGCGGATACCCTCGCTTACCAAAAAAAGCAGGGCCACGGTTATCATCCCTTTATTACTGAATCCCTCGAGCATCTCCTTCGGAGTCAAAATACCTGCACAGAGAAACAACACCACTACTGAAAAAAGTATCATGCCGGGACGCATCTTGTCCAGAATCAAAGCAATAACCATCCCCAATAAGGATAATAACACAAACGCAATTTCAAATGTCATAAACGCAAACAATTAATGGTTTATCTTCTCTTCTCAACAATAAACCAAGGATTCAGCAAATTTTCTTTATTATACTGCAAGGGAACATCTTTTTTATCCGCCTGATAAACCTCCATTCCCGCAGCACGTGCTATGGCATGTCCGGCAGCAGTATCCCACTCCATAGTAGGAGCAAAACGAGGATAAACATCCGCTTTACCTTCAGCAACCAAACATATTTTAATAGAACTGCCACTGGATATCAACTCCACATCGCCGTGTTTCTGCTTCAATGCCTCAATGTATGTCTCTGTCTCCGGAGTCAGATGTGAACGGGAAGCAACAACCACAAATTGATTTTGCCGACCGCCCGGCGGTAGCCGTACGGAAGCGGCAATCAATTTATCAAGTGTGGCATTATCCTCTAAAGCTGTAATATCCGACAATTTATAAGCACCGATCTCTTCACCGGCAAAATAGAGTTCTTTTTTCACCGGCAGATAAATAACTCCGATAATAGGAACCCCCGCTTTCACCAAAGCTATGTTCACTGTAAATTCACCGTTTCGCTTGATAAATTCTTTCGTACCATCCAAAGGATCGACAATCCACAACATTTCCCACTTACGACGGGTATCATAATCCAAATGTCTCCCTTCTTCGCTCAGAACAGGAAAAGGAGTTTCATTCAAAATAGTGGAAATTATTATATGTGCTTTCCGGTCAGCAATGGTCAAAGGAGAATTGTCAGCTTTCCGCTCTATTTCGAAGTCCGAAGCCGGATCGGTATAAATAGACAATATCTCCTCTCCTGCTTTCAGGGCTGCATCAACAGCAATAAATAAGTATTTATGTTCCATTTTATTACGCAATTAAAACCTTGTTTCCGACAAGGCGTAAAATCCCCAGGTAAATAGAGACACAAAAGTAAAAACTTTATCTCTTTAAAAAGTTTTTAAATAGCTAATTATAACTTCTTTTAGTAGAAACCGGCAAAACCCTAAAAAACCTTTCATATCAAAAAAACTATTCAGCTATACCTCCAATTTTTTATATGACACAGACAGTGCTAAAAAGAAGCTTCAAAGATAAAACATACGCTCCAAACAACTTCTCTGACGGAGCGTACAAATTAACATTGTTAATTCCTCTTTTGTATCATTTGCTTTCCATTCACAAACATCAAACCTTTTGCATTAAAAAGACTTGATATTTACCCACAAAAGACTTGGTTTAACACAATGTTAAACCAAGTCTTTTCCAAGCTTAAAACAAGCCCCGCCATATCACTGGTTATAAGCAAAATAGTACAATACAGCCTTCTTTATCTAAAGAATCTTTATCTTATAGTTTCGGAAAAGATAATTGCTATTTAAGCAAGTAGCAACTCTCCCATCTGAATATATGAAAATAACGAACGGTAATTATACAGCTTAAAAGATGATTTATATAAAGAGTTTGCAAGCCTCTTGCGAGTATTAGACTTTTTTAATAACTTCACGCCGTACTCCGCAAGGATTACGAAACCAACCTATTAAGATTTAAAATCAAAAAAAAGAAAACACCAATAACTGATTATCAAAACCTACCACAATGAAGAAAAGCATTATTCTGCTATTTATCAGTCTACTTTTATCCCCGCTATGCATTAAAGCGCATCAGCCAGAATTCTCCACCGCCGGATTTTTCCGACTGGCTGATTCCGGTCGGGAGGTCTATTCCATGAATCCTGCATGGCGCTTTTATAAAGGAAATTGCGTTGGCGCCGAAGCTGTTAACTTCAACGATCGATCATGGGAGGTAGTTTCCTTGCCCCATGGCATCGAATACTTGCCTACTGAAGCCAGCGGCTGTGTTAATTACCAAGGTGAAGTATGGTATCGCAAACATTTTACACCGGATGCAACCTTGAAAGGCAAGAAATTATTTCTGCACTTTGAAGCCATTATGGGTAAAAGTAAAATATATGTAAACGGTAAACTACTATCCGAACACTTTGGAGGTTATCTACCTGCAGTTGTCGATGTGACGGATGCCCTGGAATTTGGCAAAGACAACCTGATTGCCGTATGGGCCGACAATAGCAATGACCCTAATTATCCCCCCGGAAAACAACAGGAAGTGCTGGATTTCACTTATTTCGGAGGAATATACCGGGACTGCTGGCTGGTGGCACATAATCAGATATTCATTACCGATCCGAATTATGAAAACGAAGAAGCAGGCGGAGGATTATTTGTCGCTTATGACAATGTATCGGATCTCTCGGCCGAAGTATTGCTCAAAATACAGATTCGGAACTCCGGAAAAAAAGCTTTTAAAGGAGTCGTCGAATACGAGCTTCAACAACCGGACGGACAACAAATAGCTTTTCTGAATTCCGTCATTCGTGTCAAATCCGGTAAGGCAGCCAGTTCATCTGATAAGCTGACGGTAAAAAATCCAATGTTGTGGAGCCCGGAGACACCTACACTATACAATCTGATTGTCCGCGTTCGTGACGAACAGGGCAACGTAATAGACGGATACCGCCGCCGAATCGGAATCCGCAGCATCGAATTCAAGGGAGAAGCCGGATTCTGGCTGAACGGAAAACCTTATGAAACACCATTGATAGGAGCTAACCGCCATCAGGACTTCGCGATAGTGGGCAATGCAGTGCCAAACAGCATTCACTGGCGCGATGCCAAAAAGCTGAGAGATGCAGGGATGAAAGTAATTCGTAATGCACATTGCCCGCAAGACCCGGCTTTCATGGATGCTTGCGATGAACTTGGACTGTTTGTAATTGTCAATACACCGGGCTGGCAATTCTGGAACGATGCCCCTGTCTTTGCGCAACGGGTATACAGTGACATCCGGAATATGGTTCGACGGGACCGCAACCATCCCTGCGTATGGATGTGGGAACCAATCCTGAACGAAACCTGGTACCCGGCCGACTTTGCCCGGAATGCACATGATATAGTAAAAGCAGAGTATCCGTATCCATATTGTTACAGCGGATGTGATAGTGAAGCCAAAGGAAAAGAGCATTTCCAAATACTTTTCACCCATCCGCTCAATGGAGGCGGAGGAGCCTACTCAACCAACCATATCAAGAAACAGATCACTTACTTCACACGTGAATGGGGTGATAATGTGGATGACTGGAATTCTCACAACTCTCCCAGCCGGGTGGCACGCAACTGGGGTGAACAAGCCATGCTTATACAAGCGCAACATTATGCTTGCCCACCTTACAAATACACCAGTTATGATGCTTTATACCGTACCCCCCGGCAACATATAGGAGGCTGTTTATGGCATTCGTTCGACCATCAACGCGGTTATCACCCCGATCCGTTCTACGGAGGTGTGATGGATGTATTCCGACAACCCAAGTATTCTTACTATATGTTTATGTCCCAACGATCTCCCCGGAAAGAGAAGCGTCTTTTCAAGACAGGTCCGATGGTTTATATCGCCCATGAAATGACCCCGTTCTCCGGTAAAGATGTCACAGTCTATTCTAACTGCGACGAAGTGAGACTTACTTATCTCAAAGGTGGAAAAACACAAACCTATGTCCGCACCCCGGAGAAAGAAGGGATGCCTTACCCCATCATTACTTTCAAAGACGCATACGACTTTATGCAAGACAAAGCATTGTCACGCCAGGGCAAACAGGCCGACGTATACTTATTGGCAGAAGGGCTGATAGACGGCAAAGTAGTAGCTACGCATAAAGTTTATCCGGCACGACGACCGGAAAAACTACTCTTATGGATAGATAATGAAGGAGTAGATCTGAAGGCAGATGGTTCTGACTTTATCACTGTTATAGCTGCCGTTGCCGACAAGAATGGTAATATCAAACGTTTGAATAACTATACCATCAAATTTCAGGTAGAAGGTGAAGGACGTATCTTAGGCGGCGCAAATAACTTGGCTAACCCGGCATCTGTTCGTTGGGGAACGGCTCCGGTACTGATTCAATCTACTTTAAAACCCGGCAAAATCAAAATCACGGCCAGTGTTTTATTCGAAGGGTCACAAATGCCAAGTAGTGCCGTATTAGAATTAGAAAGTAAACCGGGAACCTTCCCTCAAATTTACAGTCAGGAAGAATCTGCATTTATTCCGACCTTTACCGGACAAGGAACAAACAGTCTAACTCTAAAGTCAGAAACACAACTGGAAAAAGAAAGATTGCAGAAAGCTAAGAATGCCGAAAAACTGAAAGAAGTAGAACAGCAACAGGAGGAGTTCGGCGAAAAGAAATAATCACATCACTATTTGAAAAAGGCAGTAACTTCACAGTTACTGCCTTTATCCGGGAGCAAACATCTGTTGCTCCCGAAATTACCAAAAAGAATTTCTTCATTAATAGATTCTATATAACAACCAGGCACCCTGGAAGTCTTTTCTATTAGGATATTTAGCCTTGAAAGCATCACGTGCCTGTGCAGCAGAAGCTCTATCGGCAAATGTATTTACAATCACACGATACATGGCTGTTTCAGCATTAAAAGCAATAGTTGCATTATAACCTTCTTTATCCAAAAAATCTTTCAGACCTTCTGCATTTGCTTTCAAACCAAAACTACCGCATACTACGCTATAATCTTTCAATCCATCGGCACCTGAAACCACTGTTACCTTTTCCTGACGAACGCCTGCAGCATTATCAACAGCTTTTTTAGTTTCTACCGGAGCAGTAACCACCGGAGTGACCTCTACGGGAGCTTCTACCTGCGGTTCAGCCAATTCCTGTTGTTTAGCTTTCTCGTATGCCTTTTTATAAGCGCTTTCGCTGGATTTACATGAAGCAAATGCCAAGGCAACGCATACGCCCATCCCTAATACTACTAATTTTTTCATAATCTATACACATTTAGTTAATAATTTCGTATCCACTGTTTGAAGGGGACAAAATAATAGAATTTTTATCACCCCACAAAACAATCTTCCTAAAAAACACCTTTTCAGAAATCTCAGCAATCCTTTTTCCTATAAGAAATCGTACCGGTGGCCTGATAAGTGGGCATCACCAATACCTCGGCTATCTGTATATGCTCGGGGGCAGAAGCAGCATAATAAACGGTTTCAGCAATGTCATCTCCGGTCAGCGGACGAATGCCCTTATAAAAAGCATCGGCAGCATCTTTATCTCCACGATAACGGACGACCGTAAAATTAGTTTCCACCATTCCCGGTTTTATATTCGTAACCCGCAGGGGAGTATCTACCAAATCGATCCGCAGACCGTCCGAAAGTGCTTTGACGGCAGCCTTAGTAGCGCAATACACACTTCCACCGGGATAGGCTGCATCACCGGCTATCGAACCGATATTAATAATATGTCCGCGGCTACGCTCCACCATTCCGGGAACCACCATACGCGTGATAGCCAACAATGCCTTAATATTGGTATCAATCATAATATCCCATTCGTCCAAATTTCCTTCAAACTCTTTGTCCACTCCAATCACAAGACCGGCGTTATTCACCAACACATCGATATTTTTCCACTCTTCCGGTAAAGAGGCCAATGCTGCGGAAGCCGCTTTGCGGTCACGTACATCAAACGGCAACAAACAGACACGCACCCCATATTTAGTTTCCAGTTCCTTTTTCAGTTCTTCCAGCTTTGCCACATTACGGGCATTCAAGATCAAGTCCGAACCCTGTGAAGCAAACTTACGTGCACAGCCTTCACCAATACCGCTGCTTGCTCCTGTTATAAAAACGATTTTACCTTTCATTTCTCATATATTAATTTAGATTTCCCATATAATGAGACACAAAAGTACGCTTAAACCTCCGATGATATGCCCTACACCTTAGTTAAATAAGATTAAAGCATTACAGAAAAAAGGATTTACGTCTTACTATTGACCTATCTTTGTGCTATATAACATAACAGAGCCGAGAGGCTCATTCAATTATTGTACATGACATTTGAAAATTTGAATTTGATAGAGCCTATTTTAAAGGCTTTAAGACAAGAGGGTTACACCTCTCCCACCCCGATACAAGAACAGTCAATCCCCATTTTACTTCAAGGAAAAGATCTATTAGGTTGCGCTCAGACGGGCACCGGTAAAACGGCGGCTTTTTCTATCCCTATCTTGCAAAAATTGTATAAAACGGACCATCGCAAAGGGATCAAAGCATTAGTGCTGACACCAACCCGGGAACTTGCGATACAGATTGGTGAAAGTTTTGAAGCATATGGCCGTTACACTGGTCTGAAACATGCCGTTATTTTCGGCGGAGTAGGACAGAAACCACAGACCGACGCTTTACGGGGGGGGATACAGATATTGGTTGCAACTCCGGGCAGATTATTGGATTTGATATCACAAGGATTCGTTTCCTTGAATTCACTTGACTTTTTTGTTTTGGACGAAGCAGACCGAATGCTTGACATGGGATTTATCCACGATATCAAACGTATCCTGAAACTGCTTCCGACGAAAAGACAGACTCTGTTCTTCTCGGCTACCATGCCACCGGAAATAGAGACACTGGCAAACTCGATGTTGACAAAACCGGAAAAAGTGGAGGTAACCCCGGCTTCTTCGACTGTGGATATCATCTCTCAACAAGTTTATTTTGTCGAGAAAAAAGAAAAAAAAGACCTGCTGATTCACTTGCTGAAAGACGCCTCCATCGAGTCGGTACTTATTTTCACACGCACCAAATACGGAGCTGATAAACTGGCACGTATATTGACCAAAGCCGGCATCGGCGCAGAAGCGATTCACGGCAACAAAACCCAGAATGCCCGCCAACGGGCCTTGACCAACTTCAAGAATCACACCCTACGCGCCTTGATAGCAACCGATATCGCCGCACGAGGCATCGACGTAGATCAGCTATCGCACGTGATCAATTATGAGTTACCCAATGTACCGGAAACTTATGTGCATCGCATCGGACGGACAGGACGTGCCGGACATGAAGGTGTAGCCATCTCTTTCTGCGAATCAGAAGAACTTCCCTACCTGAAAGACATTCAAAAACTGATAGGGAAAAACATTCCTGTAGTGAAAGAACATCCGTTTGTCACTGCCGAAGGCGCCAAAGCTCAGGAAGAAAAACAAGAAGAGATTAAGGTCAAAGCAAAAGCCAACAAAGTATACCGTGGAAGTCGGGCGAACGGTGACTTCTGGAGACGGAAAAAACAAAAGCCTAACCAGCCTTCTTCTAATAAGCAAGAAAAAAGGAAATAATCCGTTGGCAATAGGGCAGATGTGATTTTCTTTCACATCAAAATATATAAATCAAGCCAATGGTAAATAGAACCCAAAAGCGCCATATACACAGCCCCATGGTATGAGAAAAATCTTGGAGATTTATAACTCCAAGAAAACACTCCATATAAAAGTATAAAGAAGGTGCGTCATAACTCTTTTCACCACGGAGTGCCACAGAGTATCACAGAGTCTTTTTGTTAATAATCAACAACTTTAAATCGCCTCCGTG
>ENA-OPAG01001293-OPAG01001293.1-human-gut-metagenome-genome-assembly--contig:-NODE-1293-length-13203-cov-4.980301_pt1 | contig 13203 bp, 8 predicted proteins | sample MGYA00241053_ERZ501422 | MGnify/ENA primary metagenome ERZ501422 (study PRJEB25962, sample SAMEA2042619) | human gut metagenome | biome: human gut; feature: human-associated habitat; material: faeces... | reverse complement strand
AATTCCCAGCGATAACCTATTCCGTAGGTTGGCAGGGTTTGTTTCCACTTGAATTTGTCCATGTCGGGGAACACGTTTCCGGCTCCTCCCCATGCGGTGATTCCGTGGCGGTTGTATATCTTCTGGCGATACTCTACCTGAAATTGTATCAGGTCATTGTCCCGGTAGCGTCCCTCGTAGTAACCGCGCATGCGTTCCATGCCGCCCAGCTTGGCGTACATGTGCCACGACGGGGTGCCCGCCGTGCAGTCGGCATAGAGATCGTAGGCGAAGATGGCGCCTTTCCAGAGTTTCTGATAGAAGTCGAACGTCAGTGTGAAACGCCCGAAGTTACGGCGCGTATTGCCCAGCCACTGGGGATACCATTTGGCTTCGGCCTTGATGAAGATGCCTTTCGAGGCGTTGAAGGTCACGTCGCGCGTGTCGTACTGCGCGAAAATGCCGAGGTTGGTGTTGAAGGCGTTCGGTTTGTCGCCCGTGGCGGCGATGAAGTTCGAGAAGGGGTCCTGTTTCTCCGGGTCGTAACGTTTGTTGTCCTTATATAAATCGTAGAGTTCGCCGATTTGACCGCCGGGTTTTTCCTTTTCGTGGTTGTCGATTGCGGTGAAGTACTCTCCCATGCCGCTCGACTTGTATTTGGCGCCGGTGTAGTCGATGCCGCCGCTGACGCCGATGTAGAACCGTCCGACGAGCGACGTGCAGTAGGAGATGCGGAAGATGCCCATCGTCGTGGTCAGGTCCTGCGCATAACCCTCTTTGCCGGCCTTGTGGCCCACGCCGTAGAATGCGCCCGGAAAATAGACGAAGGCTCCCGAATAGCTCAGACGCCGTTTGTTGTACTGGAAGATGTTGTCGCCCGAAAAGCGGAGCAGCAGGAATTTTTGGGTCGTGATGTTGCCGTAGATCGAGATGTTGGAGGGAGCGGTCACCGAGTCCGTGCGGTCGAGACGGTACAGACCGGCGACGAGGAAGCCCAGACCGAAGCCGACGTCGGACGAGTAGTTGGGACCGGGGGCGATGCTCCAGTCGATCTTCTTTTCGAAGGTGTCTACGGCTCGGTGATGCTTCAGCGCCCGGAAGAACGCAAGCGCATAAAGGGCATACTGATAAACAAGTTCAGAGGCGACATCAGACTGTTTGAACCGGGCGTCAAGATGATTGAGGAACTGTGCGGAGTGCCCGTCATTGGTGTGCTGCCCTACTTCAAGGACATCTTCGTAGAGGAGGAAGACAACCTGCAGCTGGCGTCGAAGGCACGCCATGCAGCCGGCAACGGCAAGGTGAGCGTAGCTGTGGTGCTACTGCGCCACATAAGCAACTTCACCGACTTCAACATGCTTGAGCGCGACAGTCGTGTAAACCTATATTATGCCGACAGTGCCGAAGACATAAGCAAGGCCGACATCATAATAATTCCGGGCAGCAAGAGCACCCTGGCAGACCTCAGCCTTCTGCGCAAGAGCGGCATGGCACAGGCCATAATCAAGGCTGCCGAAAACGGAAAGACCGTTGTGGGCATCTGCGGCGGCTACCAGATGATGGGTACGATGATAAGCGACCCCGAAGGCATTGAGGGCAGCATAAGCGGCATGCCCGGACTGGGACTGCTGCCCATGCACACCGTGATGAACCGCGAGAAGACAACAAAACAGGTAAGATTCGGCCTCAACGGCAGCGACAGCTGCGACATGGAGGGCTACGAGATACACAACGGGCGCACCGAGGCCGACAGCGGCAGCAGCATAAGGCCGCTTTGCACACGGCAGGACGGCACGCACGACGGATGCATCACAGGCGAAAGGTGCATGGGAACTTATATCCACGGCATATTGGACAACAGCGGATTTGTTGACTTTCTGCTGAGTCCCTACACACAGGAGGAACACTCAAAGAGCGAAACGGACAACTGGAAAGAGTTTAAGGACGAACAATACGACAAACTGGCCGACCTGATACGCCGCAACGTGGACATGAAACTGGTTTACGAAATTCTGCAAAACGACAACGATGATTAACGGACACGGAGACGACCTGTATAAATATAATGTGGAGGTGAAATCGAACTTCAGCTCTAACATCTACTCGCACGCCGACCTGAGCGGTCTGAAAAAGTATCTGGCCGGCCGTATGGACGTAATAGGCAGCTATCCCGAGCCTGAACCTTACTCGCTCGAAAAGGCTCTGGCTGAAGAATGTGGCATAGAGGCGAACGAGATTATGGTTACCAACGGAGCAACCGAAGCCATCTACCTGGCGGCAAGGCTCACTAACGAGAAACTTGCCGGCAGCGGCATCAATCTGATCAGCATGCCGACATTCAGCGAATATGCCGACGCATGCAGGATGGCCGGAGGCAAGACCATGAGCAGCGAAAGCGGATACAGAGGCGAGGCCGCTCACTGGATGTGCAACCCGAACAACCCTACGGGCACCGTTATCAGCGGAAAAGAACTGCTGAACATAACCGCAGAAAGCAAGAACGAAATCTTCGTGATAGACCAGAGCTATGAACACTACACCACCCTCAAGCTGATTTCTGACCGCGAGGCTGCCGACGCTGGCAACATCATCCTGATACACTCCATGACAAAGCAGTTCTGCATACCCGGACTGCGGCTCGGATACGTAACGGCAGCGCCGCAGCTAATCAGCCGGCTGAAGGCCCTGCGCCATCCGTGGAGCGTAAACGCACTGGCCATCGAGGCGGGACTTTACCTCATACAAAACAAAGAGAAGGCGATATCTGATGTCGGCGGCCTGCTAGACGAGGCGCAGAGACTGAGAAACGAACTGAACAAGATCGACGGAGTGAGCGTCAGACCGACGATGACAAACTTTATGCTCGCAAGCCTTAAGGGGCGCAAGGCAGCCGACCTGAAGGAGTTTTTGGTGAACAGCTACGGTATACTGATACGCGACGCGTCTAACTTCGAAGGGCTCGACAGCTCATATTTCAGGGTGGCGGCACAGACACGCACCGAAAACGACATGCTCGTAATGGCGATAAAAGACTTTATGAGTCACGACCGTTACAGACAACAAGACAAATAACTCTACTGCATAAGGAACAAAATGACACCTATAATATCAATAATAGCCGGATGGACGGCCGACCGTCTGCTTGGCGACCCTGAGCGTCTGCCCCACCCCGTCGTGTGGTTCGGCAAGGCCATAGCAGCAGGCGAACGCCGGCTAAACAAAGGCAACCACCGCAAAGCAAAGGGAGCCGCAATGTCTGTCTCGCTCACTATAATCACCTTTGCCGTTACGGCGGCGATAATAATGCTCGCCGAGATGCTGTCTCACACGGCTGCCATCATCATCCAGGCCTTGCTGATATTCTATTGTCTTGCCGGACAGACGCTGATAAAAGAAGTGAAGGGCGTGTTCGAGGCGCTCGACAGGTCGCTCGACTGCGGACGCAAGCAAGTGTCGAGGATTGTTGGACGCGACACATCACAGCTTACCGACAACGAGGTAAGAAAAGCAGCACTCGAAACTCTTGCCGAAAATCTCAGCGACGGAGTAATCGCTCCGGTGTTCTGGCTCATAGTTCTCGGCGTGCCGGGCATGATGGCGTATAAGATGGTAAACACGCTCGACTCGATGATAGGCTACCGCACCGAGCGCTATAAAGACTTCGGTATGGTGGCGGCACGCACCGACGACGCTGCCAACTTTCTGCCGGCACGGCTCACGGCGCTGCTCATGGTGCTCATGTCCGGAAGGCCCTTGCTGCTCAAATTTGTTGCAACAAACGGACGCAAGCATGCAAGTCCGAACAGCGGCTATCCCGAAGCAGCCCTGGCAGGAATACTAAACTGCCGCTTCGGCGGAGGCCACACCTACTTCAGCGAATATTTCTACAAACCCTACATTGGCGACAACGAACGGCAACTGACAACTGAAGACATGAGAAAAGCCATAAAGATAAGCCGCAGGACAGAGCTGGCCATACTGCTGATAACACTCGCGGCGGAAACCGCACTTGCGGCAATAATATAAAGACATAGGCCCCTCAATCCGGATAATTGCAAGCGACAAAACATCGGTAAAACGGCAACATACATAAGAAAAGGAACACTTGAAGAATAAAAAATAGTCAAAAACCCATAAATATCCTTGGTTTTTACACAAAAAGGATGTACCTTTGCAAAAGTTTTTGCGAAAAGGCCAAAACATGACGTAAACGCTCATGCTTTATGCCGCAGCAAAACATAAAAGTCTGCGCCTGTGGCGGAATTGGTAGACGCGCTAGACTTAGGATCTAGTGTCCCGCGACGTGTAGGTTCGAGTCCTATCAGGCGCACAGATATTAAAAAGAGGTGAAATGTCTTCAACGACTTTTTACCTCTTTTATTTTTTATATATCACCCAAAACAACACTTCCGTTTATCAGCCTTGCCCTTGGATATAGGCACCCGATATACAAAAAAATGCAGATTTGATGATTAATTGACGACCTGCACCCGTGTATCCGACTGAACATTTGCATCATTTTATCTACGCCGACTTGTAGAGATAAGGCATCTTGATTTCCGTTCTCTTCACTCTATTTTTCGACCAAATAAGCCATAAGACGGCAGTATAAGCACATTTTGATACAAAAAAGTATATTTAACTTACATTTTGTGTTTGTCATTAAAAAAGAATTCGTATATTTGCGGCATAGAGTTTTAAATCAAGTATTATTAACCAAAAAAGAATCGACTATGAAAAAGATTTTATTGGTAGCCCTTTTTGCAATAGTTGCAATAGGCGCAAGTGCACAGAAGAACATCACAATATGGTGGGGTGGAAACGTTTCTGACGTTGACGGCGACTTCAACACGAAGTCTGAATTTAAAGCTTTGAATATCGGTGTATCTTATACAGCTCCAATTGACAACTCGTTCGACTGGTCGGTAGGTGCAGCTTATGTTACTAAAGGATGCAAGGACTGGGATCCGGGCTTCATACAGCTCGAAGGAAACGGTGCGTGGAACTTCGTTAAGGGCGGCGACGCCAAAGTTGGCCTCTTCACCGGTCCGTATGTAAGCTTCCTCGTTGCAAAAGATGACATGGAAAGCGCCAACACATTCGACATCGGATGGCAGGGAGGTGTGGCAGCAGCCTATAAGTTCCTGTCGTTTAAGGTTGGATATGAATACGGCTTCTGCAATCTTGTTGATGAGATTGACGGAAAAGCAGGCGACTTCTTCTTCAGAGTTGGAGTTAACTTCTAAGATAATATAAGACAAAAAATGGCGTCCGACCAAAAGTCAGACGCCTTTTTTATTTTTGCATAGACCACCATAAACATGAGTTGCAATCTACGAACATTAGTTGTCTGCAACAAATCTGCTATGCAGGCCGGTGATTATAATATTCAATACCGACCTATTTTCGCTGCGCCCATCAAGTATTTCATAACCGACATAAGAACTGTATGCGCCATAAAAAAGCCCGTGATCAGGACCGGCAGACTTATAACGCACTGAAACGTTTGATAAGTTTGCGGCGATAAAAGCGGCCCACCTTGACATAGTCGATATTGTCAAACGGCGGATAAAAGCGGCAGATGTTGTCGCACACCTCCATAAGATAGTTGATGTTGATGATGTATTTCTGGCTTACCTGTATGAAGCTGCTGTCAATGCCGAGCAGCACGTCCTTGTTGACATTGCGCTTCAGGCGCATGGGTTTGTCGCATCCGGCAGCCACCGCCATCCATACACGCGTGTCGTGATCGTAGGAAAACACGCAGATGTCGCGTATCTGCACCAGACGGAAGTCAACGGTATTAGTGTAGAACAGCAGTTTGTCGTTGCCGTTTTTTATGATGCTGTCGTCCTTTATCACCGCGGCCTTCTCGCTGTCGCGCTCCTCATAGAAGCGGCTTATCACGGTGTCGAGTTCCTTGTCGTCAACAGGTTTTAGCAGAAAGTCGAACGCCTTGTTGCGGAAAGCCGGGAGCATATAGTCTGTATAGGCGGTGTATATCACCACATGGCAAGGCCACTCGGCCAGATCGTTAAACTGCGAGAGAAACTCTATGCCGGTCATGTCGGGAAGCTCAACATCGAGAAAGAGCAGGTCGGGCTTGTGTCTCATTATCATGTCGAGACCCTCCTCGCCTGTTCCGGCAGTGGCAACGACGCTCACATCGGGATATTTCTGCAGCTTGTCCACCAGGTTGTCTATTGCCGCCTGAGTGTCGTCTACGATTATTGCGTTCATAATATACGGTTGTTTGCTATGCTAAGAATTTTTTAGTCCAAGCGGCAAGCTCAGCGATACCTCGCATCCGGCCACCTTGCCGTCATCGCCGGTAAGGTTTCTTATGCCTAATCTTATCTTGCGCTTGTTGTTACGGTTAATTATGTTTATAGAACTTCTTATCACCTTGAGTCCGGTGCCCGTTGAGTTAGGGTCGCTGTGGCGTATGTCGAACCCGGCGCCATTGTCGGTCACGGCGATGTTGCAGCGTGAGCCTTCCATCACCACGCTCACCCTGAGCGACTTGTGTCCGGCTCGCCTTTTCAGCCCGTGCTTAATGGCATTCTCAACGAGTATCTGTATGAACATCGACGGCACCATGACATTCTGAAGCACATCATCCGGCGGCGCCTCAACGCTGAACTCGAAGTCGTCGCCTATGGACGAGCGCTCCACGCTGATATAATAGCGCACAAAGCCCAGTTCCTCCTTAAGCGACACGTAATATTTGTCAGACATCTTCAGGTTGGCCCTTATCAGCTTGGTCAGTGCCATCAGTTCGTCAGCGTCACGGCTTCCGGTCTTTGATATGCTGTTGTTGAGCACGTTGAAGATGAAATGGGGCGATATGCGGCTGCGGGCATTGGCCAGCTTAAGCTGCATGAGCTGCATGTAGGTCTGCAGCCTGCGCTTGCGCATGTATGTCAGCAGATAGAGGAACAGCAACACCAGCATGACGGCAGCCAGCGCCACCACATACATCACCCATCGCACCCTGCGTATGTCGGCGTCCTTGCCCTGCAGCACAATCTGATGATGCAGCTTCAGCGTGTCCTGCGTGTATCGCATCATGATTTCCGACGTACGCATATTTGCGGTGTTATGCTTGAGCGAGTCGTTGCGCTCAATGCTCCCCATAAGGTTTTCGTATGCCTTCTTATAGTTTCCGGTCTTGGCATAATACTCGCGCAGATAGCGCTGGCGTATGTTCACAAGGTTGAAGTCAACCACGGTGTTGATATTTTCCGCCTCGAGTATACGTCTGACCTCATTGACATCACCTTTTTTCAGTGCAAGGCCTATGCGTATTGTGTGGCAGTAATATATCGCCATGTCGTCGTTTATGCTGCCGAAGAAGGCTTCTGCCTCGTCGAGATACTTGTATGCCTCTGCCATGTTGCCGAGATTGAGATATACGTCGGCCATGTTTACCTTGCACAGATACATCTCGTAGCTCTGCTCCATGCGGCTCTGCTCAAGCAGTTTCTTGAGCCTAAGAAATATGGCCAAGGCCGACGGATAGTCTTCGGCGTAATAGTAATAGTTGCCATAGTTGTTAAGGAAGTAGAGCTTCAGGTTGAGCGGCATAAGCCCGAAGTTGCGGTCGGACACCTGATAGCAGCGCAGAGCCTCCTTGAAGTCGCCCAGATTGAGATATATACGGCCAAGCCCCATATACAGGCTAACGTTGGTCTCCTTGGGCAGGCGCAGCGAGTCAGAAAGATAAAGGGCCCGTCTGTACCACATGGCGGCATGCGGCATGTCGTTGACAGCCACGTAGGCATCGCCGAGATTGGCGCATACGTCAGGCAGGCGATACTCCATGTCGCTGCCCATGATACATTCGTACGACTTATGATATAAATCTATTGTCTCGTGCGGATTGTAATGAAACTTGTGATAATATGAGCCTTTGGCATTATATAAAAAGCCCATCATGCCCCTGACGCGCGGCGTGGGCTTCTGCCGCTTCAGAAATCCGAACGGCCCGTCCCAGTTGAGCCTCATCGTGTCGGGCGAATCGAGCGACACTCTGTAGCGCAGCCAGCGCAGGTAGAAGTCGTAATAGTCGAGGCTGTCGGCTGCATTGGCCATGCCCTCACGCATGGTGCGCATGACATATTCCGACTTAACGAATATCGAGTCGTCAAGACTCTTCAGAGCCGCCTCGTGCTCCGGCGTGCGCTCATCGCCGCGCTTTCCGTCGTCTGAACACGACATGACCGACATGCACAGCAAGGCGGCAACCGCCGAAACGGCCGCCAGCCTGCACAACGAGGTACAGGCATGAACATATAAACTGATAGCGCCGGTCACTTTCACTTACGCTGAAAATCTCTTAAACTTATGACTTCAAATAATACAAAACCGACACAAAGTTAACAAAAAATTACTTAAACAGGTATCTTTATTTGATTAAATTACGGTTATTGTTAATGTTTTGAAATGTATTTCAGCAGATTTTAGGGGTAAACGGCCATAACATGTAAACGTCTGGTTTACAGACATAAACGCATTCTTCATGATTTGCACATACGGACGACCATATCTTCAGGCTATAACGCCCCACCCGACCAGACCGCAGCAGGCACAATAATGCCATGAATAATACTGCTGTAGGGACACGTTATGCCGTACTGATTCACGACCGTTATCATACATAAATATAAAAGACGGCAAATCAGCCTGCAAAAGGTGGCCTTTCATGATGCAAAAGACGGTCTTTTAGGCTCTAAAAGGGCACCTTTTACAAAGCCACTGATATTCAGCACGTTACAATCAGTCTGTCAACATGCCGACAGACTTGCACTACTATGGCGGAAACTCTGCCTCACAGCATCGCAGAAAGGCGAAAAATCACCGAACGGCAGACTTATCGCCCGGAGCCTTTCTGCCGGCAATCCTTACGTCATCATCCTGCTACATGTGCATAGCTGCAATCCGTACGGCAGGCGTGCCTTATCTCTGTATATCAGAAACGCGTCAACGACAGTCTGCCATTAGCCCGAGACGGACAATAATCAAGGCTGCCGCCATAAGAAAACGACAATGCCCGGCACAGCCGCTAAGGCCGTGTCCGGGCATTGAATCTGTTTATCAGAATGCTACATTAAAATTATTTCACGTTTCCTACCTTTATCAGATATTCGGCTATCTGAACGGCATTGAGCGCAGCGCCCTTGCGTATCTGGTCGCCGCTGAGCCAGAATGTCAGTCCGTTCTCGTCGGCCAGGTCTTTTCTTACACGGCCAACATATACGTCGTCCTTGCCTGCTGTGTCGAGCGGCATGGGATAAACCAGGTTAGAGGGATCGTCCTCGAGCGTTACGCCGGGAGCAGCGGCCAGAGCCTTCTGAGCCTCCTCAACGCTGATGGGGCGCTCTGTCTCGATCCACACTGACTCAGAGTGGGCACGGAGCGATGACACACGCACGCACATGGCAGAACACTTAACGTCGCTGTGCATAATCTTGCGTGTCTCGTTAAACATCTTCATCTCTTCCTTGGTGTATCCGTTGGGTTGGAACACGTCTATCTGAGGAATTACGTTGTAAGCCAGCTGATGGGGGAACTTGCTCACGGTTACGGGCTTGCCGTCGATAATCTCCTTATACTGCTGCTGCAGTTCGGCCATAGCCGCAGCACCCGCGCCGCTAGCGCTCTGGTAGCTTGCTATGTGTATGCGGCGTATGTGGCTGAGCTGCTCGAGCGGCTGCAGAACCACCACCATCATTATTGTCGTACAGTTAGGGTTGGCAATGATGCCGCGCGGACGCTTGAGGGCATCCTCGGCGTTGCACTCAGGCACAACCAGAGGCACGTCGTCATCCATGCGGAACGCGCTCGAGTTGTCAATCATCACGGCTCCATACTTTGTTATGTCGGCGGCAAACTCTTTTGAAGTGCCGGCTCCGGCCGACGTGAAGGCTATGTCCACGTCCTTGAAGTCGTCGTTATGCTGAAGCAGTTTTACCTCATACTCTTTTCCCTTAAAAACATATTTCCGGCCTGCCGAACGCTCTGAACCGAACAGCACAAGGTCGTCAAGCGGAAAATTTCTTTCTGCGAGAACGCGGAGGAACTCTTGTCCAACAGCGCCGCTCGCGCCAACAATTGCTACTTTCATTTATCGCTTATTTTTATTACAAAATATATTAATCTGCTAATTATTCGGTACAAAAGTACAACTTTTAGCCCAATCACTGCAAAAATATGATTTTTTTTTGCACTTTTGCATATAGATTTGCAACATAACGAATATTTATGCCGGATATATCGCAATTTTTCCCCATAACAGCCCCGACGTTGATATTCTTCGTCGTGCTGTGCATCATTCTCTTCGCACCCATAATAATGGGCAAGCTGCGCATACCCCATATCGTGGGTATGGTGCTGGCCGGAGTCATCGTCGGGCCCCACGGGTTCAACATCCTTGCCAAGGACAGCTCGTTCGACCTGTTCGGGCATGTGGGCCTCTACTACATCATGTTCCTTGCCGGACTAGAGATGAACATGAGCAACTTCAGAAAAAACAGGCTGCGGACGTTCACCCACGGCATCATGGCCTTCGTTATACCTATGGCCATGGGCTTCGTGTTCAACACGGCCGTGCTGAAATACAGTTTCTTAACGTCGGTGCTGCTGGCCAGTATGTATGCCTCTCACACGCTGATAGCCTATCCGACCATCCTGCGCTACGGCCTGTCCAACCAGCGCAGCGTCACGATAGCCGTGGGAGCTACGGCCATCACCGACACGCTGACGCTGCTCGTGCTTGCCATTGTGGGCGGAATGTTCAAGGGCGAGATAACCAGCAGCTTCTGGATCATGCTGTTTCTGAAGATTGCGGTGGTGTTCTTCATCATAATATTCTATTTTCCGCGCATTGCCCAGTACTTCTTCCAGAGGTATGAAGACAACGTCACGCAGTTTATCTTCGTGCTGGCCATGACGTTCCTCGGCTCGGTGATGATGGAGATGATAGGCATGGAAGGGCTGCTCGGCGCCTTCCTTACGGGTCTGGTGCTCAATAGATACGTGCCCAACATATCGCCGCTGATGACTCACCTTGAATTTGTGGGCAACGCCATATTCATCCCCTATTTCCTCATCGGCGTGGGCATGCTCGTCAACGTTAAGATACTGTTCGGCGGACTGGGCACGCTCGAGGTGGCAGCAGTGATGATTGTGGTGGCCCTGTCGAGCAAGTGGATAGCATCGCTGTTCACGCAGAAGCTGTTCGGCATGCGGGCCATTGAGCGCGAGCTGATATACGGCTTGAGCAACGCGCAGGCAGGAGCTACGCTTGCCGCAGTGCTCGTGGGCTACAACCTGATATTGCCCAACGGCCAGCGGCTGCTCAACGACGACGTGCTCAACGGCACTATCATACTTATCCTCGTTACGTGCATATTCAGCTCGTTCACAACGGAGCGTGCCGCCAAGAAAATAGCTCTCGAAACCAAGAGCAGCCTGCCTAAGGACGAAACCGCCGACGACGAGAAGATAATGATACCTATGAGGTATCCTGAAACGGCCGAAAACCTGATTAAGATGGCGTCGCTGATGCGCAACCGCAAGCTCAACCGCGGCGTGGTGGCGCTCAACGTGGTCTACGACGACGACAACCGCCTGATGTATCAGGAGCGCGGACGGCAGTTGCTGGAGCACATAACCAAGGTGGCCAACTACTCGGGCATGATGGTGCAGACGCAGGTAAGAATAGCCACAAACATCAGCAACGGCATAAAGCACGCCTTCATGGAGTTTAACGCGTCAGAGCTTATCATGGGCATGCACATACGCCAGGAGGTGTCGAAGAAGTTCTGGGGCGAGTTCATACAGAGCATCTTCAGCGGCCTTAACCGCCAGATAACCATCGTGCAGTGTCTCACGCCGCTCAACACGCTGAGGCGCATACAGGTGGCCGTGCCGTCGCGAGCCGAATACGAGCCGGGATTCTACCGCTGGCTGGAGCGTCTCTCGCGCATGGCCGAGAACCTTGAGTGCCGCATACAGTTCCACGCAAAGCGCGAGACGCTGTCGCTCATCAACGAGTATATACAGAACCGCCATCCTGGCGTGAGGGCCGAATACACATACATGGCCCACTGGAACGAACTGCCGGGACTGGCCGACAACGTGAACGAAGACCACATGTTCGTGGTTATCACCGCACGTAAGGGCACCATATCATACAAGAACGCGCTTGAGCGTCTGCCGGAGGAGATTACGCGATACTTCGCAGGCAAGAGCCTCATGATAATCTTCCCCGACCAGTATGGCGAACCGCTGGGCGCAATGACCTATGCTGAGCCTCAGCATCACGAACAGCCTAGCGCATACGAGGTGCTGCTGACATGGGTAAGGAAAAAATTCAAGATATAAACAACTCTCAACATAACGACAACAAGCAAACAAAGAAACAGAAAAAGCATGATAGATATAAAAGGCATAACCAAGAGCTTCGGCTCGCTGCAGGTGCTTAAGGGCATCGACCTGCACATAGGCAAGGGCGAAGTGGTGAGCATCGTCGGACCGAGCGGTGCCGGCAAGACCACACTGCTGCAGATAATAGGCACACTCGACAAGCCCGACAGCGGACAGATAATAATAGACGGCACCGACGTGAGCCGCCTTAACCGCAAGAAGCTGTCAGAGTTCAGAAATCAGCGCATAGGCTTCGTGTTTCAGTTTCACCAGCTTCTGCCTGAGTTCACCGCGCTCGAGAACATCATGATACCGGCCTTGATTGGCGGAAAATCGCGCAGCGAGGCAAAGAAGAAGGCCGAAGCCCTGCTCGACTTCATGGGACTGGCCGACCGCGCAAAGCATAAGCCCAATGAGCTTTCTGGCGGCGAGAAGCAGCGTGTGGCAGTGGCACGCGCACTGGTAAACGACCCTGCCGTTATTCTTGCCGACGAGCCGTCGGGCAGTCTCGACTCGAAAAACAAGGAGGAACTGCACCAGCTGTTCTTCAGTCTGCGCGACAAGCTCGGACAGACATTCGTGATTGTAACGCATCGACTGGGACCTGATCGGCTACGTCGATCCAAGCATCACCGTCAACATCATCCGCGATGGGAAACTTGTGGAAAAGCGCACGCTCAAGTTGCCTGAGCGCATCCGCGGCGTGCTCAAGTGCAAAAACCCGCGCTGCATCACCTCCGTTGAGCAGGAGCTGCCGCAGCCTTCTACGCCCGGAGCGATTTCGATGAATGCACC
>ENA-OPAG01001287-OPAG01001287.1-human-gut-metagenome-genome-assembly--contig:-NODE-1287-length-13216-cov-2.856622_pt1 | contig 13216 bp, 9 predicted proteins | sample MGYA00241053_ERZ501422 | MGnify/ENA primary metagenome ERZ501422 (study PRJEB25962, sample SAMEA2042619) | human gut metagenome | biome: human gut; feature: human-associated habitat; material: faeces... | reverse complement strand
ATGCCGCCGTACCTTCCGGAAGTTCAATGGAATCAATGGATTCAACAGAATCGGCATCGTCAATCGCATCAACGTCATCTGCAGACGTCCCAATGTCGGAATCGCGAACTATGGGATCCTGAGCTCCGGCAACCATCCAATCGTCCGCGATCTCATCGATATGGTCGCGGTCGGACGTTTCGTGCAGCAGTTGCGCCACGGAACCGGCGTGCGCTCCCCCGAGTTCTGCGTCCGGTTCAAGCGCAAGCCACGGCCCCAATACGAAAGCCCGCTGCCATGCGCGCGGATGCGGCAACGTCAGGTCGGGGTCGGCGCTTTCCTGCCCGTCAAAGTCGATGATGTCCAAATCGAGCGTGCGCGACGTCCAATGGTCGGTGCGCACGCGACCATGCGAGGCTTCGATGCGCTGCAAACCGGCCAGCAGTTCGGCGGCCGAAAGCCTGGTATCCACGGACACGACCGCATTGCGGAATTCCGCAGTACCTTCCGGCATGCCCCATGCGTCGGTCCGATAGAGCGGCGACACCCCCGTCACCTGCGTGGAGGGAAGCCCATCAATGCACCGAACGGCGTCACGCAAGGTGGCGGTCACATCGCCCTGATTGCCTCCCATGGCGATGATGGCATGATGCACCTGCCCATGTTCCGACGACCGCTCACGCGATGGACTGTCAACTGTTTCACGGGAACGTTCCACGGTCACGCTGACATCGTCGAACGGCACGGTGATCGGCGCATTCGGCTTATGCACGGTGACCTGCGTGCGGCACACGGCCGGAAAGCCGAGAATCATGCCGACGATACGATTGGCCAGCTTTTCAATCAAATCGACGTGTTCGCCTTCGATGATGGCCACGATGCCTTTGGCGATCGCACCATAGTCGACGGTGTCGTTCAGATCGTCGGAACGGCCGGCGGCAGCGAGGTCGAGGAACAGCGTGGCGTCCACCACGAAGGTCTGGGCCCGCTCATGCTCGAAGTCGAGCACGCCATGTTTGCCCGTCGCGCGGATTCCCGTCAGTCGAATCTGATCCATACCAGCCTTCCTTTGCCGTTCCTACGTTCCGTATTCCTATTATTTCCGCGATTGCGATGTTGTGACTATCTGCGATTCGCACGGTCACGCGTTCGCATACTCGCGCCATGCGTTGCCGACGGCGACCGCGTCGCGGCTTTTCGCCACGTCATGCACGCGCACGGCCCACACGCCATGTTCCGCGCACAGGGCGCTGATGGCCGCGGTGGCGTTGTCTTTTGAGGCCATGTCCGGCTCGGTCACACCGGCGCCGGCAAGCAGCGAGCCGACGAAACGTTTGCGGGACGCGCCGATCAGCACCGGATAGCCAGCCGCGTTGAACCGGTCAAGCGCCGCCAGAATCGGCAGGTTATGCTCCACGCCCGGCTTGGAGAAGCCCAGGCCCGGGTCGATGATAATGCGCTCAGGCTTTACGCCGGCGGCCAGCACACCGTCGACTTGGCGCATGAGTTCGTCGTGTACGTCGGTCAATACACCGTGCTCGTAGACGGAGGTGTCTTGATCGGGGTTCGCGCCCTTGGAGCCGGCGAGCCAACCGCGCCAATGCTGCACGATGTACAGGCAGTCGGAATGGTCGGCCACCACATGCGGCAGTTCGCGGTTTTTAACTAAGGTTTAGTATAATAATGGTTCTTCTTATTTTAGATATGAGTTGCGGAATATGATCCAAACGATTACTGGAGAGCCAAACAAAGCAGTTACTGCATTGATAGGTAATGTACCCTGCATTCCGGGCATTTGAGAAATTAAGTCGCAAATTAACAGCGTAATGGCACCACACAGTATGGAGCCCGGAAGAATAATACGGTGATTAGGGCTCCCAAACAATCCTCTGGCTACATGGGGCATGGTGATGCCTATGAAGGCTATAGGACCGGTAAAAGCCGTCGAAGTTCCGGCCAAAAGTGCAGTGGCCAGAATAATCCAAAGGCGTAATCTGATCACAGAGACTCCCAATCCGTTGGCATAGTTTTTTCCCAACAACAAAATATTGAGTTGCTTTTGCAAGAGCAATGCAGTCAGAATTCCACAGGCAATGACAGGGGCCATCACACTCATCTGTTCCCAGCCCACTGAAGAGAGGCTGCCAAAGGTCCAGGTAATAAAAAGCTTGAGAGTATCCGGATTGCTCATACTTTGCAGGATACTGACGATGGCACCGGCAAAGTTGCCGAACATCATGCCTATAATTAACAGAGAGACAGTCTGAGGTATTTTGATAGAAACGATTATTACCAATAATAAAACTCCTATAGCCCCAATGATAGCAGCTGTCACTTGCCCCCATCCTGCTATAAGCCATAAAGGAAGCGAAGAAGTGCCTAAAGTGAGTAAGGCTACTCCCAGGCTGGCGCCGGAAGTTACTCCCAATACGTCAGGACCGGCCAGTGGGTTATGAAACAGAGTTTGCATCAATACTCCGGCAACAGAAAGTGATGCTCCTGCTAAAATAGCTGTTAATGCTTTGGGAAGTCGGTGATTGATGATAATTTCACGATAGATAAGATTATCACTGCCTCCGGTAAGTGTATCCCATACGTCTCGTATGGAGAGGTTGACGCTTCCAATAGCAATATCTGCCATGAAAGCAATGACTAATAATATGATTAATAATAAAAACAGCCGGTAGTTTTTCATTCACTTCTTAATTTATCCATGTAAGTTAACTCGTAGTCAGGCAATAGTGTCGGATGAACGATCTTGATCATATCACTCAATAATAGATCCGGACGAGCTACTCCACTTTCCCAATAGTCGTTTCCACCAGTAGCATTTGCCCGCTTGTTTATATGGTATACATTGCCGTCTTTATATGATTTGAATAGTTTGTATTTCGAGTCCATTCGTCCCAACTCTTCCAAAGTATTGGCTTGTACGCCTACCCATATGTCAGCTTGGTTGAAATGTATCAGAGCTTCTTCAATACTGCTGGATATACTACCGGAAGCTGTTGTGTCGTTGGCATAATAGTAATTGGCACCTGCATCGCGGAAGAGTTGTGCACTATAGCTTCTTCCTCCCGGCATAGACCAGGTTCCCCTGTAATCTTGCCCGGAAAGTATAGAAGGCGCATATGAAAATTTCTCGGCACTCTTTTTTACTTCATTGTATTGTTTTGCTATTTGCCCGAAAATGCTGTCAGCCAATGCTTCTTTGTCAAAAAGGGCTCCGACAAATTTAATCCATTCTGCACGTCCCAGAATAGATTTTTCTTGCCATTCAATATTATATAGGATCGGCAATCCCGTTTGTTTCATACGTCGGCTGTTTTCGTCTTCGGTATTGTAGGCAGAAGTCATTACGGCCTGTGGGTGTAATAAAAGTAAGTTTTCTATGTCCAGATTGAAAGCATCGCCCAAATCTTTTATTTTACCCTCCTTGACACCTTGCAGAATGGTAGGATTGTAAATATAGGCCGAGTTGCACACCCCTGTCACTTTATGCAATTCCCCCAGAAGTTCAAGAAACCCCAAATGAGTAGCTGAGTTGGTCATAATACTTTTTAGTGGGATCACTATTTTGTGACCGTTGGCAGGGACAGGCTGATCTTCGGTTTTCACAAGATAATAGATATCATAGGTCTCTCCCGGTTTCCAGGGATTATATACTGTTACTGTAGTGTATTCAGGAGAATGTGTTATTCCGAATCCTTCTGCATATGAAAGAGGGGCCGGAACACCTTCTTCGACAGTGAGTGTTGCTTTCTGCTTTTCTTTGCAAGCAGTGAGCAGAAATGATATTAGTACAAAAAGAATAAAAGAAGATCGGTTCATCATACTTTAAATATTGATTAGTCGTGGTGCAAAAATACAGGATTATTCCGGATTATAGGTCTGCCTAATAAGGAAAATGCCGTAAATACGAGCAAAGGGAAAGCTGATGAAAATGTGTTTTTAAACGTACGTTTAAAAACACATTAAAAACAAGTGATTCGTTAAAGGGAAAGATTTATAAAATCATAGAGATAAAATGAAAAGAAAAAGAACAGACATTGATTTGAGAATGAGGTTATTTCAATAATAATGAAAGTTAAAAGGAAGTTTTTTTATTAAACACTTTGTGTATTTAAATATTAGCTTTATCTTTGTGAACAAATAAACGTACGTTTAAAAACACATTTTTTTAGATATAATACGTTGATAATAAGAGTGTTTTATTGAGAATATATTAAAAGCTAACTACTATGATTTTATTAGGATTGATTCTTGGAAGTGTAATATTAGGACTGCTTGCTTGTCTGATATGGATACTTTATGATTTTCGGAGATTTAAGAAGAAAAATAATCTTATAGAATAACTTAGGAAAATGGGCAAGAAAGTATTAGTCTTTTTACTGTTTCTTTTATTTATTGGATGGGTAAGGGCTCAACAGGAAGAGCTGCAAAAAGTAGTAGGACAGAGCGAACAAACTCAGGTTTTTGGACGCAATATATTTGCAAGTCGGAACTTGTCATTTGAACCTAATCTGAATATTCCTACTCCAGAAAACTACATGTTAGGACCGGGAGATGAAGTGATAATTGATATATGGGGAACTTCGGAAAATACGGTAAGAGAGACTATCTCTCCCGAAGGAAGTATTGTGGTGGAGAACATCGGTCCTATTTACCTGAGTGGTCTGAACATGCAGGAGGCCGAGCAGCATCTACGGCGTGAATTTAGTAAAATCTATGCAGCTATCTCCGGAGAATCGGTACATATCAAGGTGACATTAGGAAAGATACGTTCCATTATGGTCAATGTCATGGGGGAGGTTGAAGTTCCCGGTACCTATCGGTTATCTGCTTTTGCATCAGTGTTTCATGCTTTGTATCGGGCTGGAGGGGTCAATCGAATTGGCAGCTTGCGTACGATTCAAGTCGTGCGGAACGGTGAAAAGGTAGCTGATGTGGATGTATATAAATATATAATGGAGGGAAAACTGGCAGATGATATCCATTTGTCGGAAGGAGATGTGATTCTGGTCTCTCCTTATGAGAATCTGGTCGGTATTTCAGGAAAAGTGAAACGACCGATGATTTATGAGATGAAACAGGGAGAGTCTCTGGCTACCTTAATCAACTATGCAGGCGGCTTTACAGGGGATGCTTATCGGAATACGGTTCGTTTATTGCGTCGTAGCGGAAGAGAGAAGCAAATATATAATGTAGATAAAGTGGATTATGAAAACTTTATTCTGACTGATGATGATGAAGTTTCCGTAGAGGCGGTATTAGATCGTTTCTCTAATAAAGTGGAAGTTCGTGGGGCAGTATATCGTGCCGGTATGTATCAACTGGACAGTTTGACAGGAACTATAAAACAACTGATATGTCAGGCCGAAGGGCTTCGTGGGGATGCTTTTCTTAATAGAGCGTTGCTTAAGCGAGAGCGTGAGGATCTGTCACATGAAATGATTCCTGTTGATTTGAGGAAACTGATGGAGGGGAGTATTCCTGATTTACCCCTTCAAAAAAATGATGTACTTTATATATCGAGTATCCGGGAACTGGAAAAGGAAGGAACATTGGCTATCTATGGCGATGTGGCAAATCCGGGATATTTTCCTTTTGCTAAAAATATGACTATCCAGGATCTGATTTTAAAAGCCGGTGGTCTGTTGGAATCAGCTTCAACGGTTCGTATCGATGTATCGCGGCGTATTAAAGATGCTAAAAGCACCTCTTCCTCTTCTGTAATAGGGAAAAGTTTTACGGTTGAATTGGAGAATGGCCTATTGATAGGAGCAAAGAGGGTGTTTGAATTGGAACCTTATGATATGGTTTTTATACGTAGAAGCCCGGGCTATCAGAAACAGGCGAATGTGACGGTTGATGGAGAAGTAATATTCACAGGCAACTATGCGCTGACTAAAAGGAATGAACGGTTGAGTGATCTGATAGCTAAGGCCGGAGGATTGTCGAAAGATGCCTATGTAAAAGGTGCACGCCTGATGCGTAGGATGACAGCTGATGAAATCCGGCAAAAACAAGATGCAGTCCGGTTTGCTGTTAAGGGAACCGGAAAAGATTCGGTATCTTTGGCTGCTCTGGAAGTCGATCAGACTTATTCAGTAGGTATTGAACTTGAAAAAGCATTAGCAAAACCAAAGTCCGATGAAGATTTGGTGTTGCGTGAGGGAGATGTACTTTTTATTCCTAAATATGTCAGTACTGTGACCATAACCGGAGCTGTGATGTATCCCAATACGGTTCTTTATCAAAAAGGAAGTGGAATTGATTATTATATAGGTCAAGCCGGCGGCTTTGGCAACCGGGCCTTGAAGCGACGTGCCTATGTTGTATATATGAATGGCACTGTTTCCCGATTAAGACACAATACGGCAAATGCCATTGAGCCCGGGTGTGAAATAATCGTTCCCACTAAAGAAGAACGGAAAAAAGCTACTGTGTCCGGAGCAGCAGGCATGAGTAGTTCCATGGCTTCTATTGCTGCAATGGTTGCTTCTATGGTGAGTTTAACAAAATAAGAGATAGATGAATATAAATGAAAAGCCCGAAATGGCGGAGAAACAGTCATGTCATTGGTATCTTGCTTTTACAGCTTCGCGGGCAGAGCAACGTGTAAAACAAGAACTGGATCAACGAAAAGTACGGAATTATCTTCCATTGCGGAAAATTACTTATCAATGGCAGGGCCGTCCCAAGGAAACATTGTTACCACAGATAACTCGTTGCATTCTTATCCGGGCTTCAGAATCTGATGTTTTGCAGTTGTCCGGAATACAAGGATTAATTATTCCTCAAAATATATGGGAATATCGGATACCGGAATGGCAGGTGAACAGTTATCAATTATTGTTTTCTCATGTAGATACTGCTGTGGAGTGGATACCTGATTGTCCGGAACCGGCTCCTATGGTTCGTGTCACTGGAGGTTCTTTAAATGGACTGGTGGGCGAACTCGATACTTCGGAAATAGAAATACGGATAATAATCCGTTTTCATACTATGGGATGTTTTCGCATAACCATACCTGGAGAGTGGATTGAAAGGTTTTAGATATTACTTTCTCTTTTTTCATCTCAACGATAATTCCTCGTCCGTTTCAGGGCGGGGAATTATTATTTTATTTCCCTGTAACTTTGACTCTTTTTCATCCTTTGGGTGACATGAAAATGTCAAAATCTGACTTTCTGTCAGAATCCTGTCACTTTCCATCTTACTCAACCTTTTGGCACAAGGTTTGTTTTTTTATAGTCGTCCGTTTGAGACAAACTCCTGAAGGGGGTGCGGGAATAACCGGACAAAAGAAACTGAAATAATAATAAATAAAAGAATAACGATCATGGGAAAAATTATTGGTATTGACTTAGGAACTACAAACTCTTGTGTTTCTGTATTTGAAGGAAACGAACCTGTAGTAATCGCAAATAGTGAAGGTAAACGTACAACTCCCTCCATTGTAGCATTTGTAGACGGTGGCGAACGTAAAGTGGGTGATCCTGCAAAACGTCAGGCTATCACGAATCCTACCCGTACAGTTTTCTCTATCAAACGTTTTATGGGTGAAAATTGGGATCAGGTGCAGAAAGAAATCGCACGTGTACCTTATAAAGTGGTGAAGGGTGATAATAATACTCCGCGTGTAGATATAGACGGACGCTTATATACTCCGCAGGAAATTTCAGCAATGATTCTGCAGAAGATGAAGAAGACAGCTGAGGATTACCTGGGACAAGAAGTAACAGAAGCAGTAATCACTGTTCCTGCATATTTCTCTGACTCACAGCGTCAGGCCACAAAAGAAGCCGGACAGATTGCCGGTCTGGAAGTGAAACGTATTGTAAACGAACCGACAGCAGCTGCGTTGGCTTATGGTCTCGACAAGGCTCACAAAGATATGAAGATTGCCGTATTCGACTTAGGTGGTGGTACATTCGATATCTCTATTCTGGAATTCGGCGGTGGCGTATTTGAAGTACTTTCTACAAACGGTGATACTCACTTGGGTGGTGATGACTTTGACCAGGTAATTATCGACTGGTTGGTTCAGGAATTTAAGAATGACGAAGGTGCTGACCTGACTCAGGATCCGATGGCTATGCAGCGTTTGAAAGAAGCAGCTGAAAAAGCTAAAATTGAGCTGTCTTCTTCTACAAGTACTGAAATCAACTTGCCGTATATCATGCCGGTAGGTGGTGTGCCTAAGCATTTGGTGAAGACTTTGACTCGTGCAAAATTCGAATCTCTGGCTCACGAATTGATCCAGGCTTGTCTTGAAACATGTAAGAAAGCAATGCAAGATGCTGGTTTGAGTAACTCAGATATTGATGAAGTAATTCTTGTAGGTGGTTCTTCACGTATTCCGGCTGTACAGAAGTTGGTTGAAGATTTCTTCGGTAAAACTCCTTCAAAGGGTGTTAATCCGGATGAGGTAGTAGCTGTAGGTGCCGCTGTTCAAGGTGCTGTACTGACTGACGAAATCAAAGGTGTGGTATTGTTGGATGTAACTCCGTTGTCAATGGGTATCGAAACTCTGGGTGGTGTTATGACTAAATTGATTGACGCTAATACTACAATTCCTGCACGTAAGAGCGAAACATTCTCTACTGCTGCCGACAATCAGACCGAGGTCACCATCCATGTTTTGCAAGGTGAGCGTCCGATGGCTGCACAGAACAAATCAATTGGTCAGTTCAACCTGACTGGTATTGCTCCGGCACGCCGTGGTGTTCCTCAGATCGAGGTTACATTTGATATTGACGCCAACGGTATCTTGAAAGTATCTGCTAAAGATAAAGCTACCGGTAAGGAACAGGCTATCCGTATCGAGGCTTCCAGCGGTTTGAGCAAAGAAGAGATCGAAAAGATGAAAGCAGAAGCTGAGGCTAATGCAGAAGCAGATAAGAAAGAACGTGAGAAGATCGACAAGTTGAATCAGGCTGACAGTTTAATCTTTCAGACTGAAACTCAGTTGAAGGAACTGGGTGATAAGTTGCCGGCAGATAAGAAAGCCCCGATCGAAACAGCTCTTCAGAAACTGAAAGATGCTCACAAGGCTCAGGATATGGCAACTATCGATAGCGCTATGGCCGAACTGAATACTGCATTCCAGGCTGCAAGTGCTGAAATGTACGCTCAGAGTGGTGCGCAAGGTGGTGCGCAGGCTGGTCCGGATATGAACGCAGGTCAGGCTAATGCCGGACAGAACAACGGCAAACAAGATGATAACGTTCAGGATGCTGACTTTGAGGAAGTGAAGTAAGTAAGTTCTAAACAATAGGTCTACATATAGAAGGCCGCTGCAAGACGAGTGCTTGTGGCGGCCTTTATTTGTTTGAACTAATTTTAACTATTCCGGTGAAACCAAGCAATCTCCGGATTGTTGTACTCTGCAACGGTATAACGGACGGAGATATGTTTGGAAAATCAGGTGATTTAGAGGATATGAGGAAATGGCGGGTATGGAAGCTGAAATTGATAGATGCCCGTCTTTATTTTGTCAGTATATTCGTGGGATTGTTGACAGGGCTTGTTGCTGTACCCTATCACTATCTGTTACAATTCTTTTTTAATACTCGTAGAAACTTTTTTGATTCACAGCCACATTGGTATTGGCATATTCCTATCTTTTTGTCTTTATGGGGTATCCTCTTATTTGTGATGTGGCTGGTGAAAAAGATGCCGTTGATCACCGGTGGGGGGATTCCTCAAACCCGTGGAGTGATTAACGGACGTATCTCCTACAAGCATCCTTTTATAGAGTTAGTATCTAAGTTTGTGGGAGGAGTGTTGGCGTTGAGTGCCGGTTTGTCTTTGGGACGTGAGGGGCCCTCCGTGCAGATCGGCTCTTATATCGGTTGTCTGGTGTCTAAATGGGGAAGAGTGCTTGCCGGTGAACGAAAACAACTGCTTGCCGCCGGTGCAGGTGCCGGATTGGCTGCTGCTTTTGCCGCTCCCTTGGCTTCTTCGTTATTGGTCATTGAGTCTATCGAACGTTTTGATGCACCTAAGACCGCCATAACCACTTTGCTCGCCGGAGTGGTGGCAGGTGGTGTGGCGAGTATGATCTTTCCCATTAACCCTTATTTCCAGATTGACGCTATTTCTCCCGGACTGGTTTTTTCTTCACAAGTCAAATTGTTCTTATTGCTGGCTGCCGTGATTTCCGTATCCGGTAAGATTTATTCGGTTATTACAGTTTGGTTTAAGCGACTTTATCCGGCCATCAAGCATCCGGCTTATGTGAAGATGCTCTATTTGTTGTTTATTGCTTATTTAATATCACTCACGGAAGTGAATCTGACCGGTGGAGGTGAACAATTTTTATTGGAGCAGGCGATGCATGCTGACACCCATATTATGTGGATTGTAGGTATGATGATTTTGCATTTTGTTTTTAGTGTGCTTTCGTTTTCTTCCGGATTGCCGGGAGGAAGTTTTATTCCCACTCTGGTTACCGGGGGACTGATCGGGCAGATCGTTGCTTTGATTCTGGTACGTCAGGGCATTATCGGATACGAAAATATCAGCTATGTCATGCTGATATGTATGTCTGCTTTTTTGGTTGCGGTGATCCGGACTCCTTTGACAGCAATCGTTTTGATTACCGAGATCACCGGACATCTGGAGGTTTTCTACCCCTCCATTGTTGTGGGAGGGCTGACCTACTATTTTACGGAGATGTTGCAGATCCAGCCGTTTAATGTGACACTTTATGATGACATGATCAGTTCTCCTGACTTTCAGGAGGAGAAGCGCTATACTCTTTCTGTCGAAGTGATGAGTGGTTCGTATTTTGATGGAAAGACGGTAAGCGAATTACTATTGCCGGAACGTTGTGAGATTATCAATATACACCGTGATCGGAAAGATATACCCCCGGCAAAGCAAAAACTTGTTCCGGGGGACCAGGTGCAGATCGAGATGGATGCACAAGATATTGAAAAATTATACGAACCTTTGGTAAGTATGGCCAATATCTATTGAGCTTGTTCTCTCAGCCAGGCTATTTCTTCGGGCCACAGTGTTTCGTCAATGGTCTCCAGAATTAATGGCATATTGTCGAAACGGGGATCTTTCATTAGTTTCTCAAAGAAAGCGAAACCAATTAATCCCTTACCGATGCTGTCGTGGCGATCTACTCGACTACCTAATTCTTTTTTGGAATCATTGAGGTGCATCCCCCGCAGATATTCAAATCCGACTACTTCACCGAATTCTCCGAAGACATTATCATAATCATTCAGAAAGTCATAACCGGCTGTAAAAGTGTGGCAGGTGTCCAGACAAACCCCTACACGGCTTTTATCCTCCACGCGGTCGATGATGTACTTCAGCTGCCAGAATTCATTTCCCAGGTTGCTTCCTTGTCCGGCAGTATTTTCAATAACGGCAGTTACTCCTTGGGTCTTTTCCAAAGTCAGATTGATGCTTTCTGAGATCCGATCCAGACATTCTTCCACCGGTATCTTGTTGAGGTGGCTGCCGGGATGGAAGTTCAGCAGTTTCAGTCCCAATTGTTCGCAACGTTGCATTTCGTCAAGGAAGGCAGCCCGGCTTTTGGACAGTCCCTCTTCTTCGGGATGTCCCAGGTTTATCAGGTAACTATCGTGCGGGAGAATGTATTCGGGGGCGAAGCCGAATTTCTCACAATTTTCTTTGAAGAGACGGATACTATCTTCGGTTAGTGGCTTACTGACCCACTGGCGTTGATTTTTAGTAAAGAGGGCAAATGCATTGGCCCCGATTTCGTGTGCATTGACAGGAGCGAACTCAACGCCTCCTGATGCACTGACATGTGCTCCGATATATTTCATATTCTTTTCTTTGATTCATATGCAAAGATAACATTTCCGTAACAATATATGTTTTGCCCCATAACAATATATGTAATGAGTGATTACATATATTGTTATGGGGCAAAAGCTCTGATGGGATCCGACGGTTAAGCCAGATTGCCTATTTCATCCAGATTCTTTTGGATATCATCATCTGTAAGCGAATAGTTTACCAAGTCACCGGACAGGTATTTGTCATACGAAGCCATATCGATCAGTCCGTGACCGGACAGGTTGAACAGAATCACTTTCTCTTCTCCGCTTTCTTTGCATTTGTTTGCCTCACGGATGGCGGCTGCGATGGCGTGGCAAGATTCCGGAGCAGGAATAATACCTTCAACCTGTGCGAACAGGCATCCGGCTTCGAAAGATTCCAGTTGGCTGATATCGACAGCTTCCATCAGTTTGTCTTTGAGGAGTTGCGAAACGATCACTCCTGCACCGTGGTAGCGAAGTCCGCCGGCGTGGATGTTGGCCGGAGCAAAGTTGTGTCCCAATGTAAACATTGGCAACAGTGGGGTATATCCTGCTTCGTCGCCGAAGTCGTATTGAAACTTACCGCGGGTCAGCTTCGGGCAAGATGCCGGTTCGGCAGCAATGAAGCGTGTTTTTTTACCTTCAAGGATGTTATGGCGCATGAATGGGAACGCGATGCCACCGAAGTTGGAACCACCACCAAAGCATGCGATCACCATATCGGGATATTCACCTGCCATTGCCATTTGTTTTTCAGCTTCCAGGCCGATCACGGTCTGGTGCAGGGTGACATGGCTCAGAACGGAACCTAATGTATATTTACAGTTTGGAGTAGTTTGAGCCAGTTCGATGGCTTCAGAGATGGCGGTACCCAATGAGCCCTGATGATTCGGGTGTGCAGTCAGAATATCTTTTCCTGCACGGGTCGACATCGAAGGCGAAGGAGTCACCTGGGCACCATAGGTCTGCATGATGCTACGGCGGTAAGGTTTCTGCTCATAACTGATTTTCACTTGATAAACGGCGGCTTCCAAACCGAAAAGCTTGGCGGCGTAAGCCAGGGAAGCTCCCCATTGTCCGGCACCGGTTTCAGTTGTTACATTCTGTACACCTTCTTTTTTACAATAATAAGCTTGTGGAATGGCCGAGTTCAATTTGTGCGAACCCATCGGGCTGACACTTTCATTCTTGAAATAAATATGTGCCGGTGTGCCTAATGCTTTTTCCAGCCCATAGGCACGGACCAATGGAGTACTGCGGTAATATTTGTACATTTCACGAACCTCTTCCGGTATTTCTATCCATTGGTCGGTTTGGTTCAGTTCCTGGCGGCAAAGCTCTTCCGCGAAGATCGGATACAGATCTTCTGCCTTTAATGGCTGTTTGGTTCCCGGATGCAACGGGGGCATCGGCTTGTTCAC
>ENA-OPAG01001286-OPAG01001286.1-human-gut-metagenome-genome-assembly--contig:-NODE-1286-length-13217-cov-2.379654_pt1 | contig 13217 bp, 9 predicted proteins | sample MGYA00241053_ERZ501422 | MGnify/ENA primary metagenome ERZ501422 (study PRJEB25962, sample SAMEA2042619) | human gut metagenome | biome: human gut; feature: human-associated habitat; material: faeces... | reverse complement strand
GGATCAACGGGCGTGGGGGTTGGAGCAGCAGGTGCCGGATTTGGCGCTGCCTGTGCAGTGCAGTTACAAACTTCGCCTTCCTGAAGCGGACGGCCACATTGCGTACAAAAGTTTCCCATATAAATATTTCCTCCAATTTTTAATTGATTAGTTAGGTGAGACCTATAAAATAAATCTAATATCAATATATCATTGAACATCGGGAGTTTCAAGTTTTTTCTTTGAGCCAGCCGTTAATTTGCCTCTCTAAAACGGGAAAGGAAGTTGGTCCGGTATCCAATAAAAATGTGTGGAAGAGAAGCGGACTGTAATATTTTCCGGCTGCTTTTTGAAACGTATCACGAATCCGGCAGATTTCCAGGTAACCAATCGTGTAAGGCAGATAACTGCCGGGTGAGTCAATAATCGTTTCATAAATGGCTTTGGCGTTATCGGTTGTTACAATCCCATGATTCGTAAGAAAATCGGAAAGTTTTTTCTGACTCCAGTGTTTTGCGTGAATGCCAATGTCGCAGAGCGCATACAGGCAGTGGGTGGAAATGGCATTGTTCTGCAAAATATCGATTTCTTCTTTCGTGGCATCTAAAAATTGGTAAGAATAGATTTCTGCATAGGTGGCGTAGCCTTCTGTGTATGCCGGAAAATTAAGGACATAACGCAGGGGATGCTTATTTTTTTCGCGAAAATAACAGTTCTGAAATAAGTGCCCCGGATAGCCCTCGTGTGCTAAGGTAGCATGCAAATTCTGGTGGCGGTACTTTGCCGCATGATTGATGTAAATCACATTGGCGGCGGGCTCATCGATGGGCGGGGTGAGGTAAAAGGCGGGACTTAAAAAGTTTTCTAACGAGGAATCAACGGCGCGTATGTGACAGGTCTGTTTTTTCAGTGCAGGAAAATCCGTGCGGATATTTCTCTTTAAATGAGTAAGAATCGATTTTGGCTCTTCATATTTTGAAGTGTGCTTTTCGCAGGTCAAAAAGGACGAAGGTGACGTGGCGGCAAGGGTGGCAAGTTTTTGTTCGGATTCGCTTAGTTTTTTTGTCAGCATTTGAAATAAGGAATCCGGTGAAGATATTGTGCCGGTTTTTTCTTTTACCAGATATTCGTAATAAGCACGGCCGCCTGTGCATGCGGCGAGGGCACCATCATTTGGAGCAAAGGGCAAAAGTTTACCCAATTCGGCAATTAGATTTTTATAGGCGGGGAAAAGCGAGTGTGAGAGAAGTTTCCTATGTTTTTTTAACCGCTCTTTCTTTTCGGAAGCAGAGAAAAAAGAGGCGGAATTTATGGATTTTTCAAAACTTTTCTCGATGGCATCTGTTCCCGATGAATCGATAAATTCCTGACACTGGCTTATTGTATGGCGGATGGTTGTGGCTGCTGGCAGTGTGCCTTTTTTTTTGCTTGATTTTTTCCAGAGCAGTCAGAGAGTTAAAGTAGGCAGGAATGGACTTTAGTAAAGAAAAATACTGGTCATAATCCTGTTTGTCTGTAAGAATAAATTCACAGAGAAGAACCGGGAGCTGCGCCTGAATTCCACTCGAAGGGTCGAACGAATACGAATGAGCAAGCATGCGGATGTCCTCCTGTGACAGCGTAAGCGAGGCATCAAGTGTATCATAGAGAAGTCTGTCTTCACGGGATAAATTATTTTTGGCAAAGTTATGGAGTCTTGCAAGTGTATTTTCCGTCGAAGTCTGCATCTGCTTCAAATCGTGAAGGGAAAACGAAGAAAACCCATCAGGCAAATCCGTAATTCCGTATTTTTTCGGGGACATCAGCGTGTAATTGAGTGTTAAGGAGTCACTTGCGGCATAGGAGCGAAATGTTTCCATGCAAAAGGTGTTAAAGTCAGCGTTTGCTTCCTGCCCGGTCTGACAGCCTGCAATGAAGAGGGAAAAAAGGAGAAAGAGCGCAAAAAATCTTTTTTTCATGAGGGCGCCTCCAAGACGTTTGTTCCCAGTGTATGAAAGCGGAAAAACATTTATGATATGGCATATTTTTCATTCTGATACATAAAATTTAAGGCAGACAAACGGAGACTGAGGAGGGGATATTTTTGGAAGACAGACGGGAATTAATTGAGAAAAAATACGGGTTTCAGGTGAAAAATCAATATCGGGCAAGGGGTGCCATCCTATTTGATACGAAAGACGGTCCTCTGCTGCTTCGTGAAAAAATGAAACTTACCGGACATTTTGAATGGGAAAATGAAGTGAAGGAGCATTTGCGTAAAAACGGTATGACACTTTTAGATTTTGCTGTGAAAAATGTGGATGGAGAGTATTTGACAGAAGCGGAAGATGGGTCAAAATATGTTTTGTACCGATGGTTTTTTGGAGAGGAATGTGACTGCAAAAATGTGACCACGATTCGCTTGATGGCAGAAAATTTAGGACAGCTCCACAGTAGTCTGCAAAACTTTTATGAGGAACCGGTTTTACTTCAGCAGCCACTTTTATCCCGGTATGATAAACATAACAGGGAAATGAAACATGTGTATGGGTATATGCGTGGAAAGAAGAAAAAAACGGAATTTGAGCGGTATGCCATGCAGTGCTTTCCAAATTTCTATGAGCGCGCCATGCAGGTACGCAGCCAGCTATCCGAAAATCTCTATTACAAGGAACACAGTGGGCAGACCAAAGACGTCTGCCACGGGGAGTATAATTACCATAATCTGCTTTTAACCAAAAGCGGGCTCGCCACAACAAATTTTGAGCATGCAGCGCCGGGGGTGCAGCTTCTTGATATGGCGTATTTTATGAGAAAAGTCATGGAAAAGAATAAGTGGCAGGTGGAAAAAGGAGTAGTTTTGTGGAATGGTTACTGCGAGGGGGCAGGATGCAGTAAAAAAGAACTGGAATTTCTCATCACCATTTTGTCATATCCAATTAAATACTGGAAGCTTCTTAATCAGTACATCAACAGTAAAAAGACATGGATTTCCAACAAAAGCATGGAAAAATTAAAGGCTGTTTGTGAGCAGGAAGAGAGCAAAGATAAGTTTTTGCAGCAAATGCGAACATTTACGTTAGGGACTAGTCAGAAAGCCTAAAATGTGATACAATATAATTCTTAATATACGGAAGCATTTTGTCACGCAAAAAGAGTGTCAGGAGATAAAAAATGAAACAAGCGAAAATACAGATTTGTCTTTTTATTGTTTTGCTGGCTGGTCTGACCGGCTGCGGGTCAACTGCCAAAAAGGCGGAGGTGACGAACTCTCCGGAGCCGAGTGTCAGCTATGAGCAGGGGGCTGATTTTGTCGGCGCAGTTGGCGCTGTTGATGAAGAGCAGGGTACGATGGAATTTTATAATACAACATTCCAGACGATGGAGACGTATCCTTATACCGGTGGTACACAGATTTTGACAAAGAACAACAAACAAATGACGGCATCCGAAATTGAGCCGGGTGAAGTTTATGATGTGTATACAAGTGAAGATGGAAAAAAGGTTGAGAAGATGATACAGAACGCATCGGTTACCGAGCACGAGGGAGCTTCGCTCGAAATTAACCAGGACGAAAAACGGCTTACGGTGCGTGGTGTGAATTATGCCTATAACGATGACCTGCTTGTATTTTCAGATGGCAGACAGATTGACCCATTGGAGATTACGCCGGAGGATGAAGTGACTCTCCGCGGGATGAATGGACAAGCATTTTCTGTTGTTGTCACAAGGGGACATGGATATATCAAGCCGAATAATTTTAAGGATTTTACCGGCGGTACGGTTACGGTGCAGGGCGAGGCAATTCTCCCGGTCGCAAAGGATATGCTTTTGGTTGTGCCGGAGGGGCAGCAGCTTGTTACAATGAAAAATGGTGATTTGATGGCTGAAGTCACGGTAGAAGTAAAACGCGGACAGGTTACGAAAGTCGATATGGCGAAGTACCAGAATCAAGTGCCGGATACGGCGCGGGTTACATTTGATGTGAATCCACAGGGTGCAGAACTTTATGTAAACGGATCGCTCACTGACCCGTCGAAACCTGTTTCGTTAAAATATGGTAATCATTCCGTGAAAGTTTCACTCGAGGGCTACGAAGATTACAGCGGTATTATTACCGTGAAGGATGCGAGTCTGACCGTTCATATTAATTTGGCAGAAGAAAGTGCGGATGTCGAGACCGACAGTTCCGATTCTTCCAGCTCGGTTTCCGATGATTCGTCCTCCTCTTCGAGTGAGAGCAGTGTCACTTATGATAACGACCATAAGGTTACGGTAAGTGCGCCGGTTGGTGCCGCCGTTTATGTCAACGGAACTTATAAGGGAGAGGTGCCCTGCAGTTTTACGAAAGTGATTGGAAATGTAACACTTTCTCTTACAAAAGATGGTTATGAGACAAAAACCTATGCCGTTGAAATATCGGATGACAGCAAGGATATTTCCTGGAGTTTTCCGGATTTGACAAAAAATAGTTAAGTAAATTTCCCGAAAGGGTGAATATCACTTTTTAGAAAGTGAAATAAATTAAAAAAGCAGGCCACACATGGATGTGGCAGCAAGGAGGAAATTATGGACTACAAGAAAACATACGAAGCTTGGTTATCAAATCCATATTTTGATGCCGACACAAAGAAAGAGCTTGAGAGTATTGCCGGGGATGAAAATGAAATCAAAGAGCGTTTTTATGCGGACCTTGAGTTTGGTACAGCCGGTCTCCGTGGTATTATCGGAGCAGGAACAAACCGTATGAATGTTTATACGGTACGCAAAGCGACACAGGGACTTGCCAACTACATCATCAAACAGAACGGACAGAAAAAGGGCGTGGCAATTGCTTTTGATTCCCGCCGGATGTCACCGGAATTTGCAGATGAAGCGGCTTGTTGTTTGGCAGCAAATGGAATTAAAGCTTATGTTTTTGAATCACTTCGACCGACACCGGAATTGTCCTTTGCCGTTCGTGAGTTAGGATGTATTTCCGGTATTAACATTACTGCCAGCCATAATCCGCCGGAATACAACGGCTACAAAGTATACTGGGAAGACGGTGCACAGATTACACCGCCTCATGATACCGGAATTATGGATGAGGTGAAAGCGGTAACCGATTATGCGGCTGTTAAGACAATGGACAAAGAAGAGGCAAAGAAAGCCGGTTTGTATGAGAATATCGGAAAAGCTGTTGATGACCGCTATATGGAGGAACTTAAGAAAAATGTTCTTCATCCGGATTGCATTAAGAAAGCGTCAGCAGATTTGAAAATTGTTTATACACCACTTCACGGAACCGGAAATCTGCCGGTACGCCGTATTTTGAAAGAACTTGGATTTAAAAATGTATTTGTTGTACCGGAGCAGGAACTGCCGGATGGTGAATTCCCTACCGTCAGCTATCCGAATCCGGAAGCACCGGAAGCATTCGAACTTGCTCTTAAACTGGCAAAAGAAAAGGATGCCGATTTAGTTTTGGCAACGGATCCGGATGCAGACCGCCTTGGTGTTTATGTTAAAGATACCAAATCCGGTGAGTATATCTGCTTAACCGGAAATATGTCGGGAAGTTTTCTTGCCGATTATGAAATTGGACAGAAACTTGCACTCGAAGGAAAACTTCCGGAAGACGGCGAGTTGATTAAGACGGTTGTTACTTCAAACCTCGTAGATGCGATGGCAAAATATTATGGTATCAAAGTGACCGAGTGTCTGACCGGATTTAAGTGGATTGGAAGAGAAATTCTCCGCATGGAGACAACAGGAAAAGGCCACTATCTGTTCGGCTTTGAGGAAAGTTATGGCTGCTTGATTGGAACGCATGCAAGAGATAAGGATGCGATTGTGGCATCGATGGCGCTTTGCGAGGCGGCTGCTTATTATAAACTGCGTGGAAAAACAATTTGGGATGCTATGTTAGATATGTATGAGAAATACGGCTACTACAAAGATAATGTAATTGCCATTACTCATAAAGGTATTGAGGGACTGCAGAAGATTCAGTCGATTATGGATAATCTCCGTAAAAATCCGCCGATGAAATTTGGTAATTACGATGTGACGGCAGTAAGAGATTATTTGAAAGATGAAATCGTAAATGTTAAGACCGGCGAGAAGAAACCAACCGGTATTCCAAAGTCCAACGTACTCTATTTTGAATTGACCGAGGATGCATGGCTTTGTGTTCGTCCATCCGGTACGGAGCCAAAGATTAAACTTTACTTTGGTGTTGTTGGTAAAGATTTGGCAGATGCCGATGAAAAATCAGAAAAACTGGCTGTAATTGTAAAGGACTTGCTGAATCAGTTAGGATAAAATAAATGCAGGGGGTGAACATGTGAGCAATCCATATTTGGAACAGTGGACGAGCAAAGAGATGCTGAAGGAATTGGAAGAGGGAATTTTGAATGCACCTCAGGATTTGCTTGGCTGCCACATTTTCAAAGAGGAGGATGTGCAGATTTTTACCGCATATCGTCCGTGTGCAAAACGTATGTGGGTGCTGGATTCAAAAGGGGAGACCACTTACGAGATGGAACCAATGGAGCCGGAAGGATTTTTTGGCTATGTCATTGAGAAGAAATCGGAGCGGCTGAAAAAATATCGATTCCGGGTGGAATATGGACCGGACGATGTGATTGAAATTGACGACCCTTATGCATTTCCGGGGATGTTTGGTGAACTTGACCGGTATTTATTCTCGGAGGGAAACCATTATAAAATTTATGAAAAATTAGGAGCACATCCGATGAAGCGCGATGGCGTGGAGGGCGTTCAGTTTGCTGTCTGGGCGCCACACGCCTGCAGCGTGAGTGTAATCGGCGAGTTTAATATGTGGGATGCAAGACTTCATAAGATGATTATGAGGGGGAGCAGCGGTATTTTTGAACTGTTCGTGCCGGGCGCGTGGGAAGGCGCTGCCTATAAGTATGAGATTACGGCAAGGAGCGGGGATAAGCTGTATAAGACAGACCCTTATGGAAATTATGCGGAACTGCGTCCGGGAAATGCTTCCCGAATTACGTCGCTTGATGGCTACAAATGGCAGGATGGTTCTTATCAGAAGAAGCATCAGAAAAAGTCAAGAGATGTAAGAGACAAAGAGCCGATGAGTATTTATGAGGTTCATCTTGCTTCTTGGAAAAAACGGATTGAAGACGATGACAATGGCAATTTTTCATATTGTGAGTTAGCATCTATGCTTGGCGACTATGTGGTTGATATGGGTTATACTCATATTGAATTGATGGGAATTGCAGAGTATCCGTTTGATGGCTCATGGGGCTATCAGGTTGGCTGTTATTATGGTGAGCCAAAAGATTTTATGTATTTTGTGGATGAAATGCACAAGCGGGGGATTCAGGTAATTTTAGACTGGGTACCGGCGCATTTTCCAAAAGATGCTCACTGCCTTGGACGTTTTGACGGACAACCGTTGTATGAACATCCGGACAGCAGACGTGGCGAACACCCGGACTGGGGAACATATATTTTTGATTACGGAAGAATGGAAGTGAAAAACTTCCTCGTTGCCAATGCACTGTTCTGGATAGAGAAGTTCCATATTGACGGACTTCGCGTGGATGCCGTTGCATCTATGCTGTATCTGGATTATGGTAAAAACGATGGCGAGTGGCTTCCGAACAAAGATGGCGGAAATGAGCATTACGAGGCAATTCATTTCCTGCAGCATTTAAATTCCGAGGTGGAAAAGGAGCATCCGGGTGCTTATATCATTGCGGAAGAGTCGACGGCATGGCCGGGCGTTACGGCGCCGGTAGCAGATGGCGGACTTGGCTTTTCTTACAAATGGAATATGGGCTGGATGAATGACTTTTTGGAGTACATGAAATTAGATCCATATTTCAGAAAAGACCATCAGGGGCAGTTGTGTTTTAGTATTGATTATTACACCAGTGAGAAATACATTTTGGTTTTATCGCATGATGAAGTGGTTCATGGAAAATGTTCTCTGTTAAACAAGATGTCCGGTTTGGAAGGAGATAAGTTTGCTTCCCTTCGTGCCGCATTTGGATTTATGTATGGTCATCCGGGCAAAAAGCTTTTGTTTATGGGGCAGGAATTTGCTCAGAAGCGAGAATGGGCAGAGTTTCGGAGTCTGGACTGGTTTTTACTGGAAGAAGATGACAGACATAAGAAAATGCAGGATTACGTACGTGAATTAAATCACTTGTACCAAAAGTACGATGCCTTGTATTATCACGATTTTGACGTTATGGGCTTTGAGTGGATGGACTGCTGGCGTCCGGAATTAAGTACAGTAGCGTTTGTTCGCCGTGGCAGCTCAGTAAAAGACCAGTTGATGTTTATTGCAAACTTCACACCGATGGCATTGGAAGATTATCAGGTCAATGCACCTTGTGCCGGAACCTTTACGGAGATACTAAATTCCGACGAAGAGCGATTTGGCGGTGAAGGCCGTGTGAATAAAAAGCCGATTCAGGCAAAACCATGTAAGGCACCGGTAGTACCAAGACCGGGCGAAAAAATCGAGCCGGGAAAGAAATATTACGAACTGGAACTGTATGTTCCGCCGTTGTCGGTCGTAGTATTGCGGTATGATTATAAAGCGGAGTAAGTTTTCTAATTTCATATATGACTAAAAAAGTTAGAAAGCCACTTCGGCTTAAGTCGAAACACAGCAGCCAGCATTTTGGCGAGAGTTAGTATAACTTGCAGCCCTATCGCCGGTTGTTAAAATAAAAAAGGAAAGCTATATTTGCGAAGCAAATATCCCGCTTTCCCTTTTTTATTTCTAACACACTATCTTAATAATGTATAAACACCATCTCACGGTACTTTGTCAAGTCATAAATCTTTTTCGAATCCGATGGAGATAAGTTTAAGCATCCGTGTGAACCACGGCTTTTATAAAGTGTTTTACTCCAGCGGCTCCATGGCTGCCAAGGGGCACCGTGGAATCCGGTTCCGGTCCACATGATACGAACCCAGTTGTTTACTGGTGTTGCATAGTTATCGCCGCGGAGAATACGATGTGTCTGGTGTTCTTTGATGAAATAAGCACCGGTTCGTGTTTGACGGTCTTTTACTGGTTTTCCGCTGATTGTTCGACACTTAAAAGCAACTTTTCCGTTGCGCCATACATAAATCTTTTGAGCAGTAAGATCAATTTCAGTAAAGTTTTCTGTGTCCCAATCCTTTGTTTTGTCATCTATGTTCATTGTAAATGCCGTGTTGGCAAATTTTGTTTTCTTTTTGATCGTCAATGCTTTTTTCTGTGTGGCATCCGGATTTTCCATATAGGCTTTCTGCTTATTTGCATCCATTGTCTTTTTCAGAGCGCTTGTCAATTGCTTCAGCATTGTATCGTAAACAAGCTGCCAACCGTAGTCCCCACCGGTTACGGAAACAGTTTTGCCGTTGTGGCTTTTAAATGAGCGTGTCACGCCAATAGTTTTGTACTTAAAGCAGGTTTTTTCAACCCATTTTTCAATTGCCTGATTATCAAAAGTAAGTTTTCCGTTTTTATAATTGCACCATTTATAAATCTGTTTTGGACCAATGGTTTCTTTAATGTCCTTTTGAATTGTCCAGGTTATCCAGCGCAGAATTACCGGATTGCAGGCATCCACTTTTTGCTGGAGCGAAGGGTCTGTGGAATAAATACTTGGCTTTTCGTATACATCCGGGTATTTTTTTTCATCCGTTAAGTTTACCTTTTCGTGTCCGGATTTCAGAGCTTTTCCAATCGCCGTTATCAATTCATCGTGATTAAGCGTATTTCCTAAATATTCTTTTTCAATAACCAAATATTTTTTCTCTGATGAAAAAGCGACCTTTGCGTTTTGCGGTTGTGTAACCGGATATGACTCACTTCCGGTTGAGAGATCGGACTGTCCCACGAGGGCATCCAGTTTTTTCTCATCATAAGAAGCCCCTAAGTCAATATCCACCTGCTTTCTTTTTCCCAGGGAAAAGAAAGGAAGAGAATCATGTTGCTCATCATATTTTTTCTGAAGAGAATCTTTGATGTCGACTTGATAATCAATGTCATCTTTTCCAATGGTCAAAGTTCCATTATTTCTTCCTGTTATTTTCAGTTGATACGTGGAAAATACCCGATTAATCAATTCCGCAGATTCCTCATAGGTCATGCCTGATACTTCTCTGTCACCAATCCATGTGTTTGAGTACCAGCGGTTCATATAATAAATATGTATACCCAAAACAATGCCTATCACTACAACAAGTGTTGCAATTGTAGCAATAAGCATTGCCTTTCCCTTTTTTGTACGAATCCAAGATGGTTTTTGTGTTTCTCGATTATCCACCCTTACATCCCTCTTTCCTTAATAATATTGTCTCACAATGGGATTATAAAATTTTGCGGTGGAGTTGTCAACACAAACACACGCTTTTTTTACAATTACCGCAACTTACCAGATTTTTGCCGCCTCTAAAAAGGCTGTGTATGACAATTTTGGATCATAAATACTGGTATCAAACAAAAGCGGTGCACACTGGGAACGCCAGGATGTCGCATCACATAGGCCCCAGAGAGTGATACCGGTAATTCCTTTTGGATTTACACTCTGATTACGATTCTTTTGTTTGGTAATGATGGTCTGCATCAGTTTTTTTACGAATTTTGCCTGATCTGCATCGGTTTCATGCTCCGGTGTGTAAGCGTAGGAAGCATTAGTTCCTTCCGTGTCAAAGTTTATAGTAAAGTCAAGTTCGGTTATCTGAATTTCGTAACCGGCTGCTAAAAACTGCTCCAATGCACTGCCGTATTCGGCAACCGTAGGAACTTTTACATCTACGTGGCTCTGCATGCCGATGCCTCCGCAAATTTTAGCAGTTTCGCCTTTGTTGATAAATTCCACCAGATTTAATGTGTCTTTTACACCAAAATAGGTGTTGTAATCATTATAAAACAACGTGACTTTATCCGTTGCCTGATAACTCTTTAACATATCGTAGGCAATTTCAAATGCTTTCTTTACATAAGAAGGAGAATTTCCCATATCGCCATATACGCTCGTCCATGTTTTGAAAAATGCAAAAGACGGACGGTGGAGATATTCGTTTACAACATCCCATGCGTAAACAATGCTTCCGGCAGAACCGGTTAAAGCTTTTTCTTTATCCATTACATGTCCCATTACATTATGAATGTAAAAATCAAGACGGGCATCCATAACAGCAGGAGTAACAACTTTTGAGCCATCGTAATTTTTTGTAAAGAACCAGGACGGCGTCTGGCTGTGCCATACCAAAGTATGGGCACGCATTTTCAAACCGTTGTTTTTTGCGGCCTCTAAAGATTTGTCAACGGTTGTAAATGCTAATTCCGGAACGGTTGATTCGGTATATCCTGCAGGAATGTAATATCCCTTTTTCTTTGCGTCAGCAACGGAAATGAGCTTGGCGGATGAGCCGAGAATAGCATCCGGTTTCATTTCATTTTCCAAAGTAAAGCTGTTGTACTGTTTTTTTACAAATTTCATTGTGGACGCATTTTGCAGTTCTCGTGGATTAGAAGCACTTCCGTAGTTTAGGCAGGTACCCATGTATGGTACAATTTTTGCATAGGTATCCTTTAAGCTGGAAGCAACGACGGTTTTTTTTGCTTTCACCTTTACTTTGCAGGTAAGTTTATATGTCTTTTTCTTTCTTTTTACCGTGCAGGTGATTTTTGCGGTTCCTTTCGCTTTTGCCTTTAATTTGCAGGAGGTACGTTTCTTTTTTGAAATTGAAACGATCTTTTTCTTGCTTGTTTTCCAGGTGACCTTGCATTTTTTTGTGTTTTTTACCTTAAGAGTTTTTGATTTTCCCTTTGTCAGAGTCATTGATTTTTGGGAAAGTTTTGGTTTTTTTGCCTTTGCTTCGGTGGACGCCGTGTTTGTCAGAAATGAAGACAGACAAAGAACGGCAACCAGGCTGTGGGCAATTACCTTTTTGATTTGTTTCATATAGCTACACTCCTTTCATTGTAACCATATTTTAACCCCAAAAAAGGAATGCTACAATAAACTATTGTGACATTCCACTGTGTTATTCTCAAAGAAAATTGTTTATAAATGTTGATAAAGTTCCTTAAGCAGAGAAACGGTGTGGATAATTGCCTGTTTTGCAAAAACCGGATAATCCATATGACCGGAATTATCTGCCTTGTCAGAAATGGCGCGGATAATTAAAAATGGGACGTTGTTTAAGTAAGCAGTGTGCGCCATGGCGGCACCTTCCATTTCTGCACAGTCACCATGGAATGTTTCAATTAAATAATTCTTTTTCTCCGCACTGGCGATAAACTGGTCTCCGCTCACCACTTTTCCAATGTGGCAGTGAATGTCCGGATTTGCTTTTTCGCAGGCGGATTTTGCCAAAGAAACCAGTGTCTCATCTGCTGTAAAAATCGACTGTTCCATGCGTGGGATGATGCCGACCGGGTCTCCGAGTGGCGAGACGTCCATATCGTGTTCCTGCGCACAACTCGATAAAACAATGTCACCGATATCAAGGGCGTTGTTCAAGGAGCCGGCAACGCCGGTGTTGATAACCATGGTTACATGAAAGTCATCACAGAGAATCTGGGTGCAGACTGCCATATTAACCTTGCCAATTCCACTTACAACGGCAACGGTTTTGAGTCCGTAAAAATCTCCTTCCACAAAAGTCATGCCTGCTTTTGTCACTTCGTTTGTATTTGTCATTTCTTCTTTTATGATAGCCACTTCTTCATCCATGGCTCCGATTAATCCAATTTTTTTCATAATGCCTCCTCATAGTAAAACAATCCGTTTCGTCCTTAAGTGTAGTTGATTTGTGTAGAAAAAGTCAAGGGTATCTTTATTTATAAATGCGCACTTTGCAATAAGCCTTCTTTTTGGATTTATCTTTTGCCTTTGCATAAACCTTAATGGTATGGCCGATTCCCTTTTTCTTTGCACGGACAACACCTTTTTGCGTTACTTTGGCATATTTTTTATTGGAGACATACCATTTGACTTTTTTGTTTGTTGCATTTTTTGGTTTTACGGTGGCCTTTAATTTGAGTTTCTTTTTATAACGGAGTTTTGCTTTCTTTTTATTTAATGTTATTTTTGTCACCAGTTTGGTTGTTTTCTTTGTACTGCTTGTACCTTGTGCCGCAGTGGTGTTTGTCTTTGTTGTGGTCTGTAGACAGGCAGGGAGACCGGATGAGGCGGAACTGATTTTACTTAAATCCATTTCGCTTTACCGTCCCCCTCGATCTGCAGGGCGATCCCGGTTGCCCTGTCAAC
>ENA-OPAG01001283-OPAG01001283.1-human-gut-metagenome-genome-assembly--contig:-NODE-1283-length-13221-cov-3.913489_pt1 | contig 13221 bp, 10 predicted proteins | sample MGYA00241053_ERZ501422 | MGnify/ENA primary metagenome ERZ501422 (study PRJEB25962, sample SAMEA2042619) | human gut metagenome | biome: human gut; feature: human-associated habitat; material: faeces... | reverse complement strand
TTTCTCAAAACAGAAGAATACAGTCAACGGGAATTATCGGCATCCGCAATCGCATTGGGAAGCCTCTCGAATGCAGTGAAAATGCGTGTCTGCTCCTCATCGTCCATTCCGGTGCCGGTGTCTTCCACGATAAGCGTCAATACGCCCTGGTCAAATTGTGTGCGAACCGTTACACTTCCCTGCTCCGTAAACTTGATTGCATTGGACAACAAGTTGCTTCCTATCTGTATTATCCTGTCCCTATCTCCTATAACAACCGCATCTCCGGCACTCAGGACGTTCAGCAAAAGGTTTTTTCCTGCCGCCAGCGGCATAAAATCCGTTTCCAAAATCTCGGTGACGGAACATAACCTGAACGGGACAGGAACGGCCTTTTCCCCGCCACTTTCCAACCGGAAAAATCCCAACAGGGAATTCAGCATGGAAGACATGTGTCCCGCCACCTGCCGTATGTTCCTGCTGTATTCCCTGCACTTCGACACTTCTCTTTCCGTGGAAAGCAATTCCGCATAGCTGCTGATAGAAGCAAGCGGCGCGCGCAAGTCATGGGTTACGGCCAGCATGATTTTCTTTCTTGCCTCAATCAGTTCCTCGTTTTCAAGAACGGTCTGCTCCAACTGACGGACTGTGCCTTCCAGCCTTTTTTTATAACGGTTTATACGCATCATATCCCGGTGTATCACCATATAGGACCATATCAGCAGCAAAACCATGAATGCCGTCAGACCGATGACCGTGGCAAATGACCGTTTCCCGGCTTCTGCAACTTCTTCTTCCTGTCTCTTCAATTCCGCTTGTACCGTTCCGTCCATATTCTCAATCATCTGCCGCAACTGCACGTTCAGCCTTCTGTTCATCCTATCCAAGCTGTCCGTCCGTTCTGCCAGCTTCCGGGCATACGCCTGCTGTCTGCCCACCACGCTCCGGTTAAGTTCATGAAGCATGGATGCGGCAGAAGGAGTATCCGCCTTGTGGCGTTTTGCGAACAACCTCTTCAGGAATCCCCCTTTGGGGGCATTTTCCCGTTCACTCTGTCTGGCAATGGCCGGAATCTGCGCTGCAATTTCCCGGTCGGCTTCATCCTGCCTGTGTACCCAATATATGATTTCCCGCATATACCGCTCCTTGGCTCTCCACAAATTACGGATGCTGTCTGTATGTGAGCCGGAAGAGGAGTACCTCAAGCTACACAACAGGCTGTCAATGTGCCGTCTCCGCTTCTGAAATAATAAAAAATCCTGCTCACTCCACTCCATAAAGGTTTCACAGAAGAAAGAAAGCCTGAGCATTTTCACATATATATCATTTATCTCATGCTTTTTTCGGTTAATTATCCGTACTTCCATTTCCCTGGCCTTAGTCTCTTTCCATTCGCAGATGCCAACGTAAGCAATACCACTTATGACTACAATCTTGGCCATATATCCTACCGCTATTTTGGCAAGAAGCGGTTGCAGGCGCAAAGATTTCAACAATTTATTCCTACTTTCCAATTATTCACTTTTTAATTCATTATATTCTATTAAAATTCTTTGCAAAATAAACCGACCAGTCGGTTTATTTTGCAAAGATAAGCCTTTTCCAAGAATAATGAAAAAAAACAGGTTCGAGCAAGTAAAGTTTTATCATTTATCAGCCTAAAAGACAACGGAATGAACTGAAAGGGAGGAAAAGGAAAGGAATGCGGGCCTAAATTTCCGAAAACATCCCCAAGAAAGTCTTACCAATAGAAGTGTTCAATGCCTGTCTGCTGAATGCCTTGGCATCCTTCAAACTTATTTTATGACCATAAGCCACATTGGAAAGAAAGTCCTGTTCCCGGACAAGAAGTTGCTGATACATTTGTGGAAATTCGTCCATATATTCATGGGCGGAGGAAACAAACTGCATATAACATATCAGGAGATTGCCATTCAGATGTTTTGGAAAACTGTTTATCACCCGTTCTATCGGATTCCTGTATTGCCTTAAAAACTCATTCCAATCCTTGTCAGCCAAGGAATACATTTCACAAGAAATCTGCGAGTCGGGGAAAAAACGCATTCTGACAACCGCATCAATCAGTTTCTTTTTGGAAGGAAAGTAGTGTATGACAGCCCCTTTGGATTTATGCACGGCGACAGCCACATCGCAGAATGAGGTCTGCTTCATTCCTTTTGTGATGAATAACCTGTATGCCTCCTCTATAATCCGCTGTTTCAAATTCGGGTCCATCCTACTGCCTATATTATAAAAAAATAGCACAGATGCAATCAACACCCCAACGCGGTAGTGGAATACCTAGAGATGATGCTGACGCACCTGTGCTATATATTTTAATATAGCGCAAGCCGTCATATTCCATCTTATCTCTTTGAAATTTTCCACTTTTCGTTTGGAAGATGATATATGATACTATACTATGTCGTTTTAACAGCGCAAAAATACGTTATTTATCGTTTATTTCCAAATTTATACGACACTTAATAGCACTGTTCCATAAGAAAAGCGTCCACTTTCAGGGACAAGCAGCAGTATTTTTTCTCCCGGCACGAGCTTATGTGTCTTCCAGAATTGATCCAGAATTGCAAATATGGCTGCTGAAGCAATATTTCCGACTTCCGGCAAATTAGTGAACCATTTGCTCTTGTCGATTCCAATCCCCACTTGTTCAAGCTCATTTATTATTTTATCATAAAAAAACATGGAAGAAACGTGAGGAAGTACATACGAAATCGTGTCTGGTGATATGTTATGTTTCGCAAAGCAATATTTGATATGTTTGGCCCAATATGGAACTGCCTTTTGTTCCAATAATTTAATATCTTGTTTAACAGTAAAGAGTGAACGATTTACAAAATCTTGAGAATCAAATGATTTCCAACTCTTTAATTCTCCATTTTCTGTTTTTTCTGCCCCCATAAACATACATGTTGGTAATTCATTTGCAAATGAAGTCATCTCTACCCATTCAACCTTCAAAGCCTTTTCATTACCCGGATTGTCCTGAAGCAATACAGCACTAGCCCCATCACTCAACATGAAACGTAAAAAATCTTTCTCTAGTGCCATGTATGGCTTTATTCCAAGATTTGCGCATTTCTCATATTCTAAATCATAGTTTTTGGATAGCAAGCCTGCTGATGCCAATTCAGAACAGCTACAAACAGCATTCCGTTTTTCACCAGATAAAATGCTCCAATAAGCAATTTTAAATGCTTGAATGCATGATAAACAAATACCAGATGATGAATATATTTCCATCGGCTTATTTTTTAGTAAACCATGTACCATAGAAGCATGTGAGGGTAATATCTGATCCGGACTAGCAGTTGCGCACGCTAACAATTCCAAATCCTGCATTGGAAGAGGGTGTTTCGCCAACAAGTTATATATAGATTGTGCCGCCAAGTCTGCATTAGTATGTGTCATGGTCTGATTAGTATCAATGGCATAGAAACGTTGCTTTATACCATTCTGTCTAAGCACAATGTTTTTAACACGAGAGTGTGAACCGGAAATTAAGCCCAAATACTCCTCCATTTGGTTATTGCCGATAGGAGAGTTGGGAAAGTAAACAGCTGTTGTTGTTATAAAAACTTCTTTCTGCATTTAAATTATATTTTTATTAGATTATATATGAATATAAATTGTTTTTTTAGCTCAGGTATATTTAATCCGTTTTCTAGGGCATCATTATAAGATTGTCCAAAGAAAAGATATTTAAACTGTTTGGCAAGGTATCTACAATCATATTGTTTATTTATTTCCCCCTCATTTTGAGCATGTTTCAATATCCTTTCCCACAACAATAATTCTTTTTGTGTTATTATTGTTGTTTCTTTAGTGAAATTAGGATAAAATTTTTCAGCTTGTAGAATTAAGTTCATATATGCTCGTGTTCCATTAGTTTTAGCTTCCGGCAAAATGAACTGAGTTAAATAATTCATAGTACGCTCAACATTAATAATATAGTGTTCTATAAATTCATATAAAGACATGGGCTTTGAAATTTGCAGTTTGTTATCAACATCTTGTTTTCGGAGTATGTATTGGTCTATCACATCAATAAACAATTCTTGTTTTGTAGGATAGTGATATGACATACATCCTCTCGACAAATTGAGGCTTTTTTCTATATCTTTTAAGGGGACCATGCTGTAATCTTTTGTCAGAAACTGTTTAAATGCAGTCTCCCTTATTAAAGCTTTTGTTTCTGAACCTTTTGTTCCTTTCATGACATTCTTTTTTTTGCATCATACAAAAGTAGTTCTTTTTAAGAGAATAAGCATTTTGTTTTAGTATTATTAAATATGCCTTTTTCATATGAATCAAAGCCTTTTATGAATTTACGACACACCGATCTGCAATATCATTTTATTTTTTTGTGCGATATATTATTTTTTCACTATATTTGTTTTTAAATAAGCCGATTAGTCGGTTTGTTTAACATAGGGGAACCCAAACAGAAAGTGGAATTTCAAACAGAGATGTTCCCCTGTGTTTTCATTCCATATTCTGATAACTCTTCTATATTCATTCAAAAAAAATACCGACCAGACGGTATTTTTTTTGAATGCAAAAGTATAAATATCCCCAACAAAAACAAAGGGAAAAGCCAATTATGCATTCTATCGGCAAAGAAATGCCTATGAAATATACATAATCCGCTTTTCCCTATGAGAAACATTATGTTACCGGCTTATCTTGAAGGTATCTTCATCTTAACCTGCACCCCCTGTGAGTTTAAAACACGAACCGATGTCTTTTCTCCGGCTTTCAAATAGAACAAAAGATAATCTTTCGCACGCTGGGACTCGAAGAGACCTTTTTCACGGTATTCGGCAATCCACTTTTGGATCATCGGAATCTGCCAGCGGTTCATCAAAATATAGTAGCCGAAATAATACTCCAAATCGTTCAGAAAAATATTGAGTTTCAGGTAATCCCACCAGAACTGTTCTTTCTTTTTGCTTTTGGCATTGAGTATGATAACCTGATGTTCATAAGTGTCACGGGGATTTTCCCAATCCTGTTGGGAGACAAACACATCGGGAACCACATTGTCGGCATGGTCTTTTGCCGGAATGAAGTGAGACAAGGATTCGATGGAATCCTTTATCTTTTCATATAAGGATGGTTCGTATTCTTTGTTGTACAGTATAACATCTCGCAAACGGGTGGAAGTGAGATGGGTTACCACAGAACGTCCTACCACACAATGATCCGGAACAGTCATTACCGATGCCAGCCTTTTCATGAATCTGATTTCCGCTTTTGCCTGTTCTTCCTTATCCGATTTTTTGAAAGGATAATCTGACCAGGCAATCTTCCGTATTCCCCGATGCAGGTCCGTAAGCTGCAAGCCCGCATAAGCGCAGAAAATAGAAGCACGAATAATCTTGAAGATAGGGGTACGGTCACTCTCGTGTGCCACGTAAGGCAGGTCTTCCACGCCAAAAAGCATTTCATTTTCCGCTATCAAGTCGGCAGAGACCGTCTTGCCTTCTTCCAACCGTCCCTTAATCTTGAAATTGCGTTTTTGATATCCCCAGGTGTGAACAGGCCGCGTAGCTATCAGTGCCACACAATAATTGCCATTTTGCGGCGTGAAATCTACATTTTGCGGCGTTGCATTGAGCATCAGTTCGTTCAGCAACTTAATCTTTTGGGTATAGTCCATAAACTATTGGTTTTAAGTGAAACATTTTGTTAACAGTGCAAATGTAGGCATCAAGTTTCGTACCGGAGTTCCGTTTTTCGCCGAAAATCACTGCAACCTCAATAATATATTCTATTTTCATTCGAGCAAACACTTTCCGTTCGGCAATAAACCGATTAACGGGTCTGTTTTTGCAAATATATCTTTTTCCCTTCAAACAAGAGGAAAATGCAGGATTTATTTTTCAGAAAACAATACATAAACAGGCTACGCAATCAATCCGCAATAAAAGGGGAGCATAAAAGAACGGTGGCAAAGGATACCAGAATCTGACGGGAGACTATAAGAACGAGATTTCCGCATCCGGCAATACATCGGAAATATTTTCAACCGGATTGATGGAAATTTTAGCGGCATGTAACCAAGACAACTTTTGCTTTAGTTTTTGCATCCAAATACTCATACGAACCTTATGTCCTTTTTCATCTGCCACATCCAGTTCTATACAGGCAATAATGACTATCTTTTTCTGCCCGTCAAGCAGCAACCGGTTAATCCGGGTGAAAAAATCTTCATCGTTGGTTGAGAAACGTGCCGCATTGGTTGCCGTAGCAATCGTGTCCCTGACTTTGACTGCAATCCTGCGCATCAACTCGTCGCCTTTTGCCTGAAAAACTTCCTGAGTCTCCGCATCGTGCGTATGCCCCCTGTAATTCTTCACCTCGACCAGAAACAGCTGTCTGTTATCGTGAATGCCCAAGAAGTCCACCGCCTTGGTAGGTTGCAAGGCATTGCTTACCTTTTTGTGTGCCAAATGTTCATCGTACTTGACTACAGCCCATTGGGGAGAGCTGAACTTGAAGCTTATACCGCTTTCCTGAAAATTACTCATATCTGTTGATGAATTGCTGTTCCAAATCGTAAAAAGCCGCATATTCCTCCAATATCGGATTGTTCTGTATGCCTGCCAAGGTGTCGCTTTCCTCTACCATAATTCCCTTATCTTCCTTTTTCAAGCCGAAGAACTTGACGGATATGTTCGTGTGCTCCTTGTATTCGGAATAGAGAGAAAGCGTATGTGTAAGCAGGTAGTCGTGAGTGGCGACGAAAATCTGCAAGCCGCATTTCTGAAGCACACGGATAAACTTTGCCACGACTTTCACAAGAGCCGGATTCAGGTTGGCTTCGGGCTCGTCCCAGAACAGGATGGTGTCCGCATTGATTTCCCCATTCAGTATGAGGTACAAGATGGAAGCCAGCTTGCGGAGTCCTTCCGCCACCAAGTGCGCTTCCATGTTCCCTTTTTCTGTCTGTATATAGAAACGTCCGTTCATCTGCAAGACCTTGAACTGCAATTCCTGCTCCAGCAACTCGATAGCCGGTTTCAACGGATTGTCTTCCGACTCACGCAATATGGGGAGTGACAACGCGTGTGCCAGGTTGATATACGTTTGGTCAAATGAGATTTCACGTTTACTGCTCAAACCGATAAAGCCTTCGAACAAAGAGAACATCTCACGTGGGGGAATATAGATAAAGTGGCGGTCGTCCCACTTTTCGTCCGTTTCTAATTTTACAGTTGTTTTGGATGTGGATGAGAAGCTGTATTGCAACAGTTTGCCGTCTATCGTGACTGTAATGTTTGCCCTGCCTGAAGGCACTCCCTTGTTGACCAGGTTGCCTATGACATCCGGCTTGAAATAAAATATCATGTCTTCCGCCAAGATATACTCAAACTGTTCCTTGGAAGCTGAGTTCTTGCCGAGGAAGTCATGGCGTGCCTGCAAAGTTGCCGCCAAGCATTTGAGAACGTGCGTCTTGCCCGTACCATTCTTGCCAATAAGGACGTTTATCCCTTTGGTGAAATCAAACCGGGTATTTGCAAAGCCTGTAAAATCAGTTAATAATATGCTGTTAATCATTGAATATGTTTCATTTATAACTAAGTAACTACAAAGGTAATTTAAAAAACGGAAGCGACAAACCCGGTTTTAAAAAAGTTATGATTATTAGGCTTATGTTTTAGAACTATCAATGATTTGCCGATAGCACCGGAAGCCCGTATCATAGACGAAGCGAAACGGTGCAAGAGTACATTGGCACATGCCATCTGTAATCCGTTTTGGGATGATGCACCCCAACAGGAACCGAATGCGCATTATCCGGCAGATAAAGCGGATGTGTCCGGCAGTTCAGTTGCCGAAGCCACCGCCCGTGTGGCCTGTCTTCTGTCGTTTATACGCTCCTTGTATGAGAAGCATCCGGTTGTTGTAACCAAAGACGGAGTTGCTATTCCGGTAGGGAATATATGGAAGGAGAAGCAATTGTATTCCATCTTGTTTGAAAGGGGAGAATTGCCTCTCGAGAAGTATATCACGACCCGTTTCAGCGGAGGGAAACTTGATCCAGCCTTATAGATGACACTCATGGATTTTCCCTTATTGACAATGAGAACCAAAACGAGTTTATTGATTCGTTCCGCAAATTTGAAGAATTGGATTGGACTGCCGTTGCAACGGACGATGGGTTAGACTACAAAACCTATAATAAGAATAGGAGAAGTAAGCATTACTTTTCAGATGACCTATGGAAGAAAGGCATTAAGAAATTCAGAATCACTCAGCGGAACAGGTGTTTCGGCTATGTGGAGAATGGTGTTTTTTATGTGTTGAGGTTTGATTTGGACCATGAGTTGAGCGATGTGGGGTGATGCTTTGTACAGTCTTGGTGTTATTTTTAATAAGGATAGTAGGCTGTCCAAAAACTTATATCCTGTTATGTGCATTATGCTATGATAAAAGTTCTTGGACAGCTTGATTATACCTTTTCTATTTTAAGTCCTTTTACTAATTAACAAACAATCGTAGATTTATAAAGATTGGCATCTTACTTATTTTCATATACTTTCAGAGGAAAATTTAAGGATTACAAATCCTAATACGCATAATCGGCTGATTATAAATCCGCTGGGAGGATAACATATTTTGCTTTACTTTTTAGTAGTTTGTCTCTACGACAATTCCATTTCCAATAAATTGATATATCGTTTTTCCTCATTTCTTAGTATTATCCCAAATGCATCAAATGCATTCGATTTAAGGAATTGTATATCAACACTATTCCCATTTAATAATGTTATTTTGTTATTTTCGTCAAAATGAAACTCATCTTCAAAATCTATACTGGAATTAGCCCAAATAAAAACTTCGAACAAATGACCTTCTCTTTTATATTTTTTTATTTTTGATTTTTGGAAATATTCTACTTTTTCAATTAATAATGGAGTGTATCCATATAGTTCTTCATCAAATAAGACAATCTTTTCATTGTATCCTTGCCTTTTTGCATAAACCCTTAAAGGTGATTTATCCGTACTTGCAATTGAACCATCTTCGCATAATACCCCTTCAAAATAAACAGAAAATAAAGAGCAATCATCTATAGATAATTGTCCCTTCCAGGATAAATCACTAAACCAATTTTGGTATTTGAAACCAGGAAGATTGTCTATCTCTTTTGTATATTTCTTTAAATAAATAGGTGCATCCATAATCAATGAACTTTTTTAATCAAATCATCCATTTGAGTTTTTATTTTATCAGCATCATAAGGTTTTTTTATAACAATAACCTCGCCTTGCATTTTAGGAGGTAATTGCCCTTGAGCAACAACATTCCTAGCACTTAACTCATTTAATTTTGCTTCCGTTTTCATATCATAGTCAGAGGCTATTTCAATAGCATGAACTCTACCATATTTGTCAATAGCAGTCACGTCAGGACTTCTTTTGGGTGTCGTTGATATCCCAGTAATAGCCTCATAAGACCTATTTAAATGAATTTCAGTAAATTCTCCAGACATAGCTAGTTTGTCAGCTATTTCTTCTGACAATTGAGCATGCCCAGGACCAGTTGTTTGCCCTTTTCCAAAAATTGAAATCCCATTCACTTTTCTTTCTGGAGCTAATCCTAAAACATCAGTCCAATTATTTATATTTTTTACATATGCATAAAGTGTCGGGTTATTTCCTGTCAAACCTATTGGATCTTGACTAATATAGTTTCCAATACTGCTATCGTAGAAACGGAATCGATTATAATATAATCCTGTTTCTTCATCCTCATATTGTCCTTGAAATCTGAATGGACAATCACTCAAAGAACGCCCCTCAAAGGAAGTTACTTTTCCATAAACATCCAATGTACAATCCCAAGTCTTATTCCCATGTTCGTCGAACATCTGGAAGGGTGTACCCAAATAGTCGGACACTATGGAGTATTGCTTGCCGTCCTGTATCTTCGCCGTTGGCACAAACGTGCCTACTTCGAACACCCAGGTGGTAACATATTCTGCCAGTTCTTTTGGAAGGGTGCCTGCTTCGTTCGATTGTAAGCCAACGGCTTTATAGCTCCACTCATGTATAGGTACGTTTCCGTCCCATACCCAGCGTGTAACCTTTCCGAAATACTGCTTGGCGGTGCGTCGTCCCAATGCATCGTAACGGAACTCCACCGGTCTTCCGTCCGGTCGTATGACCTTCTTCAGCATTCCGTTGGAAGCCCACTCGTAGAGCCATCCCGTACCTGTAGCCAGACAGCGGATGCCACGTTCCTTCTCCATGCGCTTCCGGTCGTACCTTACGCCCGTTTCCTGCAACCGCTTGAACTCACGGAAAATGAGGTTTCCCTCATCGTCGTAGTGGTAGAAACAATCCGGGTCCTCCAAAAGTTTTCCACCGGCACCGTATTTGCGGTCCTTTCTGTCCGGAGTCCCGAAGAGGTTACCCACGAAGTCCGGCACGCGGTAAATCACGTCCGTTTCCGAGCCTTGGGTGGTTTCCTGCCGGATAAGGAAGTCGAAACGGTCGTAGTCGTAGCGCATGACCATTCCGGTCAGCTCGTTCTCCTTGGAAAGCAGTCGGTTGGCAATGCCCCACCCATAGCGATACGCTCCACGTTCGATGCCGCCCGACCGTACCGACTTGCGCACCTCGCGCCCGAAACCGTCGCGCTCGGTGCAGACTGTTACGCCACCGGAGAAGGTGCGCTGCACCTCCAATCCCGTGTTGTCACGCACCCATGATGCCTGCCAGCCTTCGCCCGCCTGCATGGTCTGCAGGTTGCCTTCCCGGTCATAGGTATGACGGATGTCCGCTCCCAGACTGCTGGTGATGCGGGTACAGTTGCCTTCGCCGTCATAGGTACGGTTGACGGTGTATTCTCCCTGTTTTTCCCCGATGACCTGTCCCGTCTTCCTGTCACGGGTGACCTCCAGCAGGTTCTCGCTGTTCTTCGCCTTGACAAGCATGCCGTCCTTGTCGTACGTGTAGAGGGAGACCTCCCCGTCATACTGTTCCTCCTTCAGGATATTGTCCAGTCCATCATACTGGTATTCCGTCCATTTTCCTCCGGGACGGTTCACACGGGTGACACGGCCCGCACCGTCGCGCTCGTATTCACGCCGCAGGCCGTCGAAGCCGGTTTCCGTAACGACCTGTCCCAGCCCGTCCAGCTCGAAGAAATAGTTGTCGCCCACCTCATTGCCGATGCGCCGGAGCTGCAACTCGCTGTTGTAGCCGAATGTAATCCAGTGTCTGTCCTGCTCGCGGCTTTTCAACACCCCCAGCGCCCCATAGGTGAACCTGACCTCGCGGATGTTGTCGCTGGCATGTATCATGTTTCCCATGGCATCGTACTCAAACCGGTGCACGTTGCCGTCCGGCTCTTCCAGCCGTATCAGGTTGTCCGCCCGGTCGTAGGCATAACGGGTCACGTTGCCTTTCACATCCACCGCCTGCACAAGCCTTCCCCTGCCGTCGTACTCCCACCGGCGGAACAGTCCGTTGGGGAACTGCAGCAGTTCCAGATCGTACCTGTCGTTGAACGTGAGCGTGTAAACCCGTCCCTGTCCGTCCGTTATGGTACGCAATACGCCTCCATCGTAGGCATATTTCACAGTCTCTCCGCCCGGTGTGGTCCGGCTGACGACGCGGTCCTGTCCGTCATAGTCCCATGAAAGCCTCTTTCCACCCGGAGTGTAGAGCGAGACGAGATTGCGGTTGTTGTCATAGTCCAGGAAGGTGTCCTCCCCGTTCTCGTCCGTTATCCGGACCGGCTGGCCGAACTCGTTGTAGGCGGTCTTACGGGTATAGCCTTCGGGATTGACCGTGACCTCCAGCTCCTGAAAGCTGTTGTATTGGCGGCGGGTGATTCCCCCGTTGGCATCCACTATCTTATAGATGAGTTTGTCCTCACCGTAATAATATTCGGTTTCGGCATTTTCCCCGTTACGGATATGGGTATATCCCTTGCCGTAACGGATGAAATATTCCATCACGCCTCCATCGCCCCATGTATGCACACAGCGGGCATTCTCCCCCTTACCTTCATATTCCCAATGGAAGGACATACCCCCTTGGTTGATAAGCTGTACCAGCAGGTGTCCGCCGGAATAGACGAAATGCTTGCTGACATCCAACGCATCCAGCGTTTCCACCATGTCGCCCCGGTCATCGTAACGGTAACGGACCAGCTTCACCTCCTCGCCATCCTGATTTACGGAAACGCAGAGTACCCGTCCCGACTCGTCGGTTTCCACTTTCAGGAATTCTCCCCGTGAGGATATGATTCCTGCCAGCCTTCCCCCCGAAACATATTCGAAGCGGATCCAGAATCCGTCCTTCGTGGAAATGCCTGACACCATGCGGTAGCCGAAACGGTTTTCGGGACCTTCAAAACGGTATTGCAGTCCCCGGATGTCTGTAAGCTGATAACCCTGAGCGTCAAGCGTCCAGAACAATTGTTCCTTGCGGTCAAAATGGGATTCTCCAAGTTTCAGCGCGGGCAGGAAAGACTCCCGTCCGTCAGCATGGCGGAATGCGAACGCCCCTTCCTCCAGCTGCCGTATTCCCAGATTGTAACTGTGGTGCCAATTGTATCCCAACGGACCGTCCACGGCAGCATCACTGTAATAGGTACGTTCCCATACGACGGGAATCGGACCCGGAAGCTCAAAGTCCACATTCGTGTGATAGACCCTGCCCGTAGCAGCGTCCACCGGCTCACCGAAAGTCTTGCACTTGATGGGTTGGAGAATGTCCGCCAGCCTGTTCATGCCTTTTTTCCTCAGCCTGTCGATCAGGTTCTGGAAGCGGTCGCCTATCTTCTTCCACATCTTGCCCAAGCCTTTCAGTCCGAACTTCATCGCCAGCGCAAATACATCAATGGTAGGCGGTCCTCCCACAAGCACGGGATTTCCTACGGATGTGATGGTGGAGAGCATGGAAGTGGGGGCAAGCAGGGCCTTGCTCACCTTCCTGGGCTTCCCCTTGCGGGGAATCGTCGGTATTCCCACAATGTTGCATGAGAGTGCCGGATGTGTGAGGGAGGAACAGGGCGCACCGTCCGCCAGGACAGTGGAACTGCCCATCCACATCTCGGACTCGGACATACCGCTGACCAACGGAGCCGGATGCAATACAAATGCCGGCAGATGCACGATGCCGATACCTGCCTGCGCAATCCACTGGTTATGCACCTTGACCGTTTACGATGATGGTCCACTGGGCCATGGTAAGGGGC
>ENA-OPAG01001267-OPAG01001267.1-human-gut-metagenome-genome-assembly--contig:-NODE-1267-length-13288-cov-2.743747_pt1 | contig 13288 bp, 8 predicted proteins | sample MGYA00241053_ERZ501422 | MGnify/ENA primary metagenome ERZ501422 (study PRJEB25962, sample SAMEA2042619) | human gut metagenome | biome: human gut; feature: human-associated habitat; material: faeces... | reverse complement strand
TTGGGCACTGTGTCGGCCTCCTCGTCTTTCTTCTTCTTTTTCTTGTCCTTGTCGCGCCAGAAGAAGCGCAGGGTGTCGGTTTTCCAGACAATCCGGTCGAGCGTGTCGGTGTTGAGGTGGCGTACCGACAGCATCAGCGAGTCGGCGGCGATGAGCTCTGGGGCGTGCATACACAGTTCTCGACCACCACATTCTGACACATACTGTTCGCATCGTGCGATTTGAAACAAAGGGCATCATCCGCCGCATCAAGAAAAGAATTTTTCAGCACGACGCCGTCACAGTCCACAACATCGATCCCGTCGTTGTTCCAATAGGATTTGCTATCGACGTGTATGCCGTCGATATACAGATTTTTGCACTGATCGTAGGTCTGGTTCCAACTTGCCGGGTCCCGCAGGGTAATATCTTTGATCGTCACATTCTCGCATTCGCGGAAATAAATATTCTGCGGACGGTTCGTCTCGTTCGGACGACCCAGTTTCAGAGGGTCTTCGTAGATACCTCGCTGGATATAGTCCACCATATTGTTGGCGGTTTGAAAACCACGCCCGTTAATTGTCCCCTTTCCCGTTATACCGATATTCTGCTGCTTGACTGCGAAAATCATAGACATCCAGCGAATATACGAATCTTTTTCGTAATCCCAGGGATTGGTCGATCCCAGTAGAGTCGCCCCTTCTTCAAGATGAAGTGTCACATTCGATTTAAGATAAATTGATCCCGTCAGATAATTACCGGCAGTAAAGACCAAGCGTCCTCCACCCAGTTTGTTCACAAAGTCGATTCCTTTCTGAATGGAGTTTGTATTCAAAGTCTTGCCGTCTGCTATCACACCAAAATCCGTGGCATAATAATCCTTGGCCGACAGGCTTGCCACACATATCAGAGTGAGGCTAAGAATAAAGAATTTGTATCTGTTCATCATAATACGGTATTTACATAAATAAGATTAATGCATGTTCCCATGTGTCTTTCACAACGGACAAAAATATTTACGTTCTCACAAATTTTATCTATGCTTTTGATATTTATAATTAAAAATTTGATACATCTTTGCAAAGTGCTATTATTAACAGAACGAGATATGAAACAATTATTATTTACTTTATTAGCCTTCTTTATCTACACTGGATGCACCGAAAATAGAATTGCATCAAAGCAGGAAAATACCTATCCGAATATCTTTCCGGATTATAAAGAAATAAGTATTCCTATCAATATTGCACCTTTAAACTTTACAGTCAAAAATTCCTCTCATATAAAAGCTATTTTTTCCAATAATAACCAACCATTATTTAGCATTGAAGGGAAAAACAAAATCGATATACCCTTAAAAAAGTGGCGGCATATAATATCGCAAAATATTGGAAAACAAATAGATATATCCATATCTATTTGGAACAATTCTTATCCGGAAGGTGTACAATACAAATCTTTTCCTATTTATATTACCACAGACTCTATCGATCCATATATTGCCTACCGACTGATCGAGCCAGGTTACGAATCATGGCATGAAATGGATATACGACAAAGAGCCTTAAACTGTTTCAAAGAAGAGATTATCATTTCCAGTAATATGACTGAAAAAGGATGTGTCAATTGCCATTCATTCTGTAATTATTCACCTACCGATTTCATGTTTCATGCACGGACTACTCCGGGAGGGACAATCATCATTAAAAATAACCAGCCCATCAAAGTGCAATTATCGCAACTCGGATCGTCGAAAGAAGGAACTTATCCCCATTGGCATCCATCCGGCAAATACATTATTTTTTCAACCAATGCCACCCGTCAGTCTTTTTATAGCCGAAATCCGAACCTTATAGAGGTCTACGATCTGGAATCAGATCTGATCTTATATGATCCGGTCCGGAACACAGTCATAACAGATCCTCGTTTCAACAGTCCGGAATCTTTCGAGACATTTCCAGCATGGGCTCCTGATGGGAAACGCCTATATTATTGTACAGCCCCTGCCAAACAATTACCTAAAAGGTTGAGAGAGGTCAAATACTCCATTTGCAGTGTTTCCTTTGATCCAGATAGCGGTTCTTTCGGAGAAACGATAGACACGATCTATACAGCACACAATAAAAGCGCTTCATTTCCCCGCATCTCACCAGACAACCAATATCTACTTTTCACCGAATCGGATTATGCAACTTTCCCTATTTGGCATAAGGAAGCAGATCTGAAAATGATATCTTTACAAGATTCTGCTTCCGTAAATACCGATATACTAAACAGCCCGGACGTGGAAAGCTATCACTCCTGGTCTTCAAACGGAAAATGGATCATATTCAGCAGCCGGCGTCTGGACGGACTTTATACCCGTTTCTTTATCGCCCACCTAAATAAAAACGGAAAGTTCAGTAAACCGTTCCTGCTCCCGCAGAAAGATCCTGACGAGAACAACCTCCGGATGAAGTCATTCAACATCCCGGAATTTATCAAGGATAAAATCACAATCACCAGATCCCAACTGGATCATACCGTAACCGATTAAAACATACATAAAAATGAAAAAAGAAAACATCATACTTCTGATCCTGTCAAGTATTTATGCACTCATTATCGAATATATATTCTATCCCGAATATATTCGTTATCAAGAAGCAGGCGGATTATTCCTGGCGACAAACGACTACCTGTCAGGTTATCTACTTGCTCCAGCAGGATGGAACAGTCTGCTAACTAATTTTTTGTCCCAGTTCTACCACCCGCTCTCACTGGGACTTTTCGTGGAAACAAGTTTGCTTCTGATTACTGCAGCTATTACCCTACTCTACTTGCGGCAATGGAATGCCACACAGCATAGATGGGTAATCATCATTCCGGTTATTATGTTCTGCATCTATCAATATGCCTGGAACTTATCTGCACTATTACAATACAATCTGTTCCTTCTGACACTCGCTTTTTATCTTTTCCTCCAGAACAAAATCATACGGCATATCAGCGCTTTGATCGCTATTCCTTTCTTGTATCTCCTTTTACCAGAAAATAGCTTACTCTTATTATATCTGTATGGAGTTGTTTTCGAACGTATTTCCTTCAAACAAAAAGGCTTTCCTATATTACCGGCTATAAATCTGATACTCGTTACCGCATGGCCTCTGTTATGGCAAAATTTTATTTATTACACCCCGACCAATCAGTTGTACACCTTCATCAATCCGGAATATGGAATGCGATATGTTTACATATATTATGCCTTGTTCCTGATTCCGCTCTGTTCTGTCTTCCTCTCCGACCGAAAAGGGAACCGTTATATCTCCTTCGCACTCCCCCTTCTGTTAATCGCATTCAGCTGTTACAGCATTTACTCCTCCCCTAATCAGGAAAGGGAGAAACGCCTGGCTATACAACGGCATGCGGAAGAACAACAATGGGACCAGGTACTGCAAACAATCCATACCTGTAACATTAGCGAAGCCTATTATCATCCTTACCTGATGCTTGCCCTCAGTGAGAAAGGTATCCTGCCGGTACAACTCTTCCACTATCCGGTACAATCGGCAGACCGTATCTATTTTCCGGCAAATGAATTAGACGGAGCTAATTTCAACAGTCTTTTCGCCTATTCCCTCGGACTAAAACACGAAGCTCTCCATCAACTTGCACAAGCAAATGCCATGTCCCCGCAAGGTCTCTCTTTCTCCCGACTCAGAAGGATGATCGACTGGCAAACAGAATTCGGGAATCTTCCCCTAGCCCAGAAATATATGGACATATTACAGACCTCCACCTGTCACAAACAATGGATAAAAGAACGGACCAAACGACTCTCCACCTCTCTAACAACATTCAAAGAAGCCTACAAGGAAGATTTCATTATCGATGCATCTTCCCCTCTGATTCTTCTGACACAAGCGGTAAAAGCCGATACTACCAACCGCAAAGCGCTCGACTATCTATTATGCGGCGTTCTTTTGAGCAAAGATCTAAAAGGTTTCTATAATTTATTCCAGCAATACTTTCCACATAGTGAAACGATACCAGTTCATTATCAAGAAGCTCTATTAGTGGTTGACCTCATGTTTCCTCATTTGGAGGCCACCCGCAACTACCCGGTTAGCCCAATCTGCAGGCAAGCTTTCGAAGATTTCGGTGTACTGATGTCACAGCGTCCGAATACAGATCATGTACTCCGCCAAAAATACGGAAACACCTATTGGTATTATGGATTTATCCGTACCGCCTAACTCCGATACAAAGTAAAAGCCCGGAAGCTTTTCTGCCACCGGGCCTTTATTAGTTTATACAGATAATTCAGATCAATACCCCTCATTCTGCGGGAAATTCGCACCCGAGTTCGCTTCGATTACCTGTAATGGTATTGGATATTGCCATTGATAATCCTGAATATTAGGACCTGCATCTTTCAGTTCGTTTGTTGCGGCCGGGAAACGATATCCATATTTACGTGTACGCTGTACTAAAATCGGATTTTCCTTAGTTGACAAACGGGATAATGTCACCGCACGATGCTCTTCACCATACAGTTCACGGGCACGTTCATCCAAAATATAGTCTATCGTCACATCAGCAGCCGTACACAACGGAGCTTTGGCGCGGGCACGAACAACATTGATAGCTTCTGCTGCACTTGCCTTATCTCCTTTATTCAAATATGCCTCTGCCAACAACAGATAAGTTTCAGCCAGACGAATTACATACCAATCCGGATCATATCGGCGATAGTCACCATCTACATGTTTATCCGTACCGAATTTCCAAATACGCGGGAAAAGAGTGACCGTATCATTAGCCGTTACTTTATAAAGATCGGCATCCGGATCACCGGCAGCTTTTTTAGATTCATATAAGGCCTTCGCTTCATCAATAGCCTGCCTCCATGGCTTGCCGCCCGATTGATACAGATTACGCTGAATCATCTCTTCAGAGCCACGAACATCACTACCACAGCCATTCCACAGATCACCCAAGAACCATTCAGTCGGGTGGCAAGTTCCACCACCACCGTACCCTGTCGAGTCGGTTGCCACATTCGACTTATTCTTATTCGCGTCATAGTCTGCCTTACTATTCGTAAAGGTTACGGCCCCCCAACCGAATATCTGAATAATTTCACCATTCGATAAAGTCCTTTTCTTATCCACGTTATAGAAATTGGAAACAAAAGCCTGTTCAATATGGCATTTTGCAGGAGCAGAACCCCAACTTACAACACCACCGCCACCGGTATTGCTGATTCGTCCTTCATAATCATATTGAGCGACCCAGATTGCTTCCTTATTTCCTTCCTGATAATTAAAATTACCCATACGGAACAGATCCCAATAAGAGCTATGAGGATTGCCATAACGGTCTGTAGCCTCACCCGCACGGGTTCCGAAACGTTCCGTCATCAGATGATAATCTCCGTCCGTTCCATCGATTACACGCTTTGCCGCCGCAATCGCTTTATCATAATCACCGATACAAATGGCCATTTCAGCCAGCATGTGGTCAGCTGCCGCTTTTACGATACGACCGTTTTTCGTTGTTGTCAACGGTAAATTTTGAGCTGCCCATTCGAAATCTTCAACACATTGTTTCCACACATCGATACGAGGAGAGCGTTCATAATCCACTTTCGCAGAACGAGCCGGTTCCAGTATAATCGGAGAATCACCATACATTCCAGCCAAACACCGGTGAGCCCATGCACGGAAAAAAATCGCTTCAGCCCGAACTTCCTTTTTCTGTGCCTCGCTATCCCATTTGATATCACGGGTATCGATCGCTTCAATAATAACATTCGACTGTTGAATGATCTGACATAAATTATCATACCAGTGACGTGAATAGCCCGGTTCGTCAGGAGTAAACGTCTTCCAGTTACTTGTAATATAATTCTGGTCTGTCGCAGCAAAGGTGTCCAGCCCCATACCTGTCATAAAGTAGTTATGATTACCCCATACACCAAAAAACAAATACTGGATGCGACCATGCAGAAAACCGATTGCCATATCCAATTCTGCAGGTGTATTATAAGATGTCGAAGAAGTATATTCATATGACTTTTCTTCCAGGAAATCATTGTCACAGCTAACTAATCCACACATGGACAAAGAGCCAACAACCGTTCCTAACAATATATTTTTAATTTTCATATCCGTTCAATTTTTAGAATGTTATATTAGCACCAATTGTAATTGTCCGATAAGCAGGCTTACTTCCATAGCGAGAACTACCAGGCCCTGCAGCAATCGTACCGCCTGTTTCAGGATCCAGACCAGACCAGCCAGTAATAGTGAACAAGTCCGTACCACTCAGATAAAGACGTAAATTCTGAATATTAGCTTTTTTTACCCACGGCTGGTCAAATGTATAAGAGAGACTTAAATCTTTCAGTTTCAAATACTGGCGTTGCGACCAGAAATAATAGGAATAGGTGTTTACATACCCTAGGCGCGGATGGTCGTTTGTCGGATTATTTTCACTCCATGGAGCTACTTTCAACTGAGCACCTGATGTCGTTGCCGTATTATGGTAATTACCGAACGGGTCACTACCGATAAAATGAGAACTATTACCAGCATCCCAACGGAAGTTGAAATACAGAGAAAAATTCTTCCAACTTAACGTATTGCTCAAATTGATCGTGAACAACGGATCCATATCGCCAATACAATGACGGTCGTCCGTACTGATCTTACCATCGCCATTATAATCCAGGAATTTGATATCACCAGGTACAGCATCAGGTTGAATCTTATTACCATTTGCATCTACATAGTTATCAATCTCAGCCTGAGACTGGAAGATACCTAACATTTTCAAGTCCCATGCTGCATTGATCGACTCGCCTATAACCAATGCACGAGCAGTCTCATAGCCATTTGTTGTCGCATTACCCGTATCGTTTGCTTCCTTGCCATTAGCATCCTTACCAAAAAGGTGAACAATCTTGTTTTTGTTACGATAAAAAGTCAATCCACTTTCCCAACGGAAATTATCTTTACCGTCCCCATTTATATTGATTGTATTCAAAGCCAATTCGACACCACGGTTCATTACTTCCCCCGCATTAAACTTTGCTTCCGAAAAACCGGTCATATAAGGTAATGAACGGTTCAGCAGCATATCGTTTGTCTTTGATTTATAAACATCAATAGAACCGGAAATACGTCCGTCCAAGAATCCGAAATCAAGACCGAAATTACCCGTTTTAGTTGTCGCCCAAGTCAATTCCTCATTTGCCAACGAATTCTGATAGATATACAAAGAAGATGCATCATACCAAGTATAACCGGAAGCGACTGTAGCCAATGTAGCATAGGCTTCAATACTCTGATTACCGGTCAAACCATAGGATCCTCTCAGCTTCAAGAAACTCAATCCCGGAATTACATTCTGCATAAAATCTTCCTGGGACAATGTCCAAGCTGCAGACACACCTGGGAAGTTAGCCCATTTACTACCTTTTGCAAATCCAGAGAAACCATCACGACGGAAGTTCGCCGTCAGATAATACTTGTTTGCATAGTTATAATTGACACGAGCCATATAACCGACATTCTGCCATTCCTTCAATGTCTTGTTAATCTGCTGAGTCGTTGCCAAATTTTGTCCGTACGAGCCTAATACAGTCGGCAGTTTGAAACCACTATAAGCAGTCTTCAACTGATTCTGATGAGTGGCGTCACGCGTATAACCGAGCATCGCATCCAAATGGTTCTTTCCGAAATCTTTCGTATAAGTAAACACATTATCCATGGTCCACGCATACGTCTGGTTAATCTCCGATTTACCATTTGCCTCCGCCGTATATTTATACGGATCAGCTAGTTCCTCTACTTTTCTTGTATCCAAAAAATATTGAGGGTTTACAAACATATCAATATTGCTCGTATTCTTTACAGCATTCATGGTAAACTTATAGCTCAGACCTTTTACAAACGGGAAATCGATCTGTACAAATCCTGTTCCATTCAGGTTATCATATTTCTTATCGCGATCTGTCCACAAATAGGAAGTAGTTTCGGAAGAACTCCAGAACGGACTGGCAACATTACCATTTGCATATCTTTCATACCAATCAGTATAACCATCATAACGTACATACTTATGGCTATAAGGCGACAACCATGTTGCAGACTGAATGTTTGCGATCTGACCAGGATTAGAGGCATTATAATAAGAAGCACGCATACCAACCGTCAACCACTCAGTAACTTTTGCATCCATTTTAGCCATGAAAGTCAACTTTTTATAATCATCACCTACAATCAGACCATCCTGTTTCATATAACCGGCTGACAGATAATAATTCACTTTATCCGAAGCATTTCCCGAAATACTCAGATTATAATTCTGAATCTGCGCATTTTGAGAGACCTCATCAATCCAATCAACCCAACCACCAGCGTTGTAGACTTCCAGTTCTTCTGCATTCAATAACTGTGCGGCGTCTAAACCTACGCTCGGATCAATCGAACCGGCAGCAATCATCGCTTCACGACGACGATTCAAAAATTCATTTTGGTCCGTTACCATCTGCGGTTTTCTCGTCCAACTCTGAATTCCGTAATAAGCATCCAGATTAACCGTCGGCTTGGAAGAACGACCACGTTTTGTTGTAATAATAATTACACCATTTGCAGAACGTGAACCGTAGATAGCAGCAGAACTGGCATCTTTCAGGACATCAATGGATTCAACATCCGTCATGGCAATTTCGTTGATACTACCATTAAAGATAGAACCATCGACAACCAATAACGGTTTGTTCAAGCTTGCCTCCGAAGGACCTGTAATAATAGAATTCATACCACGAATCGTCATTGAAGCCGTATTATCACCACCGGCATCTGTCGTCGGAGAATAATTAAAGCCCGGAATCTTGCTTGACAATGCAACCAAAGCATTTACGTTTGCCAACTGCGTCAACGGGGAATCATCCAATTTAACGCTGGAAATAGAGCCTGCCAAATCTTTTTTACGGGATGTGCCATAACCAACCACCACAACCTCATCCAATGCCATATTATCTTCCTGTAATTTCACAGTTAGATTTTTAGCATTCCCTACTTTTATTTCTTGTGTCTGGAAACCGACATAAGAAAATACCAATACGGCATTACTGCCACCCGGAACATCTGGAATCGTAAACTTTCCATCACCATCGGTCAATGTACCGATAGTCGTTCCCTTTACCATCACATTTACGCCTGGAAGCTCAAGCCCTCCTGCATCAACCACTTTTCCTGAAATAGAAATCTGGGCAAATGCTTGCAATCCCACACATAGGAAACATAGCAAAAATAGAATTCGATTTCTCATAATCTCCAAACTTATTAGGTTAAACGATATTTATTTTCACAAATGTCTGCCTTTATTATCTTTATAATCATGAAAAAATGATATTTTTCCCTTGCTTTTTGACAGATGTAATAAATTTAATACCTTTGTAAACAGAGATAAATGTAATCTCTCAAGCGAGAAACATTTTATTCTGAAATACTCAAAATAAACACCAAATGGATTTTGATCGCAGTAAACATAATGTCATAAAGTACTTACCGACAAATAATGATGAGAACATCTGGGGAATGTCTATTAGCGGCATAGGCTTTCAGTCTATTGATCCAAAAGGCAGTTATCCCCTTAAAGGTCACCCTATCGGATATACATTTAATCCCGACCGAGGCAGAATCATTGATGAGTTCGCACTTGTATATATTGTAAAAGGAGAGGGAACTTTTACTTCCATCAACTGCCTTGAAAAGAAAATATCAAAAGGAGACGCTTTCTTTATTTTCCCCGGACAATGGCATAGCTACCAACCTATCGCCAATATAGGTTGGGATGAATATTACGTAACCTTTCAAGGTGATTATTTTGAAAAATTATTAAATGGAATTATTAATCGTGCAAATCCTATATTTCATATCGGCATGAACGACCAAATTGTCAAGCATTTCGGGGAAATGCTTGACTGTGCCAGGGCACAGAAGTCAGGACTCCAGGCTGTTTTAGCAGGAATTACGATGCATACGATCGGCTTGATCTATTCGATCAATAAAAATCAGGATTACGGACCGGTCTCCATGCAGAAGATACAGGAGGCATGCGTACTGATGCGAGAAAACATCTACGACAAGTTCACACCGGAAGACATTGCCGAATCCATCAACATGAGCTATTCCAATTTTAGGAAATCATTCAAGCAATACACCGGGATCGCTCCCCACCAATACATGCTGCAACTGAAACTCAGCAAGATCAAAGATTTGCTGAGCAGTACGGAGATGTCAATCCAAGACATCGCAATGAAGCTCAATTTCGAATCGGCCGACTATTTTTCTTACTTTTTCAGGAGTAAAACCGGCATAAACCCACTCTCCTACCGGAAAGAAATCGAAAAGCAGCGGGAAAAAGCCAAGAAAAACTCGCACTAAAAAGAGATCTCGATCAGAACCCCCGTCCGAACTTATGCCAAAGCTGTCCCTCCATTTCCTCCCAACAACGCAAAGTCGAATAGATAAAATCGAAGGAATAACGGGTAAGATAAGCTTGGGCTTCGTCCTTCTTGCCTTCCCGCATAAGCGCCGACACCTTGTTTTCTATCAGAGGCATTTCGTCTGCCGCCTTCTGCTCGAAAGAGAGGACGGCAGGTTCAATCAGTTTGCGGCCATGTCCCCAACTCACCTGGGCCAGACGGTTCGTACGCCGGTAAGTCCAAAGGGCAGCATCAGGACGGTAACGCTTATGTCCACAAACCTTAAAACTTTCGGGGACATCTGTCATCCCGGCAAATAAGGGTACCCTGGGACTTTCGCCCGGATTATCTTCCGACCACCAGCAAACACCGCCCACCTCGTCCGGTAACCAGTCACGGCATTGTATCACAAATGAATAAGCGCACCAAACAACCGATATCGTCCGCTGTTTTTCTATCTTCTTTTCACCACGTTGCGCGTTCAGGAATTCAAACATATCGTTCGTCATCCAATTTTGAGCCAACGGGCTTTTATATGTCGTATCACGCTCTGTTCCGTCTTTATCCTTAATCTTCTTCGTTACCATTATATCTTTCGTCATGTCCCATTCCGTTCCCTCATATGTTTCACGCAGCAGACGGTTCATATCCGCCAACGAAACTTTCTGTTCAGGCTTGACAGACAAAGGTAGCTCCTCCATATCCATCGTCAGGTTCAAAGAAGGAGCCAACGTTTTCAAAACAAAAAGGTCCCGGACAGTAAAAGGCTTCTTCCCCGTTTCATGGATTACTTTCCAGAACTTGAAAGGTTCTTTTCCGTCCCAATACCCTAACTTCCGTGCTTTCTCCTTCAGTCCTTCACTATACATATAATTATCCTTGTCCCCGAAATCAACATCGGAAATACGAGGTGTATTAGCCGAAACCGTCACATGGTCGTCCGGTATGCGTCGGGCGACCCACAAAGCCCCCATATCTTCCGGACCCGCACCTGTAATCTCGAAAAACCAAAGTTCCCTCTTGTCGGCAACCGTCAGACATTCCCCGCCATCACGATAACCATATTGTTCTGCCAAGCGTCCCATCAGCAAAACCGCCTCGCGTGCCGTACTGCAACGTTGCAAAGCAATCCCCTGTAAATCTTCGATATGGAACAAGCCTTTCGGACTGCGCAGTTCCTTACGGCCAACGATAGTCGTTTCTCCCATCGCCAGCTGTTTCTCGTTCATACAAGGATAACCGGTATTCAAGTAAGCGAATGTATAAGGTACCTGTGGGATAGAACCTTTCAGTTTCACTCCCAACCGATCGTTTTTGCTTTCCGTATGACGGAGATCCCAATAAAGATCGAGTTTTGCAGTATCCGCCCACTTTTGGGCAGGCACGACCTCCATCCAAGTACGCGAAGTCCCGTCACATGTCTGCGAGGTCATGACTGAACCATCAGTCGTCGCCAATTTGCCGACAGCAATACTCGTACAACTTTCGTTCGGATCTGTTAATTCTACTACGCGCTTCTGGGCAGAGAGAGACGCCACGGTACAACAAAGACATACGAACGCTGTATATACTTTTTTCTTCATTTTCCTTTAAAGTTTTTTACTTAATAGGGCAAAAATAATCAGTATACGCAAATGCCTCCCCTTACTTTTTGATATTATTCATTATTAATTTGACAATCGATAACCATACCACGTTTGAATACAAATAGGAATTAAAGCAAAAAACGCCGATAACGCAAATCCAGCTATGATTTGCATTATCGGCACGATTATGTCGTGATGATCCTTATCTTCCCTGACGCTTACGTTCAAGTTCGTCAAGGATGATCTTACGCATACGCATACTATTCGGGGTGATTTCTACATATTCATCGCCTTTGATATATTCCAAAGCATCTTCCAAGCTGAACACCGTAGGAGGAGCCAAAGATACTTTATCGTCCGAACCGGAAGCACGCATATTGGTCAGTTTCTTCGACTTCGTCACGTTAACCACCAAGTCATTGTCTTTCGTGTGTTCACCAACCACCTGACCGGCATATACTTCTTCCTGAGGGGAAATAAAGAAACGTCCGCGGGATTGCAAGTTGTTCAAGGCATACGCATAGGCAGTACCCGTTTCCATCGCGATGATAGAACCGTTCGTACGGCGTTCGATCTCACCTTTCCACGGTTGATATTCGAGAAAACGGTGTGCCATAATAGCTTCACCGGCCGATGCAGTCAGAACAGCATTGTTCAAACCGATAATACCACGGGACTTCCCTACATGCGCAACTTCAAACTGATGCAGCAGGCCCCGGCCGGCGATCCCAACCACGGCGCGGCCATGGGACAGTATTACCTGTGGAAAAAGCAAAAGTTCGTCGAAGAGTGGGGCGACCATATCGAACCGATCGGCATCACATACTATACGCTCATGGACTTGGGCAACATCCTGCTCTTCGAACGGGACGACTCGCTGCTGCTCAGCAGTTTCCGGGCCGGAGCCGAACGGCTGCTGTCACTGCAGCAGGCCGACGGCGGTTTTGCCGTGGCCTACGGCAAACACGACGGGAAACCGCTGTTCACCGACCTGAAAGACCTCCGGCCCACGTTTTACGGCTTCGTCGTCGCCTATAAGCTGCTCGGCGAACGCAAATACCTCGACGCCGCGGTGCGGGGCGCCGACTGGTTCGTCCGTAACGCCGTGGATAAGGGGGCTTTCACCGGGGTCTGCGGCGACGCGCGCTTCATCAACGACTTCGCCACGGGACAGGCCGCGCAGGCCCTGCTCGACATGCACGGCCTGACCGGAGAGACCCGATACCGCGACGCCGCGCTCCGC
>ENA-OPAG01001258-OPAG01001258.1-human-gut-metagenome-genome-assembly--contig:-NODE-1258-length-13340-cov-2.810538_pt1 | contig 13340 bp, 10 predicted proteins | sample MGYA00241053_ERZ501422 | MGnify/ENA primary metagenome ERZ501422 (study PRJEB25962, sample SAMEA2042619) | human gut metagenome | biome: human gut; feature: human-associated habitat; material: faeces... | reverse complement strand
TATAGGTAAATGAAATTTTGAATCCGTGATTATTTTCTTCATTGGATGTTTTTAGAAAGCCCCATCTGTGAATTGTAAAAAAACAACAGGTGGGGTATGTCTGTGTATTTGTGAGAGGAGTGTCGAATTTATGGAAGATTCGTATTTGAGATATTACACAAAAGAAGATAGATTGAGTCCAATAGAGCGGAAATTCATCGGGGCGGAATAGCTATAGGGGGACCCTTCCGCACGCAAATACCGATGAACAGAAGAAAGCGGAAGGAGATAGGTGGATTTGAATGACTTAAAACGCATGAGACAGAAAGGTTCATTGATGAATTCTTCTTTGATTCTTTCTTTATGTGATTGTAAATGTACGAATTATATTTGATTGGTATACACGGTATACTGACTCGTTATTGAAAATAACTTTCCGGATATCAGATTCTTAGAAAATAGATCGTTTTTGAAGCCGAAAAACTTAGTTTCTAAAATAAATCTATATATTTGTGGCATAGAGGATATCTCTCGGCAAGACTTAACTAATTATTTTATTCAATTTACGGCTATCAATCAAATATGAAATTCACTGGTTCTGAACAAAAAGGAGTCGGCATGGAACAGTACCGTACCCGGCTTGAACAGATGGTTGAAGAGAAATCTAAAGACTTAATTGCCATTCAAGAAAATCTGGAAGCAACCAATCGACGGTAGGCATTGTTTATCAAGGTGTTGCAAATATTACAATTGAAACCGGATAATACCTACGGCTATGAATATGGCGCTTGCGGAAATTGGCAGCTACACCGGTGTCGATCGTTTGGCGACATGGGAAAACCACCTTGACGGTGTTACCTATGGTTGTACCTATGAATGGTGTAATGACGGTATCGAGCCGGCTATAGATTATCTGCAGAGTATGACTATTGAGGCGGGAAAGCCTTGGTTTGAAATGTTCGAAGGTAATAATATTATCTGTACATCTGATATTTATTCGCTCGACCCTTTTATTACTCAGATGTTCGAAGTACGGGTGTAAAGGCTATTGCTGTTTTTCCGCTTTCACAGTTAGGTGTACACTTCGGTTTTCTTTCTTTTAACTTTTGCTGGAATAAGCAGTGGGATGAGAAAGATGTAGAATTAATGAGCCAGATATCTCAAATTGTATCTACTGCAACGAAACGTTGGCAGGTAGAGGTATCTCTACAGCAGTCGCAACAGACGATGCAAAAAGTACTGGATAATATCAATGCCAATATTTTTGTTAGCGATTATGATACGTTGAAAGTGCTTTTTGCGAACAAGCCTTTTAGAGAGGAAGCCGGGCAGGTACCGGATAAGTCGGAATGCTGGAAAATGTTGAATGCGGGGTTGGACGGCATGTGTAAACATTGTCCGAAGCCACGGTTGCTTGATACTGACCGTAGGGTTACGGGAGTCCATTGTCACTCTTTCTTATTTTTTGGAACAAGATAGTCAGGTGCGTTTTTGCGTAGCGGATACGGGTAAGGGTATTCCCGAAGAGCAGTAACAGGAGATTTTCAATCATTTTGTAAAACTCGATTTATTTGTGTAGGGGGCTGGTCTCGGGTTGTCGATATGTCAGAATTTGGTTGAACGAATGGGTGGAAAGATAGGGGTGGAATCCTGTGTAGGAGAAGGTTCATGCTTTTGGTTTACGCATCCATATACATCCGATACGCAATCTGTCTCGGAATTTATAATAGAGAGTGATTTGATTCGATCTTAATAACTCTTTGTACAATAAATATTAGAGCCTGCTGACAGAGGAGGTAAGTGGTGATTATTTATTTGTAATGCATCTAATTTTATCGTTTTGGGATAAGTAAACAAGGAGTTGTATTTTGTTTGTAATGGAAATGTGATATTCCGAAAGAAATCTTTATCTTTGAATCTCAATACACATTCTACTAACAACTATGAGATATAGGATGAAAATGTTGCGGGAGATGCGGTGGTGTAATTCAGCATTTATGGTCGGTTTATTTTCTTTATTGGTCTTTATAACCGGATGCAAGGAGGATATACCTCATTACGTGATCGGGATGTCACAATGTAGTGATGACAGTTGGCGTCATAAGATGAACGATGAGATATTGCGTGAGGCTATGTTTTATGACGGGGTTTCGGTCGAAATACGTTCGGCGCATGATGATAATAAGAGGCAGATAGAGGATATCCGCTATTTTATTGACAAGAAAGTAGACTTGTTAATTGTAGCTCCCAACGAAGCCGCGCCGATTACACCGGTGGTGGAAGAGGCTTTTGATAAAGGGATTCCTGTTATTATGGTGGACCGGAAAATTTTGTCTGATAAGTATACCGCTTTTATGGGAGCGGATAATTATGAAATAGGACGGGAAGTCGGTAATTATCTGGCAGCGAAGCTCGGAGGTAAAGGAAATATCGTAGAGCTTACCGGCTTGAGCGGTTCGACTCCTGCTATGGAGCGGCATCAGGGATTTATGAGTGCCATCAGTCATTATCCGGACATTCATCTGTTGGCTAAAGCGGATGCTGCCTGGGAGCGTGAACCGGGACGAATCATAATGGATTCTCTTTTGAAAATTTATCCGAAGATAGATGCTGTCTATTCACACAATGACCGCATTGCACCGGGAGCTTTCGAAGCGGCACAAAAACAGGGGAGAGAAAAAGGGATTGTGTTTGTAGGGATCGATGCCTTGCCCGGAAAAGGAAACGGGGTGGAATTGGTGTTGGATCATGTGCTGGATGCTACTTTTATCTATCCCACCAATGGAGACAAAGTGTTGGAGATGGCGATGAATATTCTTGAAAAGAAGCCTTTTCCGCGTGAAACTACTTTGGAAACAGCGATTGTCGATCCGATAAATGCTCCGGTGATGAAACTCCAGACGGCTCATATTGCCGATCTTGATGAGAAAATAGAAACGTTGAACGGCCGTATCAGTGGATATTTGTCCCGGTATGCCAATCAGCAGGTGGTACTTTATGGCAGTTTGTTTGTCCTGTTATTGGTGGCCGGACTTTTGTTGGTAGTCTATAAAGCTCTCCGAACTAAAAACAGACTGAATTCTGAACTTTCCAGACAAAAGGCGCAGTTGGAGGAACAACGTGATACTCTTTCGGAGCAACGGGACCAATTGGTTCAACTGTCTCATCAGTTGGAAGAGGCAACTCATGCTAAATTGGTGTTTTTTACCAATATATCCCATGATTTCCGTACTCCCTTGACATTGGTGGCAGATCCGGTAGAACAGTTGCTTGCAGATAAAACGCTTTCCGGTGATCAGCATAGACTGCTACTTCTTGTTCAGCGCAATGTGAATATCTTGCTGCGTCTGGTCAATCAGATTCTTGATTTTCGTAAGTATGAAAATGGTAAGATGGAGTATACTCCGGTTCCTGTCGATTTATTGCAATGCCTTGAAAACTGGAACGAATCTTTTCAGGCGGCAGCACGTAAGAAACATATTCGTTTTTCTTTCGATCATATGCCGGATACAAATTATCGTACCCAAGCTGATGTAGAGAAGCTGGAGCGTATCTATTTCAATCTTCTTTCCAATGCCTTTAAGTTTACTCCGGAGAATGGGAAGGTGACAGTCCGTCTTTTTGCCTTGGAAAAGGAAGGACAACCTTTTTTCCGTTTTACCGTAGCCAATACCGGTAGCCTGATTTCTGCGGAGCATATCCGTAGCATCTTCGACCGGTTTTATAAGATAGATATGCATCATGCCGGATCCGGCATCGGTCTTGCTCTGGTGAAAGCTTTTGTAGAAATGCATGGTGGAACTATACAGGTGGAAAGTGATGAGAAGCAGGGGACGATGTTTACGGTTGATCTTCCATCTTGTTGTTGTACATCTTCTCCGGATACATCTTCTATGGATATGTCTTCTATGGGTACATCCGGTCATGAGTCTCCTGTCGAATTATTGGAAGGGGAGGAAGAGGAAGAACGGAATTATGATTCTTCCCGGATGTCTGTATTGGTGATCGATGACAACGCGGATATCCGTTCTTATATTCATGGATTGTTAAGTGCGGAATATTCTGTGATCGAGGCGGCTAACGGTTCGGAAGGTATCCGCAAAGCGATGAAATATGTGCCCGATTTGATTATTTCCGATGTGATGATGCCGGGAATAGATGGCATTGAGTGTTGCCGTCGTTTGAAGAGCGAATTGCAGACTTGCCATATTCCGGTAATCTTGCTGACGGCTTGTTCTCTTGATGAGCAGCGTATTCAAGGTTATGACGGTGGTGCAGATTCGTACATATCCAAGCCTTTCAGTTCGCAGTTATTGTTGGCGCGTATTCATAATTTGATTGATTCGCACCAACGTCTGAAGCAATTCTTCGGGGATAGGCAAACGTTGGCGAAAGAGGATATTTGTGATCTGGATAAGGATTTTGTTGAAAAGTTCAAGGCTCTTATTGAAGAGAAAATGGGAGACTCTGAATTGAATGTAGAAGACCTGGGTAGAGAAATGGGGTTGAGCCGTGTGCAATTATACCGCAAGATAAAGTCACTGACCAATTATGCTCCTAATGAACTGTTGCGTATGTCCCGTTTGAAACGGGCGGCATCTTTGTTGGCCTCTTCCGGAATGACAGTGGCTGAGATTGCCTATGAGGTCGGATTTACTTCTCCTTCTTATTTTACAAAATGTTACAAGGAACAGTTCGGTGAGAGTCCGACGGAATTTTTGAAACGGAAAGGGACGTGAGAAAGAATGAAGGAGTGAAGGAATGAAATGAAAAAATGAGAGGATGAAGGAGTGAACGAAATGAAGGAATTGAGAAATGAAAGATTATAAAGTCGATAAAGAAAAAATGTCTGATGCTTTCTGCCGGGAAGTGTACGGTGTTGTTCGGGATGTGCCTGCCGGAAAGGTTATTTCTTACGGAGAAATAGCCTCTTTATTGGGAAAACCGCAATGCTCGCGTATGGTAGGGAGAGCCTTGAAACAGGTTCCTTCCGAATTGAATCTGCCTTGTCATCGGGTAGTCAATGCACAGGGAAGGCTTGCTCCCGGATGGGAAGAACAGCGTCTGTTGTTGCAGGAGGAGGGCGTTTGTTTTAGAAAAAATGGAAATGTGGATATGACCCGATGCCTGTGGCATTATGATGAATAACATGAATTTTAAATAATAACAGATTAATCATGAAGAAATTACTATCTCTGCCGCCGAATTTGGTTCATTGCTTTCATGAGTTGGAAGGAGTGGATACTTCGGAATGGTTTTGTACTTCCGATCCCATAGGGGCTAAGTTGGGTTCGGGGGGGGGAACAACTTGGTTGCTGCAAGCCTGTCATGAAAATTATGCTTCCGGAGAGTCCTTCCCGGGGTGGCTGGAAAACGAAAAAAGAATATTGCTTCACGCCGGTGGACAAAGTCGCCGCCTTCCCGGATATGCTCCTTCCGGAAAGATATTGACTCCGATACCTGTTTTTAGTTGGGAACGGGGACAGCGGTTGGAACAGAACTTACTGTCTCTTCAATTGCCTCTTTACGAGAGAATCATGGGTATGGCACCTGAGAAAATACATACGTTGATAGCGAGCGGTGATGTATACATCCGTTCGGAAAAGCCATTGCAGGATATTCCCGATGCTGATGTCGTGTGTTACGGGCTTTGGGTAAACCCGTCGTTGGCTACTCATCATGGGGTATTTGTTTCTGACAGGAAGACGCCGGATATACTTGATTTTATGTTGCAGAAACCTTCTCTTGCAGAGTTGGAGGGGTTGGCCAAAACACATCTTTTCCTTATGGATATCGGGATATGGCTGTTGAGTGACCGTGCCGTAGAACTTTTGATGAAGCGTTCTTTAGATAAAGATACCGGCGAGATAACCTATTATGATCTCTATTCCGATTATGGGCTTGCTCTCGGTAGCCATCCGAAGACGATAGATGAAGAGCTGAATAGTCTTTCCGTTGCCATACTGCCTTTGCCCGGAGGAGAGTTTTATCATTACGGAACAAGTCGTGAGCTTATTTCTTCTACGTTGGCCGTACAGGATAAAGTTCGCGACCAGCGCCTTATCATGCATCGGAAGGTGAAACCGAACCCGGCAATCTTTGTGCAGAACTCTTCTACTGCCATCTCTTTTTCTGCTGGAAATGCGAATCTGTGGATTGAGAACAGTTATGTGGGCAAAGGGTGGAAATTGGGCTCTTGTCAGATAATAACGGGGATACCGGAGAATGATTGGGAGATTTCTTTGCCGGACGGTATTTGTCTGGATGTGGTTCCGATGGGGGAAAATGGTTTTGTAGCACGTCCTTATGGATTGGATGATGTATTTAAAGGAGCCTTGAACTCGCCGCATACGATGTTTACCGGCATTCCTTTTACGGAGTGGATGGAGCAACGTGGTCTGTCGACCGATGATTTCCGGGGACGCATTGATGATTTACAGGCCGCTCCTGTCTTTCCGTTGACCGAGTCGGTAGAGGAACTTGGGGTACTGCTACGCTGGATGACTACTGAGCCTGATCTGGCAGAAGGGCGTGCATTATGGCTGAATAGTAAAAAGTTCTCGGCTGATGAAATTTCTGCACGTGCCAATCTGCAACGGCTTTATGCCCAGCGTACAGCTTTTCGTAGGGGAAACTGGCAGGCGTTGTCGACTAATTACGAGAAGAGTGTTTTCTATCAACTTGATTTGGAAGATGCGGCTCATGAATTTGTAAAACTTGGACTTGAAACACCACGGGCTCTTCCGGACGATGCTGCACAGATGTTGCAAATGCACAACCGGATGTTACGGGCCCGTATTATGGAGTTGGAAGGCAAGCAAGACAGCCGTGAAGAAGAAAAGGCGGCATTCGGTTTGTTACGTAATGGTTTGTTGGGGCAGGTTTGTAAACAAAAGAGCCATCCTGTACTCAATGTTTATTCCGATCAGATTGTATGGGGACGCAGTCCTGTACGTGTCGATGTGGCAGGAGGTTGGACGGATACTCCTCCTTATTCGCTTTATTCCGGTGGAAATGTGGTGAACTTGTCTATCGAGTTGAACGGGCAGCCTCCTTTGCAAGTATACGTTAAGACTTGTAAGGAGCCTCATATCGTACTTCGCTCCATCGATATGGGAGCAATGGAAGTAGTGAATACTTATGAAGAGTTGCAGGATTATCGTAAGGTCGGTTCTCCTTTCTCTATACCCAAAGCTGCACTTGCACTGGCAGGTTTCATACCACAGTTTTCGGAAATCTGCTACGGTTCTTTGCAGGAACAATTGGAGGACTTTGGCGTTGGGATCGAAGTGACTTTGTTGGCTGCCATACCGGCAGGTTCCGGACTGGGAACCAGCTCCATTCTAGCTTCCACCGTGTTGGGGGCTCTTAATGATTTTTGCGGATTGGCTTGGGATAAAAATGAAATCTGCCGTTGTACATTGGTATTAGAACAGTTGCTTACGACCGGTGGAGGTTGGCAGGATCAATACGGTGGTGTATTCTCCGGTGTGAAGTTATTGCAGACGGAAGCTGGATTTGATCAGACTCCGTTGGTACGCTGGTTGCCCGATCAGCTTTTCACAAAACCGGAATACCGCGATTGTCATTTACTGTATTACACAGGCATTACCCGTACGGCAAAAGGAATATTGGGTGAGATTGTTCGTTCCATGTTTCTTAATTCCGGGAAGCATCTTGCGCTGTTGTCCGAAATGAAAGTTCATGCTTTGGATATGAATGAGGCTATCTTACGTGGCAATTTTATGAGTTATGGCAGGCTGGTAGGAAAGAGCTGGTTACAGAATAAAGCCCTTGATGCCGGTACTAATCCACCGGAAGTGGAAAAAATTATTCGTTTGATTGAAGATTACACGTTAGGACATAAATTACCGGGAGCCGGAGGCGGTGGTTATTTATATATGGTGGCAAAAGACCCGCAGGCGGCTGTACAGATTCGTCGGATATTGACAGAATATGCTCCGAACCCACGGGCTCGTTTTGTAGAGATGACCCTGTCCGACAAAGGATTGCAGGTATCCAGAAGTTAGTTATTATCAATTTCCCGTAGCATCTTCCACTTTAGATGCTGCGGGTTTTAAAAAAGATGCTATCTCTCTTGGAGGTGCATTTATTTCCGGATATAGTGAGGCATTTCTCCGGGGAGTTCCATTGATATTTCTACCAGTCCGCCTACTATTCCTTCATTAAACCAGGCAGTTTGATAAATCATCTTCTTGATGCCGTTTTTTTCTATTGTATAGGCATTACTGCCGCCGGTTTGTAGCATTTCATGTATTTTCTCCTGTGACTGTGCGTTGTGACAGGTAAGGAGATTTTTCCCAATTAGATTTCCGTATTTGGCAAACGTTTGGCATGCCTTGTCGTTCATGTAAAGGATGATTCCTTTGGTGTCGCATACGGTTACGGCACAATTCATTTCTTTAGCCCATTCGTACATAGATTCTTTTTATCTTGATTTATGGGCAAAGATACTCTTATTCATTTGAAAGACAAAAAGGGAGAAACTCTGAAATTGCTTCTCCCTATTCAAATATTCGAATAAAATTTATTATTGTACGATCACTTTGCCTGTACTGATGGATTTGCCATCGGATACGATATTATAGATATACATGCCTTTCATACGGTGGGTAGGAATTTTTACCTCTTTACTTGTGATTGCCTGGCGATGAATCATACGACCACTTTGATCACACAATTCAATGAAATTACTCGAAGTTATGTATTCTTCACCTACTTCGATTGTGAATGTTTCATTTTGGCGCACCGGATTGGGATAATTTTTGAAACTGGCGGTTTTGGTGAATTTTACCCCTGATCCCTCTGTGCTTTTATTAATTTTCCAGTAAGTAGTATTAAATACCATTTCTCCCGGATCAGTGGAGTTATTTGTTTCAAATTCATTTCTTATATAGTAATTTTTACCGAATTGAACCAGTTCGATGGTTATTTCCGCACTTCCATATCCAAAATAGGAGTTTATAGCTTCCACTGGGAGAGTACCGAGTACTGCTCCGTCTTCATTCATAACTTCTGCTTTTTGAAGAGAATAGGTAGATTGGTTACCTGTCTTCTCTTTATTGAAAGTACAAAATATATATTCTATTTTATCATCGTCATTGAATAGGTATTGACTCCATATAGAACCACTGTATGCATCATAACCGGTTAATTCATCCAAGTCAAAATCAGCGATGCCGTAAGCTACATCTGCTTCTCGGTCGTAAACGGCATTCTTGACTATAAATTGGTCGGATTTTTTTAATTCGTCATTATAAATATCAACGATGTAGTCTTTACTGCTTTCTGTAATCGTATATAAGAAAGGATTGGCTACGAAAAAGTGTGCTATTTCACTTTTAGCTGTTATGACTATCGGTTCTTCGGTTAAACTTTGTCCTTGTGCATTTATGGCAAGGATACTAAAAACTACAAGTAATAATTTTCTCATAATGATGTTTGTTTATATGATTAATATTTTGTGAATTTAGGCATTTATATTCGGAAAATAAAATGCACTAATTATCAATAGTGTTTATCGGGTATATTTGAGTGTTTATTAGCTCTTATATCGTAGTTATGTTGCAAAAAAAGATTATTTAATTATGTAATTTTTCTTTTTGGGAGAATAAAAGTTTGTGAACAAAGGGTATAAAGATATTGTTTTAAATGATGTGCCGTAACTTCGATACACTCTGATTTGATATTTTCTCGGATTTATGCTTGTGCGGGATTTCACCGATGCGCCAACCATTCTATGTAATTTATTAATCTTTATCGGACAGTAGACAAGCCGAAAATTTCTCGGAATGAGACTTTTACTGTTGGATTACATGCAGTAATATACGATGTCTGTTTCAGTGCAGGCATGGAACATCATTTTAATTATCTAAACCTATTTATGTATGAACAAAATAAACATTAAAGACTTGTATCTTATTTTTGGAAACGAAAAGCAGAAGGCACTTCGCCTGCTGAAAGAAGGTAAAAGTAAAAGTGAAATATTGAAAGCAACTGGATGTACGATTGCTGTTAGAGACGCAAACCTTTCGATTGACGAAGGAGAAATATTCGTTATTATGGGATTGTCCGGAAGTGGAAAATCTACTTTGTTGCGCTGTATCAATCGATTGATAAAACCGACTTCAGGAGAAGTTATTATCAACGGGACGGATATCTCTAAGGTCTCCGATAAAGAACTGTTGCAGATACGGCGCAAAGAGTTGGCTATGGTTTTTCAGAACTTCGGTTTATTGCCACATCGTACGGTACTGCATAACATTGCTTTCGGACTCGAACTTCAAGGTGTAAAACGGGAGGAAAGAGAGCGAAAGGCTATGGAAAGTATGCAATTGGTAGGATTGAAAGGATACGAGAATCAGATGGTTGGTGAACTTTCCGGTGGTATGCAGCAGCGTGTTGGGCTGGCACGGGCATTGGCCAATGATCCGGAGGTACTGTTGATGGATGAGGCCTTTTCGGCTCTTGATCCGTTGATTCGTGTACAGATGCAGGATGAGTTGCTGGCTCTGCAAGCCAAGATGAAGAAAACCATTGTATTTATTACCCATGATTTGAGTGAAGCCATTAAGTTGGGGGATCGTATTGCTATCATGAAAGATGGAGAGATCGTACAGATCGGTACTTCGGAGGAAATCTTAACGGAACCGGCCAATGGATATGTGGAACGTTTTGTGGAAAACGTGGATCGCAGTAAGATTATTACAGCCGCTTCGGTTATGATCGATAAACCGTTGGTGGCACGTTTGAAGAAAGAGGGACCGGAAGTGTTGATCCGTAAAATGCGTGAACGCAATTTAACGGTACTGCCTGTAGTGGATAATGGGAATATATTGGTGGGAGAAGTCCGGTTGAATGATTTGTTGAAGTTAAGAAAGGAACAGGTGAAGTCGATCGATTCCATCGTACGCCATGAGGTACATTCTGTATTGGGCGATACGATTCTTGAAGATATTCTGCCGTTGATGACAAAAACAAACTCACCTATCTGGGTGGTAAATGAAGACAGGGAATTCGAAGGAGTCGTTCCTCTTTCCTCTCTTATTATCGAGGTGACCGGAAAAGATAAAGAAGAAATTAATGAAATCATCCAAAACGCAATAGACTTATGATAAATATCGGAAAATATATAGAAATGGCCATAAACTGGCTTACAGATCATTTTGCTTCCTTCTTTGATGCGTTGAGCATCGGTATCGGAGGATTTATCGACGGTTTTCAGCATGTACTGTTCGGGATACCGTTTTATATAACCATTCTTGCGCTTGCTATACTTGCGTGGTTTAAGGCTGGTAAAGGAGTGGCAGTATTCACTTTGTCGGGACTGCTTCTTGTTTACGGCATGGGATTCTGGGAAGAGACGATGCAGACACTTGCCTTGGTGCTTTCTTCTACCTGTCTGGCTTTGTTGTTGGGAGTACCGATGGGAATTTGGACGGCAAACAGTGACCGTTGTAATAAAATCATGCGGCCTGTTCTGGATTTTATGCAGACGATGCCTGCCTTTGTTTATCTGATTCCGGCAGTGCTTTTCTTTGGCTTGGGGACGGTACCCGGTGTTTTTGCTACAATTATTTTTGCTATGCCTCCGGTAGTTCGCCTTACGGGATTGGGAATACGGCAGGTTCCCAAAAATGTAGTAGAAGCTTCGCGTTCGTTCGGGGCTACTCCTTGGCAGTTGCTTTATAAAGTACAATTGCCATTGGCGTTGCCTACCATTCTTACAGGGGTAAACCAAACGATTATGATGTCTTTGTCTATGGTGGTGATTGCTGCCATGATTTCGGCTGGAGGACTGGGAGAAGTAGTGCTAAAGGGGATCACCCAAATGAAAATCGGTTTAGGATTTGAAGGTGGTATAGCGGTTGTTATACTGGCTATTATTCTGGATAGGATTACTCAGGGAATAGCCGGGAAAAAGAATAAAAAATAATATAATCAGTTGATGTATGAATAATAAAATAAGAATTATTACAATAGTATTGTTTGCCGTATTTTTGTTCATCTCTTGCGGAGGCGGAGGAGAGAATAAGAAAATAAAGATCGCTTATGCTAACTGGTCGGAGGGGATTGCCATGACTTATATGGTGAGAACCATCCTTCAGGAACAGGGATATGATGTCGAATTACTGAATGCCGACCTTGCCCCGATATTTACTTCACTTTCCCGGAAAAAGGCAGATGTCTTTATGGATGTCTGGTTGCCGGTGACGATGAATGATTATATAGCACAGTATGGAGATAAATTGGAAATTATCGGGGAGGTATATGATGAGGCCCGCATCGGGTTGGTAGTGCCGGAATATGTGACTGTTAATTCAATTGATGAGTTGAATGCACAGAAAGACCGGTTTGGATCAAAAATTATCGGTATTGATGCTGGAGCGGGTATTATGCGCGCTACAGACAGTGCGATAGAGAATTATGGTTTGGACTATAAACTGATGACTTCGAGTGGTCCTGCCATGACTGCCTCATTGAAGAAAGCTATCGACAGGAACGAGTGGATAGTTGTTACGGGTTGGACGCCGCATTGGATGTTCGACCGTTTTAAATTGAAGATATTGGAGGATCCTAAAAAGGCTTATGGTGCTGCAGAAAAGATTTATACAGTTGCATGGAGAGGGTTTTCAGAGAAGAATCCGTTTGTGGCCCGGTTTTTCAAAAATATTCGTTTGACAGACGAAGAGATCAGCTCATTGATGACTGCTATGGAGGAAACAGAAAAGACAGAAAAGGAAGCAGCCCGGCAATGGGTTAGTGAACATCGGGAACTGGTGGACAGCTGGATACCGGTGCAGTCACAATAAAAGTGAAAGGCGGAAATCCACGAGGGACTTCCGCCTTTTCTTTATTTAATATATCAAGAATTTCTCGAAACGATTTTTGCAATCGAGGATCATCATACATTTTCTTTGCCGTATCCAGCAATTCTTCTGCCTGATTATATTGCTCATTTATAATTGCTGCTATTATATCAAGTATGGCTATGTTTCCGCCGTAGATTTTGTGATGTCTATATTGTTGAAAAAGTCCTTGGTTTTCGTTGTATACTGTAATTGCTTTTTCATGCTGGGCAGTTTCAAAATAGCTCAAGCAAAGGTTGATTTTATGAACTACATTAACAGAAGAACCGATCAGCCGCTCATGGGACAATTTTTCCAGCATAGGAATTGCTATATCAAATTGTTTTGCCTCGATGTATCCAGCAGCCAAATTTAATTCTAAGATATTTCTTAATGTTTTCCCTTTTGCGGTTTTTAGCAAATTTTCTATACCGTCAATGTATTCCTGTGGCTTTTCTTCTATAATGGTATCGTAATTTAAGACACTTTGAG
>ENA-OPAG01001252-OPAG01001252.1-human-gut-metagenome-genome-assembly--contig:-NODE-1252-length-13373-cov-3.430770_pt1 | contig 13373 bp, 8 predicted proteins | sample MGYA00241053_ERZ501422 | MGnify/ENA primary metagenome ERZ501422 (study PRJEB25962, sample SAMEA2042619) | human gut metagenome | biome: human gut; feature: human-associated habitat; material: faeces... | reverse complement strand
ATGCGTTCATTATTGTCCTATGATTGTAAAGGAAATATCGGACAATTAAAAGCTGATATTCGATTACTGTGTGCCAATGGCTTTCTTGAGTCAAAAATGAAAGGATACGATGAAATTCGTATCACGACATCCATTTTGCAAGATCATATTTATCGTGGATTATTAAATGCTGAAAAGATGCAAGAAATAGAAAAAAATCTGCCACTTCATGAAGAGTATGTATGATCAAACAACCTCGGAAGAAAATTATGATGAGAAATTTTCCGATATTTATCATGAAATCAGTCGTAAGCTGATAGGTTATGAACGTCGCGGTTATTCGATTGCGGAGGCCAATTCGTTCATACGTCGTTATATTGAGCAATATATGGAAACTTTGTCAGATCGTATCACTGATGAGCATGAAGATATGGATATGTTGCGGGCGTATATACCGGAATTGAAATATATTTCTCCGGTTATATTCCAGTGGAAGGAGGATAATAATGTCGTAAGGGGGGATAAATACGGAGCTTATTATGTCAAGGGATTGAATCCCGAGTATAACTTTATTGAACCGCAGAGTATGCTGTATGGGCGTTATTTGAACGAAATCGACATAAGGGATAGAAGAAAAGTATGTGTGATCGGGAAGAGGGTCTATGAGGAAATGTTTACAAAGGGGGAGAATCCGTTGGGGCATTTGTTGAAAGTGGGAGGCATATACTATCGGGTGATCGGAGTAAATGAACCGATAACGCAGGTCAATATCGGTGGAGATCCGAAAGAAAGTATCATCTTGCCTTTTACGGTGATGCAGCAAACCTATAACCGGGGAGGTGAATTGGATTGTATTGCAGTGACCGCTGTTGAGGATGTCCGGATAGGAAAGCTGGAAGAAAAAATATCGGGTTTGTTGAAGGCCCGTCATTCCATTTCTCCTACCGATCCGATGGCGATACAAAGCATGAATGTAGAGAAGCAATTCCGTATGTTTAAAATGTTGTTCTTGGGGATCAGTATTTTGATTTGGATTGTGGGCTTGGGAACTTTGTTGGCTGGTGTGGTGGGGGTGAGTAATATCATGATGGTAACGGTCAAGGAGCGTACCCGGGAAATCGGCGTACGCAGGGCCTTGGGAGCGAAGCCTTGGAATATTATCTCGCAGATCATGAGCGAAAGTCTGCTACTTACGGCCTTAGCGGGTTTGTTGGGGTTAAGCGCCGGGGTATTCCTGCTCGATCTGGTAGATAAGATCATGAGTGCCCAGCCGGCTTCCAACGGAACCATGATGGAGCATCCGGAGGTAAGCATCCAGATCGCGGTAGCGGCCACGGTGATCTTATTATTCAGCGGTCTGCTGGCCGGGCTGATCCCCGCATGGCGAGCTATGCAGATCAAGGCGATAGATGCCATACGAGAAGAATAAACAACAATTGTCAATTAATAAAACTATATAATCATGAAGAATCGCATTGTAAAAAAGATCCTGCGTATCATCTTATTAGTACTGGTGGGAGCAGCGGTAATCGGTACATTCTATTTCTTATGGAAGAAAGCGCAACCGGTCATCACCGTTTATGAGATCGTAACCCCTGAAAAAGGGGATGTGGAAACCAAGACGGTCGCTACCGGAAACGTAGAGCCTCGTTTCGAGGTGGAGATCAAGCCGCAGATTTCCGGTATCATCTCCGAGCTGAAGAAAGAAGCGGGGCAGATGGTCCAAGCGGGAGAGATTATCGCCATTATCAAGGTAATCCCCGAGATGGTACAGCTCAACAGCGCCGAATCGCGCGTGAACCTCGCCAATATCTCTTTGAAGCAAGTGGAAGAGACTTATAAGCGGGATACGCAATTATTTAAGCAAGGTGTTATCGCCCAAGAAGATTTCGATCTTTCCAAAGCGAACTACCTGAAAGCCGTGGAGGAAAAGGATAACGCGCAAAGTGCCTTGGAGATCATCCGCGACGGTATAGCCAAGAACTCCAGCGTGGCCAGTACGACCCAAATCCGTAGTACCATTACCGGTATGATCTTGGACATCCCCGTTAAAGTAGGTAACTCGGTTATCCAAGCGAATAATTTCAACGATGGCACGACGATCGCTACCGTAGCCAATATGAACGACATGATCTTCAAAGGAAACGTAGACGAGACCGAGATCGGACGCATCCACGAGGGAATGCCGATCAAATTGACCGTCGGCGCCATGGAAAGCCGTTCATTCGACGCTTTGCTGGAATATGTATCGCCCAAGGGAGTAGACAAGAATGGAGCCATTCAATTTGAGATCAAGGCGGCCGTAACGATCCCCGAAGATGCTTTCATCCGTGCGGGATATAGCGCCAACGCCGAGATCGTGCTAAAACGTGCGGAAGACGTGCTTACGATCCCGGAAAGTACGGTTGAGTTCCAAGGGGATTCCGCATTCGTTCAGTTAGTTAAACAAGAGCACCCGGAGCAAGTCTTCGAGAAGCATCCTGTAAAGGTAGGTCTGTCCGACGGTATCAAGATCGAGATTCAAGAAGGACTGGCCGCGACCGATAAAGTCCGGGGCGCAGCTATTGACCCGAATAAGAAATAAAAGAAAGATTGTATGATGAGAAGAAACTTATATATACTGGCAATCGCTTCCCTCCTGTCCGGAAACTATGTTTTCGCTCAGGATGCGGTGAAGCAATGGAGTCTGGAGGAGTGCATCCAATATGCCATCGAGCATAATATCGACTTAAAGCAAAAGGAGCAGGAACAGGAAAGCCGAAAGGTAGACTTACATACCAGCAAATACAGTTGGCTCCCGGCCCTAAATGGCAGTCTTGGACAGAGCTTCCAGTTCGGACGCTCCACGTCTAAATCCGGGGTGATCGTGGACCAGAACGCCGCCAATTCCACATTGGGGATCAATCTGGACATGCCTTTATTTGACGGGTTAAAAATACCGAACGATATCGCCGCCCGCAAACTTGATCTAAAAGCGTCTATCGAGAACTTGAATAAGGCGAGAGAAGACCTATCCATCAATATAGCTTCCTACTACCTGCAAGTACTTTATAATAAAGAGCTACTGAAAATAGCGCAACTACAAGTGGAACTAGACAAAGAGCAGGTGAATAAAACGGAGGCCATGGTGAACGCCGGAAAGGTGCCTCTTTCCCAACTGTATGATATCAAGGCCCAATTAGCGAAAGATGAGGTCACGCTCACCGAGTCGCAAAACAATGTGAACCTCGCTTTACTGGATCTGGCGCAAAGTCTGGAACTAGAGCGAAGCGACCGGAATTTCGATATACAGACTCCTGTAATTGAAGATGCGGTGGCTGATAATATGAGCAGTATCCTACCTCCGGAAAACATTTACGATCATGCGGTTACGTTCAAGCCTCAGATCAAGGAACAACAGTATTTGCTAGAGAGCCAAAAGAAAATGTTGCGTGTCGCGCAAGCGGGCTATTACCCCAAGTTAAATTTCGGGGCTAGTTACAGCAATGGATATTATCATTCTACTTCCGGAGGTGAATTTGCCGATACGCGTTCCTTTAGCGAGCAGTTTAAGCAGAATGGGCAAAAGATCATCGGATTCTCATTGAGTATTCCACTTTTCAACCGCTTCCAAGTACGCAATAGCGTTCGTACCGCAAGGATCAACATTATCAACCGGGAATTGCTGATGGAAAATACAAAGAAAACATTATACAAGGAAATCCAGCAAGCGTACTACAACGCAACAGCTTCCCAAGAGAAATATACGGCTTCCGACAAATCCGTCACGGCGAGCAAGGAAGCGTTCAATTATGCCCAAGAGCGTTACAACGCAGGTAAAAGCACTGTCTTTGAATTTAATGAGGCTAAAACAAAATACGCGCAAAGTCTAGCGGAACAGGCACAGGCCAAATATGATTTTATCTTCCGTACGAAGATTCTAGATTTCTATAATGGCAACCCGATCCGTCTATAAACGTTAATTAACACAGCACTTTTTTTCATTATACACACAAAGTTTAAGGGAAGATGTCCTTTATGGACATCTTCCCTTTCAGCATCCATTAAGGCATTTAGTCTGCACAGAACTACAGTTAAAATACTTATCAAAAAAATGTACACACCAAGACTCCTGAAAATCACAGCCGCAAATATACTAATTTTTATTATAAAAAAGCAAACTGTTATAAAACATTCTAAAACTAATATAATATTGATTGATATTGCCAAATTCAATTTAGTTGTACTGGGGATCTTGTTGCATTATGATAACTGGCAGGAGGGTTTTTGGTCTTAGCTATCTGTCTGTTAATTATGCTGTTAAACATAGTTCTGTGCAAACTATGGTCTCTTGAAAAAATACTGTGTGTCTAATTAACAAACAAATTCATTCTATGAAGCACAAATTAACGCTTGTACTACTCTCATTCTTTCTGGGAGTGCAGTGTATGGTCGCCCAGCAAATGAAGGTGACCGGTGTAGTGATTAATGAAGATGATGGGGAGCCTGTTATAGGTGCATCCATCGTAGTAAAAGGAACCACTATTGGAACCATTACCGATTTAGATGGTAAATTTGAGTTAGAAACTCAGAAAGATGCTAAGCTAATTATTTCTTATGTAGGTTTACGGACTCAAGAAACTACAGCTCAGCAAAACATGAGAATTGTTCTTTCTTCAGATTCTCAAGCTATAGATGAAGTTGTTGTCGTAGCTTATGGTACCGCAAAGAAAAGTTCTTTTACAGGTTCCGCATCCACGGTGGGTGCCGCTTTGATGGACAAACGTCCATTGAGTAACGCCCTCTCCGCATTAGAAGGAAACACTTCCGGAGTACAAATGACTTCCTCTATCGGACAACCGGGAGAAGCTGCCAAGGTAACGATCCGTGGTTTTGGTTCAGTAAACGCGGATAATGCTCCTTTATATGTAGTGGATGGTGCCATCTTCAGTGGTGATATCTCTTCTATCAGCCCATCTGATATCGAATCAATGACAATTTTAAAAGATGCCGCTTCTACATCTTTGTATGGATCTAGCGCAGGTAACGGTGTGGTTTTGATCACGACTAAGAAAGGTTCTAGCAGCAGTGGCGCAGGTGTTACCTTGAGTATCTCACAAGGTTGGTCTAGCAGAGCTTATAACGATTACGCAAAAGTAGGTGTATACGATTATTATCCTTTGCAATGGCAAATGTTGAGAAACGCAAATATGTCACTCGGACAAAGTGCTACCGACGCTGCCGCTAATGCTTCTAAAGATATTATCAACAAATTAAAATATAATCCTTTCGTAGGAATCGCCAATGATGCGATCGTGGGCACAGACGGTTTATTGAATCCATCAGCCTCGGCTTTAAAATGGGGTGAGGACCTTGATTGGGAAGATGCCGCTTACCGTACCGGACATCGCCAAGAATATAATGTAAGCTACAATACAAAAACAGAAAAGAGCGACACATATGCTTCCATAGGCTATCTGAATGATAAGGGATATATGATTAAGACAGACTTTGAGCGTTACAACGCACGCTTGAACTATAATATCTATCCGGTGAAATGGTTCAAGAGTGGATTGAATTTAGGTTTAAGTCGTACAAACTCCAATTATTCTACTTCTACTTCTAGCAACTCCGCTGGTTATGGTAACTTATCTCGTTTCATTCGTTCTATGGCACCGATCTATCCGGTACATAAGCATGATATTGAGACAGGGGCTTATTTGGATAAAGAAGGAAACGTAGTTACTGATCCGGCTTTATATACCTACGATTATGAAGGAGCCCGTATCTCCAGCAATGGACGCGACGGTATCGCTGAGGCCCTGTGGAACGATCGCTTGATGTCTACCACAAACTCTAGTGCCCGTACTTATGTAACGATCACTCCGATCGAAGGATTGAATTTAACAGTGAACTACGCATTTGACAATAAGGATGAACGCCGTAGAGTATATGAGAACCCAGAGGTAGGTGACGGAACCGCAGGACCGGGACGTTTGAACATCCGAAATAGAAACTTCTTAACACAGACATTCAACCAGTTGATTAATTACACAAAGACTTTTGGTAAGCATAACATCGAAGCTTTGTTAGGCCATGAGAACTATAGCTACCGTTTACAATATAACTACGGTATGAAGACTAATGAGATCGTTTCCGGAACGTATGAGTACAGTAACTTCGTAAGCATAAGCTCAATGGATTCTTATACACGCGAATATAAGAAAGAAGGATACTTCGCTCGTTTGAACTATGATTTCGATGATAAATATTATGTAACAGCCTCGTATCGTCGTGACGGTTCCTCTCGCTTTAGCAAGGATAACCGTTGGGGTAACTTCTGGTCATTCGGAGCATCTTGGCGTATCAGCCAAGAAGATTTCATGGAAAACTTGACTTGGGTGGACAATTTGAAACTGAGGGCATCCTACGGTGAAACCGGAAACGATGCCATCTATTATACAGATGATGACACACAACAGGATTACTATCCTTATCAAACCTTGTATAATTTGGGTATCAACAACGGTTTGGAAGCAGGTCTCTACTTCCCGACTATGGCAAACAATAATTTGAAATGGGAGACACAGGTTTCTACCGATGTCGCTTTAGAATTCGGATTGTTCGGTCGCTTGAATGGTACGGTCGAGTTCTTCCGTAAGGCCTCCAGAGACTTGTTATTCAATGTTAGCCAACCGTTATCCAGTGGTGTCGAAAAGATCGTACAAAACATTGGTAAAGTTCGTAACCAAGGGGTGGAAATCGACTTAAACTACCAAGTATTAAAATCAAAAGATTGGAAATTATCAGTCGGCGCAAACGCTACATTCATCAATAATAAGGTGACTCGTCTGCCTGATGCCAACCGGAAAGATGGTATCATCAAAGACTCTAAGAAATTGATGGAGGGACATTCAATCTATGAGTTCTGGTTACGTCAATGGTGGGGTGTTAATCCTGATAACGGAGATGGATTGTATATCTTTGATGCCGAAAACAACACCGATGCGAATGGTAATATTAAAGATGCGGTAAAAAAGACACTTGTAGAGAAAGATGGTCAAGTATTGACAAACTCTTATAGCTATGCGAAATATGATTTCAGTGGTTCTGCCGTTCCGAAAGTATATGGTGGTTTCAATATCAATTTGAGCTATAAGGCATTCGACCTTTCTACCGTATTCTCTTATTCATTAGGAGGCAAGGTGCTTGACTCGAGTTATAGAGGATTGATGGATGTAGGTGAGTTCGGTTATGCGATGTCACCGGATCTACATAACGCATGGACAACTCCGGGCCAGATCACAGATGTACCTCGTTTGGACAATAACTCAGGTCATGCGACTAGCATTGGACAATCCTATTCTACACGTTGGTTGACAAACGCAAATTACTTGAACTTGCGTACTGTCACTTTGGCTTACAACTTGCCTAAGTCTATCCTAAACGTTATCAACATCAAGAGTGCACGCGTCAATGTCAGCGCAGAGAACTTATTCATGTTGAAAGCCCGTCAAGGTCTGAATCCGCAAGCTAACTATGCCGGAGTATCTTACAATGAATATATGCCGGCTAAGAACTTTACGATCGGTTTAAATGTATCGTTCTAAATTCATAATACATCAAACAAAGGAAAAGATATGAAAAATATACAATTATTCAAACACATCGCAGCAGGACTGCTTCTAAGTGGCTCTCTGATCGGCACAAGCTGTTCCAGCGATTATATGGATACAATCCCAACCGAGAACGTTTCATTCACGACAGTATCCACTTCGCTCGACAATCTTTATCTTGCACTGAACGGTATTCATCGTAAGATGGTATCTCAAGACTTAGGCAACCAAGGTTTGGGAGGTGAGCCCGGTTTCATCATCGGTCGAGAAGCGTTAGCTGATGATTTGACATGGGACACGCAGACTTGGCATCAAGGTTTCTTAAACTGGAGTTATCCAACGAACGCAACAAGTTCGTACAACTCCGGTGAGTGGGAAACTTATTATAAGTTCATTTTGAATGCAAACAACATCTTGAAAGCGTTGAATGATAACTTTAGCGATGAGTCAAAACTCACAGATAGCGAAAAAGCGCTTGCGAACCATATCAAGGGCGAGTGTTTGGCAATTCGTGCATGGAGTCATTTCAATCTAGTACAATATTATGCGAAACCATATCGTAACGGACAGGACAACTCTCAACCGGGAGTTCCTTATCGTACGAGTCCGGAAATCGAGCCTATGGCACGTAATACGGTAGAAGAGGTGTACACGAAGATTCACGGGGACTTAGACGAAGCGTTGAACTTATTGGCAGACTATGAGCCAAATGATAAGAATCATTATAGCCTAGCATCGGTTTACGGATTGAAAGCACGTGCTCTTCTGACTCAACAGAAATACGCAGACGCAGCTACGGCCGCAGTGAATTCTATCAATGAAGCAGAGAAAGATGGCTGTAAGATCATGTCTCAGTCTGAATTGATGAATGGTTTCGCTAATATCACTTCCGCTACGAAAGAGGCTATGTATGCCGCTATGACGCAGAATGACCAAACGGTTTATTTCTACTCTTTCTATGCGTATATGTCTTGGAACTTCAACTCCAGCTCTATCCGCACAGGTATCAAATGTATCAGCCAAAGTACTTACGACTTAATGTCGCCAACCGATCTTCGCCGTCAATGGTGGGATCCGACAGGAAAGGCAGAAGTACCCGCAACTTCTTACAACCAGCGTGTTTATCAGAACCGCAAGTTCACGGCACGCTCTACAGCTGATGCTGTAGGTGATTTTGCCTTCATGCGTATCAGCGAAATGTACTTGACTGCAGCCGAGGCTTTCGCTCGTTCCAATCAAGACGCAAAAGCAAAGGAATATTTGCAAGCCTTGTTGAAAGAACGTGATCCAGAGTACAAGGATTTGGGTAACACTGGCGCAAAACTAGCGGATGAGATCATGACACATCGCCGTATCGAACTTTGGGGCGAAGGTTTCCGTTGGTTCGACTTGAAACGTCTAGGTTTGCCATTGGATAGAACCGGGTCTAATTTTGACGCTACTTTCTGTGGTTTCTTGCACAAGGATCCGAATGCTGATGGTTGGATCTTCGAGATTCCAAAAAAGGAAACAGATTTCAACGACTTGATCGAAAAGAACTATTAACACTCTTTTTACGTTAACTTACATTAATCACAATCCCCAAAGTATACTTTAACAGGTTATCTTTGGGGATTTCTTATATCACTATTTATGAAAACAAATCATTTATTTTCAGCTCTGCTCTCTTTAGCGCTTATATGTCCTGGAATAGCGCAAGAAACACATTATCAACGTCCTCCTGCAGTTATCGAGGAACTGGCCTTGGCCAAGCTATCTCCGGTAATCCGGATTAGTGATAACAATCAGTGGGCACTCCAGTTAGAGCGTTCCCCGTACCGGTCTATCGCCAAGCTTGCGCAACCAGAGCTTAAATTAGCGGGAATGCGTATCAGTCCCGAAACATTCAATACGAGCCGGCAAGCCGAATATACAGGTGCCAGTTTAATGAACATCGCTACTCAAGAAGAAATCAAGATAGAAGGAATTCCTAACAACGCAGTAATCACAGAAGCCTCATTCTCTCCTTCATCCAATAAGGTAGCTCTATTCGTGGAAGAAGCGAATGGCGTATATCTTTATAACTGTACCCCGGAACAGCCCGTAGCTCAGAAAGTAAGTACCCGCAAAATCAACGCGACAAGTGGAGCGGAGATCTTATGGATTAGCGACAATGAGTTTATTACGCTTATGGTTCCAGAAAACAGGGGGAAGGCACCGGAGAAACCCACAGTCCCATCCGGTCCCATCATTCAAGAAAGTACTGGAAAGGTGATGCCCGCTCGTACCTATCAAGACTTGCTGAAAAATCCGTACGACGAGCAATTATTCGACTATTACTTCACCTCCCAATTGGTACGTATAAAAGAGGGCATTGTGTACGAGATCGGAAAACCGGCAATCTACGGCAGTACGCTTTCATTATCCCCGGATAAATCTTTGCTACTTATCGCGACAGTTCATCGTCCGTATTCCTATCAAGTACCGGTATATAACTTCCCACAAAAGTTCGAGGTCATAGACTTACAAGGTAATTCCATTTATACGTTAGCGGATAATCCAACCATTAATATACCGATGGGATATGACACGACCTCGCCTTATCCCCGCCAATTCGGATGGAGATCGGATCAACCGGCTACCGTTTACTGGGCGGAAGCGCAAGATAAAGGAGATCCTAAGCAAAACAAGACCGATTTCATGGATATTATCTACCAAATAAGCTATCCGTTCAACAGCGAGAAACAGGAAGTCGCAAAGACAGAGAAACGTTTCCGCAACATCCTGTGGAATGACGATGCTTTCGCTTTATTGATCGAGACTTCCCGGGAGACTCGTAAAAACAGGACATTTACTTTTAAGCCTTGCTCTTCTGAGTCTCCGGTTCTATTATTCGATGTATCCACCGACGATAATTACAACAATCCGGGAAATCCACTTACGATTAAAAATGCGTATGGTAAATATATCGTTTATACCAATAAAGCCCACAATGAGTTATTGATGCTTGCCCAAGGAGCCTCACCTAAAGGGGATATGCCTTACCTTAGCCGTTACAATTTGAAAACCAAAAAGAACACGGAACTTTGGCGCTGCGAGGACGGATATTATGAGACCATCCTAAAGGTAGCGAATCCGGAAAAGCTTCAATTGATCACTTCACGTCAATCCATTACAGAACCAGCGAATCTCTGCTCTCGTGACTTGAAAAAGAAAAAATTCGCTCAATTGACTCATTTCGCCAATCCATATCCGGCCATGGCAAACGTTAGTAAACAAAAGATTAAATATAAACGTGCCGATGGATTGGACTTAACCGCAACGGTATATCTCCCTGCCGGATATGATAAGGCAAAAGAAGGCCTGCTACCCGTCTTGATGTGGGCTTACCCAAGAGAATACAAGAGCAAGGCCGAGGCATCCCAGGTACGTGGTTCCCAATACATGTTCACGAACATCAATTACGGATCACCAGTCTATTGGGTATTGAGAGGATACTGCGTAATGGAGAATGTCGAGATGCCGATCGTAAGCACGAGCGAGGGAGCGGAGCCAAACGATGATTTCATTGAGCAATTGACAATGAACGCCGAGGCGGCCGTAAAAGTTATTTCCGAGATGGGTGTAGGCGATCCGAATCGTGTAGCCGTAGGAGGACATTCCTATGGAGCTTTCATGACAGCGAATCTATTAACACATACCAAACTGTTCAAAGCCGGCATCGCACGTAGCGGGGCTTACAACCGTACGCTTACCCCGTTCGGCTTCCAAACAGAGACCCGTACTTATTGGGAAGTACCGGAAATATATAATGCCATGTCGCCATTCATGTCTGCCGATAAACTACATGGAGCTTTATTAATCATACATGGTGAGATGGATAACAACTCCGGAACCTTTCCGATCCAATCCGAGCGCCTGTTCAGTGCCCTAAAAGGCCACGGGGCGATCGCACGTTATGTCGTATTGCCCTATGAGAGTCATGGCTACGCCGCCAAAGAGAACATATTACATCTATTGTATGAATGTGACCTATGGCTGGATCGTTACGTCAAGAACGCAAAAAAGTAAGTAGTACTGACTTTGTCAATGAAGTATATATCCTCTGACAGGAAAAGTATATTTCCTCTAACCAGTGAAGTATATCTTCTATGAGGAAGCCAGCCGGCAGCCACCAATTGCCCTAAAACAACGATGCCCATCGTAAACTCCTTACAATGGGCATTCTTAACTCCTTATGATGGGCATTCAAAGAAAGCCCTATCTGAGATTCGTTTATTTCAGCAGTGAGCAAGGACAAAGATGATCCTTCTCGATATCCTTGAAATAGTTATAAGTACCTACCTTAAGATCCGCACAAGCCGCCTCATCGCAAACGATGATTCCTTTCGGGTGCAACTGCAAGGCGGTAATTGTCCACATTTGGTTCACGGCACCCTCAACAGCTTGTTGCAACGCACGAGCCTTGTTATGACCATTTACCATGATCAATACCTCCTTAGCGTCAAGAACCGTACCTACACCAACCGTTACAGAAGTCTTTGGAACTTTATTCACGTCATTATCAAAGAAACGGGAGTTAGCGATAATCGTATCCGTAGTTAACGTCTTGATACGAGTACGAGAACTCAAAGATGAACCCGGCTCATTGAACGCAATATGGCCATCAGGACCGATACCACCCAAGAACAGGTCTACGCCACCGACCGCTTTCATGCGAGCCTCATAAGACGCACACTCAGCCTCCAAATCCTCGGCGTTACCATTCAAGATATTTACGTTCTCCGGTTTGATATCGATATGACTGAAGAAATTATTCCACATGAAAGAATGATAGCTTTCCGGATGATCTTTCGGAAGACCGACATATTCATCCATATTGAAAGTGATCACATTCTGGAACGATACAACCCCCTGCTTGTTCAATTCAATCAAGTTCTTGTACATACCCAGCGGAGAAGATCCGGTAGGCAAGCCCAGTACGAATGGTTTTTCAGCGGTTGGATTCGCGGCTTTGATCTTCGCTGCTACATAATTGGCAGCCCATTTTGAGAGTTGCTCGTAATTAGGTTCGATAATTAGTCTCATAACGTTATGTTTTTTAATTGAAAGTTGTATCAACTTTCTTGTTTATAAATTAGATTTGTCGTTAATTGTTTTCAATTTCCCAGCCATTTCCTTGCCCAAAGCTAAACACTCCTCGTATTTAGTAGCGCTTAAACCTTGCTTCTGCTCAACCGGCGTACCGACAGTCTCCCACTTCATCTTCTCGCCAAAAGCCGCCAAACGTTTCACGGCGGCTCCAGCCCATGTGAAAGACCCGAAATAACCGAAAATACGATTTTTCACCTCACGCAACTCGATCTTACTCAACACAGCTTCCACCTCCGGGAACAATTGATTGCTATAAGTCGGGCTACCTACGATCACTCCTTTATATTTGAACACATCTTTCAAAATATAAGAAGAAGGGCTTTTGCTAACATTATGCATCACGATATTCTTAATGCCATTATCAGCCAAAGAAGCGGCGATCGCCTCAGCCATCTGCTCCGTGTTACCATACATGCTGCCATAAATAATAACCACGCCTTCCTCACCTTCGTAGCGGCTCATACGGTCATAGATATCGATCGCTTTCGACGCATATTCACGCCAAACAGGTCCATGGGTAGAGCAAATCGTCTGGATATCCAAGCCCGAAAGCTTCTGTAATGCCCTTTGTACTGGACTTCCATATTTTCCGACAATGTTGGAGTAATAGCGAATCATCTCTTCCCAATAATGCTCCACGTTCATCTCCGTATCGATCACACCACC
>ENA-OPAG01001250-OPAG01001250.1-human-gut-metagenome-genome-assembly--contig:-NODE-1250-length-13392-cov-2.277424_pt1 | contig 13392 bp, 7 predicted proteins | sample MGYA00241053_ERZ501422 | MGnify/ENA primary metagenome ERZ501422 (study PRJEB25962, sample SAMEA2042619) | human gut metagenome | biome: human gut; feature: human-associated habitat; material: faeces... | reverse complement strand
GGGCCCAGACGAGGCACGCGACTCTCACAGTGAGCGATCAGGTTATGGTGATAAGAAGCTTTATGTCCTCCCCAATTGCCTCCATATCCATGTGCCCCTTTTACATGAGTCGCTTTTCTTAATGCTTCAGAGCCAATACACCATTGTACCGTAGAGTTTTCCATACCATAAACGGAAAGACATTCATCTACACTCCAACTGACAGAGCAATGGTCTACCATAATATCTTTCTTATCACAGCCGCCCAACCCATCGGATTCTTTCCCACTGGCTTCTCCGGGGCGGAAACGAAGAAAACGGATAATTACATTATTAGAATTAATAGAAAAGCCATAATCAGCCAGACAGATTCCTCCGGGAGAAGTCTGTCCTGCAATGGTGAGATGATCTTTCCCTGTTCGTAATTCCGATTTCAGATGAATCGTACCTGCCACATCAAAGACAATCGTTTTAGGTCCATTTTGTTTCAAAGCCCAACGTAAAGTCCCCTGCGAACCATCGTCTTCCAAAGAAGTCACATGATACACTTTACCACCACGGCCGCCTGTCGTGTATCTACCGTGTCCTTCAGCTCCGGGAAAAGAGATCACTCGATCTTCCCGGACGCCTGTCTCCTGTTTTTCGGGTATGTCATAGGAAAAGGACATCATTCCTCCCGCAACCATTGCCAGCAGACAAACATAAACTAATTTTCTTTTCATTTCCTTATTCACATTATTAGATGATGGAAACAAAAGTAGTGGAAGCTTTTCATTCTGACATTCATTTTTTGACCGATATGGGGGAAAAATCAGTTTTTATGATAAGATTGAACAAATTTTAGATCCCCAGCCGCTCTTTTAATAACCGGTAACCGGAAAGACTTACTTTAAGTTTCACGCCAGTCTTCAATAACAACTGATAAGTTTCTTTTCCGAAAAGCTCGACCCGCGAAATTTGTGTTACGTTGACAATCGTAGAACGATGCACACGCACAAAAGTATCAGGAGACAGATGGGTCTCAAAATATTTCATAGTTTGTTCTTTCAGGTATTCTCCTGAAGGAGTGATTAACATCACATAATCACCACAAGCTTGTATGTAGATTAGTTCATCCGCTTTAATCAAATGAATACGTGAACCGTCTTTCACTGTGATTCGATTAATTAATCCAGCCGGAACTTCCACCGGTGCCTCAACTACCTGATGCGCAATCAGTTCTTTTTCAAGTTCCTGATTCAAAACTTCTTCTTTAGCGGTAATCAAACGATACCAAAGAGTTACCGCAATCAGAACCGGTAACCCGAACAATAACCGGAAAGGTATGGTCTGCACAAAAGGAATATAGGATATGCCTACAATCCTCACCATGATATCACAGATCATAAAACTACCCGCCAGCCATAATAGGCTTCCAACGATTATCATGATTATATCCGTTTGGAACAACGAAACAAGACCGACCACAAACCAGGCCAAATAGGCTATGGCTGCCAGCCAACCAATTGTTGCCACTCCATCTACCAGAGCAGGAAGATAGTCGTTTCCGGTATATCCACAGACTAAAGCCACCTGTGTCGCAACCAGAATCAACGCCAGCACCAGCATCGGAATCCAGCGGAATGGATAATCTATTATCGGATGTGGTTTCATACGCTAGTCTTTAACTTCCAAGCCTCCGAAAGAAAGCGTTCCACGAATGACCAATATATTCTCCTTGTTTACATTCCCATTTTGCCAGCGTTTGTCATCACATCCTCCAAAGAAAGCATTGCATTTGAAGACGACTGTCCAATCCGACGGGACATAAATCTCGACTCCTCCCCAACTGCAATCCAAATCAATATAGGTTTCTCCCGGTGCAATATGGGTATGGCGAAGATCAATAGTCGTCCCCCCGAAAGAGGTACGAATCATAGCTCCTTTAAACAACTCATCAAGTACTACGTGACGTGCAGCTCCCCAGACATTCTCCGAACGCAAAAAGCCATCTACTGATTCCGATTGTTGTTGCTCACTCTCAAAGTTCATGCCGGGTCTACCCTGATGCATCTTCATCCATTGCCGACGATGTTCCATTGTATGCTGACGAGCCCATTGCGCCCTCTTATTTCTGCCGGGTTTGAAGATAAATAAAACACCTGCTATTATCAGAGCGAGGGGCCATACCATTGCCTGCGAATTTTCAGGCAACCATGAAAGCCCTCCAATCAAAAAATACACACCTATCAGCAAAAGGATGATTCCACCGATGAAATGGCGACGAATCATAGCATATATACCTAATAATATAAGGAGTGAATGCCAGGATACGATCAAATCAAATACTTCTGAAGTTATCCATCCCATATTACGGGCAAACAGTAGAATCCCGGAAAGGATAAAAAGCAAAGCTATCAGTATTTTACCGGAAAAGCCTGTAGCACGGGGAAAATTTTGTTTCTCTTCCATTGTTTCTATTATTAATTGATTAATGGTTCAAAGATACATCATTTCCCTATGCTTCCACAGGCTTTTCAGTTGATTTACGGTATAAATTCCGATGAATGCCGGATAAAAACCGGTGAAAAAATCAATTTATAAATCTCTGATTCGTATATTTGCCGGCCTTTAGAACACAAATAACACCCTTCAAAGCTAATAACTACACCTCGCAACAAACTAAAAAACAAAAAATACGAGGTGAAAAACAAATATTGCACATCACTATATCTTCATTCTCATACTTTTGTAGCGATGAATGAACTCTCATCGGGATTTTTATGAAATATCAAACAACAACCATTAATTAATAAACATGCAAAGAATGTCTAACAAAGTGAAAAACATGCGCTCCTTATTGCTAATACTATTTTCAGCAATATCGCTTAGCGTATCTGCGCAAACGATTACCGTAAAAGGTAACGTGAAAGACACCAGCGGAGAGCCTGTTATTGGAGCCTCTGTTGTAGAAAAAGGTAATACTACCAATGGTACGATTACAGATTTAGATGGTAATTTTTCTATTAAAGTTGATGGCAAAAAAACATTGGTTATTTCATACATAGGTATGAAAACTCAAGAAGTAGCCGTTCAAGGTAGAAAAACAATTAATGTACAAATGGTCGACGACTCGAAAGCTTTGGACGAAGTCGTAGTAATTGGTTACGGTACAGTCAATAAAAGAGATTTAACCGGTTCTGTAGCCTCTGTTAGTGCCAAAGACTTAGCTGCTATACCAGTAGCAAGTGCATCTGAAGCCCTTACCGGTAAACTTGCCGGAGTTAGTGTTACTACTACTGAAGGTTCTCCCGATGCAGATATAAAGATCCGTGTTCGCGGTGGTGGCTCATTATCACAGGATAACTCACCTTTATATATTGTAGACGGTTTCCCTGTTTCAAGCATTAGTGATATCGCCCCCTCGGAAATTCAAAGCATCGACGTATTGAAAGATGCTTCTTCCACAGCCATTTATGGTGCCCGTGGTGCAAATGGTGTAATCATCATTACTACCAAGAGCGGAAAAGAAGGTAAAACGCAAGTAGACTTCGGTGCTTCTTTCGGTTTTAAACAGGTAACCAAACTGACTGAAGTCTTGAGTCCTTACGATTTCGTTGCTTATCAGCGTGAAATCGGTTCTCTGGATTATGGTAACTTTGCCGATATGGATATCTGGCGTTCTATTAATGGTACCGATTACCAAGACGAGATGTTCGGACGTACTGGAAACCAGCAACAATATAACATTAATGTAAGTGGCGGAACCAAGCAAATGACTTATAGTGTCAGCTATGCCCATAATGAAGAAAAAAGTATCATGCTTAATTCCGGCTTCAAAAAAGACAATGTAAATGCAAAAATTAAATCAGAACTGAATAAATGGATGACACTGGACTTTAATGCCCGGTTAAGTTACTCTACCATTGACGGTTTAGGTGGTGGTGCTGATACCAATGAATCCAATGCTGCCAATTCAACTGTGGCTAATGCTACCGTATTCCGTCCGGTTGATTCACTTAAATACAGTGATGACGACGAAGAAAACAGTTCGGCACAACAGAAATCTCCATTGGAACGCCTGCTTGCAACAGATAAAACTCGTAATACTTTCAACCAGAACTATAATGTGGGTTTAAACTGGAAACCATTCAAGAACTGGACATTCCGTTCCGAATTCGGATATGGATGGAAGTTTGACGATACAGAACAGTATTGGGGAGTAGATGCAGTATCTAATTCTAAATATGGATATAACGGTCAGCCACAAGCCTACCTATTAAGAGAAAAGACGATGAGCTGGCGTAATGCCAACACATTGACCTATGATAACAAGAAACTGTTCAAAGGTCGTGATAAACTCAATGTATTGATCGGACATGAAGTAAGCAGCAACCAAAAGAAGTCAATCGAAAATGTATCTGTAGCTTTCCCTGTCACTATGAATTTCGATGATATGAAAGCAAATATGGGTTCGGGTAAAGCTTTAGCCAACCAATCTACCATTGCTGCAAAAGAAAACATATTATCATTCTTTGGTCGTGTGAACTATACCATGATGGATAAATACTTGCTTGCTGTTACAGTACGTGCAGACGGTTCGAGCAAGTTCGGCTCCGGAAATCGTTGGGGTGTTTTCCCGTCAGCAGCTTTGGCATGGCGTATCTCTGACGAGGCTTTCATGAGTAACACTCAAGACTGGCTGTCAGCTTTGAAACTACGTTTAAGCTTCGGTACTGCCGGTAACAACCGTATCAATTCCGGTTTGCTTTCCACCACTTACTCTTTGGGAGGTAATGATGCACGCAATCCTTTCTTCAACGGAGAAAGCACTACCATGTTGGAACATGGAACGAACTTATACAACCCCGATTTGAAGTGGGAAACAACAGTAACCCGTAACATCGGTATTGACTATGGATTCTGGAACAATCGTATCTCCGGTGCTATCGACTTTTACTGGAATACAACCAGAGACTTATTGATGCGTACTGAAATTCCTTCTCTCTCCGGATATAACTATCAGTACAAGAACTTCGGACAGACATCCAATAAAGGTGTAGAATTGTCTGTTAGCGCTGTTTTATTTGATAAAAAGAATTTCTCTTTGAACTTCAATGCCAACATTGCTTACAACCGCAACCGCATTGATAAACTGAATACAGACTCTCCCTGGCAAAGTAGTAACTGGTCAGGTAGTACAATGGCCAAATACGAAGACTTCCGCGTAGAGAAAGGCGGACGTTTGGGTGAAGTTTGGGGATATAAGACAAACGGTTATTATACCGTATATGATCCTGTCACCAACCCTACCGGCGAACTGGTTTGGGCAGGTAGCGAATGGGGATTAAAAGACGGAATGCAAGATAACAGTCCTACTATCACCGGTGGTAAATACTATCCGGGTGGTTTGAAACTGGAATGTGATAAAGATGGTAACCCTCTCAAACAACGTTTGGGTAACACTATCGCTCCTACAACCGGTGGTTTTGGATTCGATGGTCGCGTAGGTAATTTCGACTTCAATGTATTCTTCAACTACTCTCTCGGAAATGTAATTGTCAATGGAACAAAACTGGCAGCTTCTTTCCGTTCAGGTTCAAGAACCGGTTATAACTTAAACAATGATTTCAGACTGTCTAACCGTTACACATGGATTGATCCAGAAACAGGTTTGAACCTGTCGTCCAGTTCTACAGATGTCCTCAATACCTATGGAGACATGACAACAGCAGGATTACGTCTGAATGAAATAAACGCTAACGCCAATATGTACAATCCGGCCAGCGCTACTACCATGCAGCTGACTGATTATGCAGTAGAAAAAGCCTCATTCCTGCGTTTGAATAACATTACTATCGGATACTCTCTTCCAAAAACAATTGTAAGGAGAGCGTTTATGCAGAATGTGAGAATCTATCTGACAGGATATAACCTGTTCTGTTGGACTAACTACAGCGGAGCAGACCCTGAAGTCGATACAAGCAGTAAGAAAAATGCGATGACTCCGGGTATAGATTACGCCGCTTATCCTAAGAGCCGCACATTTGTGGGTGGTATTAACGTTACATTCTAATTAAAACATTAAACAGATTGATCGTATGAAAATATATAAGACATTATTCCTGGGGCTGGGGTTAATTGCCCTGTCTTCCTGTTCGGACTTCCTGAATCAGACCTCACCGTCTGAATTGGATAATGAATCAACTTTTAATAATGCCTATTATACAGAATTGGCACTTAATAAAGTTTACGGCAGCCTGACGCAAGACCAGACTTATTCTAATTTCCTGCCTATCATTGCCGGAACCAATACCGACTGTGAACTGATTGACGGTTTGGGTACGGATGCAAGCAACACGTCCAGCGAACGTGGTAATATGAACTATAACGCTAATCCGGGATGGTCACAACTTTCCAAAGTATGGGATGCCATGTACGGAGTAATCGAGAATGCGAATCTGGTAGTAGATGGTATAAACAATAGCCAACTGATACAACAAGCAGGAGCAACCCGTACCAGCATGATGAGATTCCGTGCAGAAGCGATAACATTGCGTGCGATGATTTATTTCGATCTGATCCGCTTGTTCGGTGATATTCCTTTCAAAACAGAATCTTCCAACAGCGACCTGTCTAATGTTTACATTGGAAAGGCAGACCGTGACGATATCATGGATGAATTGATAATCGAACTCGAGGAAGCTATCGGATATTTACCTTGGGCTGGTGAAGACGGTTATACAACTGAACATGTAAGCAAAGGCTATGCTCACGCTCTCTTGGCTAACATTGCAATGACACGTGCCGGATATGCTATCCGCGAACAAGCTAAAGACGGATATATCACCGGAGATAACAGTGACGCTACTTATCCTACTCAACGTTGCAGCGATACCAAACGTAGAGAACTATTCGAATTGGCCGAAAAACATCTGGCAGCTGTTGTCAGTTCAGGAAAACATAAACTGAATCCTTCTGTAGAAGAATACTGGCGTTTAATAAATATCGGACAACTTGATCAGACTTATCAAGAAAACCTGTTCGAGATTCCAATGGGACTGAACAAAAGTGGTGAGCTGGGATATACTATCGGATATCGTATAAACGGTGCCAGTTCCCTATTCGGTCCGAAAGGTAACTCATCCGGTAAGTTGAAACTGACTGCTCCTTATTATCTGTCGTTTGGCGAAGGAGATATCCGCCGCGATCTGACTTGTGCTATTTCACAACTTTCTACAGACAAAAACACCAAAGTATTTAAAGAATATATGTTAGGAAATGCTCCTTTCGGTCTTTATTGTGGAAAATGGGATTATCGTAAGATGATGGAAAACTCTGAATGGTACGCAGCTGTATTGGCCAGCGATCAGAAAGTTTGTTCCGGTATCAACGTAGTGAAAATGCGTTATCCGCAAGTATTGCTGATGTATGCCGAAGTTGTGAACGAACTTTATGGTAAGGGTGCAACAGCCGAAGGTTGTACATTAACAGCCACAGCAGCCCTGAAAGAAGTACACGACCGTGCTTTCACCGATGCAACCAAACGTGATGCTGCATGGACTGCTCTAATGGGAAAAGACTTCTTCGATGCAATTGTTGACGAAAATGCATGGGAACTGGCAGGAGAAGGTGTTCGTAAGTTCGACCTAATCCGTTGGAACCTGTTGAGCGAAAAAATAGACGAGTTCAAAAACGAATATACAAATGCAGTGTATAATGGTACATATCCACAGTATGTGAACTATAAATATCGCACGGACAATCCGATGTATATCGATATGACTTCTCTCGTATTTGGAGCTAAAGTAGGTGGAGAATATGAAAACAAGAGCTTCTTCGGTGCTGAAACCAGTGACAAGGAGCAGAAGAATCTGAAAGTAAACTTGCCTAGTATTTCTGGCGGATTGAACAAGGCTGTAAAGAATCGTTATTTATTGCCGATAGCTTCTACAACCATCTCTACCTCAAACGGTAAATTACATAACTCTTATGGTTATTCGGATTAATCTTAAAATCGTAAAATGATGAAGAATATAAAAAATATATTGGGAATGGGAGCTTTCATGCTCCTGGCCTCTTTGGCGGTATCTTCGTGTACAGAGAAAAGTGATTGGGATATTGACTCTTCCTATAGCCGTCCTTTCGGAACTGATGAAAACGGAATCAGTGTAGAAACAGACAGTAAAGTAGCCAGAGCGGTAGTAACTTGGAGCTCAACATCCAATACCGACTATTACATTATCGAGATTAGTCCTAACGAGATGACTGACGAGACTCCAATGGGATCAGAAGAAAATGGAAATATCGTTTATGGAAATGATCCTGCCAACCGGATCAAGCAGTCACCTTACACAATGGATAATCTGGCTGTAAATACGACTTATTATATGCGTATCAAATCTATTTCCGGAGAGAAGGAATCTCGTTGGGTAAATTATAAAAAGACTTTTGCTTCAGTTAAGGAAGAAGCTATCCTGAATATTCCAACTACTGAAGACTTACCTGAAGGTCAAGGAAAAGTACGTAGGTCATGGGAAGCCGGATTAGCAGTCGATCATTTCGAAATCATGGAAACGGGTGCCACAGAAGCAACTTCACGTGTTATTTCGTCAACAGAAGCTGCCGCAGGTGAAGCATGGGTTGAAAATTTGAAGTCGTTCACTGAATACACAATTACTATTTATAATGAAAATAATCCGCGTGGTTCACAGACTGTTACCATTCCTGGTTTGGAAATCGAATCTACCATCAGTGATATAACAGCAAATTCAGCTGTATTCTCATGGGAAGAAACGGTGGATGTAGATGAATATGCTTGTGTTCTTTCTACCGAAGGAGTACCTGAATCAGGAACCCAATTATCACCAGCAGATATTGCTGCACATAAGGTAACAATCACAGGTTTGGCTTCCAGTACGGAATATACGGCTTATGCTTTCGCAAACGGCTCTATATGTTCCCGTATCACCTTTACAACTAAGAAAGGTAAACCGACGGGTTATACTGAAATAGAATGGGAAAATGTAGATTGGTCTACTTTGAGTGGAAAGGTATTGATTAATATAAGCAACGATGCATCAATAATTCTGCCTAATAACAGTATTCCTGCTGACATTGAGGAAATTGTATTCTGGGGAAGCGAAACAAAACCAAGTGTAGAAATTAATAACATTGATTTCTCTGGACAATGTAAAAAGATTGAATTCTATAATCTAGATATTTATTCTACAAATAAAGGTGGCAATTTTGTCATTTATTTGGATAATCAAGGTAAGACTAATTCTGGTTCTGTAGAAAAGTTAGTTATCTCATCTTGTATGATAAGAGATTTCCGTGGTGTTATTCGTGTACGTAAAACAACAAGTAATGCAAATACAACAATAGAAATTGACGATTGTATTATCAAAGGATTACAAGGTGGACATTATGGCATTCTACATGCAAGCGATATAACAGGAAGTAGTGGTGCAGGTTCTCTCGCATCTCTCAAATTAAATCTAACCAATTCTACCATTGCAAACTTCATTGGAGCCGCTTCATCAATAGTAAGAACAGCAAACACTCAACAGAATGTCACTACTAATATTGAAAATTGTACGTTCTATGGCTTAACAACATCTGGTGAGCAATTAATGAGAGATATTACTGGAGCAACATGTACATTTAATGTTTCAAATACTTTGTTCGCTGCAAGTAACACTAATTATAAAGTCTTTAATTCGGCAACAGTTGCACCGTCAAATGTTAGTTGGCAGAAAGTTTATGCTACTAGTGACTTCAAATTCACTAATACAACTAGTTCTACAACATATGACACTATGACTTTAAGTTCATCTGAATTATTCTCATGCACTGATTCTAATTCCGAATTCACATTGACTTATGGCAACAATGTTTCTGAAGAATACAAAGTCATCGGTGACCAACGTTGGAACAAATAACTAAATAAAACTACAAGGTTTTCCGTCAAGTCTGGAATTTGCATTTACTTGACGGAGAATCTTCTCTAAAAAGCAACAGATATTATGAATACAAATTCAATCAATACAATAAGTAAATACTTACTTCTGCTCTTGTTGATTCTTACAGGTGCTTCCTGTAATGACAACGATGATGCAGAAGATACAAGCATCCCTGTTCTGATTTCACAGAATATCAATGATGGTGATGTAGTAGGTCCGAGCGGATATGTAGAACTGACTTTCAGCAAAGCTATGCGTCAGGCTCCAGACACAGAAATCTATTTCAACGGAGGAGTAGTGCGTGTATCCATCAACTACGAAAAAGTACGTTATACCTTCTCTGGTATGGAAAACAAAGAATGTACTTTCGAAGTTCCTGCCGGAGCATTAACGGATATGCAGGGAAGAGCTTACGACGAAGACTTCTTTTTAAGCTTTACTGCCAAATCTGAAATTTCGGGTGGTGGAAAAGTATTCGATGCAATTGTTGATTCAAAAGGGAATGGCGATTACACTACTCTCCAGGCAGCAATCAACGCCATCACTACTCCACCGACCAGTCCTTATAAAATCTTCATTGCCAACGGAACTTATAATGAATGTGTCCGAATCAATAAGAATAAACCATTTGTTCATTTAATCGGTGAGAGCCGCGATGGTGTTAAAATCCAGTTTGCAGTAAACCGTGTAGATGATTCAAGTAATGCTACCTCATGGCCTTATTCTATTTTCAACGAAAACTCACCAGCCCGCAAAGCCGGATATAGTGAAGAGCAAAACACAGTAGTGTTGATTGAAGCCACAGATTTTTATGCTGAAAACATTTCAATCATCAATCTTTATGGTGCATTCTCAAATCGTCACACTGGTGGTTTAGGTAAAAACGGACAGGCAGAAGCCTTGATAAACCGTGAAGACCGCTTTGCTTTGAATAATTGTTTGCTTGTCTCCTATCAGGATACATGGTGGACCCGTTATTGGAACAATACAACCCCTCATCGTGCATACGTTTATAACTCATGGATTGAAGGTCATACAGATTATATCTGGGGAAGTGGCGATGTACTTATCGAAAACAGTACATTCTATAATACAGGCAATGACGGTGGTAGCGTTATAACTGCTTCGCGTACCAGTGAAAGCGATAAATACGGATATGTTATAAAAGATTGTACGGTAAACGGTGATGATACAAAATTCTCATTCGGACGTTCCCAAGCCACAACCACGAAAACTGTCTGGATCAACACCAAGTTGAAAATGGATATTATAGATTCACACTGGGGATATGGTGGACAAGTACCTACACTATATGCTGAATATAACACTATCGACAAGAATGGAAATATGATTGCGGAAAGTAAAACAATCACCTCCGGAAACGTTTCCTTCACTAGTTCAGTGCTAACAGCATCCGAAGCTGCTAAATATACATATGAGAATATAATAACTATTGACAGTTGGAACCCGAAAGAGTATATGGAAACTCCCCTTGCAGCACCTACCAATGTCAATCTGTCGGGAAACACTCTGACATGGGATGCAGTATCCGGTGCTGCCGGTTACCTCATCTTTATGAATGGCAACTATGCAGGGCAAACTACAGACACTACCGTTACACTGACCAACACTGACGAAAGCAATATTTATACAGTGAAAACTGTAAGCCAGTACGGTACAGTAAGCGAATAAAACCAATAAGATTTAATAAAGAGTTCTTTGTCACATCATCAGCAAATATAATGTATGAGACAAAGAACTCTATTTTTTTTAAAAGATAATTTGTATGCTCAAATCTATTAAAATGGGATTATTGTGCTTCTGTGTAATCAACCTATCGGTTGCTTGCAGCAGCGAAGACCCAAGTATCACTGATGAAACACCGGGACAGAATACCGGTAACGGTGGTAATGAGAACGAAGGTGGTGAAGAAGAGACACCTGCCGAAACGCGTTATGCCTTTCCGGGTGCTTACGGTGCAGGTCGTTATACTACCGGCGGAGCAGGCGGAGAAGTGTATACAGTAACTTCGCTTGAAGACAAAGATAACACTACACAAGGAACATTACGCTACGCATTAAATCGCACGGGAAAGCGCACGATCGTATTTGCGGTAAGCGGATTGATAGAACTGAAAAGCCCCTTGAAGATAACCAACGGAGATGTAACGATTGCCGGCCAGAGTGCACCGGGTGACGGCATTTGCCTGAAAGGACATCCCGTATCCGTACAGGCGGACAACGTAATCATCCGTTTCATGCGTTTCCGCATGGGATCGGACAACTTTACAACAGAAGCAGAAGCCGACAGTGGTGATGCACTGTGGGGAAAGCAACATAAAAATATTATCATTGACCATTGTTCGATGAGTTGGAGCACTGATGAATGTGCTTCTTTCTACGATAACACTAACTTTACCATGCAATGGTGTATCATCAGCGAAAGTTTGAATCGTTCGGTACACACCAAAGGTAATCACGGTTATGGAGGAATATGGGGAGGATCACCCGCTACATTCCACCACAATTTATTAGCCCACCACAGCAGCCGTACACCACGTTTATGCGGTAGCCGCTATACAGGGAAACCGGAAAATGAAAAAGTCGATTTACGAAATAATGTTTTCTATAACTGGGGACCAACCAATGGTGGCTATGCAGGAGAAGGAGGAAGCTATAATTTCGTGAACAACTACTACAAGCCCGGACCAGTTACCAATACCAAGAAAAATATTGTAAACCGTATCTTCCAACCTAACGGTGATGACGGTACAAATAAAAACACCAAAGGTATATGGGGTACTTTTTATCTGAAAGGAAACTATTTTGATGGCACATGTCCTGAATTGAAAGCCGAATATCAATCTCTGCTTACTTCTGTAAACAATGACAACTGGCAAGGGTTACACCCCAATGCAACAGAAGCCGTTCCTTTACCCGATGGAGGAGAAAAAGCACTTCAGTCAAGTAACGAATTTACTATTTCCGAAGATGCATCCGAATTCACTCAATCGGCAAAAGAAGCTTATGAATCAGTATTAAAGTATGCCGGTGCTTCCTTAAAATATGATGATGTCGATAAACGCATCATAGCCAACGTTCGCAACGGAGATTATACGGCAGACGGCAGCAATGGCAGTGAAAAGGGACTCATTGATAAAGCCAGCGATGTAGGTGGCTGGCCGGAATATAAAAAGGAAACCGGTCCAAAAGACACCGACGGCGACGGCATCCCTGATGAATGGGAGACTGCCAACGGTTTGAACCCCAAAAGTAAGGCCGACGGTTCCAAATATACTCTAAGTAAAACGTATACCAATCTGGAGGTTTACCTCAACAGTCTGGTAGAAACGTTGTATCCCAACAAATAAATCGTCTATATCCCCAAACAGTTAAAAGATAATGAAGCAGAAAATATCTCTATTTTATGTAGCTATTGCATTCAGCATCGCAGGATTATGTACCTCATG
>ENA-OPAG01001245-OPAG01001245.1-human-gut-metagenome-genome-assembly--contig:-NODE-1245-length-13436-cov-2.910993_pt1 | contig 13436 bp, 10 predicted proteins | sample MGYA00241053_ERZ501422 | MGnify/ENA primary metagenome ERZ501422 (study PRJEB25962, sample SAMEA2042619) | human gut metagenome | biome: human gut; feature: human-associated habitat; material: faeces... | reverse complement strand
TCTCACGTGTCTGAGCGAAGTTTGCAACGGAGCGAGTTTGAGAGGGCGGCTCATGCCTTTAGCAGATTTTTGGCGGCTTAGAATATCTTAGAGCCCGAAACCGCACAGGAAAAGAAATATTTTTTTACGCGTCCCTTTTTGACCCAAACAAAAAATGGCGACACAAACTGCCGCCATTTTTCACTCTCTTACTTATTAATCTTGAGAATATAAGTACTATACACCTCATCCTGGAACACCACTTCTCCAAGTGACTTCAGCACATCCTCATTCAATGTCTCCCCATATTTCTCCCTCTCCTTCGATCCGACAAAAATATAAGAAACATCATACTCTTCCAGCAGCTCCTTCACATACTCCTCATCCAAAGAAGTATAAATACTCTCAATATCCGCGCTCTTCTCATTCAAGTCCGCAGTATCATCTCTCCACAGCCACTCATGCACATACCATCCCAGCACAGTCGGAAGCCCTGTCATAGCGGAAACACGTTCATATCCACTATAACTGTCCCCGTTCGCCTCAAGCACAACCGGTGCCCCTTTCACATTCTTCTTCAGCCATTTAATACCAGCCACATCCTCCGCGAAATCATTCTCCAGGAAAGAAGCAGCATTCAGCCCCTTATATTCAGAAGGCTCCCATACCTTTCCAAACCACGCAAACACACTGTTTCCAAAATAACCAAAGGTCCAGCAAAGCAATACCAGGCCGATCACTGACACAACCTTAAACACTTTCTTACGTGCAGCCACCAGCATACGGAAAATACCATATCCCATGGTCATCCCAAACAGCATATACGCCTGATAAGTCAGCTTAAACATAGTATTCGCCCTGGCGTTTCCATTTTCGTAAATATCTCTTACATAAACCAACTCCGGAATCACGATTAACCCGATCGCACAGAGTCCCATGACAATCGCAAACAGATCCGGCACAGAGATTGCTTTCATCAGTCTATACAGACTTCTGTTCGCACTACCATAAAGCTTCTCCCAGATAATACAGATAATCAGCAGAACTGTCAGAATCACCGGCAGCCCCCACAAAATCAGCAGCTGATGGATCATAGAATGATTCTGCGCAATTCCCACACCTTTAAACATACTGTCAAACTGCAAAGTAAACGGCAGAGAAACAACGTATGAGATCACAATGATCTCCACTGCCTGAACCGCAGTCACTGCCAGAATCCTCTTCACTTTACCATCAAACTGAACGATATTGGTAAACAGCACCACTCCACCGGTCACCACGAAATAAATAATAAAATCCCAGAAATTCGTAAACCGGAACATACCGATCATCACTGCAGCCAGCAGGATATGCGGAATCAACAGCTGTTTTTTCCAGAACTCTTTTCGTCCAGGTTTCATGATCACTGCTTCTCTCATCCGCACACTTCGCATCCACGCATAAAGAAGTCCCACCAGAAACAGCACAAACATTACATTTACCACATGGGCATGGAGATCTCCCAGCACAAAGGAATAACATGGAAATTCATGGATCGTCTTGTCCGGCACATCCGGATTGTATCCAATATAACGGGTCGCATCCGGGAACCAGTAGCTGTCCGCTTCTTTTCCCTGCAGCTTCTGGAGCCATGGAATGATCTTACTGTAAACCACATAATGCATATTTCCCGCAATTGATACAGAAAGTCCTGCTATGATCCCGGCCACTGCCGGCACACAACGTTTCTTTCCTGTCAGGCTTCCTTTAAGCCTGTCCACAGACATCTGACGAACCAGTGAAAACGGAAGCACAAACGCAAATGCAGCCACAAAAGTACGCATCAGATTGTAAGTGAGTTCTACTTTACTGCCAGTCAGCTTCGTCAGAAATACTGCAAAATACTGTCCGCCATAATAATAATTGATCGTACCTTCTGAATACCACAGATCTCTTGCAGGAAGTGTCGTACTTCTCATCATGGCTTCCATGAAACCATAATCCATAAATTTCTCAGTTCCGTATGCCTGCGGACGGAATCCTGCAAAATAAGTCCATATCAGGAAAAATATAAAGAACAGAATTTCCTCTCCGTAAATCAGATTTACCTTTCCGGACGGAAAGCAGTCAATTCCATTTTTTCCCTGAAAATGATATAAAACCCCACAGCCAACAGCACATACAACAGACACACCGATACATGTCGCTGCAGTAAATGGCAGTATCTTCGCAGTTACCAGAAACCACGTAAGAAAACCTGTCACAGTAATCGCCAGCACTTTTGAAAACATCCAGCCTTTGTCCTCAAATCCGGCAAACAGTCTCCCTGTCACAGGCATGGCAACCATTCCCATCAGAAATGCCAACAGCCACCAAGTCCAGAATGTCCATACATCTCCCTTTAACAGAAATGCAGACAGCCCTGCAAGAGCTGCTGCAAGAAGCACTCTCGGTGCCCATTTCTTCATCCGTACGTCCTCCTTAATCATTTATAAAATTATTGTGGTTACTATAATCTTACACATTCTCTCTTATCTCTGTAAATCTGTGATCGCCCGGCTCATAATCATAAATCCGGAGTAATCCCCGTAATAATGCATTTGAGGATTATTCTGTTGTTTTATAGATCCGTATCCGTCCATCCTGAGTCTCATAAACCTTTTCATATGCTGCAGCAATTGTCTCCTCACGACATTCCTGCTGTTCAAATTCCGAACCTTCTTCAAACAGGATATATGTTATTTTTTCCTGTTGTACTGTTTTTTTCAATGTTTCACTGTCAGATGTGGTGTATATCGTTACAGCCTGTGCAGCCCTGTAATTCGTATCATAGCCTGCAGACCATGCGTAATATGGCCATCCACAGTAAAGCATAGCTCCGGACATCGTCACTTCATTCATGCTGTACTCAGGAGTAAGTAAAAGATCGTTTTTCTCCAGATTCTCCTCCAGCCATTGGGTCAGCTCGCTGTTCATATTTACAGTCACACGTCTGCCCGGACCATTTCCCTTTATGATCACCACAAAGTCATAAATCCCGGTCACACTCAGAGATATCACCAATACTATTGCCAGTATCTTTCCCATAGTTTTCTGTATCCCGGACTGCCCATTTCTCCCTTTCCAAAGACTGCATACTGCCCATGCCCAGAAAATCGTCAGAAACGCATATGATATCATGATATATTTATGGTTTACATTAATATCCGGTGTCATCAGAAGCACAAAAGCAAAAATCACCGGAAACAGGAAACTCACAAGGATTGCTCTCTCCCGTCTTCTCATAAACCATACCATTAGTACCAGCCCAAGGAAAAAAACTCCGCTCATCCAGAACAGATATTTCACAACTCCCGGGACAGTCTTATCCTCTGCCAGAAATCCCAGATAAATCTGAGGACTCATAGCACTTCCAACAACAAAAATCTTTGACTGAAGCCAGGAAAAGAAGATGGATACCCCCGCCATGACAGCGTAATCCACTTTTCCATCCGAGAAAATCGCAAAGCCACACAAAATCAGCAGACCACCGATCACTGCTGCCCCATTCCAGAACGCACACAGACCCAGAAACATTCCCATAAGCAGTGCCTGATCCAGATTTCTGCTTTTCCATCCTTCCTTCGAAAAGATTCTGTTTTTTATCCAGAGTATTCCCTTCTCTTCATGTGCCGTCCCGGCTTCCAGCCAGTCCATAAACAGATATAGCGCCAAAGTCACCATCAGAAGTCCAAATGCCAGATGCCTCTGATTAAGATAAACATTAAAGTTCCACAATCCCCAGTTCTCATTGACAGTATATCCGATAAAGGAAGTATTTTCTTCCAGGGTTTCCACAAGATTCCCTGCCTGGATATGCTCCCATACAAATCTGAAAAAAGCCATTCCGCTTCTGAAAAAGAACAGAAACAATGCCAGTACACCGCAGCACATTTTGCCTGTGATCCTAAGTGCAAGCTGATATAACAGCATAAGAAATCCCACAAGCGACAAGGTACTTACGATATTATAGGCAAAGTCCATACGCATTCCAAGATATTCCAGATTTCCTGTGAGAAACTGAAACATAAAATGATACTTTACATCTGCACCTCCATAATGAGGATACTGTGTGGGAAAATTATTTCCTGCAGAAAAAGAACGCATCATCGCCGTATGTGGTGCATAGTCTCCATACACAGTCAGGCCGGAATACAGGATTCCGTCTTTTATATAGAATACATAAAACATCATATATGTAATAAATACAGTCAGCAGACCAAAGAGTAATATTTCCTTTTTTAATCTGCGCTTATCCTGTGTTTTATCAATATTCCATATCCTGTAACTTCCCTGTTTTCTGTATTTCTGTACGCTGAGCAGTATCATAATAACTGCTGCACCTGTCATCCCGATAATATTTCCATACAAAAGTGGATTTTCAGCTTTTCCCACAACACTGAAAAACCAGGAAATAATATATACCGTCCAGGTCAGTAAAAGTGTTCCGACTCCAAAAGAAGCCGGAAGCATGAGCCAGATACGATTAATACCTGACACACTCCTTCCCTCTCCTGTCAGCATTTTCGATGCTTCACAGCCCAGCATTCCTGCCAGAAGCAGATAAATAATTCCAAGCATAATTTCTCCCTGTACATTTCCCCGCCATGCAGATACTTCTATCCTCCCGGGGGATTTTATCAAACAAGTATCAGTATAGCAAAAATCCCTACTTATTAAAAGCAAGTTCACATAAATTAAACATTTTAAATTTTTTGTTGCTTCAGATATTGTTCAATCCCTTTCACTATAGCTTCCACTATTTTATTCTGATATTCTTCTTTGCAGAGAAGTCCGGCCTCTTCCGGATTTGTAAGAAAACCACACTCTACAATATTCAAAACACTTTCACTTCTTTTTAACAGATAATAGGTTTTATTACCTTTTGCCACACGAGGGCGTTTTACTTTCAGTCCCAGATTCAGTTCTTCCTGGATAAACTCTGCCAGATTCTTTCCCCGGACAGAATCTTCATAATAAAACACCTGGGGACCGCATACAGACGAATCCTGATAGCTGTTCTGATGAACACTTATGCACAGCACAGGTCTGTATTTCTTTATCATAGCAATCCTGCACTGCATATCCTGTGCTTTCTGATTTCTGCTGTCCTCCTCATAAAGGCCCTTATCTTCTTCCCTTGTCATGATTACAGAAAATCCTTGTTTTTCCAGAGAATCCTTTAATTTTACGGCAATCTGAAGATTTATCCCCTTTTCTTCCAGTCCGTTCACTCCGATCATTCCCGGATCCGCTCCACCATGTCCTGCATCTACCAGAATGGTTTTTGAATTTTCTGTTGAACTCATAGTCTCTGAAACTTCAGCTGCCTGTTTTGACAGAATGAGAAAACTGACAAGAAGCAGACACCCTAACATTAATTCCAGTCCATATTTTTTCAAACTAAAAACACCTCCTGAGACATCTTTTACAGTCTACGGGAAAATTCACTGTTCCTGTAGACTGGCTATAGCAATTCCATAAAATAATGCAATCAGTATTTCATAAAATTCTATATTAATATATGTTTCAGAAGATGTTTTTATAGCCTGCTGATGCAGAACTTTTAATTATTCAGATTGTCCGAGATTACCTGCCAGATTCCGTTGTTTTCAAATCCAAGCTTCCATGCAGAAACTCCTGCAAGGTCATATTTGGATACCAGCTTCACTTTCTCTGCAACTGACTGAGCATCCTCAAGCCAGATCTGATAGGTAGAATTATCTATATCATATTTTCCATAATTCTGGGAAGTGGTCTTATCCCAGTAGGTTTCCACATTATTATCTGCAATTGTCTGCTGCGCCTGATCCATACCGATTGCTTCACTGGTTACATTTCCCCCTGTGGTCTTCCACAGTCTGGTATAAAACGGAATGGCATTGATCACACGTTCAGCCGGAACCTCATCCAGTGTATCCTGGATTCCCTGTTCCACCCATGGAAGAGATGCCACAGAACCGGCTTCAGATCCTACATAATGCTCGTCATATCCCATGATAATCACATAATCTACAACCCTTCCCTGCTCAGCCCGGTCATAATGGCTTGTAAAATCCTCAGGAACCGGGTTATCCACTGAAAGAACCAGATTATTCTTATGGCACTCTATGGAAAGTTCTCTCAGAAATTCCAGAAAATGAGTTCCCACATCCTCGCTGAGAGATTCAAAATCCACATTAATGCCATCCATTCCCACGTCTTGGGCTGCCTGGATCAGCTGACTGATAATATTCTGTCTCGCCGCAGTGCTGGAAAGTGTTTCAGTTGTACTTACTTCCTGTGTAAAGTTATCGATCAGACCCCATACCTGAAGCCCCTTTTCATGAGCCTGTGATACATAATCTGCACTTGCGATGCTTGCAATGTTTCCTGAAGTATCTGTCAGATAGAACCAGGTAGGCGAGATCACATTCACACCTGTCATATTTGCTGTCGCATCCGCAAAATAAGCATTGGCATCTGTGGAAGTCACCTGATGCCATACCATATTGACCTTGCTGTCCATAGTAAGATAGGAGTACTCTTCTTTCTTAAAGCTTCGTTCAAATTTTGTCTTCTCTGCTTCTCCCACTTTCTTCTTATCTATATAACCAATATATCCATCATCCGTAGCTACCTGATCCCAGTCCTCCAATTCTTCGATAAGACGAAGCTTTGTGCCTTTCTTTACAGAAGTAAGAATAGCCGATTTAATTCCACCGCGGTAACGTATGCTTGTATTCTTCTTAACTGTGACTGTTTTTACATTTTTGAATTTATACTGTATGGCAATCCTGTATGGATCTTTTGTGATGTATGCATCAAGATCTGTAAATTCCTGCACATAAGTAAGATTCAGATACACTTTGTCATCTTTCACCCATACCTTATCTCCTGCCTCAGATGATGCACTCGCAGAAGTCAGCTCCGAAGGTGTTGCATAAAGTATCTGCTGATTGGCAGAATCCCAGTAATATCTCTGGTTCAGATAAGTATTCACCACATCCAGTGGTAAATAGACTCTGTCTCCGTCCACCAGACCACGTTCTTCCAGTTTCTCAGTTCCAATGACCAGGGCAATCTCCCCATCTGCCATTTCTCCATAATATTCATTCAGATCCATTTTCTCAGAAGATGGTATGTACTTCATTACTACATGAGTGACAATTCCAAGAATCGCAACAAGAATGACCAAAACGGCAACTGCGATAACTGGTTTATACTTTTTATTCATAGTATTTTTCCTTTCAGTAAATATTGTGTTACCGGAAACAAAGCAGACAGTAACACGATCGCTATTGATACATCAGCTCACAGAAAGGTATTTCATATAGTTATTTTGAGTATGATGTACCAGTATTATCAACTGTATCGGTAACTTGATGATACTGGCTTAAGTATACCATAAAATATTACAATTGTATTGCAAAATCGTATTTTTCACAAATTTTTAAGATATGCGTAATTATATTCTTATGCTGCCCGAAGGCATTATGAACATCGGGGGGACTGATTCAGAATCTGTTCGGGCAGCTTTCTCTTTTGTTATTTTTCTTTGACGAAATCAAAATCCACACGAGCGATCCGTCCTTTTTCATCTTCAACGTAATCACGCATGTATCCACCACCTTCTGCAATCTGACAGGCTTTTGCAATTGTTTTCGGATTACTGAGTATACCATTCAGATACAGAGAAATTCCCTGTTCACGATAACTCTTCAATTCTTTTTCCAGTGGTTTACGCATGCTCTTTTTGGTTGCCCGTGATATATTTTCCGTAAGCTTACCTCCCTTCTTTCATAAGATTTTTTAGAAAGCACCTTATCGGCTGTTGAAAAAACAATATCCCTGCACCTGTTTTATCGTTACTGTGAACGGAGTGAACAGTAACGTTTCAACTTCTTATCATCTTCTTATCATCATGGAAATTTTACCTGTACATTGCCACAGCAGGAACGCTGCATGAAAAACGGCAATGAAGTTTAGAAATAAAAGATCACTTTGGTTAATGTTTCAGATCTTCGCTTATGTGAACCGCAGGTTTACTGCTTCTTCTGTTTTCATTATATCCATCTGGTAAATAGATGCAAGTGTTTTTCTTCATTTATGTATTTTTTTCTGTTTTGTTTCTAAAAATTTAATATTTTGGTTGATTACTTATCTTTACATTTTGCAGTTCTGTGTTATATAATATAGTGTATAAAATTTTATAAATTCACAGTCAGACAATAGAATTTTTGAAGTTACTTACAGCAATTTTCCAAAGACAGCGCATCTATGGCAATCCTTTAAAATTGCTGTTCAAAAAAACAATAGTAACTTTTAATTTATCCGTAATTGTCCGCAGCTTTCAAAAGTTAAATTTTCATTATCAGAAACACTTTTAATGGATTTTCACAGGCAATTATGAAGCTGCCAGATAATTCAATGTTATTCAGAATAGGATGTGACAACATGAAGATAGAAAAGATCAACGACAACCAGATACGCTGCACACTGACAAGAGAAGACCTGGAGAACCATCAGATCCGTATCAGTGAACTGGCTTACGGCACTGAGAAAGCCAAGAAACTTTTCCGCGATATGATGCAGCAGGCACAGATACAGTTTGGTTTTGAGGCAGATAATATTCCATTAATGATCGAGGCCATCCCGGTGAGTACCGAGAGCATCATCCTGATCATTACCAAAGTAGAGGATCCTGAAGAACTGGATACCCGTTTCTCCAAATTTGCTCCATTCAGAGGGAATGATAAGACAGATACTCTTCAGCTTGACGGTGCAGACAATATTATTGATATCTTCCAGAAGCTTTACGAAGCAAAGATGAAGAGTACTCAGACAAAAGATGGCAAATCTGCTCAGAATACCGGAGCAAAGGAAAATGACGATACTCAGGTTCCTGATGTAAATCTTATCCGTCTCTATGAGTTCGACACACTGGACGATGTGATTGCGGCCGCCCATGGACTGAACGGCTATTTTACCGGTACAAACACCCTGTACAAAGATCCGGCCGATGAGCTTTACAAACTGGTACTTCACCAGTCATCACTTTCTCCGGAGGATTTTAACAGGGTATGTAATATTCTTACGGAATATGGACAGGGAAAGGCTTTCTCTCTTTCAGGAGAAGCTTATCTGACAGAACATGGAGAACTGATTTCCGATTCTGCCCTTCAGCAGCTGATTCAACTGTAATAATTTTCATAATTAAAAGAGCATTCAGTTTTCATCTGAAAGCTCTTTTCTTATACCATAGTAAATTACAGATTTCTCAAAAAAGGATGTCCTGAACTTATTCAGAACATCCTTTTTACATGTCAGACTATGACAATTCAACAATTGTCATAGTCCGTCATATGATTACCTTTCAGAAAGATTATTCTCCAAGAAAATCATTGATCTGGTTAACCAGTACATCAACATCCAGTCCATGAACCATAGCTGCTTCTTCGAGAGATTCCATCTGGGAAGATGGGCATCCAAGGCAATGCATTCCTGCTCTCATAAGAATCGGTGCGATATTTGCATCAATCTGAAGAAGCTGACCGATCAGCATGTCTTTTGATACTTTAGCCATTGTATATTTCCTCCTTAATTTTTCTTCATACTACTCAGCTTTTATAGCTTCTGATATTATAATACTATTTTACTCTGGAATCAACTGCAAACTTTTAATTTTATCGTTCCTCCCTGAAATACGGAAGTCCCAGCGCAGCAGGAGGCTGGTGTTCCTTTTTCTTTCGGAAGCTTGTGAATACCAGTACGATAATCGTTACCACATAAGGCAGTGCTTTAAATACTTCCTGCATGCTTCGTCCAAGTCCCGGGATATAAAGATACAGAATATAAAGAGCTCCGAACAGGAATGCTCCCCAGATTGCATTCAGTGGTTTCCATAATGCAAAGATTACCAGTGCAACAGCAAGCCAGCCACGATCTCCAAAACCATTGTCTGTCCAGGTTCCTCCTGAATATTCCATTACGAAATAGAGTCCGCCCAGACCTGCCAGACCTGCACCGATACAGGTTGACAGATATTTATATTTGATAACATTGATACCTGCTGCATCTGCAGTTCCCGGATTTTCACCGATTGCCCTGAGATTCAATCCCGCTCTTGTCTTGAACAGAAAAAACGATAACAGGACTGCTATAATAATACAGAGATATGTAAGGAAACCATAATTAAATAAAATACCTCCGATAACCGGAATCTTAGACAATCCCGGGATTTTTGCCGTATAGGCACTTCCTGTTACTTTTACGGAAATCTGTCCTACACCGCCTGCAAGCTTGGAAATAGAACCGCCAAAGAAGTTACCAAAACCTGTACCAAAAATGGTAAGTGCAAGACCTGTTACATTCTGATTTACACGAAGTGTGATAGTCAGGATACTGTAGATCAGACCACCGATTGCAGCACATGCAAACGCACACAAAAACGATATCAGTACACCCACAAGTGCATTGGGATCAGGATTATCCTTCTCATAGAGGAAAGCTCCCATCAGACCTGAAATGCCGCCCATATACATAATTCCCGGAATACCAAGATTCAGATTACCGGATTTCTCTGTCATAATCTCACCAAGCGCCCCATACAGAATACAGATGCCCTGGACAATTGCTTTTTGAATAAAAACTATCAGTACACTCATTGCCGCTACCTCCTATTTCTTTGCACGCTTTACTCTGTAGTTGATAAAGAATTCTGCACCGATCAGGAAAAACAGAATGATTCCCAGAAGAACATTGGAAGCATTCTCATTCAGTCCATACTGTGTTGCGATCTGTACGGCACCCTGGTTCATAAATACGATGCCAAAGGAAACTGCAACCATAATAAATGTATTAAACTTGGAAAGCCATGCGACAATGATCGCAGTAAATCCACGACCGCCTGCTGTTGCAGTGGAAATCGTATGGCTGGCTCCGCTGACAATAACAAAACCTGCGATACCACAGATTGCACCGGAGATTGCCATTGTACGGATAATAACCTTTTTCACCTGGATACCGGCATATCTGGCAGTATTCTCGCTCTCACCTACTACTGCGATCTCATAGCCCTGCTTACAGTATTTCAGATAAATAAACATTCCCACTGTCAGAATCAGGACAATGACTACATTCCAGCCATATTTCTGTCCGAACAATTCCGGAAGCCATCCGCCTTTTGTAGCCTGATTGATGATACCGACTGTATTGGAACCTTTCGGATTTTCCCAGAATACAATACAATAAGTTACTACCTGCATGGCAACATAATTCAACATCAGAGTAAACAGTGTCTCATTTGTATTCCAGTTTGCTTTAAATACAGCCGGGATCATTCCCCAGATCATTCCGCCAAGTGCACTTGCCACAAACATTACGATCAGGAGTAACCCTGTAGGCATCTTATCTCCTGCATAGATCATGACGGCAGCAGAGCAGGCACCACCGATCAGGATCTGACCTTCTGCACCGATGTTCCAGAATTTCATTTTAAATGCAGGTGCCAGACCAATGGAAATACACAGCAGTACCATTGTATCTCGTATGGTCTGCCACAGACGGCGATCCGAACCCATTGCTCCATCCCAGATTGCCTTATAGACATCCACCGGATTCATCTTTACCAGGGCAACGATCACCGCTCCGCACACGATCAGTGCAAGGATCAATGCAATGAAACGGATCAGAAGACGTTCCTGCCATCTGGCTTTGTTTCTTCTTTTACTTACCTGTAAGAAAGGTTCTTTCTTCATGCCTGTGTCCCTCCTTTTTCATGCTTCGTCATAAGAATCCCGATTCCTTCTTTCGTTGCAGTTCTTCCATCCTCAATTCCGCTGATTTTACCTCCGCAGAACACTGCAATCCTGTCACACAGTTCAAGAACTACATCAAGATCCTCAATAACACAGACTACTGCAACCCCTTTTTTCTTCTGTTCATTCAGAAGGCGGTAGATCACATGGGAAGTATTGACATCCACCCCTCGAGTCGGGAAAGCTACCAGAAGCACTTTCGGATTCTGGGCAATTTCTCTTCCTACCAGAACCTTCTGCACATTTCCTCCTGACATCTGACGGACAGGTGCAGAAATACTTGGAGTCATGACTTCAAGCTGTTCTTTGATTTTTAACGCCAGTGCCTTTGGACCTTTTCGATCCAGGAATGGACTTTTGCCATTGCGATAGCTTCTGAGCATCATATTATCAGTCATATCCATATCGCCCACAAGCCCCATACCAATACGGTCTTCCGGAACAAAAGCAAGGCTGATCCCTGCTTTATTAATGGAGATAGAATCCATTCCTGCAAGCTCAGTTCCTTTTCCATTGTCATCAAGCAGGGTGATCGAACCGCTCTCTATTGCCTGGAGTCCTGCAATTGCCTCCAGAAATTCTTTCTGGCCGCTTCCGGAAATGCCGGCAATACCCAGAATCTCTCCTGCATTTACTGTCAGATCAACATCATCCAGAGTTTTTACCTCTTCTTTGTTTTTACAGTTCAGACCTTTGACTACTAATCGTTTCCTTACATTCTCCGGTTCAGGACGGTCGATATTGAGATCTACTCTGCCGCCTACCATCATCTCTGACAGACTCTGTGCATTTGCCTGAGCTGTTTCCACTGTATCAATATACTTTCCTTTTCTGAGGATTGCCACACGGTCTGATAACGCCAGAACTTCCTGGAGTTTGTGCGTGATGATCATAATGGAACATCCATCTTTTCTCATATTTCTCAAAATATCGAATAACCGGTCAGACTCCTGTGGTGTCAGAACTGCGGTCGGCTCATCCAGGATCAGAATCCTTGCACCGCGGTAGAGCATCTTTATGATCTCAACTGTCTGCTTCTGGGAAACGGACATTTCGTAGATCTTCTGTGACAGATCCAATTCAAAGCCATATTTATCTGCCAGCTTCTGAATATCCTCTGTGATTCTCTTCATGTCCAGCTTTCCCTTTCCCGGAAGTCCCAGAACAATATTCTCTGCTGCTGTCAGTACATCTACCAGTTTAAAATGCTGATGTACCATACCGATTCCCAGTTCATAGGAATCTTTCGGTGAACGGATCGTTACTTCTTTTCCATTTACAAAAATATGTCCTTCATCCGGATAATAAATTCCATAGATCATATTCATCAGAGTCGTCTTGCCGCTTCCGTTTGCCCCGATGAATCCGATCCGGTCCCCTTTCAGAAAAATATAGGAAAAATCCCGTAGCAGCGTCCGCCCGTCATATCCCTTGGTAATGTGATCCAGCTCGATCGTGGTTTTTCCCATTCTGGAATAGACGGAACTCATCTCCACCTGGCTGTCGCGCTCCGGCGCCTTCTGATTCTTGAGTTCCTCATAGCGCTGCAAGAGCCCCTTCTGCTTGGTTGTGCGCGCTTTTGCCCCCCGTCTGACCCATTCCAGTTCCTTCCGCAGTACAGACTGACGCTTGCGCTCACTC
>ENA-OPAG01001225-OPAG01001225.1-human-gut-metagenome-genome-assembly--contig:-NODE-1225-length-13543-cov-2.515940_pt1 | contig 13543 bp, 9 predicted proteins | sample MGYA00241053_ERZ501422 | MGnify/ENA primary metagenome ERZ501422 (study PRJEB25962, sample SAMEA2042619) | human gut metagenome | biome: human gut; feature: human-associated habitat; material: faeces... | reverse complement strand
CTATGTATTTTGATGAGAAGCCTCCGAAATAAAGCATCGGTTCTCCATTGACACTGTGTATCTGAAGAATACTTCCGGGCATAATTGTAACGAAGTCATTAGCCCGTACTGTTATGCGATTTAGATTGACCGAGGCTTCGATTTCTCCCTCCATGCATAGCACGAATATTTCCGATTTCAGTCGGCAAGGAAAGTTGGTATACAAGCTAAGCAATGCCTTGTTTACTCCTGTACCTATGAGCCATTCTTCGGGTAAATCTATTTTGGGTAGTTCTTTCATTTCTCATACTTTTTACTTTATACAAAGATATATGGATTGTGATTAATGGGCTGTTTTTCTTTTCAAAAATTATAATTTTGACTCGTAAAACGGTATCTTATAAGATATTTTAGGCGCTTTTCTTTAAAAATAGAACAGAAACAAGAAAAATAGACCTTGCGGAGATGTGGAAATAGTAGTTACTTTGCAGCTGTGAAATTTTGGATCTATGCGATGGTATATCGCGTATTTGCTTTTATTAATTAAAAAGAGAATTTAGAAATGAAAAAGAAATTATTTTATTATCTGTTTGCAGTATTGTGTACTGCGACATTGTTTACGTCTTGTAGTGACGATGATGATAATGGAAAGAATGGTGATGATCAGACAGAAGTTACTGATATTAGTGGTAGCTATAAAGGTAATTTGGTAGTATCCATTGATGGAAGTGCAGCTGATCCTGTCTCTCAAGTGATATCTATTGCTAAATCAGGTGATCAAACATCACAAGTCATATTGTCTTTGAAAAAATTTTCATTTGCAGGTCGGTTGGTAGGTGATATTGAAGTGCCTTGTACTGTGGAAGAAAAAGATGGAGTACAATCTTTTAGTGGACAGAAAGATCTGAAGTTTACTACAGAGTTTGGTCAAATGTTAGGAACGCTTCCTACGTCGGTAAGTGGAACTGTGAGAGACGGGAAAGTTAGTATGAAAATAGGTGTAACAGTTGCAGCTTTAGGCCAAACAGTGGATGTTGCTTTTGAGGGAGATAAGATGAGCGGTAATGAAAGTGGCGAAGCGAAAATTCTTTCTTTTACTTTTGATTTAGAGAATGAGGCTAATGCCTGTGTTATAGGACATCCTGTGATTAATGAGGATAATACAATAACTTTTGATGTTGATCAAGCTATGGTGGATGCTAATCCTGATTTGTTAAAAGGGTTAGTGCCTACGTTTGCTTATTCTGAAAAAGCAACTTGTGTTTTACAAAGTGGAGTTGCTATCGATTTTTCTTCGGATGTGGTTATTTTCTCATCCGAAACGGTTACTTTCAGGTAGCCGGTAGCCAATTCACCGTTTGTCGTGCTATAAATTTGTTTGCCCCATTGGGCTGTACAAGTGTTGTTTGTGTCCAACCAGTCACTGCCTGTCAGAAGCAAAGCATAGATGGCGTTGACTGTTGCCGGGACGGATTCCCAGTTCTGTGTTTGCTTCTGGCTGAGCAACCATTGTTTCATACGATCCGTTTCCTGTTTGTCGGGCGAAACTTCATTGAAGAAAGCCATCAGCAGGCAATGGGTGTCGATAGGGGAGGTAAAGGTGCCTGCTCCTCTCCGGTTGTTAGCCCAATACATGCCTTTGTCCGGAGAGGTCGAAGCTGTTTTACGCAGCCAAGTGATAATTTTTCCGGCAATCTCTTTCTTTCCGTTCCTCCACATGAGCCACGCTATTTCTCCTTTTCCGTGGATGGATTGTTTGTTCCACTGCTTTTCTGCCAAGTTTGTATAGTAGCGGATCGCTTCGCGGGCCGAACTGAGCTCCGGAATGTCACGGTAATGGCTGCGGACAAACAGGTATTCGATTTCCAATGGAGAGATTTCGTTTTTCTGCCAGTTCTTGATCTTTTGGAGTGATTCGTAGTCGGACTGAATTTGTTTGTCTACGAATTTGAGTGCTTTTATCTGCATCTCCTTCTCTTGTTGGTCATATTCGACCGTATTCAATTCTGTCAGTTGGCTCATCCCTTTCAATATATAGAGGGTGAGTTCCTGGCTCGGATACATACCTTTGAACCAACCCCAGCCACCGTCCGGCGTTTGAAGGTCGAGAAGATGTCGGAGGGCGATTTCTCGCTGCCCCGCTGCCCGGTTCATATCGAACAAGAGAGAGAGGCGTTGTTTCTGTTCCGTCTCGCTGCCAGCCTCCAGTACCCAAGGTGTTTCCTGTAGGAGGATGTTTTTCAGTTCTGTATTCTTTTCCAGGTTGGAATAGAGTGTGGAGGCGTTTCCACCCTGTGCTTTCCACTGGCTGATGACCTGCTGGATACGCGGGTGGGCGGTTGCGATGTAGCTGGCTAGTGTGTTGCTGTAATAAGATGCAAACCAGGAAATGATGTTGTCGTTTTCCGGTTGAGTGAGGGTTGGCAATGCCTGTACGGCGTACCAAACAGGGTTGGCCGTCAGTTCCAGTGTTGTGCGGAACGGTTTGATATTTTTGTCGTTTTTCAACCGGATCACTTCTTCATTCTTATCGAATAGGTAGAACGGGGTGCTTTCCGTTACCAGTATCTCGTTTGGAAGAACCGGGATCAGATGTCGCTCGCCGTCACTTCCTTTGTCGGAATCGGCAATGATGCGGCAACCTATAACGCCGCTTGCAGAGGCTGGAACCCGGAATGACCAGTTGATTGTCGTAGTACTGTCTGCGCTTAAGGTGAAAGGTTTCTGCGATTTAGTCAGACAGATGACAGGCTGGTCGTTGTCCGGATCAAACAGTTCCAGGCTGGCACGTCCGTCTATTGTGGCATCTGACTGGTTGCTGACCTGCGTCGTGAAGGTCACTTCGTCGCCCTGGCGTAGGAAACGCGGTAGGGCAGGAGTTACCATCAGCGGCTTATTGGTCATGATTTCGCGGGACAGATAGCCGTATTTCAGGTCTTCTGTCTGTGCTAACAGTTGTAGTTTCCAGGTCGTGTTGCTTTCGGGCATCGTGAAACTGAAAGCTACGTCTCCAGCTTCGTCGGTCACTAAGGCCGGATAGAAGAAGGCTGTTTCAGCGAAGTTTTCGCGAAGTTTGACCGGTTCTTGTTGTATTTTGCGAAACAGGGCGGGATATTCTGATTCCACCTCTTCTTCGGCGATGATATCAGCGACATCCTGATCCGCTTTTATTGCCGATTCTTCCAGCGGCGCACTGTCATTTGTGATGCTGAGGACTTCGGGCACTGCCGGAACTGTCGCTGACTTCATGACGGCTCCTGTCGCATACAGGCGGTTGTTGCGCCCGTAGCGGTATCCTATCGACAAGACATCCTGCCAGTCAAGTTGGTTATATTGATATTGCGGTATGGTCAGCCCTTTCCGGTTTTCCGTTTCGTACCGGCTACTGTTTGTGAATGCAGTTCCTTCAGAAAAACGCGGAGCGTACAGATAAACATATCTTTGTGGAGAAAAAGACCAGCTAAAAGGCAGCAACTTATCCAATGAAGCGTCGTACATACTTGCCAAAACCTCTGCGGAGACGGTCGAGGAATCGGCATCCGTAATACGGAATTTCCAATTCTCCTTGCTTCCCGGCAACAGGTGGTCGCGGAATGTCTTTGCTTGGATATTCAATCTCCGGTTCGGTTGCTGGCGTTGAACCGGAATTTGTCTCACATACATCTTGCCGTCTTTGACAAATGTGAAAGATACGGTGAATCCCTCTCCGTCCGCTTCCTTGAACGGAATGCGGAAGATTCGGTTTTCATCGCTCAACCGGATGTACTTACGTTCTGTGCATTTGTTGTCTGCTGTATAAATTTCATATAATATATGCGTGTCCTTGTCGGAAGTTCCGAAAATGAACGCTGCCTCTTCGCCTGGCACACAGGTCGTGTGCTCTTTGATCAGCCAAGTATGCATAAATACGGGTGGCCGTTTATCTTGGCGGCTGTACAGGATGAAATCTTGATTGGCGGAAACTTCTTTCCCGTTGGAGTCAGTCGATTTCACTTCCAGGCGATAGCGTCCGGCGGGAAGTTCGCGGAATACGACAGGCGATATTTCATCTCCTGTCATGAAGGTCCCTACAGCCATCAATTTATTGATTTTATACCGGTCTGCACCGAATATATCCTTTTCCAGCTTTTCGTCCGACAGGGAATAAATCGTGTAACTTCCCTCTGCGGATATTTTCTGTCTGTTCACGGTATAGGCCGTTATCATAGCTTTGGCGGAATCGTTCTCCATTTCCTGTCCGGGCATTTGGATATCCAACAGGATGCCTGTGTCGCCGACGGAGAAGGTATAACTTGTTTCTTGTGTTTCCCCTTTGCTGTCGGTCAGAGTTGCTGTTACTTCGTAGCTCTGGAAGGCCGGGCGCATACCCAATGTTTCCGGCCGTTCGGGTACGAAGGAGATCGTGAAGTTACCTTTATCATCAATTTTAGCCTTTCCGTTAGCCACCTGCTTATGTGTAGAGTCGAATGGGTTAGGCATGTAAAAACGTGCCCAGAACGGGCGGCGGGTGATCGTCCAGTTTATCTCGCCTGTCTGAAGGGCGATTCCGGAGAAAGTCTGTGCTTCGCCAGTCAGCTTCACCGGATTACCGAAAGACACTTCTTCCTTGAGTGGCAGGAAACTGACTTTGAAAGTCGGACGTTTGTATTCTTCTACCCGGATATTTGTACGGGCTCTTTCTGAAACTAAAGTGAAGTTGCCGCTCAATGTCTGTGATGGGATCGTGAACTCTCCGTTGAAAGAGCCGAATTTGTCTGTCTTGAATTCTTTGCTGGCTACTTCCTTATAGTTGGCATCCCGCAAGGTGACAGTATAGGTTTGTCCGGCTACGACATGCGGTTTGTCTGTATCTTTTATGTAGGCGATACCTTTAAAGAATATGTTTTGTCCCGGCCGATAGATTCCGCGGTCGGTGAATAACGACAGATTGATCTTGTCCTTTTCCTGTTCGGGGCGGAAAGAGCCGTATGGGTATATATTTGTGATAATGGAGGAGGTGTCTTCACGGAACACCGGACGTATGTGTTCGACCTTCTTTTTGGCTGGAAGGATAGCGATGCCTAATCGGTCTGTTTTCACTTCTCCCTGACGTTGGATGGTTCCATTCATCATATTAGTTTTGTAATAAATTACGGTTGCGCCTTCGATCGGTTTACCACTTTCCAGATCAGTGACAAGCACTTCCGAGTTATTTGTCTGGCTGCGGGTAAGGGCTGCCAGGCGGCTGACGCTAAAATGGTTGGAGACTGTCAGTCGTTTGCCGGGAACCGTGATCACATATTCGTACAGGCCTAACTTGTCCATTGGGATGGTAAGGGTGGAATCGCCCTCGGTGTAGGAGTTGGGGAGATGCATGTCGAATGTGATTTCTTTCACCTGTTCTCCTCTCATACTTTTACTGTTCTTGTACAGATTCCGCCAGGCATTTTCCGGCTGACGGAGGCTTTTGTAGATGCGTACGGTTAGTTGAGGCGTGTTGACATATTTGAGTTGCAACGTCAGATTCTTGCCGGGATAAACGTTATTATCGGACTGGATATTCAGTACCGGCGTTTCCATTTCGTTCAGCTGGTTCTTGAAAATGTTTACACGTTCGTATTTGGGATATTGTCTGATACTTTCTTTGCAAAGTGAATAAATGAATGCTTGGATGGAGTCTTGGTGAGCCTTGTTGCCTTGGTAACGTTCCCGTTGGAGAAGGTTCATCTCGGCAATGCGTATTTCAGCGGCAAACGGTTCTTTACCGTATACCTTATACAAACTGTCCAACGTGTTTCTGTATTCGTTGGTGTTTGTAGATTGGATGTCGTATTTATATTGGCTGTAGTCCAGTTCGTCTAGCAATAATGCTTTCTTTTCCGGTTGTGTACGACGGAATGCAATCAAATCTTCATACCATTTATCTAACGGTTGTATGTCGATTGCCCGGAAAGCCAGGAAATCATACAAGGTAGGGCGGAGTTCGGGCGTGTCTTTCCCTTTCTTCAGGATCAGGTTGTATTGGCTGGCCGGGGTCTGTTGGAACAGGCGGGCCGGTTGGAGAGATTGTGTCAGTTCCTGTTTGATCTTGTCCTGGAAAAGGTTGGAGGTCCATTCCCGGATATCTTCGGGCACATAACCTGCCAGTTCGGTTCGTTGGTTGACGATCCAACGGTTCTGCATATAATAGTTATTATACATCTCCGCAATCATGGAATGTAGGATTGCCACGGATGCCGAGTCGGGACATGCACCGGCATATGTTTCCACCTCCTTGATCAGTTCAGGAAATGTGTCGGTATCTTTCTCCAGCTGGTTTTTCATCCGGGTAATAAGTGACTGGATCAACAATGGAGTATTTTTCGTTTGGATGGCTTCTGTTATAGCCTTTTCATTGGTGGATGCCTGATTTGCTTTCACGTAGAATATAGTAGAAACTATTCCGCATGTGATCAGGGCTGAAACAATAATTGCTCTTATCTTCATATCTATATGGATTTACTTGTTAAACAAACATCCTTTTAAGTATAGATACAAAGAAAGAGCAAAAAGTTGTAAAATTACCGTTAATTAGGAGTAATTCTATTTTTTACGAACGTAAGTCAGGAATGTGTAGGGGTACGGATTTTTCTCGTCGGCAGGAAATTCCTGGCGTTCCACTTCTTCCCACAGGTCCCAGTTGACAACGGGGAAAAACGCGTCTGCATCCGGAAACTCTCCGTGAATGCGGGTCAGATACATCTTGTCGGCAATCCCTAATCCTTGTCTGTAAACCAAAGAACCTCCGATGATGAAGATGTTTTCTTCCTTTTCGCAAATATCCAGTGCATCATGCATGGATTCGCAGGCAAAGCAATTGATGAAACCAGCTTCAGGCATGGTGGTCAGCACGATATTTTTACGATTGGGCAATCCGCCGTTGGGTAAAGACTCGAAAGTTTTACGTCCCATTATTACGGCGTGTCCTGTTGTCAGGTCTTTAAAACGCTTCATATCTGCCGGCATACGCCAGAGCAGACCCAGATTCTTCCCGATCGCATTGTTGTCGGAAATAGCTGCTACAATTGAAATAGTACTCATAAACTTATCGAATTTAATAAAACTTGCTGTTTTTATCTTGATGCTAAATTTATACGGCTACCTCTCCTTTGATGTGAGGATGAGGGTCATAACCTGTCAGATTGAAATCCTCGTACTGGAAACCGAATATGTCTTTTACTTCCGGATTGATTTCCATCCGGGGAAGAGGCCGCGGATCACGTGTCAGTTGCAACTTCACCTGTTCAAGATGGTTCGTATAAATATGTGCATCACCGAGTGTATGGACGAAATCTCCTGCTTTCAGTCCGGTTACCTGTGCCATCATTTGTAATAACAGGGCGTACGAGGCTATATTAAAAGGTACGCCTAAGAAAATATCGGCACTGCGCTGGTACATTTGCAGGCTCAGGCGGCCGTTTGCCACATAAAACTGGAAAAAAGCGTGGCAGGGAGGCAGATTCATATTGTCCAGGTCTGCTACATTCCAGGCGCTGACGATGATGCGGCGTGAATCCGGATTCTGTTTGATTGTCTTTACCGCTTCACTGATCTGATCGATGCTGCCGCCTTTATAGTCCGGCCATGAACGCCATTGGAAACCGTAGATATGCCCTAAGTTTCCATCCGGGTCGGCCCATTCGTTCCAGATTCTCACTCCATGTTCCTGCAGGTATTTTGCATTTGTATCGCCTTGAAGAAACCAAAGTAATTCATATATAATGGATTTCAAATGCAGTTTCTTTGTAGTGAGCAGAGGAAAACCGTCTTCAAGATTGAAGCGCATCTGATGTCCGAATACACTGTATGTACCGGTTCCTGTCCGATCTTCTTTCTTAACTCCTTCACGGAGGACACGATCGAGTAATTCTAAATACTGTTTCATTTTTCTCTATTATGACAGACAAAAGTACGAAAGTGATTTGTATTAAACAACATTATTCTATAGCATCGTTTGTTTTTGATAATAATAGCGTATATTTGCTGCCTATCTAACAAACATTAATTTATTAGTATCGAAAATGAAGAGACTATGTATGGCTGTCATGGCAATGTGTGTTTTGTTGTCATGTACTGAGAAAAAAGAGGAAGCCACTCTTTCTGGACTGATGAAATCTAATTTCGTATCAGAAGTACAGGGAAAACCGACTGCATTATATGTGTTGAAGAACCAGAATGGTGCGGAAGCCTGTGTGACAAACTGGGGCGGGCGCCTGGTGTCGGTTATGGTTCCTGACAAGGATGGCAAAATGACGGACGTTGTCCTGGGATACGATAATATCCAACAGTATGTGGACAATCCAAACAATAATTATGGCGGATTGATCGGCCGTTATGGAAACCGTATCGCAAATGGTAAGTTCTCGTTGGACGGTGTGGAATACCAGCTTCCGCTGAATAACAATGGGCATTGCCTGCATGGTGGTCCGGAAGGTTACCATACGGTTGTTTGGGATGCCAAACAGGTAAATGACCAAAGTGTGGAATTGACGTATCTCTCCAAGGACGGTGAAGCCGGTTTCCCCGGGAATCTGAACCTTAAAGTTACGTATACATTGACGAACGATAATGCTGTCGATATCAAATATGAGGCTACAACAGACAAACCGACTGTTGTGAATCTGACGAACCATAGTTATTTCAATCTTTCCGGTGTTCCGGGTTCTCAGATCTTGGATCATACGCTGATGATTGCCGCCGACACATATGTCCCGGTAGATGCAACCTTGATTCCGACCGGTACACTTGACCCCGTTGAAGGAACTCCGATGGATTTGCGTACGGCTGTTGCCATTGGTGCGCATATTGATGAGCCGTTCGAACAGTTGACATACGGAAAGGGGTATGACCATAACTGGGTCTTGAATAATAATTGCGACATCAATGTATTGGCTGCAAAAGCTGTTTCTGCAAAAAGCGGTATCGGCCTTGAAGTTTATACAAATGAGCCGGGTATTCAGTTCTATGCGGGAAATGCAATGACAAAGGATGGTGATAAAGGCAAATTGGGTGTGATCTATCCGCATCGTGGTGCTTTGTGTCTGGAAACACAACATTATCCCGATTCTCCCAACCAGCCAGGCTTCCCGAGCGTAGTGCTGCGTCCGGGCGAAAAATATTTCAGTGAGTGTATTTATAAATTTACGGTTGAAAAGTAAAAGACATTATATTGGGGGGAATTTACCGGCAATCGGAATGATTGGAAGGGGCGGCTGTAAAAGGTCGCCCTTTTTGTTGCTAAAAATCTTTGATTTGTATCTGTTAATGTTTCTTTGTAAACAATATAGTTTACCCTTTTTATTTATCTTTGCAATTGACATCGAACTGTCGAGGCTTTGATTTTTCGGCAGTTTTATTGATGGATAACGTTAAGCGTTTAAGATATTATCTTTGGAACTGAAAATCGCCAACTTTCAAGTCGGACAAAGATAATAGACAACAGGACGCTCACGCTTGTTATATATACTCGTGTATATAGAATAGAGCGTGGGCTGTTGTTTATTATTTGTCCGATGGGTGTTTGGCGATACCTCAGTTTCAAAATAGTAGATTAACAGTTCCCACGCTTTTTAATTATATAGATGCCAAACATAGGGGAGCAGGGCGGCACCATAATTTGAGTATGAGCTCAGGAGAATCGGAAAGAATTGCAATCTGTTGCGTATTATTGGATATTGTGGAAGCAATGGGCACAAGTGCCGACATAAAAAGCTGTCGACATTATCAATCATTGAGAGATAAAACGGATATTGCCGATTCTGACTTTGAAGGGGCACGTTCCGTTTCGGTATTGTCCAGCTTGGTTACTTTGAAGGGAATGCATTATAACAAAAAGATGTTGCTTGCATTGACTGTATGTGATCTTTTTTCCGGTCAAACTCCTGTCCCCCTTAATTTGAGGATTGCTTTTGAAACATTGATGAATGCAATCGAATGGCCGATCTCATTTTCCGAGATATTGGCAATCAGTAGAACGGAATGAAGGGGGATAAAGTGACAGTGATCTTTAAACCTCATTTGTTTCAGGGAATATCGGGTGAGGCAATTCTTTTTTTAAGTATTCCGCTGTAACGGACTGTTCACATGAAAGCATTTCTGCCGGGGTTCCGTAGAAGAGCAGTTCGCCACCCATTTGTCCGCCACCGGGACCTAGTTCGATCACATAGTCGGCTGCTTTCAGAACATCCAGATTATGTTCTATCAGGAAGATGGAGTTGCCTTGGTCTACCATCGAATCGAAAAGATGGATGATTTGATGTATATCTTTGACATGGAGCCCGTCGGTCGGTTCGTCTAAGATGAAGATTTTGCTCTTGTTATCGAGATAAGAGGCGAGTTTGACACGCTGTAGCTCTCCTCCGGAAAGAGTCGAAAGTGCCTGGTTGAGGTGCAGGTAGCCCAGGCCGACTTTCATCAAGGGCTGTAATTTTTTTTCTATTTCTGTCCCGGCAAAATGGAGCGAGGCTTTCCGTACGGTCAGGTCCATTACTTCTGCTATATTCAGTCCGTTGACAGTATATTGCAGTGCTTCTTGTGAATAACGTAATCCGCCGCAGGCTTCACAGACGGTTTCGATTGAATCCATAAAAGCCATATCTGATACGATGACGCCTTTTCCACTGCATACCGGACAGCCGCCTTTTCCGTTGAAAGTAAACATGTTCAATCCGGCTTTGCTTTTACGGGCAAAGAGCTTGCGTATATCATCTGCTACTCCGATATAAGTCGCGGGGGTGGAGCGTAAGCTGATACCGATATTTTTCTGACTGATATAAATCACATCATCTTTACAGGTTTGGCGGAAGCATTCCATCAAGGAACTTTTCCCCGAACCGGCAACTCCCGCGATTACTGTAAATAGGCCAATCGGAAAATGGACCGTCAGATCCTTTAAGTTATGTTTCTTCGCGTGTTCGAGTGTAAACCAGCCGGACGGCGTACGGATTTCTGTTTTTAGTGGTGATTTTTCTGCGATCATCGATCCGGTTTGCGTGCCGCTTTCCAGTAGGCCTTTATAGCTGCCTTCATACAGGACATTTCCGCCGTCCATGCCGGAGCCGGGACCCATGTCGACGATGTGGTCTGCGATCTGAATCATTTCCTTGTGATGCTCTACTAAAAGAACCGTGTTGCCGTGGTCGCGCAACTTCCGTACGGATGCTTTGAGCAGACAGATGTCATGGCTGTGCAGTCCGACACTGGGTTCATCGAGTACATACAGCATATCGGACAGAGCGGAATTGATATATTTGGCAATCTTGCAACGTTGTGCTTCACCTCCGGAAAGTGTTCCCATATTGCGGTCGAGCGTCAGGTAGCCTAATCCGATCTCTTCAAGGGCGGACAGGCGGTTTCTGATAGCCTGCTTCAGGTCATTTGCCAAAGGATCGTCGATATTCTGTAGCCAGTTAAGGATATCGGGAATGGCGAGACTGGTGACCTCGGCAATGTTTTTCTCTCCAATCCGGCAAGAAAGGACGGTGCTGTTTAGTCGTGAACCTCCGCAATCCGGGCATATGCCCATCGTGACCATTGGTTCCAGTAATTTCTGATGTAGTTTGCCTTCTTCCGAATTGATGATGCTGCGGTACATACGAGTGACCAGACCTTCGTACTTGGCGGTCCGGGGCCAGTCGGCCGGTGGATTCTTAAGCCGGATCTGAGGGGAATAGAGAAATAATTCCAGTTCTTCCGGGGTATAGTCTTTAATCTTTTTGTCCAGATCGAACAGGCCGCTGCAAGCATACCGTATCCATCGCCATCCGCCGCGGTGAAAAGCAACGTAATGGATCGTATCTTCATCGTTCAGAGACTTGTTGAAGTCGACTAGTTTATGGATGTCTAGTTCGCGTACTTCTCCCAATCCGTCACAGCGGGGACATCTTCCTTGCGGATGATTGAAGGAGAACGTGTCGGAATAACCGACAAAAGGCTTGCCGACGCGGGAAAAAAGTAACCGGAGCAGAGAATAGATGTCTGTGTAAGTCCCCACGGTAGAGCGGGCGTTGGGAGCTGGCTTCTTTTGGTCTATCACGATTGCGACCGGGAGATGTTCGATTTTGTCCACATGCGGACGTCCGTATTTTGGCAGATATTGCTGGACGAAGCTGGGAAAAGTCTCGTTCAGTTCCCGCCGGGAGCTGGCGGCAATGGTGTCCAGTACTAAGGATGATTTGCCGGAACCGGAGACTCCGGTGAAAATTGTGATTCGTTTCTTGGGGATTTCCAGTGAGATATGTTTGAGGTTATTCTCGTAAGCTCCCGTTATTTTGATGTTTTCCATATTTCTGATTCTTCCTTTTGGGCAGAGTCAAAAGTAATTATATAATTTGGAAGAAGAAACGTCTGGATACAAAAAAAGCCGATGAATCTGATTCATCAGCCCTTTTGTATATCCAATATAATAGTTAAAACATCCCTTTTTCTAAATCAGCTGCTTTTACGCGGAAGATGTATCCGTTGCGTGAGAAGACTAATTCACCGTCTTCTTTCTTTTTCTGGTTTACTAATCGCTGGAAAGCGATATTGGCACCTTTAACTATATTCTCTTCAAATTCTCTAACTTCTTGTTCACTCATGATGCTCAAGTTTTGTATAAATATCCGAATTATATATCTCTTTTTTATCGCTCCTGAAACCTTTGGCAATTACTTCCATCGGTGACATGGAGTTGTCTGCAATCATCCAATAATCACAAATGGGGATATATAGTTCAAAGAGATTGTGAATACCTGCCTCGTAGCGACGGCGGATGGTACTCTCCGGAATGTTATGTCCTCCGGCGGCCACTCTCATTTTAACTCGCTCCACTGCCAGATCCGGTGTGTTCAGCCAGAAATATAACAATGTCACATAATACCCTTCCCTTTGTGCTTCCCGGATCAGGTTTGCACCTGAACGGGTGGCCAGTGTAGTTTCCATTGCGAACGTTTCACCCGAAGCGATTAGTTCTTTTATGCGTTTATACATAATACGACTGGCTTCAACGGCTACCGCGATACTATCAGAATTAAAAGGGGAAAGCCCCTTGGCAATCTCGTCGGAATTAACGAACTCTTTACACTTCAACATTTCTGGAAGAATTGTGAAAGAAGCTGTCGTTTTTCCTGCTCCGTTGCATCCCGATATTATGTATAGATATGGCACTACTTACTGTCTTTTGTTGGGGCAAATATAGATAATAGTTTAATATGTTGGTTAATTTTATTCTCAAAAATAGTAAAAATGTGCAGAAAATGTACGGTTAACCCTTCGGTTCGTTGTGAAAACAGGCAGTTTGGTGTAATTTAATGACTTTGTCAAATGTCTGCAACTTACCTTTATACCCATAAAAGGTCGCTCATTATACCATCGGAGATGAAAATACCTTCTTTCGAGAGAGTTAAGGTGTCGTTTTCATAGATAAGCAATCCCTGATGTAAATAGGTGGCTGCCTGCCGTTCGAGATAGGCTTGCTTTTCTTCTCCGAACTGTTCCCGGATGTCAGACGTCCGGATTCCCCACATAGTGCGTAGTCCGGTGATGATGAAGTCGTTGTATTTTGTGT
>ENA-OPAG01001224-OPAG01001224.1-human-gut-metagenome-genome-assembly--contig:-NODE-1224-length-13554-cov-5.064153_pt1 | contig 13554 bp, 13 predicted proteins | sample MGYA00241053_ERZ501422 | MGnify/ENA primary metagenome ERZ501422 (study PRJEB25962, sample SAMEA2042619) | human gut metagenome | biome: human gut; feature: human-associated habitat; material: faeces... | reverse complement strand
GTACAATCGCTTGCGAGAGCGGTAAAGGCAAAGGGCTATAAGGCACCCGCTTGACGTAATCGTCATCGACTTTTTCCATTGGACAAGACAGGGCGACTGGCATTTCGACCCTGAGTACTGGCCGGATCCAAAGGCTATGGTTGAGGAACTTCATTCAATGGGAACAAAGGTTGTCGTATCCGTATGGCCTTCGGTTGACCGCAAGAGTGAGAATTTTGAGGAAATGTACGAGCGTGGACTTCTTATGACAACCGAGCGCGGAACAATCGAGTCATATGATTTTCAGGGCGACTGCCTCATAATCGATGTGACCAATCCTGAAGCCAGAGAATTTATCTGGGAAAAATGCAAGAAAAACTACTACGACTACGGTATCGACATGTTCTGGCTTGACAACGCTGAGCCTGATCTTGCCGTATACGATTATGATAATTACAGATACCACATGGGAACAGCTCTTGAGGTCGCCAACATTTATCCAAAGCTTTATGCCAAAGCATTTACGGACGGCATAGCCGCAGAGGGCAATGCTGACAACATGCTCCACCTCGTAAGATGCGGCTGGGTCGGTTCCCAGAAATATTCAACGCTCATCTGGTCCGGTGATGTTCCGAGCACATTTGAATCACTGCAGGATCAGCTCGCAGCAGGCCTCAACATGGGTCTTGCCGGAATTCCTTGGTGGACAACCGATATCGGTGGTTTCATGACAGATGATGTCGCCGACCCGATATTCAGGGAGCTTCTTATAAGATGGTATGAATTTGCGGTATTCACCCCAATACTCCGCATGCATGGAGACCGTGGACCACACAACATTCCGCCGCTTTCAGATAAGGATTTTGGCGGTGGCTATCTCTACACAGGCCAGCCAAACGAACTTTGGAGTTATGGCGAGGACAACATGAAAATCATGCTTGATTACCTCAAACTCAGGTGGTCCCTCAAGCCTTATATCGAGAAACTCATGAAGGAAGCTCATGAGGACGGCTCACCGCTCATGCGTACAATGTTCTATGAGTTCCCTGACGATGCTAAGTGCTGGGAAGTTACCGACCAGTACATGTTCGGTGACAAATACCTTGTAGCTCCGATTCTCGAAGCCGGAATGAACGAGCGAAAAGTATATCTTCCGGCTGGCAAGTGGGAGAACATCCACGACCACAGAATCTACGAAGGTTCTGACACGATAACCTGCAACGCACCACTCGACATTATACCGGTGTTTGAACGGAAATAGGAAAGCCGCCGGATGCCGCCGGCCAGAACGCTTCCGTCGGAATCCGCCGGTCATAACCCTTCCGTCGGAATCCGCCGGCCATAACCCTTCCGTCGGCACACTCTCGTTTGGTTGCAGGCGCAGCGGATACTAAGGTTTCGTACCGAAACCAAGTACCGGCGTCTGCAAACAGCCGCGGAAGTGTTCAGTCCGGCGTTATAGTGCGCGCGAGGGTAGTTCGGGATTAAGTGGGGGATAGTGCCGCGCGTGGAGGATAGGATACAGTTCTGATTGAGATGCAGTTACATTACGGTTGAAGATACATAAGCAACCCGCGGAGAAACCCATAAACAGTCGTGAGAGCATCTCCGCGTGAATCATATGACACATTTCCAATCGTAGAACCGGCTCCACCCGGCCAACGAATACATAAACACCCCGACATAAGCCCACTGCGGCTTTCAGCCCACGCCGGTGCTTAATCCGCCAAAGGCGGATTTTAGCATCCGTTGCGCGTGCAGCCAAGCGAGAGCGTGCCGCCAGAGGGCTTATGCCGGGGTGTAGGTGCATCCGTTGCGTGCAATGTCCAAAAAACAATATACTACATGTGCAATTATTACTATGTCTATAAATGCCATGCATGGAGTAAAATAAAATTATCTATATGTGACATAGGAGAAGGAGATTACGGGTATGGACGAGAATTTACAGGAAAATAAAGAACTAAATACAGAAAACATACCGGAGGATATAGTAATAGGAATTGCGGAGGAGACAAAAGAGACTGCCGGTAAGAAACCTAAAGTAAAAAGAGAGAAGAAAGCTAAGCCACCGAAGCCACCTAAGGCACCTAAAGAGCCGAAACTTAAGAAACATAAGAAGAAAGCGGAATCCCCGATGGAAGAAGTGCAACCGGAGACAGAACAGCCGGAAACTGAAGATGTGCAGGCAGAGGAAACCGCCGCAGAAGTGCCTGAACAGCCACAGGCAGCCGGACCTAAGAAACATGGATTTAAAGCACTGGTTAAGAAGTTTGCCAAAACCGCATTTACGGGTCAGGATAAGAGCAGACCGTTTACCAAGCAGATTAAGTTCAGACTTGTTGTATCATTTATAATTCCGGTAATATTCCTTGTGCTTCTGGGAATCATATCATACAGCACAGCTAAGACCACTATAGTCAAGAACTATGAGTCAACTGCAGAGAATACGATTGACAGCAGTGCAAGTTACATTAATCTCATAATGTCGGATACGGTAAGCCGTGCCAATCAGCTTGTAGTTGACAATAATGTTGCTTATTACTATATGAATTATAATGAGAAGGATGCAGCAAGTTTTGCTGATTACTTTAATAATATATCATCGGTTATGAATACACTCACCCAGAGCGCTGTAGGCGTTAAGGATGCGATGCTTATAGGAAAGCTTGGCAAGCCGATAATGACAATCCAGAATACGGGAGGCGGTTCGCTCTCATATGAAGATTTTCTTGCATCAGATGAAGGCAAATTCTGGAGTGAGAATGAGTATGCAACCAAAGGATGGTATGGTGAACATAAATATATTGATGGTGCGATGTCACTCAAGTCGGGAGATTATGCGGCTTATTTTATAAGAAGATTCTCGGACGGAGAAGGATTTGCTGTTTTTGACCTTAAAGCATCGGAAGTTAAGAATTCACTTGATGCAGCGGTTGTAAGCGATAATACATTTGCAGCATTTGTTACAGCGGACGGAAGAGAGACGATTGCTTCCAGAAAAGATAATGTTGACAGCGTTTTTGCGGGAGAAGAATTCTGGGAAAAAGCAGTTAACGGCGAAGATGAAAAGGGCAGCGAATACGTTAAGTTTGACGGAAAGAAGCAGCTCTTTGTATATTCCAAGGTGGGAGACACGGGCGCTATGGTATGCTGTGTAATACCTGAGTCCGATATACTTAAGTCGGTAACACTTATCAAGATACTTACATTTGCTTTTGTCATAATCGGAACTATAGCGGCAATGCTTATCGGATTATACACAGCAGGCGGAATTGTTAAAGCTACCAGGGAATTTTCCAAGTCATTCCGTAAAGTTGCAAGTGGTGACCTGACAGCCAAACTTAAATTAAAGCGTCAGGATGAATTTGGTGTTATGGCTGATGACACGAATGAAATGATCGGCAAGATACGCGGACTGGTTACCGATGTTGCGGGATTCGGACGTAATGTATCTGATGCGGCAGGAGAACTTTCTGATGCGGCAGCATATATCAATGATTCTATTAAGAATGTTTCGGTTGCAATGTCCGATATGGATGCCGGAATAGTGTCACAGGTAGAAGATACGGATAACGGATATCATCAGATGGAGGCATTTGCGGAAAGCATTAATGCCATAACCAATAAAGCAGAAGTTATCGGAAATGTTGCCAAATCAACGAAAACAATTGTTGAAGAAGGAACAACGGTTGTTGCTGATTTGAAAGTACAGTCACTTTCAACAGCTGAGCTTACAGGAACGATCATTACGGATATCCGTGAATTGCAAAGCAAGTCAGCTGATATCGGAAGTGTTATTGAGACAATTAACGGAATTGCAAAACAGACTAACATGCTTTCACTCAATGCTTCTATTGAAGCAGCAAGAGCAGGAGCAGCAGGAAGAGGATTTGCGGTTGTAGCCGATGAAATAAGAAAGCTTGCTGATCAGTCTGTTGCAGCAGTCAAAGATATAGAGAGTATCATTAAGAACATCCAGAACCAGACTATCAAGACAGCGGAATCTGCCGGTAACGCCGGGGAAATGCTTAAGAGCCAGTCTAAGGCACTTAACGGAACAGTTGATATGTTTGGCAGAATAGGTACACAGTTCGATGAACTTTTGGGTGAGATAACCGAAATTCTCACAGGCATGCGTTCAATTGCCGAAAGCAAGGATAATGTGCTTGATACCATTAAGAATATCGCTGCTGTTACCGAAGAGACGAGCGCATCCACGACTACGGTCAAGGATACGGTCCAGGCAGAAGTAAGTGCGGTTGAGGCGTTAAGTATCAGAGCGGAGGAACTTACAGAGAAAGCCAAAGAACTTGAAAATGCAATTCAGGCATTTACAACCTAGCAGAATATAGTTATACATAAGATATCGGGAATGCAGTCAGTTATATTTATGCATTCCCGATTTGTGTTTTATCTGTGTTTTCAATAGAAATATGTTGACAGCATATATCAGTGGTGGTATATTACACTTGTTAGGTGTACTAGTTGAAATAGTACAGTGATAAAAAGCGATAAATATGGGAGGAAAAGATGAATAATGTTTTAGAATATTTGGAACGCTCATATGAGAAGTTCCCTGATAAAACAGCGGCCATAGACGAGAAAACCAGATGTACATACAGCGAGCTTTACTTCAGGGCAAGACAGATTGGTACATATTTTGCGGGAGAGGTAGCACCGCGTAACCCGATCGTGGTATTTGCGGAAAAGAGTGTTTCTTAAGCTAAGAATGATATAAAAGACAAATATAAGGCTATGCTTAATGATAAACATGTTAATTAACATATTAATTAAAGTATAAACTGTTTGCTTATTGATTTTTTGTTTGTTTCTTTGCAGAACTATTCATTGTGTTGTCTGTTACATAATAAACAGAAGGGAGTATAACAATGGCAAAAACATTTATAAAATTTATCTTGGACTCAATGGAAGGTTCTTTCGTTCCTAAGAGAATAAATGAAGCAGGGATTCTAAAGGAAATTGATGATTCTTTGAAGAATTTGGACTTCTATGGTTCGGATAATGATAAAAAGAATATGAGAGAGGATGTAGCTTCGTTTAATAGAGACTTTAACAAGGCTACTAAAGAAGCTAAGGTTGAATTTGAATTATCATTCTAATGGCAAAAAAGGCAGAGCAAAATAAAGTATGTGATAAAACGGGGTTGACTTTAGAACAAAATACCGTATATGATGATAATTTGTTGCCTTCTGCAGATGAATTGGCAAAACTTGATGCCGTTTCCAAAGATATAATACCGTGGATAATGAAACGTACGGAAATGGAGCAGGATGCGCGTATTAAGTTTAATGAAGACCGTATGAAAATTGCCCAAGATGATTTTAAGCATGTTCATCGATACAATTTTACAGCCTTGATAATGGCTTTCATTATAGCTATTGCATTCTTGGCTGCTTCTTTTTATTTAATACTGCATGGACAAGAAACTATTGGTACGATATTTGCTGGCGGAACTGTGGTTTTGATTGTATCGTACTTTTTAAAAGCCAAAAACAAAGAGGTAAAATAATCAAAGTTCGAAATGTTTTTATCCCGCCAGCCGTATTACTGGCGGGGCATCATAACATGAACGTTGGTCGAAACCTCAACGTGCATCTTACACTATCTGTTTATGCGGCAATTATTTCCTAATCTTTTCTTCATTTCGGCTATTGAACTATCCAAAGCGGCAATCATCCTCTCATAGTCCTTATGTGATGCGGCTACATTATTCGCTATCACATTGCCAAGTTCCTCGATAGAGGCGCAAATATCGCCTACAAGTTGTTTGTTTTCTTCCATGATATTAATAGTTAAGTTAATCACCTACGTAATGAGAACCGAAACGCCCATAGCTATACGGATTATAGTAAGCAGATGCCGGGATTGATAAATCATCATAAGAACTTCTTCCGGCAGGCTTGTATCTTTTTGCTTCTTCTCTCAATCTATCAGCGAATGCCTTGTTGTCAGCAACCTTATAGTCTACGATATTAGCTATATCTTCTTTGACACGTACCGAGAACTTCGCCATTTTCCAGGACTTTTTTAGGCTTTCAGACCAGGTGTATTTGCCCGTCTTGTAGAAGTTGTGAGCCCTTTTCATTATCTCTGATAAATTGTAGTGTTTCATATCTTATAGCTTTTTGTTTAACTTTGACGAGACAAATGTAAGTAGTTTATATTACATTGCAAAACAAAACGATAAATAAAATGCTTTCACTTAACAATATTTTGTAAGTACTTCGTTTTACGAATTCAATTTTAATGTATATTTGTACAGTATTAAAGATATTGAGACATGAATAGAATAAAGGAAATATTAAAAGAGCAAGGTGTTACTATAAATGAACTTGCTGATAAATTAGGAATAAGTAGGGTAACATTATCTACCCAAATAAATGGTACTGCAAACATAGTATCTTACGAAAAAATCGCCACCGCCCTAAACGTTCCTATGTGGCAGCTATTTGCTTCACCGGAAGAAATAGCCAAGCAGGCAAAGAACGACTTATGCCCGCATTGTGGGATGCCAATATCTATTAAAACAATGATAGAGAAGATATAAATATTATTTATAATCAGTCTAAATTACAAAGAAATCAGTCTCATATTTTGGTTACATCCTTATTTCTGCTTTACTTTGTAGCCGAAAGATTGTATTATGAAGTATAATGCTAAAATTATGCTGTAACCGTAATGTTATTAACAATGCTCATAGCGTTGTTAGATGGCATTATGTTTAAAATATGTCGTTCGTTCTTATAGTATCATAGTATCAAAGAGTATGGGAAGTGTTATAGAAAACAAGAAAGTTAAAGTTATTACAAAAAATCGCCAAGTAAAAACTAAAGGCGATAGATTAGGGTGGACTTTAAGAAGCGAAGTTAAGCATGTTCCTTTACGTGAAATCGCTGGTAGAGGAAAAATTGTTAATGAAACATGCTGTTTTATTTCGACCACTGCAAAAATGATTATGTAAATGTTCGATAGAATCCAACCATTTGAATTAAAATATATACAGAAAGCGTCTCCTAAAGAAGGGGACGCTTTTGATTTTTCATTGATATATAAATTTTATACTGATAGGACAAAGGAATATCAGAGATTAAAATATATAATCCGAGCAGAAGCTTATGAAGATGTTTTTGCAATAAAATTCTATGCTGCGAGAGATAGGAGATTAGATAATAAATATAATAGAATTATCAAGGCTCATGGTTATAAGGGAGCAATGGGGATATTTATTACCTGTGCTTCAGTAATTCCTATGATTATCGAAAAATATCCTAATGCTTCTTTTGCTGTAAATGGAGCAGAAAGTATGGATATGGAAAGTGATAAAGTGGAAAGCAGGTCAAACAACCAAAGATTCAGAATATATAAAAAAATAGCTTTAAACTTATTCGGAAGGAAAAAGTTCGAACACATCGAATATGAAAACGTAAGCTCTTATATTCTTGTGAATAGAAATAGCTGCCAAGATGTTCAAGAGAAGGCGGAATATATTAAGGAAATGTTTTTTAGCAGAGGATTTGAAGAGTAGAGTTAGGGCGTTGTTGAATAGGGCTGAATGCAAATTTTATTATGTAAATTGTATGCAAATGATTTTTGTATGTAGTATAAATATTTGATATACAGTCTTGTATGTGTGATAAAATACAGCTTCCCAAGCTGAGGGTCGCGGGTTCGAGTCCCGTTTTCCGCTCTTTTGAAAGTCAGATAGTTATCATAAGATTTCTATCTGATTTTTGTTTTTAGATACTTCTGATATGGCCACGATTTAACCGGATGATTTAAACCGAGAGTTGATCCAAAATCAGTATGGACACAACGATTAATGGAGTCAATCTGAAAACTTTGTTGGTAGTCTGTTATTTTTCTTACAGAAATAAATAAACGTTCATATATATATAATAGGGTGTTAGTTCGGCATTATCATCCCAATACGTTTATAAGCAACAAGAGGCTACATCGCCAATTATAATTCGTCAGACAGATGTCATCCTTTCGTTCAACAGCCGTTGCCGGTTCGTTAGACAATTGTCTAACGAACCGGCAACGGCTGTTGAACGAATTAGCATTCGGCATTAAAGATATTAATAAATCCGATAGGAATACATAAACCCTGCGAATACGGGTATAATTTCCAGCGACAGAAACTACCAGAAAGCAATAGGATTTAAAGAAAAACTACTTGATGGAGAATGTCGTCGTAGTATAGGAAATAGGTATTTTAATCGTTCAAAGAGATAGAAATAAATTCATAAGACTCTAAACATCGGTATCTATCTATTTTAATAAAGAATAGTTCTTGTTAATCAAACGTAAAATAGTAACTTTGCAACAATTTCAGATACTTAATGGGTTAAGGCTGAAAAGGACATAGTTAACAAAGAGCGTTTGATATATTATCCTACTGTGAAATCTGGACAATTTCATTCTTCAAGGATAATAAGCAAGAACGCTCACGTCAATGTTATATACCTATCTCGAAAAGATAGTCTATATATCGTTTGGCGTGGGCTATTGTTTATTACTTGAAGAAAGGCAGTCCAGAGCCTCGCAGTGGTAATATTCAATAGTTCCCACGTCTCTTTTTTGTATAATAGCCAGTAGGGAACACTGACTACAATATATATCTGCAAGAAACAGACAGTGCTTATTTTTTAGTATAGCCAATTAAAACTGTGTACAGTTATCATTATATACCTCACATTGTACACATCACTACTGACTAACCACTTTCTATTGGAAATGTGGAAAACAACTTATATTAATTGTTAAAACATTCATTATTTATGCAGAAGAAAAACATACTTTCATTTATGATTATGGCAGCTATAATGACTATATTCTATAGCTGTAAGACTAATACCGATGATTTATGGGAAAACATTTATCAATTAGATAACAGAATAACCTCATTGGAAAAACTTTGTAAACAGATGAATGGAGATATCAGCTCTTTGCAGAGGCTGGTACAAGCATTACAAGACAACGTCTGTGTTACTAAAGTTATACCTGTCAAAGAAGGCGATAAGATTATAGGATATACAATTTCCTTTACAAAAGGTGACCCTATTACTATTTATCATGGAGAAAAAGGGGAACAAGGTGATAAAGGAGAACAGGGAGATAAAGGAGATAATGGTGCTGTTCCTATTATTGGCGTAAAACAATATACTGATGGGGTATACTATTGGACATTAAATGGAGATTGGTTAAAGGATGACTTTGATAATATGATTAAAGCAGTGGGAGTGGATGGAGCAGATGGAAGTAATGGCGTTGATGGTGAAGATGGAGAAAATGGTATCACACCATTACTTGAAATAAGAAATGGTCGCTGGTACTTATCCACTGATAATGGAAAAACATGGTCTGATATAGGCCAAGCTACTGGCAATGACGGAAAAGACGGTGCTGATGGCACCGATGGTAAAGACGGCGTAAACGGTAAAGATGGCGATAGTGTGTTTCAAGAAATAGATTATAAGTCAAGTAATGACTATGTTATTTTTACATTAGCGAATGGAACAATATTGAAAATACCAACTTGGTATGCTTTTGATAAATTACAACAACTTTGTGAACAGATGAACTCTAATATTTCGTCTTTACAATCGATTATTGAAGTATTGCAACAGAAAGATGCAATAACTAATGTTGAAACAATCAACGAAGAAGGTAAAGAAATAGGATACAAACTTTATTTTGAAAAACATGAACCGGTTATCATTTATCATGGTAAAGATGGACAGGATGGAATCAGTGGCAGTAATGGTGAAGATGGTAAGGACGGTGTCAACGGCACTGACGGTAAAGACGGTGAAACTCCCATTATTGGAGTAAAACAGGATATAGATGAAATATACTATTGGACGCTAAATGGTGACTGGCTAAAAGATAAAAATGGTCATAAAATAAAAGCACAAGGAACTGATGGAAGTAATGGTAATAATGGAACTGATGGTATCAATGGAACTAATGGTAAAGATGGCATTACTCCACAATTAAAGATAGAAGATGGATACTGGTATATATCTTACAACAACGGTGTAGACTGGACAATATTAGGTAAGGCAACTGGGGAGAACGGAACTAATGGAGATAATTTCTTTCAGAATGTTACTGATGATGATGACTATGTTTATTTGATAATGAAAGATGGAAATACTATTACCATACCTAAATATACATCTTTTTCCATCACTTTCCACCAACTTCAAGATTATAAGGTGGCTCCTGGACATAAAATAGAAATCAACTTTTCCATTGAGGGAGGAGATAATGATGTTAAGGTTAGCATAATCGGAGGATATCAACACAGTATTGAATACAATACAGGTGAAAATAGGCAAATAATAGGAGGTAAAATCATATTAACAGCTTCACTTGATGTTAAAACAGAACAAATTATGCTTTTTGCGAAATCCACTAACCACAGCCTTTGGGAATCATTTACGATAACTACAGATTATGAATTCTCCCAAATAGGAGATCTCTATTTCCAAACGGGAATACCGGTAGGTTTCATTTGTAAAGCCAAAAGTGAAGGACAATCAGGAATGCTTATCTCGTGCATTCAGTCAGGAACGGTAAATATGTGGGGGGATGGTTATGAGAATCCTGAGAAATGGTTGGAGAAATGTCGTGAACTTGATAGTAATTGGTATATTCCATCGTCCAAAGAATTAGTTGAATGTGCGCAAGCAATAGTAGATTATGGATTAGACGAATTTAACCAAATAATGTCGGAATATGGGTATGAAGCGCTGAGTGGCAGTTTATGGTCTTCTACAGTAGAAAATAGCAGTAATGCATATGCTGTATCTATAAATGACAGTCAAGTGGAAGCCAAGTCTATTTCAAGAGGCAATGGTCTCAAAGCGCGTGCCATCAGAAAATTTTAACCGTTGGTACTCGAAACAATATATTGAATAACTTATCTTGTTTTACACGGGGTACTGACGAAAGTACAGCTTTTGGTAACTGTAGAAAAGTAACAGTTTTCCAATTAAGCTGAGGAGTATGAGTTTAGACCTCGCTTGCCACTTTAAAAAATCAGATAGAAACCTTTCGGATTCTATCTGATTTTCTTTTAAGAGAACTCTTTTTTTGAATCTGTTGTTATTGAGTGTATACTGCGCCTAATCCAGCGCCAATACAATAGGGGCGTTAGTTAATACAACAAGCCATACGATGTTAACTTCGTAATGATATGATATTAACTTCTTAGGATGTAATAAGTTAACATCCTTTCCGCATGATTATTAACTTACTGTAACCGATTGGTCATGACGGGGTGTTACGGGGAAAAAGCCTGCATTTATAAACTCTGCAAAAAATAGTGATTACACAATAAACACTATTCGCACAGAAATTTGTACTTTTGCACTCCGTTTAATGAATCCGAATAGAAAACTTTAAAAACAAAATAGAATGGCAGTAGAATTGAAAGACCTGACCAAACGTAGCGAGAATTATTCTCAGTGGTACAACGAGTTGGTGGTAAAGGCCGATTTGGCAGAGCAGTCGGCTGTGCGCGGATGTATGGTAATCAAGCCTTACGGATACGCAATTTGGGAGAAGATGCAGCGTCAGCTGGACGATATGTTCAAGGAAACAGGACACGTAAACGCTTATTTCCCTTTACTTATCCCGAAATCATTCCTCAGCCGCGAAGCGGAACACGTGGAAGGCTTTGCCAAAGAGTGTGCCGTAGTAACGCACTATCGTCTGAAGAACGACCCGAATGGCGGCGGCGTAGTGGTAGACCCCGCCGCAAAGCTGGAAGAGGAGCTCATCATCCGTCCCACTTCGGAAACTATCATTTGGAACACCTATAAGAACTGGATTAATTCTTATCGCGACCTGCCTATCCTGTGCAACCAGTGGGCAAACGTATTCCGTTGGGAAATGCGTACGCGTCTTTTCCTTCGCACGGCTGAATTCTTATGGCAGGAGGGGCATACGGCACATGCCACTCGTGAAGAAGCCGAAGAGGAAGCAGTAAGAATGTTGAATGTATATGCCGACTTCGCCGAGAAGTACATGGCGGTTCCTGTTGTGAAAGGTGTGAAATCGGCTAACGAGCGTTTTGCCGGTGCACTCGATACATATACCATCGAAGCGATGATGCAGGATGGAAAAGCTTTGCAGAGCGGTACCTCTCACTTCTTAGGACAAAACTTTGCCAAAGCATTCGATGTGCAGTTTGTTAATAAAGAGAATAAATTGGAATATGTTTGGGCTACTTCATGGGGTGTTTCCACTCGATTGATGGGTGCGCTTATCATGACTCATTCTGACGACAACGGATTAGTGTTACCTCCACATTTGGCACCTATACAGGTAGTTATTGTTCCTATCTATAAGAATGAAGAACAACTGAAACAGATTGATGCTAAGGTGGCAGGTATTGTTGCTACATTGAAATCATTGGGCATTTCGGTGAAATATGACAATGCCGACAATAAGCGTCCGGGCTTCAAGTTTGCCGATTATGAACTGAAAGGTGTGCCGGTACGTCTTGTAATGGGTGGCCGTGACTTGGAAAACAACACGATGGAGGTAATGCGTCGCGATACTCTTGAGAAAGAAACCATCTCTTGTGAAGGTATCGAAACTTATGTAAAGAACCTTCTTGAAGAGATTCAGGCAAACATTTATCAGAAGGCATTAAAACATCGTGAAGCGATGACGAGAACTGTAGAGACTTATGATGAATTCAAGACCGAAATAGAAAAAGGCGGCTTTATCTTGGCTCATTGGGACGGTACTACCGAAACAGAAGAAAAGATCAAGGAAGACACGAAAGCAACTATCCGTTGTATTCCGTTTGACGGTGATAAGACTCCGGGTAAATGTATGGTTACCGGTAAGCCTTCGGCATGCCGCGTGATCTTTGCACGTTCTTATTAAAAGATATTTTAAATGAATAGGCATATTCACAAGGTTTATTTTGCGGGAAAGATATCTTTAATCCTTCATCGGTTTGTTTCCAATCAATCTTTTCATCAGATCCTAAGAGGTTTATTCCAACTATCTTGTGATCGGCAATTGATTCTTTATTCAAAGACTTTATTAAGGTTCCGTTATCACTCCAATTTAGAATAATTGCATAAAGGTCATTATCTTTAGTAGTGAAACGCATATCTTGGGCAGTATAAGCGATTGCTGCATTATCGGAAAAAGCGCCTTTTGTGGCTTCAGTATCTCCTTCTCCGAACTTCTTCCAACATCGCGTGCCATAAATAGCTTCTCCATTTACTTTTAGCCATTTACCAATAGAGAGTAATACTGCTTTTTGTTCATCAGTGATTGTGCCGTCAGCACGGGGACCGATATTCAATAATAGATTCCCGTTTTTACTAACTATGTCAATTAAGTCATGTACAATTTGCTCCGGGCTTTTATTTTCTTCTCCATCAATGTATGACCATGATTTTTTACCCACAGAAGTATCAGTTTGCCAGGGGAATTGCATCATTTTTCCGGATTTTCCTCTTTCTATATCCCATACTTGAACATTAGTTGGATATCCATATTTGGTATTTACTACTACAT
>ENA-OPAG01001223-OPAG01001223.1-human-gut-metagenome-genome-assembly--contig:-NODE-1223-length-13559-cov-2.494372_pt1 | contig 13559 bp, 10 predicted proteins | sample MGYA00241053_ERZ501422 | MGnify/ENA primary metagenome ERZ501422 (study PRJEB25962, sample SAMEA2042619) | human gut metagenome | biome: human gut; feature: human-associated habitat; material: faeces... | reverse complement strand
TAATTGGAGTGATGGATGATGCCCATCTGGTCTGTTTCATGATATTGCGCTTTTCTGTAATAAGTGTATGTTTTTTCTGATTCTTCCTTCATATACCATATATCCTTTTTTATATATTTATAAAATGAAAATAACTATACCACTCGCTTGTCTGCGAAACGATATACTAGAGCGTGTCTGAAACCGGTTAATTATGACGGTCTCTTCACATAATTCAGAGGATTCTGATTTACCCCATTAACCATAACCCCAAAATGAAGATGAGGACCGGTGCTGTTCCCGGTGCTTCCTACATATCCGATAATATCACCTTTTTTGACCTTATCTCCTACACTCAGATTTGGGTTAAATTTAGACTGGTGCATATATTCTGTGATAAGTCCCTTTCCATCATGATTGATCTTGGTATAATATCCGGCACCGCCTGACGCTGCCGGTGAAAGCATGGCAACAATGGTTCCTGATGCTGCCGCATAAATCGGTGTTCCTGTAGGAGCAGGAATGTCAATTCCTTTATGATTGGTAGAACCGACTCCTCCCGGAGATTCCCTGTTTCCAAAATAACTGCTGATATAGGAATAACCTGAGCTTAAAGGCCACCGAAAAGAAACTCCGTTCTGATAGTCAGGAATAAGAGAACCATCTTCTCCAACATAATGATTATCATCAATCCACTGATTTGTAACCAGAGCACCTGTGGAGGAACTTAGGTAATACTTCTCTCCATCTACAGTAACCCACCCACTTTCACGTTCACATGTAGAAGGATTCATATAATATTTCTTTCCGTCTACTGTCAGCCATCCAGAGGCCAGCACCCCATCTGATTTCGCATAATAATGAGCACTTTTTTTCGTGATCCACTTACTGCTGGCAAGTTTTCCGTCAGACTCAAAATAATATCTTTTCCCAGATGACGATTTCAGGATAATATCATCGTAACGGATTCCATTAGTTTTCTTAAAATAATACTTGTGTCCGTTGATCGTCTGCCATCCCGTAACCAGTTTACAATCTGATTTCCTGAAATACCGATAATAGGAATCCGGTTTATAGAAGCCTTTGACAAGTTTACCATTTGAAGCTGCATAATAATAAGAACCGTCTGTTTCTTTATACCATCCGCTTCTGACCAGCTGACCGGTATTTCTGTTAAAGGAATACCAGCTTCCCTTTACTTTCAGACGACCTTTTGCCATAGTGCCATTGGCCTGAAGATAATAGGTGGAATTCCCGCTTTTGCGAAAACAGTTTTTATACATTTTTCCTTTTTCATTAAAGCAGTAATATACATTATTTACTTTATGGAAACCGGATCGTATCACCCCGTCATTCCAGAAATAGTATTTATTCCCTGCAGCTGTAGTTACCCATCCGGTATGCATATATCCTTTTTTTTCATCAAAGAAATACGTTTTTCCATTTACTGTCTGCCAGGTAGTAAGCATTTTACCTTTTTCCTTAAAACAGTACTTTTTCCCACTGATGGTCAGAATTCCGGCTTTGGCTGCACCGGTCTTTCCGAAATAGTACTGATTTCCTGCAGCACTTTTGTACCAGCCGGTAAAAGGGCTTTTTGTCTCAAAGGAAAAACCTGTTGAGACAAAAGCGGATGGTGGCAGCCTTACGGTTTCTTATATTGATGTGGGACAGGGGGATGCTACGCTTATTCAAAAAGGAAACTTTAGTATGTTAATTGATGCCGGGAAAAATGAAAAAGGGCAGACGGTTGTTTCTTATCTGAAGAAAAAAGGTATTAAAAAGTTAAATATATTAGTGGGAACTCATCCGGACAGTGACCATGTCGGAGGTCTTGATGATGTCATTAACAATGTTCAGGTAGACACGGTGTATCTGCCTGAGGCAAAAAAACAGACGAAAACGTACCGGGATGTGGGAAGTGCCTTGAAGAGTGTGAATAAGACGGCACAGATGCCGGAAATCGGAAAGGAATATCGGTTTGAAAAAAATGTGGTAATCCGTTTTTTGGGACCGCTCAAAAATTATAAGGAAGCAAATAATAATTCTTTGGTGGTGCAGCTTGCCTATGGGAAAAACCGCTTTTTATTTATGGGCGATGCGGAAGAAAAAGCAGAAGAGGATATAATAAAAGAGAATTACGATCTCGAATGTGATGTGCTAAAAGTCGGGCATCATGGAAGTTATACGGCAACGGGGGATAATTTTCTTACAAAAGCGGATCCGGCGTATGCTGTTATCAGCGCGGGAAAAGACAATTCTTATGGACATCCTCATGCAGCTACTCTTGCTAAGCTTGAGGATGATGATGTGCAGATATACCGCACGGATACGATGGGAACGATTGAGGCAGTTTCAGATGGGAATCAGATTCATATGGAAACGGAGAAGGGGAAAACAAACGAATAGTTGATAGTTGCATTTTCAAGGGAATCCCATTATAATAAGTAAGATACCACATAAGAAGGAGGAGCCATATGGAGGAAGAAAAGACAGTCGGATTGGTTGAAACGTTTGATACCGGTGAATTGTCAACGGAATTGATTCCGCCGAATTTTACAGATCCGGATGATTTGTTTGAAATCTTGAAAAAAACGGTCAGCAGTTACCATCCTTCCAATGATTTGGAGATGATTAACAAAGCTTATGAACTGGCGAAGGATGCCCATAAAGACCAGAAGAGAAAATCCGGCGAACCATACTTGATTCACCCGGTATGTGTGGCGATAATTCTTGCACAGCTTGAGATGGATAAGGAGACCATCGTGGGGGGGCTGCTTCACGATGTTGTTGAAGATACAAAATATACGACAGAAGATTTGACAGAGATGTTCAGCGCAGAAATTGCGGCATTGGTGGATGGTGTTACGAAATTGACACAGTTGAATTATTCTTCTGATAAATTAGAGTTACAGGCGGAAAATCTGCGTAAGATGTTTCTTGCGATGGCGAAAGATATCCGCGTAATTATTATTAAACTGGCTGACCGCCTTCACAATATGCGTACAATGCAGTTTATGAAGCCGGAGAAACAGAAAGAAAAATCAAAAGAAACGATGGAGATTTATGCGCCGATTGCGGATCGGCTTGGTATATCCAAAGTAAAGGTTGAATTAGATGATTTGTCTTTACAGTATTTAGAGCCGGAAGCTTATCGGGATTTGAGCGAACGGTTTAATGCCATCAAGGAATATAAGGAAAATTTCGTAAAAGAAATTATGGAAGAAGTGGATAAAAGGCTGATTGAAAACAATATCAAGGCGACCATTGACGGACGTGTGAAACATTTATTTAGTATTTACCGCAAGATGGCAAAACAGCATAAGACATTAGACCAGATTTATGATTTATTTGCGATTCGTATTATTGTGGACAATGATCAGGAGTGCTACACGGCACTTGGTATTATTCATGAGATGTATAAACCGATTCCGGGGCGTTTTAAAGACTACATTGCGATGCCGAAACCGAATCATTATCAGTCTCTGCATACGACACTGATTGGTCCGACCGGTCAGCCGTTTGAAATTCAGATTCGTACGTATGAAATGCATCGAACGGCAGAATATGGTATTGCGGCTCACTGGCGTTACAAAGAGAGCGGTGGAAGCAACAGCTCCAAAAATCAGAGAGAAGAAGAGAAGATGGCATGGCTGCGTAGAATTTTGGAATGGCAGCATGACATGGATGATAATAAGGAATTTTTGAGTTCCATTAAAAGTGATTTGGATTTGTATTCCGACCGAATTTACTGCTTTACACCAAATGGAGATGTAAAAAATCTTCCTGCCGGCTCCACACCGATTGATTTTGCCTATGCTGTCCACACAGCAGTGGGAAATAAAATGGTGGGTGCCAGAGTAAATGGCAGTATCGTGAAACTGGATTATGAGATTCAAAATGGTGACCGCATTGACATTATTACCAGTCAAAACAGCCGTGGTCCAAGCCGTGACTGGCTAAATCTTGTCAAGAGCAGTCAGGCAAAGAATAAAATTAACCAGTGGTTCCGTAACGAATTTAAGGAAGATAATATTATTAAAGGAAAAGAACTTTTGCATACTTACTGCAAAAACAAAGGCATTGACCTTTCGGTTCTTTTGCGAAATGAATATACAGCAGCCTGCATCCGCAAATATGGATTTCGTGACTGGGAGTCTGTGTGTGCCGCAATTGGGCATGGTGGATTAAAAGAAGGACAGGTTGTTAATAAGTTACAGGACGAGTATAACAAGAAAAACAAACGCATTGTTTCGGATGCTCAGGTGCATGAAGTAATTGAGAATGCAAAAGAGGCAAAGCAGGTGGCAGAACACACATCCAAAGAACACTTAAAGAGCAAAAGCGGCATTATTGTGGAAGGTTTGGATGATTTGGCAGTTCGTTTTTCGAAATGCTGCAGCCCGGTTCCGGGAGATGAAATTGTTGGATTTGTTACAAGAGGCCGTGGTGTGTCAATTCACCGTACCGATTGTGTGAATATGATTCATCTGCCGGTATCGGAGAAAAATCGCCTGATTGAAGCTGAATGGAGTCCGGAGGCAAAAGACAGCGGTGAAGTTTATCCGGTTGAAATCGTCATTTACTGTTATAACAGAAGTGGTGTATTGTTTGACATTTCCCGTATTTTTACGGAAAATAACATTGATGTGAAATCCATGAATGTCCGCACAACCAAGCAGGAGCGCGCAACGATTACCGTTGGATTTGAAACACATGGTGTGGAACAGTTAGACCGGTTAATCAGTAAATTAAAATCCGTAGAAAGTGTAAACGACATTGAGCGAAGCACGAACGGTTAAAAAGGGAGAAATATTATGGAAATCATTATGCTGACAGTAGGTCAGGTATGTACTAATTGTTATATCATTCATCAGGAAGGTACCAATTCTTGTGTTGTGATTGACCCTGGTGACGAAGCAAAAAAAATAGCAGACCAGATTCGCAAAAACGGCTGGAACTGTGAGGGGATTTTATTAACACACGGACACTTTGACCACATTACCGGCGTGAGTGACCTTGTCTCTTATGTTGGTGGAAAAGTGTATGCTTACAGGGAAGAACTTGATGTTTTGAAAGACCCGCATCTGAATGCCAGTGCGATGGCAGGCTATGAGGTGGCAATTGAGCCTGAGATGTTACTGCGTGACGGTGAGAAACTTGAAATTGCCGGATTTGTATTCCGTGTCATTTATACGCCGGGGCATACGAAAGGCGGATGCTGTTATTATGAAGAAAAGGAGAAGGCTTTATTTAGTGGAGATACCATTTTTATGGAATCGATTGGCAGAACGGATTTGCCGACCGGAAATACGGCACAGTTGTTAGATTCCGTGCGGAATAAAGTGCTTGTGCTGCCGGATGATGTTAAAATTTATCCGGGACATGGGCCGGAAACAACGGTTGCCTATGAGGCGGCAAACAATCCATATGCATAGGGGATTTATGTATGATTACTTTTGAAATGAAGAAAAATGACGAAAAGCCATTGGAATTTGCTTATGATATGAGAGCACTTTCCCAAAGTTTTTTTCCGGAACACCCTTGTGAAATTAAAGAGAGGGAAGACTGGAAAGAGCAAGAGGGATATCCCTTGTTATGTTATTTTGGAGATGAGCTTTTCTTTCATTTGGATTTACCGATAGGCTATGATAAAAACAGTGTAAAAGCTGCGGTGTACAGACAGTTTTCAGAGAAAGCAAATAAGACACTGCCATGGGGGATTCTTACCGGGATTCGTCCTGCGAAAATTCCACTTCGCATGCTTTTTGAAGGGAAAACCAAAGAAGAAGTCCGTGAGTGCTTAAAAGAAGAATATCTGGTGAGCAAAGCAAAGATTTCTCTTGTGATGGATGTTGCAGAGAAAGAATATGAGATGGTAAAAGATTTGGATGAAAAAAACGGATACAGTGTCTACATTGGAATTCCGTTCTGCCCTTCCATCTGTCAGTACTGTTCCTTTTCTTCTTATGATTACAAGAGTTATGCCACGAAGGTGGATGCCTATTTAGAGGCACTGGAAAAAGAGATGGCTGCTTTTAGTCTGCAGGCCGGAGAGAGACCGCTGCATACCATTTATGTGGGGGGCGGAACGCCGACATCTCTGAATGAACAGCAGTTACAGAAACTGATGGATATGATACAAAAGCATCTGGATGTAAAAAAGGCACTTGAGTTTACGGTGGAAGCCGGGAGACCGGACAGTATTACAATGGAAAAACTTGAAATTTTAAAACGTGCCGGTGTGACGCGTATTTCCATTAATCCACAGACAATGAAGCAGCATACATTAGAATTGCTCGGTAGAAATCACACAGTAGAACGTGTGAATGAAACATTTTGGAAGGCACGTAAGGCTGGTTTTGATAACATTAATATGGATGTGATTGTCGGGCTGCCGGAAGAAGATGAAGTAGATTTTTGCAATACGATGTATAAAATCCATGAACTTGACCCGGATAGTGTCACCGTGCATACGCTTGTGATTAAGAGGGCGTCCAGAATGAGACGTGAACAGATGGAGAGAGGTGGAGAAATTCGCCCGGAAGATACACTGATTCCGATTATTCAGAAGGCAAGCGAGGATATCTTAAGAGATTACGGATATCTGCCGTATTATATGTACCGCCAGAAAAATAAGGCAGGTACCACAAGAAATACAAATCAGGAAAATGTTGCCTATGCAAAACCGGGTAAGGAGTGTTTATATAATACGTTAATCATGGAAGAATGGGAAACGATTGCGGCACTTGGCAGCGGCGGCTCCACAAAGTATGTCATTCATGAAGAAAACCGTATGGAGCGCATTGAAAACGTAAAAAGTGTGGATGATTATATTCTCCGCATTGATGAGATGATAGAAAGGAAAAAGAAATTATGGCATTAAAGAAAAAACCAACAACCGGAATGAAAGACATTCTGCCAAGAGAGATGGAGATTCGAGATTATGTAATCGGACAGATTAAAGAGACATATCGTACTTTTGGGTTCCAGTCGATTGAGACCCCTTGTGTGGAACATATTGAAAATTTGAATAATAAACAGGGCGGTGAAAATGAAAAACTCATTTTCAAAATTTTGAAACGTGGTCAGAAACTGAATTTGGAGACGGCAGAAACCGAAAGCGATTTGGTTGATGGTGGTCTGCGCTATGACCTTACAGTGCCGTTATCTAGATATTATGCGAATAATGCAAATGAACTGCCGGTTCCGTTTAAGGCACTTCAGATGGGAAATGTATGGCGTGCTGACAGACCGCAGCGTGGACGTTACCGCCAGTTTATGCAGTGTGATATTGATATTTTGGGCGAGCCGTCAAATTTAGCGGAAATTGAATTGATTCTCGCAACGACGACGCTGCTTGGTAAACTGGATTTTGAAAACTTTACCATCCGCATTAACAATCGTAAAATCTTAAAAGGAATGGCTGCTTTCTGCGGATTCCCGGAAGAAGAATACGACGAGGTGTTTATCATTCTTGATAAGATGGACAAGATTGGTATGGACGGCGTTGTGGCAGAACTTTTAGAGGCCGGTTATGCCGGTGAATCCGTAGAAAAATGTAAGACTTTATTTGAGACAGTAACAAGTGATATTGAGGGCGTACGCTATATGAAAGATACGCTTGGCGAGTTTTTGGAAGAGGGATCTGCCGAAGATTTGGAGACTATTATTTCTACAGTAGAAAAAGTTAAAACAGCAAATTTTAAAATTGTTTTTGACCCGACACTTGTCCGTGGTATGAGTTATTATACCGGACCAATTTTTGAAATTGCGATGGATGAGTTTGGCGGTTCTGTCGGTGGCGGCGGACGTTACGATGAAATGATTGGAAAGTTCACCGGAAATAACACATGTGCATGTGGATTTTCCATTGGATTTGAGCGTATTGTTATGCTGCTTTTAGAGCGTGATTACAAAGTGCCGTCGGCAGCTCAGAAAAAAGCCTATTTGATTGATAAAAAAGCATCTGCGGATGTGATCGCAGAAGTAATCGAAAAGGCAAAAGCCGAAAGAGAAAAAGGAATTATTGTTGCTATTAATATTATGAAAAAGAACAAAAAATTCCAGAAGGAACAGCTCATGGCAGATGGCTATGAAGAGATTGAAATGATTTACGCAGATTAATTAGCAAAACAAACCGATACAATCGGGTTATCTATGGAGGTTATTATGGCAGAGTCAATTATTAAAGTAGAAAATCTCGTAAAGTCATTTGGTGACCACGAAGTATTAAAAAAGATAGATTTTGAAATATCAAAGGGTGAGGTTGTATGTATTATAGGCTCTTCAGGTTCAGGCAAATCAACATTGTTACGTTGTATTAACCACCTTGAAACACCTACAGGCGGCAAAATATTATTTCATGGGGAAGAGGTTAAGAATACACAAAGCTCACTTTCCAAATACCGGTCACAGGTTGGAATGGTGTTCCAGTCATTTAACCTGTTTCCGCAATATACGGTTATCGAGAATATTATGCTTGCTCCAAAGCTTGCCGCAAAAGAGCAGATAAAGCAGACAGGCGAATATATGGGCGCAAAAAGCTATAAAGAGGCTCATGAAATTATCAAGAGCAATGCAAAGTCTTTGCTTGAAAGGGTAGGACTTTCCGAAAAGAGCGAGTCATATCCTTGTAATCTCAGCGGCGGTCAGCAACAGCGTGTTGCAATTGCAAGAGCGCTTGCACTCAATCCCGATGTTCTCTGCTTCGACGAACCTACCTCCGCACTTGATCCCGAACTCACGGGTGAGGTGCTTAATGTTATCCGCAGTCTTAAAACCTCCGACAGCACAATGATTGTTGTAACTCACGAGATTGAGTTTGCAAGAGATGTTGCCGACAAGATCATTTTTATGGCTGACGGTGTAATCGCCGAAGAGGGCACTCCCGAACAGGTAATCAACAATCCGCAAAATCCAAGAACTCAGGCGTTTTTGTCAAGGTTCAACTGATAACTGAATATTAGGTGATGAAAGCACTCGAAAGGGTGCTTTTTTACATATTTTTGCAAATAACCTTGAAAAGTTTATGCCATTGTGCTATAATAATCGTGTCATTCACTGACAGAGGCACAAAGCCTGAAAAAATGAGAAATCCCGATAGGGAAAACGGAGGAAAAACAAATGAAAAGAATTTTCACAATCAGCGTTGCGGCTGTTATGGCACTTCTTATGGTGCTTTCACTTACAGCTTGCGGTAATTCAACACTCGGCTATTACAAGCTTACAAGTGCAGAAGCAAGCGGTATGAGCTTTGACAGCAGTACTCTTGCCGCTGTCGGTATGGACAAAGGCTACATTCTTCTTAAAGAAGACGGCAAGGCTAAGCTTTCCGCAGCAGGTCAGGAGCAGGAGCTCACATACGATGACAAGAACTTTACAGCAGGGAGCGAGAGCATTCCATACACACTCAAAGACGGTGTTATTACAATGGAAAAAGACGGTACAAAGCTCGTTTTCACATTTGACGCTAACTTCAAGCCCGAATCTTCTGCTTCAGAATCATCAAAGTAATTAAAACTTAATGGTGCAAAAATTTCGGCAGTCCAAATCGGACTGCCGTTTTTGTATAAACCAAAAAACAAGGGCAGCGGAATTTCGCTGCCCTTAATTTTTATAAGATTTTATCAGTCTGAAAGACACTCGTCAAGTGCATCAACAATTGCGTGCCTGTCCATATGCTGACCGATGAACACAAGCTTGATTTCTCTGTCGCCGTATTTTTCGTCCCACTTTTCAGCCATATCGGGATACTCTGCAAGATAGAGCTTCTGCTGTTTCTTTGGGAATGCGGCAAGCCACTTGCCCTGTTCCGTAGCAGTAATCTGAACGCCTGCCTGCTCGAATACATAAACATCTTCTCTCTTGTCATCAAACCAGAGCACACCCTTTGCACGGACTACGCTCTTTGGCCAGTTCTCAACAAACTGCTGGAGCTTGTCCTGATTGAAAGGACGAATGCGGTGGTAAACAAATGAACCGATGCCGTACTCTTCTTCACCGTCCTCATGATCGTGGTCGTGGTGACAGCAATGACCGTGTTCGTGGTCGCAATGAGAGTGGTCAAGACCGTCCTCATCATGGTCATGATCGTGATGCTCATGTTCGTCATGGTCTTCATCGTGGTGGTGATGGTGGTGATGATGACCGTGACGGTCTGTATCCTCGTCATCTTCATCCTTATCATAAATCTGAGCCCAACCTGCAGATGCGGCTGTTTCTTCAAAATTAAAGCACTTTGTATCGAGAATATCCTTAACTTCAACCTTGCCGAACTGTGATTCAATAATTCGTGCCTTTGGCTGAAGTGTCTTAATCATAGCCTTAACTCTCTTGAGCTGTTCCTCTGTTACCTTGTCAACCTTGTTGAGGATGATTGTTGAACAGAACTCAATCTGCTGAATAAGAAGGCTTTCAACATCCTCTTCGTCAACATCTTCCTTGAGGAGATCATCACCGCAACCAAATTCCGTTGCCATACGGAGTGCGTCAACAACTGTAACAATGTTGTCAAGACGGACAAGCTCTGGTATATTGTTTTCCTTATCGCCCTCAAGAACTGAGATTGACTGTGCAATCGGAAGTGGTTCGCAAATACCGCTCGCCTCAATGAGAATGTAGTCAAACTTGCCTGACTTTACAAGGTCTGTAATCTGGTTGATAAGGTCAACGCTCAAAGTACAGCAGATACAGCCGTTTGTAAGCGGAACAAGGTTTGTATCTTTCTGAGTAACAACGCCTGCCTTTTGAATAAGCTCTGCGTCAATGTTTACTTCACCGATATCGTTTACGATAACGGCACACTTGTAGCCCTCCTGATTGCCGAGGACATGGTTGATAAGAGTAGTTTTGCCTGCACCGAGATAACCTGTAAGAAGCGTTACGGGAACAGGAAGCTTAATGTTAGCCATATATTTCATTTCCTTTCGTTGAATTGTGCTTATTAATGCGGATCACCGCTGTCCTTAAATATAACACTTTGCAAAATTATTGTCAATACAAAGTACGGAGTGCGGTCAATCCGAATAGCTGATTATTGCTGTACATTTTGTGTTTTTTGTATAATCACCTTTTATTTATTTCGGTTTTATGTTACAATAGTCAAAAGTAATTTTACGGAGATAGATTATGATTGTACTTGCATCTGCTTCACCACGAAGAAAAGAGCTTTTAAGTTTTATAACAACCGATTTTAAAATTGTTCCCGCAGACATTGACGAAACGGTTGAGAACAATGTTCCGCTTGAAAAGCGTCCCGAATATCTTGCCGTCAAAAAGGCATTGCATATTTCAAAAAACGGCTATGAAAAAAATATTGTAATCGGTTGTGACACGGGAGTTTTTGTTGACGGCAAAATGCTCGGCAAACCTAAGAACAGGGAGGATGCCGAGAATATGTTAAAACTGCTTTCGGGCAGACAGCACAAGGTTATCACGGGTTGTTGTACCGTCAAAAACGGTGTTGCAAAATCATTTTCCAATGTAACGCTTGTTGAATTTTTTGAACTTTCCGATTTGGAAATAGAGGAGTACATTGCAACGGGCGAGCCTTTTGACAAGGCAGGTGCATACGGAATACAGGGCAAAGGTTCTCTGCTTGTAAAGAAGATTGACGGCGACTATTTTAATGTTGTCGGACTTCCCGTAAGTGAATTAAACAGGATTTTGAAAAAGGAGTATTCATATGAATGATAATATAAATAAAACAGTCAATGAAATTCTCGAAAGCTATTCAAAGCATGAACAGACTTGCAGACTTTCGGAGGATAACATTATCAACAAATCTGTGCTTATTCAGGTGCTTGAAGAAATCCGCAAGCTGTTGTTTCCGGGCTACTTTGACAAGAACAGAGTAAGAGAAGAATACATCGGCTATATTGTAGGCGACAGAATAGAATTTATTCAGTACAACCTTAAAAAGCAGATTGCAAAGGCTTTAAAGGGTTGCGAAAAGTGCAACGACCTTTCATATGATGAGGTTATGGAAAAGTCAGAAAAGCTGGTTTATGAGTTTCTTTCAAAGATTCCGTCAATCCGTGATTATCTTGCAACAGATGTTGTTGCAGCCTTTAACGGCGATCCTGCCGCATACAGTACGGATGAAATCATTCTTTGCTATCCCGGATTTTTTGCAATCACGGTTTACAGAGTGGCACATGAATTGTGGAAACTTAAAATCCCGATGATTCCGAGAGTGCTTTCGGAGTACGCACACGGACTTACGGGAATTGATATTCACCCCGGTGCGACAATCGGCAAGTATTTCTTTATCGACCACGGCACAGGCATTGTAATCGGTGAAACTACCGAGATAGGCGAGAATGTAAAAATCTATCAGGGTGTAACCCTCGGTGCGTTGTCAACAAGAAAAGGTCAGCAGCTTAAAGGCGTTAAAAGACATCCTACTATCCGTGATAATGTTACAATCTATTCGGGTACAACTATCCTCGGCGGTGAAACCGTAATCGGCAAGGGTGCAACAATCGGCGGTAACGCCTTTATCGTGAACTCAATTACTGAGGGTATGAAAGTAAGCATTAAAAACCCCGAACTCCAGTTCAGTCCCGACCTTTCGGAAAACAATCAGGACAAGTATTGGTATTGGATGATTTAAGCTGACGCTTTAATGGAAAATTGAAAATTTAAAATGGAAAATTTTGGTCGGGAAAAAAGTTTTGCATAGAACAAACTTCACATTCCCGACCGTATTCGTATTGATTTGTATTGCAAATTATTATATAAACAAAATTCCATAAAAGAACAAAACCTGTATGGGCGGATATCATCCACCCGCACGGCGAGCCGCCGTACCCAATTCGTGTAGATAGTTTGTAATGCAAAAAAACACATTATACCCGAGCGTAACATTGTAATTGTTTTCACAATTCAGTAGGGGCGTTCATTGGACGCCCGCATTGATGAATATTTTTGTTTAATCACATATTTTTTGATGTGATTAAAATTGTGTATCCAAATGTAGCGACGAACCGTGTTCGTCAATCGTATCGTGTGTAAACACGATGCGAATAAATATACATAGTTTCAAAATAACCGAACTTTTAAAAGATACTTTAACAGAAAAACATAACCTTACTTTAAACTAATTATGAACAAATATCTTAAAGAAACGAAAATGTTGGATTATTCAAATCCTAACATACAGCAGTTAATTGAAAACAGAAAATGGCTTGAACTGCAGGAATTTGACAGGCTGAAATCAATTTATAATTTTGTGCGAGATGAAATACTGTTCGGCTACAACATTGACGATAACATTCCTGCCTCAAAAGTTTTGAAAGACGGTTTTGGGCAATGCAACACAAAGGGTACTTTGCTTATGGCTTTGCTCAGAGCCTGCAACATTCCTTGTCGGGTACACGGATTTACGATTGACAAAAAACTTCAAAAGGGTGCAATGACGGGAATTGTCTATAAAAATGCTCCGCAAAATGTGTTTCACAGTTGGGTTGAAGTGTATTTTGAAGATAAGTGGTACGAACTCGAAGCGTTTATTCTCGATAAAAAGTATCTGAACAATTTGTGTGAGGAACAATCCGCAATGCCCCCGACTGACCACG
>ENA-OPAG01001211-OPAG01001211.1-human-gut-metagenome-genome-assembly--contig:-NODE-1211-length-13705-cov-8.691209_pt1 | contig 13705 bp, 10 predicted proteins | sample MGYA00241053_ERZ501422 | MGnify/ENA primary metagenome ERZ501422 (study PRJEB25962, sample SAMEA2042619) | human gut metagenome | biome: human gut; feature: human-associated habitat; material: faeces... | reverse complement strand
ACCGGGCGGTTTACCTTTGCGGAAAAATGCAATCCCCCACAGGTCGCACAAGACGAACGGGCGGAACGGAAGCTATAAGAGGGATAAGAAGAAGATAGAAAGGGAGAACGGCACGCCCGTATGCCGCCGGAGTACGGGCAGTGCATACGGTATAAATGGACTGGCCGCCGGGAATGGCGGTGCCGTTATCTGTCAGATATACATTATATATAATATGTATAGAGGACGGATTTCCCGTCCTCTATACGTCGAGCGGCGACCAATGCCTTCAAGGCTCGTATTCAAACTATTCGATGTCCGCCTTCTGGAACTCCTGCGGGGCGTGCCGGTACAGGAGCGGCAAATCGAGCATTGCCATCGGGTATTCCACAAAGCCGCTCCTGCGCCTATACCCGGAATCGGCAGCCAGGCCGTTTGCCTGCAAGAACTCCATTGCGTCCGGATAGTTATTGACATCGACAAACGTGCGGTCGGGCACTCCGAGTGCGTCCATTTCCTCCAAATTGACGGACAGCACGATAAAGTCCTGCCTGTCGCCCACCTTTTCCAATGTGAGCGCCACCCAGCCATTCCCGTAAAACCGTGGCACGAAGTAATACCGTCCTCCCCTGAATGCGTACTCTTTCCGCATGAAGGAGGTATCGGGGTTGACGACCTCAAAGGCATCCTCCCCGACGGTAAATGTCATCATGGGATTGCTGACATCCGCATATACCTTATCTTCCTTGTAACATAGATACTCCGCATTTTCCGAGCGGACGATTGCAAATTGAATTTCCATATCCATCCTGTTTTAGTGATTGAACTTCTTTTTATTTTCCCTTTTTTCGGAAGCCTTCAGGCTTCTCCCGCCGGGATTTGATTTTTACGTGCGTCAAAGATTGCCTTAAAGGAAACAACAAACAAGAAATTTGGGCGGAATTTTATCGTTGCGGTATGGAGCGTCAGCGAGATATGGACGATTGAAGATCGGGAAAGCTACCGGAAAATTGCGTTCAAATAGCGTCAGCGGTACTTGGATGTGTTTCCCGGGCAATACCTTTGCACGGGAAAAAGCATATCCCGGCGGGCAGGGAGCCACCGGCGAAACTGTCGCGGTATAAAGGGAAGCCCATGCGGTATAAGAGGGAAACGGATAAAAAAGGGAGGGGCTGCCTGCGGCAGGTGTTAAAAGAGGATGCCGCCCTGCGGCGGGCGCGTATGAGCGTGAAAAAAACGGCAGGACGGATTTCTCCGTCCCACCTTTGAATTTGGGTCACGCTGCAACCTCTTCCGTCTGAAGTTCCGCCTCGGGCTGCGGCTGTTCTTCGGGTTGCATTTCGGTTCCGGGCTGTGCTTCCTCCGCTTCTACGGCTTCCTGCCTTGCCTGTTCCTGCACGAGCAGGACGGCTTTCTTTTCCTCGATGCGTTGGTGGCGTTTCTCGTACACCTCATTGTGCCCGTTCTTGATTTCCGCCAGTTCTTCGGGCATGTGCTTCTGTGCGAAGTCGAGCAAGAGGCTTGCAACGGCGTTGCCACCGAATGCGTTCTTGAAATTGGCAATCAGAAAATCCCTGCGGATAACGGCTTTCTGCTTGGCGGTGAGGTTGGCGATGATGTCCATCTTTTCCTCGTCCGTGAGGTAGTGATAAGGTTCTTTTTCCTCAAGACCTACCTCTGCATAGTGTTCCCTGCGGAGGGAAGCGAGCAGGAAGAAATAAATCATCTTGTCCTCGTCCTGCCCGAACTTGCGTTCTGACATATCCACCTCCAAAATCTGCTTCTTGGTGTCCTCCACGGTCTTTTCAAGGGCAATCTCCTTGTTGCGCTTGTCCTGCTTCTCCAGTTTCTCCACGGGAGAGAGCGGTTTCTCCACTGTCCCGTCCGTTCCGTTAGCGTTGGATGCGGCATTCTTCAAATAGCACAGCACGACCTCTTTCTGCTCGATACGGATATAGAGCGTTATCTCTCCTGCTTTCGCCTGCCCGTGGATAGCCTTGCACTGCTCCATGTAGTCGCTGAAGTCCTGTTCGTACTCCTTGTATGCTTCCTCGTATTCCTCGCTTGTGCCGTATTCCTCCTTTTCGGGGGCTTCGGGTGTTTCGGGGTATGCGGTGGCGTAGGTTTTGAGGCATTCGACCTCGTAGCCCATGGCGGTAAGGCGTTCCACTACAGTCTCGTTGTAGTTGTACTCTTGGTGGCACAGCGACACGGCGGGATATTGCTCCACGAACTGCACGGCTTTCTCGGTGAGATACGCTGCGTTCATTTCGGCAAGGCAGGTGCGATTGGCACAGTTTCCGCAACCGCCCTCGCAGAACAACATCATGTTGTTGGTGTTGTGGGGGCACGACAGGCAGAGGGTCTTGTCGAACGAATAACGTGCAAGGTCGGCTGTGTACTGCTGTTCGATTTTCTTCGCCACCTCGGATGCTTTCATTCCTCGCCAACTATTGTATTGCACACCCTCTTTGAGGTGTGTCTCGTACACCTCACGCTGAATGTCCTCGCCGTAACGGCAGATTTCGCTCGCCACGCTGATAGTGATTTCGTCCTGCTCCAAAAGCTGTGCAATCTCGGGTATCAGGGAAACGAACTTCAAGCGTGTACGGATATAACTTTCATTCTTGCCGAACTGCACGGCTAACGACTGCACATCGTGGCGACCGCTTTCCAACAACCGTTGGTAGGCGTTGGCTTCCTCTATCGGGGTAACGTCCTTGCGCTGCAGGTTCTCCGTTACCGCCATTTCTTCGGCTTGCTCGTCCGAAATTTCCATAACGATAGCAGGAATTTCCTCCAACCCTGCCATGAGGGAGGCTCGGAACCTGCGCTCTCCGAACACAATCTCAAAGCGGTTCTCTTCCGTGGGGCGCACCCCGATAGGTTGCAACACTCCCTGCTGACGAATGCTCTCGGCAAGTTCGGCAAGGCTTTCCCCGTCAAAGTTCTTGCGTGGGTTGTAACTGCTCGGCTGTACGTTTGCCAATGCTACCATAGTGATGTTCTTCTCTACTGACTGAATGCTCTTTGTTTCCATAATTCATTTAATTTTAACGGTTTATAATTGAGTTATTTGTTTTCTTGGTTCTGTTGCCCGTTGTCGGCGGTATCAAACTCGTACTCCTGCGGATTGTCGTACCCGTCGAACACCACCCGAAAGGTCTCGAAGTCTTTTTTGCCTGCCAGTCTGACGGTATCTTTTGCTCCAATGTAGTAAGGCTCGTTCATTACCCGAAAGGGTGCGCCACGCAGTACGCTATCAACCAACGTGCAAACTTTGTCGGGTTGTTCGGGCATGATATAGCCCAATGCGTATTCGTTGAAAACCACCAATTTAATTTTGTCCATATCTCTTTAATTTTGAGTTGTTTTTTCTTTTCCCTTTATTCGGTTCTTTCCTGCCTGAACCGCTTTGGGATTTTACTGATGCGGTATCCGGCTGTCGGGACAGCTTCATACGACGGCTTTTCTTGCCAAATTACTCTTACGCAGTAAGGAAGAATTTTGCAAGAAATGCACTTCAAGACGGCGTATCAAGCGCGACAGCCTACCTTTGCATCTTGTAAAACCCAACCGGCGAAGGCAGCGGACGAATCCGGAAAAGCGTCAAAGCATATAGAAAAGGAAGGATGGCCGGCAGGCAGACGGTATAAGGGAGGAAGCTATAAAGGGCGGATAACGGCTGTTTATATAGAAAAGGAGGCCCGGCCTTGGCGAAGTACAAGAGAAAAGGGAAAGGTATAAAAGGAAATCACCGGCGGGTGGATTTATAACCGGGCCTTTGCGGGCGGCATCACCGCAGGAATAACGTCCCTGCGGCCTGTTTACCTAAACATCTTTTTTGAGGGAGGCGGGCAGTATCTCGCCGAGCCTTATTTCGGGCTGGTTGCAGAATCCCCTGACTATGGTATCTCCGTTTATGCCTTCAAGCCTGGCGAACATCTGTAACGTGTCGAAACCCCTGTCGAACTGCTCCATGCTGACAGCGGGGGCAAAATGGACAATCCCGCGAGGATATTGCCTTGATGTGCCGATCCACCCGCGCAAATAGTCATCAAAGCTGCCTCCCGCCTTTGATTCGTGGAACTCTTGTGCATGGGAGCTGCGGATGCTTTTACCGTATATCTCATCTCCTAAAAGTAAAATACCGGTCTGCGGGTCATACATAAAACGCCGGTTCGTTATCCGGAGAACATCTATGATTTCCCGCCTGACGTTGATAACCATCAGGGATTTTTCAACCTGTCTTCCGGTGCGTCCGACCGTATTGTGATTTTTCTTTTCCATCGCCTTGTCTTCCATGTGAAACCTTTGTTTTTTCCATTGCCGAGCTGTAACGCCACGTGCATAAAAAACGGGGAGCGAGGAGTCCCCCGCTCCCTGTCTTCTTCCGGATAGCCCGCTATGCTCCCGGTCAGAACGGCAGGTCGTCCTTGTCGTCCTGCGGCGCATCGGCAGGGGGTTCGGAAACCCCTTCTGCTGCATCCGTCGCGTTACCCGTGTCGGAAGTTGCGCCTTCCCGTTTTCCGGTGTTGATGAACTCCAGCGTGTCTGCCGTAATGGAAAGCTGTATCTGGCAGTTTTCGTCCTTGTCTTTCCACAACGAGGCCGAGAGCGTTCCCTCGATGAGCAGCAGCCGTCCTTTGGTCAGGTATTCGGACAGCCGGATGTGGTTCTCCCTCTTGCTCCGTACCCTTACCCAAGTGGTAACGCTGTTTCCGTGTGCATAATCCTCTACGGCAATATCAAAAGCGATGAATGAGCCGTGTGTTCCCGTGATGACCTGGCAGTCTTTGCCGATGCGTCCGATGGTGTGAACGTGTAACATAAATTGAAAATGTTTTGCGGCAAGGTGGTTAGTCCTGCCATTACCTGAACTGTTGTTTTTTTTCTTTCCCTCTGTTCGGTTCTGTTTTGCCTGAACCATTTGGGATTTACAGATGCCTTACAGGGACTGGCGGACAAGCTGTGTCCGACGCTTTTTCCGGAAAATTACTCTTTCGCAGAAAGGAAGAATTTTACAGGAAATGCACTTCAAAGCGACGGAATCAAGCGCGGCAGTCCAAATTTGCGTCTGGAAAACCAATGGCGATGGCAGGAACGAGCCGGATAGGCGACCATAGGAGGATAGAAAGGGAGGATTGCCGGCAGGCAGGCGGTATAAGGGGCGAAGCTATAAAGGGTGGATAACGGTATAAGGGGGAGGGCGGCAGGTGAAGACGGATAACGGCGTTCGATTCCGATGCCCTTTCCGCGAAAAAATCCCCCTGCCCGGTCTCTGACGACCCAACAGGGGGAACGGTTAAATATATGAATTATGGTCAAGCCGCCTTGACGGTAGTTTCAAGTCCGGACAGCGGTATCTGCCCACGTTCCGCCTCTTTCAGGCTCTCGTCAATCCGCTGTTGCAATTCCTTGCGTTCCTGTCTGGCTCTCGCCAATTCATCCGCTTTGTTCCATTTGCGGGCGACAATCTCCCGTAAGACGGGAATTTCGCTTTCAAACTGTGCGGCCTGCTTCTGCTGTCTGGCAATAAGGGCAGGCAGTTTCTCCAACGTGGTCTGCGGATAACGCGCCGATTCGGCAAAGCCCAGAGGCAACGCCCCGGAGAGGTTGTTGCAGCGGTATTTCAGTCCGCTTACCCCCTCGACAAAGAACGTGTTTCGCTCGAACACCCCGTCCAAACCATACTCGCTACGCACCAAAAGGTTAAGCCCTGCATAGGTGCCTATCGTGCCGTATGCGCCACTGCGGTAGGTCTTGGCTATGCGGTGCAGCTCGCGTCCGGTTTCCTCGGTCGTGGCCTGCGGCAGGTTCAGCAGCATGGTCGCCTTTGTCCCGGCGTATGCGGTGAAGTGTTCCCAATCCCTTGCCATGCCTGCCGCCGCTTGGCCGGCCTTTTCAATTTCCAGTAAGTTGGCGTCAATCTTGCGCTCTGCCCGTCCACGTTCTTTTTTGAAGAAGCCTTGTTCCTTTTCCAACTGCATAATCCTGTTGTCGAGTTTCGCCTTTTCCAACAGGTCGGTATTGCCGGACAGAATAGCCACGAACTCGGCGAAGTTCATGCCGTTGTTCTCGTCCATGCTGTCCTCGTCGATACGGCGCAGGGCTATCGTGCCGTTGTTTATCTGGTTGATGAACATCTGCTTGTTCTTCAAAAGATTGAACTTGTAAGCGTCAAGCGTCTTTTCCGTGCCGTAGATCACCACGTCCACGGTGTTGTTGCCCCAGAGCTTCACGGTATTGCCCTTGCGTACCGCCCTGCCGTCGCGCTGCTCCATGTACGCCGGAACCCAAGGTATATCGAGGTGGTGTACCGCAACGGCCTTTTCCTGCGCATTTATGCCCGTCCCGAGCATAATCGTCGAACCAAATACCACCCGTACCCGTCCTTTGTTCATGTCCTCGCACAGCCGTTTTCTCGCCCTTTCGTTCCGTATGGCCTGGATAAACTGGATTTCATCGGCAGGAATGGAGCCGTACCAACTTGTCCTTTATGTCGCTGTAGATATTCCATTCGCCCGGCTTGTATGTGCTTAAATCGCTGAAGACGAACTGCGTGCCCCGGTTGGCAGCCGAACGCAGGTAATAGTCGTAAATCATCCTCGCGCAAATGGAAGCCTTGTTGTCCCCGCTGTCGCCGAACTTGTCGCCCAACAGACGCATGTCAAGCGACATTTTGCGTGCCACCGTGGTAGCCACGAGCATTTTCGACTTGTCGAGGTTTTCCGGCTTCGGAATATCCAACCCCAAATCTTCCCACTTCCCGCTGTTGGCAAAGGCGACGAGCCTCCCGATCATTTCCTCCTGCTCGACGGTCGGGGCGTTGGAGAGGAAACGCACGTTCTTTGCCGGCACGTCGAGGTGCATCATTTCGGTGGTGCGGTAGTCGGTGATTTCCCGCAGGAACATCGCCAGTTCCGGCACCTTGATATAAGTGCGAAAACGTTCCTTGCGCTTTATCGTTCCCGTTACGCCCAACTCGTAGTCGGCTGTCTTCCGGGTAAATATCGCCGCCCACGCGTCGAAACAACTGATACATTGCCGCCGCAGTTCTTGGGGACGCAGGTATTTGAACATGACGTACAACTCGGTCAGCGCATTTACGACCACCGTGCCGGAAAGGAACGTAGCCCCCAAATCCCTGCCCGTGCGGCGTTGAATGTCCCGAATGGCAAACAAAAGGTTCATCGCCCTTTGCGAGCCTTGTGCGTTGCCGATACCCGCTACTCTCGTGTGGCGTGTCTGGAACATCAGATTTTTATAGCAGTGGCTCAAATCCAAAATTCCGGATTTATGCCATTATCAGAACTTTTAGGAGCTTCCTGTAAAAAAGTCTAATCAATTAGTAATCATTATCTTTTCATCGCAATAGGTTCTGATTAATATTTCGTCTATAATTGTAGAATAACTTTCAAACAATATGCAATTATGGACATATCTAATCTGAACGAAAAAGTCAAAGGTCTTGTTTCTTATTTACAAGATACTGGTTATTCGGCCATGTACATAGACTATGTGAAGAAAATGGTCAAGTGGCTATCGGAGAATTCCAACCATTACAAATGGACGAGTCTCTCCGAGGCTGCACAAACCTTAAAAGAATTATGGCCCAATAGGTACACCTGTAGAAATAAGGTGCGCCTACTACGTATCATTCGCCAATATGTTGAGAAAGGAATATTGCCTGATGGGCATAAGCATTACATCAGTCCTCACCATTATGAGTTGCTTGTGGAGGAATACAGGAAGATAACGGATGTGGCTTTCCGTATTGTAGATAAGCGTTGCAAATCATCTGCAAACGTGAAATATGCATTATCCTCGTTTTTCTTCCATTTGCAAGAAATGAGAATGTACTCGCTTGAATCAATAACCGAAGATGCAGTCCTGGAGTTGTTCTCCCAAGACGGGAAACTGGGTAAAAGCCATTCACGCAAATACACGGTGGAATATGGATTGAAAGCCTGTTTGCCGCACTATGGCCGATCCGTAGAACGGATAATCGCATACCTGCCATCCATACCTAATAAACGGAAGAACATTCAATATCTTACGGAACTAGAGCTGGCGGCAATCAAGCATACGTTGGAAAACGACAGCACAATATCCCTACAGGACAAAGCCATCATAACCTTGGCCATGTATACTGGATTGCGTGGGTGTGATATCTCTGCACTCACGCTTAACAGTTTCGATTGGGAACACGACCTGATAAAAATCACTCAGGTAAAGACTGGACAGCCACTGACATTGCCACTCCGTGCCGTGGTAGGGAACGCTGTATTTGATTACCTGCTCAAAGAACGTCCCCGAAGTTCTGAACCATATGTTTTTCTCACAATACACGTTCCATACAGAAGGCTTCATACTAGCAATCTCGATGCCATATGTTCAAAAGTCATGTGCAAAGCAGGTATAAGACAAGGTAAAAATGAAAGGAAGAGCCTGCACCTGTTCCGCCACAATGTGGCGACGACTCTGTTACAAGGTGGTGTACAGCAACCTGTCATAAGTGCCACCCTCGGTCATGCGTCCCCAGATTCTCTTGACCGTTACCTTAGTGCGGAATTCAAGAGACTGAAGGAATGTTCATTGAGCATAGAACACTTTCCCATAGGAAAGGGGGTGTTTGACGTATGAAGGCAATTTCATTCCTATCCAACGCTATAGAAGGATATGTAAAATACCGCAAGGCTTCCGGACGTGACAGCCATAGCTATGTCAAGAACGTAATACTGTTCGACCATTTTTGTGCAAAGGAATATCCGGGACAAACCGAACTTACCCAAGAAATCGTTGACAGGTGGTGCAGGCAACGTCCATCTGAATGTACGAACTCCTGCGTGTCACGTGTCTATCCTGTCCTGGACTTCATCAAATACATGAACAAGCGTGGAATGACGAAAATTGGCTTGCCGCAAGTGCCAAGATCTGTGCCGAGGACTTATACACCGCATCCTTTTACACACGATGAATTGAAACGTTTCTTTGACGCTTGCGACAACATAAAGCCAAGGCGTGGCAGGCTCGCGGCTATCCAGCGCATGACACTGCCGGTGTTCTTTCGCTTACTGTATAGTTCCGGAATGAGGACGACCGAAGCCATCCTGCTGGAACGCGATGACGTAAACCTTGAAAACGGCGTGGTTTCCATCAAAGGCGGCAAGGGGTATGACCAGCATTATGCTGTCCTCCATGATACAATGCTGGATCTGATGCGTACTTATGACGGAAGAATGGATGAGTTGGTGCCGAACCGCAGGGTGTTTTTCCCGACACCTGATGACAAGCCGCACCCTCCAGCATGGGTGACATATCACTTCCGTGTACTGTGGCAAAGCTGCAATTCATCCCACGCAATCCCATACGAACTAAGGCACAACTACGCCATAGAGAACATAAACAGCTGGACGCACCAAGGATTTGCAGTACACGACAAATTGTTGGCTCTAAGTAAGAGTATGGGGCACAGGCAAATTGGAAGCACATTGGCTTACTACTCTTTGACTCCAGCAATTTCGGACATAATGGCGTGTACCGACAATGAAATCAATCAATAATTAACGCAAGACGATTATGAAAAAGAATATTAACCCACAGGCCATGCAGATTGCTGCGTGCCTGCATGACTGGCTTGAATATCATGTACCTTCCATTAAGGCGTGCAGTAAGCATACTCAAAGGAACTATCATATTTCCATGACGCTTTATGCGGAGTTCCTCAGAACGGTAAAAGGTATAACACCCGAAACATTGAATGCTAATTGCTTTTGCAAGAAAAACATTGAGGATTGGATTGTTTGGATGAAAAAAAATCGAAATTGTAGCCCGGCGACCTGTAATGTAAGATTATCCGCCTTGCGCGCCTTCCTAAAATACTTGTCGGATTGTGATATATCATTCGTTTCAGTGTTCCTTCAGGCAGAGAATGTGCCGAACGAAAAAACTCCCAAAAGGAAAGTAGTCGGTATCAGTAAATTGGCTGTTGACACGCTTCTATCCATGCCAAACCAAAGAACTGCTATTGGTTTTCGTGATTACATGCTTATGCTCCTTCTGTATTCGACTGCTGTGCGTATCAATGAACTTTTGACGTTGAAGATTCACAATATTACTATGGACTGTTCAAAGCCTCACATGATTGTCATAGGAAAGGGACGAAAGAAACGCCCAATACCTCTTCTGGCAAAACCTGTGCAATATTTGAAGAAATACCTTACCGAATATCATCCTAATCCTGACAATGCTGAAGCGTTACTCTTCAATTCAAAAAGCAAAGGTATATACACACCCATGTCTGCGGAAAATGTTAATAAGATGCTGAAAAGGTACGCAAAGATGGCATATGACAAATGCAGTGACGTTCCTTTGGACCTACATGCTCATCAGTTTAGACACGCCAAAGCATCCCATTGGCTTGAAAACGGTATGAACATTGCCCAAATCTCTTATCTGCTTGGGCATGAGAATATCCAAACAACAATGGTATATCTTGACATAACTACTGAACAAGAGGAAAAAGCTTTGGAAACGCTTGAGGATGAAAACCAGAGAATCGTTGGTAAGAAATGGAAATCGGCAAAAGGTAAAATGGAACTTGAAGCTTTCTTAGGTTTATATAAATGAGAAATGTGAGGTGTTGTGTTTGTAATAAGTACAATGCCTCACTTAAGAACAATTCGCTCAATAAATAATCAGAACTATATAAGATATAATAAAATGAAAATCAATATCATAATGCAAAATTTATGAAATTCCTAAAAGTTATGATAATGGCATTCGTCCACAAATATGTGGTCTATGCCCATCAAGCGGAAATCGACGGTATCGTCTTTCCGGCGGTCTATCTTCATCTGCAGTTCGGCGAGCTTGGCTTTAAGGTTCTGTTTCCGGGTTTCCAGTCCTTTCTGCATTCTGCCGCTCCGGTAGCGCATGGTGGACTGTTCCAACACTTCGAGGCTGCGCTCCACGTCGGCCAGTTCTTCCGAGAATATGTCGTACATGGTTTCTTCGGACTGCGGAATCTTGCTGAACTGGTCGTGTGTCAAGATAATACAATCCCAGTTATTGTTCTTGATCTTTGAAAATACCTCTTTGCGGTTGGCAGGGGTGAAATCTTCCTTGCCCGGATAGAGCACCTTGGCTGCGGGATATGCCTTGCGGAACGTGTCGGCAATCTCGTGCACGTTGGCTTTCAGTCCGATAATGAGAGGCTTCTGAACCATTCCGAGACGTTTCAACTCATAAGCGGCCACGCACATAATCATCGTCTTGCCCGTGCCGACCTCGTGCCAACAGATACCGCCGCCGTTCTGCTTTATCATCCAAATGGCGTCCTTTTGCGACGGATAGAGGCTGTCGTAGGAGAACTGCTCGAAAGAGAGGCCGGGGAATGTCTGCGCCGAGCCGTCGTAGTGCGGACGCACGTAACAGTTGAAACGCTCGTTGTATGTCCTTACCAGTTCGTCCCGGACTTCCAAAGGCTCGTTGTCGAGCCACTGGTTGAAACGTTCTCTGATTTCCTGTATCTTGGCGGCGGCTTCCTGTATGGCTTCCTCGTCCGGTACTCGTACCTTGCTGCCATCCCGGTATTCCTCTCTCGTTATTTCGGGAACGGTATCGTGCAGGGCGTGTACAAACAAGTCCTCGCCGTTGTAGCTGCGCACGGAATAGGTATTGTATGCCACAGGCGAATATCCCTGCAGCCGAATCAAGTAAGTGTCGTTCACGTCGAAATACATCACGTTCGCACCCACTCCGAAGAGTTCGGAAGCAAAATCGGCGTACAGTTTCGTATCTATCCACCGCTCGCCCATGTTGATGTCGAGTTCTTCATAGGGTATCGGTTCGGGTATGGCGTTCTCCAGTGCCTTTGCAGACGCTTCGACCCATTCTTTCTCCTTTCCGGTGAGGTCAGGGAGAAATGAAAGTGTCTCTTGCTGCTTGGCTATGACATTTCCGGCAAGGAACTTCCCTTTGTGCTCCCATTCTCCGGCTGCCGGATTGTAGAAGATTTCCCCTTGCAGGGCTTCGATGATTTCTTCTTCGTCCTTGCCTGTGGCTTGTGCCATGTAGTCCATATCGACCTTGCCGTAAAAGTTCAGACTGCTTGCCAGAGCTTCTATTGGTGTGAGCGTTTCCGTGTCGTTTATCTTTTTGAAAGCAACGGGTTCACGCATGATGTCGGCTTTGAAGATGTCCCTGCCGACCTGCATTTCTATCGTGAACACCTCCGTACCGAGACTGTCGAGCATGATAAACTCCTTGTTGTCGTTATCGTGGAAGAATCCCCATTTGGCAACAAAGGCGTCATATAGGGCATTGAGTTGTTTACGGAACTCCGGGTACTCCTTTTGTTCTTCCCGTTCCCTGCCGGACAGCTCGAAATACGCCTTGCGTATGGGGAAATAGTCGGCGGCCCTGTCCGTGTTTACCTTGCCATCGTCCACCGGCACGAAATCGACGGCTGTCTCCGTGTAACGGCTCGACTTGCGGAACCGGAGCGTACCTACCTGCCCCTCGAAAACGACCATTGCGCCGTTCTTCATCCATGTTTCCATGTCCTCTGTGTAGGCACGTATGCCTTTGGCTGTCTGCGGCTCGCCGAAAAGAGACATCTGTACGGGGGCGTTGTCTTGGCCGTGACCGCCGAAAAGAGCCTTGCGAAAATAGCGGTCGAAATCGTATTTGAGCAGTGCGGAAAGGTATTGGGACATGGCGTTTTCATCGCCTAACCACTGGTATTTGCGAACGTACTTTCCGAACTGGTTCAGCGCAATGCGACTGTCCGTGGCAAGGGCGGTCTTGGGGAGGGTAAAGATTTTATTCGCATAGTCGGTCATTGTTCCTGCCGTGTCGGCCTTTTCCTTGGAGACCTGCAAAAACATCTTCTCCCGTAACGAGAGGGTCGCCTTGCGGCTGTGTTTCTGGAATATCAAGAGGTCGCTCCCTACCTCTATGCCACTTGTCTGCATGAAAAGGGTATCGGGCAGCCGTAGGGCCGTTATGAGGTCGGCATGGTTGACGAGGTACTCGCGCACGAACTTGTTGCCCGGTGTGTCGGCAATTCCTCTCGGCGCAACGAACGCCAGTAGGCCGCCCTCGTTCAACAGCTCCATTGCCTTGACAAAAAAGTAGTTGTGTATGGTCTTGGCTGACTGTTCGTACATGCCGCCTTTCTTCCACATTTCCGCATCGAATACCCGGAAATTGCCGAACGGGATATTCGAGGCGATAACATCGAAGCTCTCATGCTCCAGATGCTGGTCGGCTATCGTCTCGAAGCCTGCCGTTACCGTGGTCGCCTCGTCATACAGAAGCGACAGGATAAGCCCCGTAAGACAATCTTTTTCAAAAGCGTAGCTGCGAGTGCCGGGCATGGAGACGGGCAGAAAGCCGCCAATTCCCGCACTGGGTTCAAGAAAGGTACTCATTTGCAGGCAGTTATCCTTGAATGTAGCGTGTATCTGCCGGGTTACTGCGTCCACGAGGAATTTCGGTGTGTAAAAAGCAGTCAGGACGGAGGATTTTATACTGTTGATGACGGCTTGCCGCATGGCGTCGTCATAATAGGGATATGCGCCTATCAAGTCCTGCAGCTTGCGGATAGGCTCGGCCACATCATCGCTGACGGTATGCTCCGTTCCTATATTCAATACATCTTTAATCCCCCCGAAACCGGAATATCGGGATAATACCTCTTTCTCTTCGTCAGTGGCTT
>ENA-OPAG01001195-OPAG01001195.1-human-gut-metagenome-genome-assembly--contig:-NODE-1195-length-13794-cov-2.878812_pt1 | contig 13794 bp, 15 predicted proteins | sample MGYA00241053_ERZ501422 | MGnify/ENA primary metagenome ERZ501422 (study PRJEB25962, sample SAMEA2042619) | human gut metagenome | biome: human gut; feature: human-associated habitat; material: faeces... | reverse complement strand
TTCGTATCTACGATCTTGACGATCTTCGTGCTTCCGGTTACTTATTGTGTTTTCTTTAAGATTAAATCAGAGTAAAAGGTATGAGAAATAAAATAATCATAGGTTGTTTATTGTTGGGTGCCTTGTCCGCTAAAGCGCAAGACGCCCGGCTATCGGCTGTGGAATATAAGGAACGGGTCCTTGAATACAGCCGTCAGATCAAGCAAAGCTCTGAGGAGCGTATCGCTATGCAGCATGCGATCAAGGCCGCTAAGACCGGTTTCTTCCCTTCGGTGGACTTCTCCGGCAGTTATCAGTACCGTATCAATAAATATGATTTGGATTTCGGACCGGGCATGTCCGTAGAGATGGACCATAATACGTATAGCCTAGGCGCTACGGTGAGCCAGCCCATCTATGCCGGCGGACAGATCTATAATAACTATAAGGCAGCTCAGGTACAAGGCAAGATCACCGAGCAAGCGGAAGAATTGACAACGGATAATATCGTTTATTCCGCCGATTTGAACTATTGGACGGCCGCCGCACGTAAAGGTATGTACGATGTGATGTGCCAGTATGTAGACATTGTCGGGGAGTTGGCGAACGTGTTGACGATCCGTTTCAATGACGGCCAGATCAGCAAGACCGATTTATTGCAAGTGGAGTCCCGCTTGAAAGAAGCGGAATTGAATAAAAGCTCGGCTTATAAGGAGTATCAGATCGCGTTACAGAACCTGAACTCATTGATGGGTGTGTCTCCGTTAGACCCGATCGAGGTGGAAGATTCCATTACGACCTATTTGGCCTTGCCGTTGCAAGTAGGAGAGGATGTAGCTCTTCGGAATCGTCCGGACTACGCTATTTCCGAGTTGAACATAGAGTATCAAAAGAGACAGATCAATTTGTCGAAGGCGAAATATAACCCGTCTTTGGCGATCGGTTTTCAAGGTACTTGGGGTACGCCGATGTTGAACGTGAAAGGTTCGGACCAGTTGTGGACTCCGGCCGTCTTCGCTTCCTTGAAGATACCTTTGTTCCGTTGGGGAGCCCGTTTCAAGGAGGTAAATTCCCAGAAGGCTATCCTTCGTAGTAAGGAATACGCCTTGGACAATACGCGTGATAAGATCGCTCAAGAGGTAGCGAACGCATGGACAAGCCTAACCGAGTATACGAAACAAATTACCGTCGCGGAAGAGGCTTGTAAGATTGCCGAGGAGAACCTTGATTTGAATACCTTCAGCTACAACGAGGGTAAACTACCGATCTTGGATGTGCTCTCCGCCCAATTGTCATGGATTCAGTCTTACAGTAGCTTGATCCAGACTTGGTATCAGCAAAAGGCTTCTTTAGCCCAATATAACAAGGCTATAGGTATCCGCCGTTTGCAGTAAAAGAAACATATTTATACTTAGAAGACAAGGTCCCTTATTTTGGAAACGAGATAAGGGACCTTCTCTATGAAATAAAACGTCCTTTATTCCGTTAGGTAAACTGAAGATTGCTACATTTGCATACAATCTTGTCTGTTTGGGACACTCGTCGGAATCCGGACTTTTTAAGTAGAATGATGAAATAATAAGATGTATACAAAGTTACTAGATAAACAAACAAAACTTGCCCTAATCGGACTAGGATATGTCGGGCTTCCTATCGCGATGGAATTCGCTAAACATGTTTCCGTTATCGGATTTGATATCAACGAGGATCGCTTGGACAAGCTTCGGAACGGTATAGATCCGTGTGGTGAGCTTTCCTCTGAGGTATTTGAACATAAGGACATCACATTTACTTCTTCTATAGAAAAGTTGCGGGAGGCTTCCTTTTACGTTATAGCTGTTCCTACCCCGATAGACAGCCATAACGAGCCGGATCTATCCCCTTTGTTGGGTGCGACTCGCACGGTAGGCAAAGTCCTTAAACGAGGCGATTATGTAGTATACGAATCTACCGTATATCCGGGATGTACGGAAGAGGATTGCATCCCGATCTTGGAGGAGGTTTCAGGGTTGAGAGTAGGAGAGGATTTTAAGGTTGGATACTCACCGGAACGAATCAATCCGGGTGATAAGGTACATACCTTGGTAAATACCGTGAAGATCGTTTCCGGCTGCGATGCCGAAGCTTTGGAAACGATATCGGAAGTCTATAAGCTGGTCGTTCAAGCGGGGTTGCACCGTGCGCCTAGTATCAAGGTAGCCGAAGCCGCCAAGATTATCGAGAATACCCAGCGTGATGTGAATATAGCCCTTATGAACGAGCTTTCCATTATTTTCGATCGAATGGGGGTAAATACGTTTGATGTCTTGAAAGCCGCCGGAACGAAATGGAATTTCCTGCCTTTCTCTCCCGGATTGGTAGGTGGGCATTGTATAGGGGTAGATCCTTACTATCTGGTGCATAAAGCCAAAGAATTGCAATATCACACGAAGATGATCAACTCCGGTCGCTACGTGAACGATTCCATGGGACGGTATATCGGAAAGAAGGTCGTGAAAAAGATTATCTCGCAGGGGAAAAATATCCTAGGAGCGCATGTGTTGGTGATGGGTATGACTTTTAAGGAAAACGTATCGGATATACGTAACTCGAAAGTAGCCGATATTATCAATGAGTTTAAGGACTTCGGAGCCGAGGTCGATGTGATGGATCCGTTCGCTTCCCCTTTGGAAGTATTGCAAGAGTACGGTATCCGGTTAGTAGAGAGGCCCGGGAAGAAATATGACGCGGTAGTGGTAGCTGTCGCTCATACGACTTATTTGAAGCTGGATGAGTCCTACTTCATGTCGATCACGAACGAACATGCCGTGTTGGCGGACGTGAAAGGAGTCTATCGAGGTAGCATCCATCAGATGATCTATTGGAGTCTGTAATTGTTAAAAAGTAACACAAGCTGCAAAGAAATTTCGATAAACTTAAAAAAATGTGTTGTACAATATCTTTTTTTATTTGCTCAATTATATTAATTAGCCCATCTTTGCATGCAGATAACCTAAACAATCTTTTTGCCTTAAAGACTAATACCTATTAAAAACCTATAAAGAGAGCCTTTGCGAAAAGGCTCTCTTTATGATTTTTAGGGGATTAGTAGTTCGTTTCCTCTATCTTTGAGGTGATTCTGCTAATAGCCTCATTCAGTTTGTCTTCGGGTAATATTACGTTAAAATCTCCCCAGAAACCCTCGTCGTAGTTGAAGTGAGTATCCGAGAAAACCGTGCGGGTGGGAAGGGATTCAATGCGTGAGAAGCGGTTCACATTGGCTGTATCTATCTTACAGGTAACCATTTCGAACCAAGTATGTAAAATATTTGTGTTAAAAAGTTGTCTTCTTTTTTTAATTTTAAAATGCAGATCTCCCCGGATATGGTTAATGTAGTAGGTGCCATTCCATTGCTTGTAAGATACCGTATAGGCTACTTTCTGGGGCGTGATCCGTAAATTCCGGCTTTTTCTCTCGACGAACATGCCGGCCGCTTGCTCGATATATTGGGGATTGACCTCAAAGTCCACCCTTAATAAGGCATTATTTTCCATGTCGATATATATCTGTCCCCGATAAAGCGGTTCATTGATACTCTTTCGTTGCTCGAAAGAGATGACGTTAGCAAGTCGATCATCCACTACCGTGATGTCGGTATGGGCGTATGTATAGGGTGAATCCGGGCTAGGATCCAGAAACTCCGGTAACTGTTTCATCAAGTCCAAGACAAGGCAGGAGTAGATACCCGACTTCATTTTTGTGATCAATGTGTCCTTTTCCTGCTCGTTACTGATGCGGCGCATCTTTAGTAGTTTCACTTGATCGGCCAAGGCATTGCTGTGGTAAGATGCCTTATATACCTTAAAAACAGCCTCGGTCAGTCCTACGAGTCCTTTTTTACGTTCAACGCCTTCTCTGTAAAATGTGGTAAGGTAAATCGGGTGCTGGGAATAATTGCTTCTTCTCTCGTCCAGCATCTCCTGTAATAAGCGTTTCGGATTGGTTAGACGCACGATAACTTCTTGGATGGAGATTACTTTAGGCTCTAGGGATAAGACGGTATGTTTATCTATTAACTCCCGACCATCTATCTCTTGGGGAAGATAGCCGATATGAGAGAAACGTACCTTGGATAATCGGAGTGAGTCCGGTAATTTCAATCGGAACTCTCCATTCTGGTTGGTGATGGTGCCGATAGCGGCCTCGCCGATTCCTACCGATCCGAACGCGATTGGCTCATGGGTATATTGATCCTGTAAAGAACCTTCTATCGAGAAATAGGTTTGTATGGAATCGGGAGTTACGGATACACTTTTGGGAGCGGAGAGACTCTCTGGCATATAAAGTAGGAGATGGTTCTCTATCGTACGGATCGCCAGATTTTTATTACCGGTAATAGCGTATATAGCTTCTTGTATCGTATAATCTCCACCTTTTATTGATGTTGTTTGTTCATTATCGATAATCTTACTGTCGTATATAAAAAGATAGCCGGAACGTTCCGTGACGAGTCCCAGCAATTGGTAGATATTTCCTTTTGATTTAGGCAATCGTATGACCTGTCCCAGTACGTTACCATTCTGGGCATTCATAGGGATGAGAGCTACGAGTAACAGCAACCATCCTACGATCAGCTGTCTCAAGGTTCGGAAATCATCCATATATTATTTTGTTGCGTACATTTTAGTTTTAACGCCGCGCAGATCAGTTCAGCCATCGTCGCGGGTGAGTTATTATAGAAACTAACGGTCAGCCGTCTATTCTCTAAATCAGCCGTTGTCTTCAATGGCATCTTCGGATATTCCAGATTAATTACATGCAAGATATCTCCCAGACGCTCATCCTTAAACTGGATACGGCGGGTGTAATCGGAAAATTGTTCGTTATCTTGAGTCGGAGCTACTTGTAAACGGTTGGAGAATAAGGATACGGTTTGGCCGGCCTTTACCAGCGTTTGTTCTCCGTTCTTCTTGAGTGTCACTTTCACTAATCCCCGGCGAACGGCCAATTCAAAGGCGCTTTTATCCGAGCTTTTGATATTGAATGAGGTTCCCAATACCTCGATCCGGGCCTGCTCTGTCTCGATTAGGAAAGGACGTTCCTTATTCCCGCTTACATCAAAAAGGGCGTTTCCTAGTAGAGACACCTCTCTTTTTTCTCTTTGGAAATGTTCCGGATAGCTTAACTGACTGTTATCGGCCAGATAAACGATAGACCCGTCTTCCAAAGTCGTGACCAAGGTGGTGGAAGCCTCGTTATTATGCAGGGTGAGCAGAGTGGTTTCCGGTGTCCGTTCTCGTCCAAGGAAAATAGCCGTAGCTACCGATACACAGAGTATAACGATAGCGGCGGCCCATTTCATAAGTCCGATCCGGTATGGGATTTGTGTACCGGAAATTGGCTTATCCAGCAGCCCGTCTTGCTCCAAGCGAGTATATAATTGTTCCCATGCTTGGTCTGTCTTCAATTTATTTTTTTCTATTTGATTCATAACTGTTAGGTATAATTCTCGATTTCTTTTCTTAGTGTTTGTAGTGCCTTGGTCATTTCCGCTTCTACTGTCTTTATGGACAATGAGAGGCTGGAGGCTATCTCCGCGTATTTCATTCCTTCGAAACGGTGCATCCGAAAGATCCGGAGGCGTCGTTCGGGCAATTTACCTAATGCCCGGTTGACCAAGGATTGCAATTCTTTGTACTCAAGTTGATCTTGCGGGGTATACGATTCGGATTCCGGATTCTCTCCGGCTAAAACCGTATTCCGGTATCGGTATCGTACTTCCCGATGCTCCAGATATTGTAAGGACCGGTTCCGGGTAGCTCCATAAAGGTAGTTCTTGATGGAACGTAAGATTGGAAGAGATTCTCTTTCTTTCCAGAATACATAAAACAAGTCCTGAACGATCTCCTCCGCAACTTCCTGCTCTCCTGTTATACTGGTTGCGTACAGGCAAAGAGGGGTATAATAAAGCCTGAAAATACTTTCGAATGCTTTAATATCCCCTTCCTTGATCTTTTTGAGTACGAACAAATCCATAATAATTTGGTTTCAACAGATAATTGATAATGGACAAAGATAATGATTTGTCCATATCATTGTCGATAGTATATTTACACGGTCAATTTTTATGTTGCTTCTTTAATTTATATACCGCATTCTCCAAAGACTCGGTAGGCTCGATAATGTTGTAAGCTCCCCAGAAGTTCTCGTCGGCGAAGTCCGATACCTTGTCGGATAGAGACTGATCCGCTTTAAAAGACATCCGGTAGGGGATGGAGTTATTTTGTTCTTTACCATCGGTAACGACCATCTCGGATACGATCGTGTAGTTGGTAGAGAAAAGTTTTCGTTTCCAGTCGCATTTAAAGCGAACCTCATTGCGGATATAACTCAGATAGCTCATGCCGTCACGTTCTTTGTAAGTTACGAGGAAAGCTACCTCCACGGGTTTAAATCGCAAGCCAAAAGGCTTTTTGCGGAGGATGGCCTCGGTAGCCTTATTCCGGTCATCCATGCTGAGGGCGAATTCCGCACGGCTGAAGGAAAGCCGTTCCTTATCGATATATAATTTGCCGTAATATAAAGCGTAAGGCAAGATCGCTTGAGGTTGGAAACTGATTACGTAATGCGGTCGGTCGTTTAACATCACGCTTTCTTCCATACGGAAGGCGTAATAAGGTAAGATATTCGGGTCGAGCAATAAATCCGGATTCTTCACCACATCCACGTAAACGGATAGGTTAGGGCCTCCCAATAATTTCACGGCTAATGTGTCGCTAGCCTTCTCGCTCAATAATTTACGTCCTTTATAGATCTGTACCCGATCCCGTTCCACGTTCCTGTCCTTATAGGGAGTTTTGTAAACATCGATAACCGCTTCCGAGATATTGATGTAACGACGGCCTTTTTGTGCGGTCTCCCGGTAGAACCCGGTAAGCATGCTACCTGTGGCGATGTAATTCTTATTTACTTTCTCAATCGCTTCCTCTACGATATATCGAGGATCTCCGGCCCGGATAATGACTTCGCTAAGCGTATTCATGTTCGGTTCGAGTAGTACCGTGCATTCTAATATGTCCTTATCGTTCACGGGGATCAAGCCATTCAAATATCCGATATGCGATACTTCTACTTGTCTGGCATGGAGGCCGTTTTTCACTTTGATAGAGAACTCACCGTCATTATTGGTGATCGTTCCCACGTTGGTTCCCGGAATAGAGATATTTACGTATTCCAGTTTTTTTCGTGTTTGCTTGTCTTTTACTACACCGCTGACAGTGATAAACTCATCGTCTGCGCTATCCTGTGCCTTTATAGAGGTTACACCGCAAGCCAACAGTATCATCAGGATAAATCCCATAGTTTGTTTACAGAGCGCTTTCATATTTGTATTGTTTTAATGGTAAATAATCACTTTGTACTTATATGATCGCCCAGGAAAGAAATACCCTATGGGATTTATCAAAAAAATCACACAACCTTTTGTCCGGGCTGCAAAGTCAACATTTCTTTAGGTACCGCTTTTTTGATGCTCTCTATTAAAATACCCGCTACGGTATGCCGGATAAAATCTTTACGGGTGACAAAGACGATCTCCCGTGTCGGCTTGGGAATGGCGAACGGACGTACCAATTCTTTCTGCTCTTTACTTAATTGCAGGGTAGCCAATTCCGGGATGAACGTAATACCGTTACCGCTTTCCACCATACGCATAAATGTCTCTAGGCTACCTAAACGGTAAGCGGCTTGGCGAACCTTTACCTTTTCCATCTGGCAGAAACGCATCAGCTGGTCACGGAAGCAATGTCCCTCGTCCAGCAGCCACAACCGCTCGTCGTTGATATCGGCGGTACGGATCAAATCCTTTTTGAAGATAGATTCATTATGAGCCACGTATCCGAAGAATTGCTCATAATATAATATGTCTCCTTGTAAATAGGATTCTGTGGGTTGGTTCGCTATGATAGCGGCATCGATTTCCCCGTTTTGCAGGGCGGCCATAGTGGGAGCGGTTTTCATTTCCAGCATACGGATGTCAAGATCCGTATGCTTTTCCGATAATTGCTGGAAAAAGCGAGGTAGCAAATAAGGGGCGATAGTCGGTAGCACTGCTAAGCGGAACGTACCTTTCAATGACTGTTCCTCCTCGTTCACGATATCTTTGATAAGAGAAGCTTGATAGAGGACATTTCTCGCTTGCTCAATAACCTTACGTCCGGCAGGTGTGGGGCGAACGGGTTGCAGGTTTCGATCGAACAATTTAATACCTAGTTCGTCTTCCAGCTTTTGGATCATCATACTCAATGTCGGTTGTGTCACCCTACAATGCTCTGCTGCCTTTGCGAAATGACGATAAGTATCCACCGCTAGGATATATTCGAGTTGCTGTATATTCATAGTACTTAATTTTACAAGCGTTAGAAATTAATGAAGACAAACTTACAAAAAATCTCTGGAAAAGGCTAATAAAAAGGAGGAAATGTCTTCATAACGTCTGTTTATAAGGCGTTTGCGAGGACAAAAGAGGACAGACGAAAAAACGGAGTAATGCAAAGGAAAGCGGATTTATGAAGCCGTTAGGTTTTCAAATCATTACCCGGTGAAATGCTATTTTTAACACGTGGCACTGACATTTTCTCCGTATGGCTGTGTTTGGCTTACAAGGTCTAACTCGTTGATACTTAATTTTGCAATCAAAAAAACGAGTATGGCAAGAAGCACATTCAAAGTGCTGTTCTACGTGAACGGCAGCAAGGAGAAGAACGGTATCGTCCCTATCATGGGACGTATCACAGTAGAATATTTTAGTTTTATCTATTGATAAATAGATATTTAGAAGAAAGAGAATGAACAATGGGTAACGATATAGAAACGAGCGAACTTCTTTAGTCTGCTGTGTTTTTCCATCGCTTCAAATAACTTTCTCACAAAAGTACGATTATTTTCTAATATATTTTCTCCTTTGGGAATAAAATATTAATTTGGCGAGATTGGACAACATTTGCTCATAGCAAAATGAGTAATTTTGTTGCAAATAACAGAAGCAATGAGAAATAGTACTGAAAACATATATCAGCAAAAGGTTAATCAGGTTATTGATTATATCAGTGCAAATCTGCATTTGCCTTTACAGTTGGATGTCATTGCCGATAAAATAAACGTATCTCAAAGGCAATTACTTCGTATTATGCGTTCTGCCCTAAATGAATCATTATATACTTATGTGGCAAGGCAACGTATTGAACGGGCTGTACTATATATGCAAACCGAAGAAATGAGCTTGACAACATTGTCATCAATGGTAGGATATGATAATCCACAGTCTTTTTCAAAAGCATTTAAGAAACAGTTTGGTATATCTCCTAAAGCATACATTAATGAGTTACAATCTCGATTAGAGGGCTACGTACAAAGTAGTGGAAATAGAAGTAGTCTTCAAGCCGAAATATGCTATTTTGAAGGATTGGAGTTGGTCTATATTCGCATATTTGGAAAGTATGGTGAAACAGAGCCTTATGAAATAGCATGGAATAAATTGATGCTGTTTTTAAAAGACAATCAAGCTTTAACACTTGAAACTCGTTTTATCGGATTGAGTTTTGATGACCCAAACGTAACTAACTATAACCAATGCCGATTTTATGCTTGTGCATCGGTGAAAAAAAAGATTGTTCCAACTGGAGAGTTTGGCACAATTCGGTTGCAACAAGGTAAGTATGCGGTTTACACTTTAAAGGGGAGTTGTTCAGGACTACAAGAGTTATATAACAATATTAGTGTGAATTTTGAACACACCATACGGCATGGGATGGCTTTTGAAGAATATATTAGTTATAGAACTGAAAATAGTAAAGAAAACATTACAAAAATTTACATGCCAATAAAATAGAACATTTATGGAGAACAAGTATTGCCAAAGTTGCGGAATGCCGCTACAAAATCAGGACGAGTTAGGAACAAACTCTGATGGAAGCAGAAATGAGGAATATTGCTGCTATTGTTTTAAGGACGGAGCATTTACGATGGATTGCACAATAGAGCAAATGATAGAGCATTGTGCGCAATTTGTAGATGAGTTTAACAAAGATTCTGAGGTAGTTTATACTAAAGAGGACGCTATTACAAATATGAAAATTTACTTTCCAACACTTAAACGTTGGAAAGTACTATAAAAAGATTATGCGATATATTGAAACAAAATCAATTTTATCGAAACTAAGGGAACAAGATACTTGGTTTGGCATTACTTATAACATGAATTTGTATAGGGGATGCCAACACGGGTGTATCTATTGTGATACACGAAGCGAATGTTACAGGGTTGGAGATATATCGCAAATATCAGTTAAGCAAAACGCTTTAGAATTACTGACAAAGGAATTACAAAGTAAACGTAAAAACAGAGCTACCATAGGTACAGGTTCTATGAATGACCCATATATGCCAATGGAAAGAGAACTACAATTAACCCGGAATGCTCTACAAATTATTGCTTCATATAAATTCCCAATCCATATAATAACCAAAAGTAATTTAGTAGAGCGTGATATAGATATTTTGCAGGAAATATCAAAGATGTATGCAGCCGTCAGTTTTACAATAACCAGTGCAACAGATTCGCTTGCAAAAAAGATTGAACCTAATGCGTCACCCACATCGGAGCGTTATAATGCGATGAAAGCATTAGCAGACAAAGGTATTTATACAGGAGTTACATTAATGCCTATATTACCTTTTATCAATGATACAAGAGAAAATATAGAAACTATAATCAGACAAGCAAAAGATTCGGGAGTATCTTATATACTACCTATGTTTGGCGTGACACTCCGAAAAGGGTCACGAGAATATTTCTATATGGCATTAGACAATCAATTCCCAACAATAAAAGCTAAATACCAATCAGCATTTGGTGAACGATATGATTGTTACAGTTATGATTACAAGAAACTGTCAGATACATTCTATAACCTATGCATCAAGTTGGGGATAGAAACTAAAATGAGATTTTACGAGCCTAAAAAATATGAACAACCATCATTATTCTAAGTCATGGAAACAAAATACATTACACTTACAAAAGAAAATATAGATACGGAACATATCTGTTGTGCATTTTCTGATAAAAAATGTTTAAAAGGCTATGAAATGAAAAAAGCATGGCTAAAAAAAGAGTTTGATAATGGATATATTTTCAGACGATTAGATGCACGAGCAAAAGTTTTTATAGAATATGTCCCTGCTGAAAAGGCTTGGATTCCGGTTGATGCTTCCAATTATTTGATGATAAATTGCTTTTGGGTATCAGGACAATATAAGGGAAATGGACACGCTAAAGCATTACTTCAATCCGCTATTGAGGATGCAAAAACACAAGGTAAAAATGGCTTGGTTACGGTTGTTGGAACAAAAAAGTTTCACTTTATGAGTGATACAAAATGGTTACTTAAACAAGGATTTAATACTATTGAAAGTTTGCCAAACGGATTTTCACTCTTAGGGCTGAAATTCGATAATAATGCACCGCCCCCATCTTTTAAGGAATGTGTAAAGAGTGGAGAATGTGAAGAAAAAAATGGATTGGTTGTATATTACACAAATCGTTGTCCTTTTACAGATTACTATGTAAATGGTTCTCTGTGGGTGTTAGCACAAGAACATAATATTCCACTAAAAATAATAAAGTTGGAAACAATGGAACAGGCACAAGCCGTACCTACTCCAGCCACTATATTTTCAGTTTTTTTTAATGGCAAATTTTTAACAACAGATATGAGCATATGCGTAGAATCCCGATTTACTAAGTTGTTAAAAATTAATTTAAAATAGATTCTCTGTCAATTTGAAAAATGCATTTTTCATAATCAATTCATTTACTCTAAAAAGATTGCTTATGAATGATTTATTACAAACGAGGATATTCAGATTATTATCTGAAACCTCACAGGAAGTAACTAACCAAGAAATGCAAAATGCCTATGGTGAATTTGTCGAACAAATAAGAATAGTGGGGGATGGAGATGATTATTCAACTACTTACCGGATTTTTGTAGCTACCCGTATTGAGATAGCTTCACTTGAAACAGCACCTCTTTACGGGCAGGGGGAAAAATGCGCTTAAAAAGCGGTTTTTACAAAAGACACTGGCGATTATTAACGCAGAACAGGAACTACTAAATTTCAAAATCACACATCCCGAATCGTTTCCTTCGGCAACTCCATTGACATTTGAATCTTCTTTATCGGTCATACCTAAGTTTCCTAATCTCGGAATCATGGGTATGACCGAAATTCTTTCAGCCCTGATGCTGTTGGGTGGCATCACCGACAACACAGGCAAGCATCCAACTATCATTGCTTTTTCAGATGTCTTTGAACAGGCTTTCGGATTTAGTTTTAACGGTATCTATGACCGTCAAAGCGAACTTTTCAAACGCAAGCCATGTAACCTCACTAAAACACTGGATGCTTTAAAAACAGTCCTTACTAAAGAATACAAGCAACGGCAAGCGGAAGCACTAAAAAAATAAAGATGAAAAAAGATAATTTTGCAATAGATTGATAAATAGCTATTTGTGTTTGTGATATAGAGGGGTCAATACCGGACTCCTCTATTTTTAGTTCTTTATTCTGCCGTCCTTTGCTTCATCAATCGATTGAGAACAATAATGTTAAACTTAAAATTGAAGCAAAATGTATGTAGATAATGAAAATTTCGACAAGTGGATGGAAAGGTTATCAAAGAAGCTCACCGAAGTTGGGCAAGACCTGAAATCACTTATCAATACTGACAAGGTAATGGGTGAGAACGACAAACTATTAGATAATCAGGATTTAGCGTTTCTACTAAAAGTATCTTTCCGAACCTTGCAACGGTATCGAGTAAGTGGCAAACTTCCTTACTTTACGATAAGTCATAAGACCTATTATCGTTCAGCCGACATTCGGGCATTTGTTCAGGAAAATGCCGATTTCGGCCGTTATTACGGGTTCAACTATACTGTTCAGGTCTCGCCGTTCAAAAACCGCCTGCTGACACTCAAACTGCAGGGAGCTGTCGGATGTACCGAATACAGCAGCCGATTTTATGGCTTGTACAAACATCTGACTGCACCGCTTTTTTATGAAATCACCTGCAACTGGAAGGATTTCTCGTTGTTTTATCAGGGTAATCTGCGTACTTACACGCTGCAGTCCAACAACCTGTTGGTGGCCAATGAACCTATGTCGAATCTGGGAGTTCGATACCGATACAAGGACTGGAGCTTTTCGGTGACCTGTATAGGTTTTCTGGTAGATTATCGCTATGAGACCAAATCCGTCCCGGACAGCGCGGTCTACTATTACGATACAAATACGATTCACGACAACGAAAATATGATACTCGTCAGTGTAGGCTATCAGTTCGGCAAAGGGCGCCTGTATCAGGAGCGTGCACGTAAAATTGACAACGCAGATACCGATTCGGGATTGTGAAGAAACAGAATAGATATTCAAATACTTAATCGCTGTTCCGGCTATTCTGTCACGGTAGAACTGATTACAGGCACAAATACCTGATTTGTTATAATTCTTTGGGCTGCCGCACTTCCACATCAAATGTACCAAGACGCTCCAATTTAGCCAATACAGCGATTCGGTACGGAATGCAAACTGTACTCATTCTGTTGTGGCTACTACAACGATAGTTACGTTGATATATCTACATCGAATCGAACAGTGTGACAGTGCTACATCCTACTGTTTTAACTTCCATACGATATTTATGTAGCAAAGATTTGGTTGGCGGCGATTATTTTCATATTTTTAGTACAAATTCAAACTCTCCCATGCGT
>ENA-OPAG01001194-OPAG01001194.1-human-gut-metagenome-genome-assembly--contig:-NODE-1194-length-13794-cov-8.280952_pt1 | contig 13794 bp, 8 predicted proteins | sample MGYA00241053_ERZ501422 | MGnify/ENA primary metagenome ERZ501422 (study PRJEB25962, sample SAMEA2042619) | human gut metagenome | biome: human gut; feature: human-associated habitat; material: faeces... | reverse complement strand
AAGGCAGAGACACACAACTTCCCTACAACCGTAGAGCCGTTTAACGGTGCCGCTACAGGTACGGGCGGTGAGATTCGCGACCGTATGGGCGGTGGCGTAGGTTCATGGCCTATCGCCGGAACAGCCGTTTACATGACTTCTTATCCGCGCATCAACGGCGGACGCGACTGGGAGGACATCCTGCCCGTGCGCAAATGGCTGTATCAGACACCTGAGCAGATTCTTATCAAGGCTTCTAACGGTGCGTCAGACTTCGGCAACAAGTTCGGTCAGCCGCTCATCACAGGTTCTGTGCTTACGTTCGAGCATAAGGAAGGCGACGAGAAATATGCTTACGACAAGGTTATCATGCTTGCCGGAGGCGTCGGCTACGGCACAAAGCGCGACTGCCTGAAGAAGGAGCCGCAGAAGGGCAACAAGGTTGTCGTTGTAGGTGGCGACAACTATCGCATCGGTCTCGGTGGCGGAAGCGTTTCTTCTGTTGACACAGGCCGCTACAGCAACGGCATTGAGCTTAACGCCGTTCAGCGTGCCAACCCTGAGATGCAGAAGCGTGCTTACAACCTTGTACGTGCCTTGTGCGAGGAAGATGTAAACCCAGTTGTCAGCATCCACGACCACGGTTCGGCAGGACACGTCAACTGTCTGTCAGAGCTTGTTGAGGAGTGCGGCGGTCAGATAGACATGACCAAGCTGCCTATCGGCGACAAGACACTGTCGAGCAAGGAGATTATAGCAAACGAAAGTCAGGAGCGCATGGGTCTGCTCATTGACGAAAAACATATTGAACACGTGCGCAAGATTGCTGAGCGCGAGCGTGCCCCGTTGTATGTGGTAGGCGAGACCACAGGCGACGCTCACTTCTCGTTCGTTCAGGGCGACGGCGTTAAGCCTTTCGACCTCGACGTTGCTCAGATGTTCGGCCATTCACCAAAGACATATATGGTGGACAAGACCGTAGAGCGCCACTATGAAGACGTAACTTACAGCCAGGACAAGCTCGACGAGTATCTCAGCCGCGTACTGCAGCTTGAGGCCGTTGCCTGCAAAGACTGGCTCACAAATAAGGTTGACCGCAGCGTTACAGGTAAGATTGCGCGCCAGCAGTGTCAGGGCGAAATACAGTTGCCTCTGTCTGACTGCGGCGTCGTAGCTCTCGACTATCGCGGACGCAAGGGTATAGCCACAGCCCTCGGACACGCTCCTCAGGCAGGTCTGGCTTCGCCCGAGGCAGGCAGCGTGCTGTCAGTGGCCGAGTCGCTCACCAACATAGTATGGGCTCCGCTCGAGGACGGTCTCGACAGCGTAAGCCTCTCTGCCAACTGGATGTGGCCCTGCCGCTCACAGGAAGGTGAGGATGCACGTCTTTACAGCGCCGTTAAGGCTCTGTCAGACTTCTGCTGCGACATCAAGGTGAACGTTCCTACAGGTAAAGACTCTCTCTCAATGAGTCAGCAGTATCCTGACGGAACAAAGATTATCAGCCCGGGAACAGTTATCGTCAGCAGCGGCGGTGAGGTTGCCGACATACGCAAGGTGGTTTCTCCCGTTGTTGTCAACGATGCTAACTCAAGCATCTATCACATCGACTTCTCGTTCGACGAGCAGCGCCTGGGCGGAAGTGCCTTTGCACAGAGCCTCGGCAAGGTAGGCGACGACGTTCCTACAGTGAAGAATCCCGAATACTTCCGCGACGCGTTCAACACCGTTCAGGAGCTTATTAAGAAAGACCTCGTAATGGCAGGTCACGACATCAGCGCCGGTGGTATGATAACCACTCTTCTCGAAATGTGCTTCGCCAACACAAAGGGCGGCATGGACATCGACCTGAAGGATATTGGCGGCGACGACATGGTTAAGATTCTTATGGCTGAGAACCCCGGCGTTATCGTTCAGATTGCCGACAAGGATGCTGAAGAGTTCAAGACCATAATGGACAACAACAGCATAAGCTATGCCATGATAGGCAAGCCGGCTGTAGGCACACGCACGCTGAAGGTTGCCAAGGGCGCGTTCAACCACGAATTTGACATCGACGCTCTGCGTGACGTATGGTACAAGACTTCATATCTGCTCGACCGCGACCAGAGCATGAACGGATGTGCCGACGCCCGTCATGACAACTATAAGAAACAGCCGCTGGAGATGAAGTTCAACGACTCGTTCACAGGCAAGCTCGAGCAGTATGGCATTTCGGCCGACCGCCGCGAGCGTACAGGCATCAAGGCTGCCATAATACGTGAGAAGGGAACCAACGGCGAGCGCGAAATGGCTTACTCGCTCTATCTTGCAGGCTTCGACGTTAAGGACGTGATGATGACCGACCTTATCAGCGGCCGCGAGACTCTCGAGGACATCAACATGATTGTGTTCTGCGGCGGTTTCGCCAACTCTGACGTGTTGGGCTCTGCCAAGGGATGGGCAGGAGCGTTCCTCTTCAACCCGAAGGCTAAGGAGGCTCTCGACAAGTTCTATGCCCGCAAGGACACTCTGTCGCTCGGCATCTGCAACGGCTGCCAGCTGATGGTTGAGCTCAATCTCATCAATCCTGAGCACGAGAAGAAGACTAAGATGCTGCATAATATTTCTCACAAGTTTGAGAGCACATTCCTCAGCCTTGACATACAGCAGAACAACAGCGTAATGTTCGGCTCGCTGAGCGGCAACAAGCTGGGCATCTGGGTGGCTCACGGAGAAGGCAAGTTCTATCTGCCCGAAGGCGAAGACAAATATAATGTTGTTGCAAAATACAACTATGCCGAATATCCGGGCAACCCCAACGACTCTGACTATGCCGTTGCAGCTATCTGCTCAGCCGACGGACGCCATCTGGCAATGATGCCTCACCTTGAGCGCGCCATCTTCCCGTGGCAGAACGCATGGTATCCGGCCGACCGCCGCAACGACGACGTTACGCCATGGATTGAGGCCTTTGTCAATGCGCGCAAGTGGATTGAAGAGAACAAATAATAAACAAGCAAGCTGAAAAGTAAAAAGACAAGAGTCCTGTCATGACGGCCGTCAGCACAGCCCGTGGCGCCTTTACTGTAAGGCGGTGCGGCAAAGGCCGGACAAGGCGGAGCGCGTGTCTTTTTACTTTTCGTTTTTAAACAACTAAAACAAGGATGAGCAACTTTTATTTAGAGAGCTTCAAGACTTTTTTCAAGATAGGCCTGTTCACCCTGGGCGGCGGCTACGCCATGATTCCTATAATAGAGTCGGAGGTGGTCGATAAGAAGAAGTGGGTGAGCAAGGAAGACTTTCTCGACATCATAGCCATAGCCCAGAGCTGTCCGGGCGTGCTCGCCATCAACGTGAGCGTGTTTATAGGCTACAAGATGAAGAAGGTGAAGGGCGCCGTGTGTACCAGTCTGGGCACAGCCTTGCCCTCGTTTCTTATCATTCTGGCCATAGCCATGTTCTTCCATCAGTTTGAGGACAACAAGGTTGTTGCGGCCATCTTCCGCGGCATACGTCCGGCTGTTGTGGCTCTCATAGCCGTGCCTACGTTCAAGCTGGGACAGAGTGCCAAGATCACTCTTACTAACTGCTGGATACCCATTGCCGGTGCGCTGGCTATATGGCTGCTCGGCGTCTCGCCCATACTTGTTATCCTCATTGCCGGCATCGGCGGCTATGTCTACGGCAAGTATATAAAGCCTACGGAGTGACATTAATCTAAAAAAATGACGAACCAAATAAAGAGCATATTCTTATGATTTACCTGTATTTGTTCATAACGTTCTTTCAGATAGGTCTGTTCGGCTTCGGCGGCGGCTACGGCATGCTCTCGCTCATTCAGGGCGAGGTGGTGCACAATCACGGATGGCTCACCACGGGCGAGTTTACCGACATCGTGGCCATAAGTCAGATGACGCCGGGCCCTATCGGCATCAACTCGGCCACCTACTGCGGCTATACTGCCGTCCACAATGCCGGCTACGGCTACTGGATGTCTATCCTCGGCAGCGTAACAGCCACCTTAGCGCTGGTGCTGCCGTCGCTAATACTAATGATTCTGATATCGCGCCTGTTCATGAAATATATGAACACGCCCACAGTTCAGAGCGTATTCTCAGGCCTTCGTCCTGCCGTTGTCGGACTGCTCGGCGCTGCCACTCTGCTGCTTATGACTCCCGAGAACTTCAGTGCCCCGTCTGTCAATCCCTGGCAGTTCTGGATTAGCTGCTTTCTCTTTGTGGCAACCATGGTGGGCACGTGGCATTTCAAGATCAATCCGATACGCATGATATGCTACAGCGGCTTTGCCGGGCTGATTCTGTTATACTGATAAACATAGTTTGAGATAATATCCCCTTGGCTCTTCGGTTGTGAGGAGTTGAGGGGATTTTTTTATTGCATAATTTCCGTAAATACAGATTTTGCTTTATGCAAAACGCCATCAACTGTATTGCAAAAGGTAGCTTTTCACATGCTCAAAGGTGCCCTTTTGCATTATGAAAAGGCATGTTTCGCAGTATGAAAGTATACTTTTTGCGCCATGTAACATGGCGGCAGAGAGCATAAGCAAAAAAGTTTTTGTTAAAAACTCGTCACTCGTCACATCATGGCTTAATGTGCTGTTTGTCAGAATGTTATGGTGTGACGAGTTGATCCTGTAACTCGTCACCGCCGGAGACAGCAGGGCTTGCGTGACGAGTTGGAATCTCAACTCGTCACACTCTAATCCTTTGTAAATCAGAAGGTTATGTGCTGATGTGACGAGTGATGAGTTTTAAAGAAAAATAATTACGCTTTATATTCCTGCTTTGGGTTGACTTCATGCAGGCCAACACCTGTTTTTAGTTGGCTATAGCCCGTGTTATCGCTGTTGCCGGTCGACTTTATGCGCCATTGTATGTTATTTGTTTTTGCGTTGCCGTATGCTTAATGATTGATGTTAAGTGCCGATAGTCAGTATGAATATATAGTGACAAAATAAAATTCCGGCAGATTTTTTAATGTCTGCCGGAACATGAAGCATTGTCCTGTTATAAGCCTGCTTAATTAGATTTGTGGTATTTCGGAAAAACTCTTTAATGTCTTTATATTGTTACGTCATATCTGATGTTTGTCATTTCTTCTTGTCGCTTTTAAAATAACGTATCATTTCCGGCAGATTAATGCCCATATGAATGGAAGTATAATAAGCCTTATTGTTTGTTATTGTCTTATACAACGGAGTTAAGGACATTGACGCTCCCATATATATACCCATGAAACAAAAAGAATATTCAAGGTTAAGTCCGAAGCGGTTAAGTCTTATGGCGTCAGGGACATTCGGTGCGGCACTGCCTGCTGCAGGAGAGAAGCGGTAAGCACCATTAGTGCGCACCTCTGCGGATATTCCGAGATTCATGCAATATGAACGATAGTCATGTTGTAAAGAGAGCATCAAAGGTATGCGCAGTGTTCCGTAATTCATGTTGTTGCCTGATGCCTTCATGTCAAGTTTGGTGAAGTCGAGCCTGTCGCCCTGCATGCCTGCTGCATAGTTCTTGTCGAAACACATGTGTACCCATGTAAGCTGAACGCCTCCAACCAGTCCTAATGTATTGCTCTTGTCGAATGGCAAGGCAAACGACCATGGCGTTATACCTATTTCAAATGATTTGCTTCTGCGGCTGTATATGCCCTCATTTTTAGTAGAACCTATTTTGTTGCCCATATAGTTGTAACCATACCATATAGTCGGCAGATATGAGCGGAATTTCAGGTTCTGCAGATTTTCTGTTGGAATTAGCGGTGAACCTACATAAACCTGCTCCACTTCCTGACCGTTAACGTACTCCATTTCACGTGTTTTCAGAAGCTGAAAACCGTTGTTGTCGTAAACTTTCACTATTGTTTTGCTGTCCTGCACGTCTACAACTATTTTCTTGTCTTTCACGTTGAATGTAGTGTCGTTGGCCTCCTCGGCGTATGCTGTGGCAGAAAGTATGAGTGCCGTAAATAAGAATAGCAGTTTCATCATTAATGTGTTTTAGGGTTATTGTTTGTGTTATATACGTATGCCCAGTCCGAACGACACGGGATAGCATTTGGGTGCAACGCTTGTCTTGAGCAGCGGCGTGAGAGCCGTGCGTGCGTAGATCATCAGACAGCCGTAGCCGGCGCGTATGTCGAGGTTGAGGCCTACGGGATTCATGTTTATGTCGCCCGTCTCGGTGGTCTTGTTCTTTCCGATGAAGTAGCGCGAGTGGTCGTTCCAGCGCAGTTCAATAGACGGACCTATTGCCGCGAACATATCAGCGCCGCCGGTGCGCTTCTGCCACTCTAACATCACCGGAATGCGGATGAAGGTGTAGCTTATGTAGCTCTTCTTGAGCGTCTCGCCCTCTATCTGCCTCATGGAGGTTATGCCGTCGGTTGTAGACAGCACGTAGTTGTCCTGAAAGTGATGATGCACCTGACCTATCTGAAACGCCGATGTAAGCGCCAGCGGATTGGTTATTCTGAAGGCCAGACTGGTCAGCGTGAAGCCATATTCCCACGACTTTGAGTCGCGTGTGTGCATGCCGGTGTTGCCTCCCGTGCCCATCACGCTTCCGGCAAGCTGGCTGAAGCCCATGAAGAACAGCGGATAGTGGCTTCTGGGCTTGCTCTTCTTGCGGTTGAGGCTTTGCGGAATGAAGGGCGACGTTACATATACGCGCTCAATCTCCTGTCCGTCAACAAAGTTAGTCTCGTATGTGCGGTTAAACTTCTTGCCGTCGCTGCCGTAGACAGATATTTTTGTGCTTCCTGCTGAATCGTTTACAACAATCTTCTTGTTGTTCACCACGAATGTAGTGTCGCCGGTTTCGGCGGCCATGCCCGTCAGGGGCAGCAGCGCCGCCAGAAGTAGTGTCTTTTTCATATTTGTCATATTTATTGTTTGTTTCTTTGATTATGCGTAACACAGTTTCATTATGTCGTCGGGCGAGAGTTCGCCCTCTATGTATATCACCGTTCCCCGGTTGGGCTTCACCTTGCTGAACAGTATGTAGCGGTTGATGCCCTTGCTCTTTGGCGGCATTATGTAGTATCCGCTCACTATCTGGCCGTTCTCGACCACCTCGCGTATCTTCTTGGCGTTCTTTCTGTCGGCCTTCAGATAAGGCTCTATGCTTGCTCCGATGTTCTTGTAGGTAAGGCTCTTGTACACCTTCAGCTCATATCCCTTCAGCTTGGCGTTGTGCATCTCCACCATCTTGCAGCCTTTGGCATGTCCGAACCGCTGAAACACCTTGTTGACGTTAAGCCCCTCCTGCGCCATGGCTGGCGTTGCGGCCGTAAGGGCCAGTGCGGCTATGAGCAGGATGCGGCATAGCCCGTGCCACATAGTGCCGCTCCGTGCGCGGCTTGTGCCTTTGGCGTTGCGTCGTGTGGCCTCGCTGTTGCCGAAGTATGTGTTAACCGGCAGTCTGCATGCCGCGGCAAGGCGTGTCATGGCCGTTATCATTATCGCGCATACAACATCTATGGCGTCAGCATGCGTTGCCGGCAGTTGCGGGTTATAATATTGCTGTTTCATATCTCGGGTTAATGTTTTTTACATTGTTGTTTATATTATCGTCTTTCATGTGCCTGCATGAGGCGTTCAGCAGTAAGAGAGTGTCATTGGCGCATCAGTTCGAGCGCGCCAAAGTTGTCTTTCTCGTCAGATGATACCATTTCGAGAGCCTTCAGGGCTTCCTCCTCAACCACCTTCTTGTTGGTGTACACCTTTCCGTCTATTACGGCATAGTTGTCGCTCTGGCGCGGCAGCGCGATCATCACCACCGCTATAAGTATGGCTGGCGTAATGGCCGTGTATATCCATCCGTGGCGGCCGGTCTTCTTTGCTTTGTTGAGGCTGCTGTCGGCTGTTGGTGCAGTCTCGGCGGCGTCGGCCCGTTCTTCGGCAATGTAGGCAAACAAAGCCTTGTATGGCATCCATTCCTCTGGAATGTTGTTGTCCCTGTTGGTAAAATATCCGCGCAGAGCCCTTTCCTCAGCCGATGAGGTCTCACCGTCGAGATATTTGTCGAGCAGCTGCTTAATATATTCTTCCTTTTTCATCACACTATAAATATCGTTCAAAGCGTCAGTAAATCTTTTCTCTTGGCCCTTATGGCCGTAAGTTTTATAAAGTCCTCACGTATCTTGCGGCGTGCCCTCGACAGGTTTTGCCGGAGGCTTTCGGCCGTGCATCCCGTGATTTTCATTATCTCAGAGCTTTCGTAGCCCTCAATCTCCTTCATCTTGAATATCTGTCTTTGCAGTTCGGGCAGATGTTCAACGATAAGTCTTATCAGGTCGGCCTCGTCTTTGGCTTCGGCCCTGTGCCAGTCGTCGGCTGTCAGGCCTGTTGCTGAGGCCTTTCCGTCTTCCAGCCGGTCGTGGCGCCACTGGTCGCTGTATTTGTTGCGCAGCATGGTCATGGCCAGTGCCCTTTTGTTCTCATACCGGTCGAGCGTAGCCCGCATGCTCCAGAGCTTGAGCATCACCTCCTGCACCAGGTCCTCAGCGCTGTAGTCGTCTCCCGTAAGCTTGCGTGCCAGCCCTTTCAGCTCGTCGCGCATGGGTATTATTATGCGGTTAAATTCTTCCGGTTTCATCATTGTTTCATAAAGGTAACGTATGACGCGGAAAAACGTGACATCAAAAAAGAACTTTTTTTAAAATTTGTTTTGAAAAACTGGATTGAAGCCGGGCTGCCGATGTCGGCAGAAGCTTGCGGATTGCATTGTCTTAACTTCAATCGGTTGATTTGGGCTTGATGTTATCATAGCTCCGTCGTGTCTATGTTGAAAGCCTGTTGTGATAGGTCTTTCCCATGCTCGTCTGCCGGTGCCGGCTTGTGTTTATAAAAATAAGAACGGCCGGAGAAAATTTCCCCCGGCCGTAATATGGTCTGCCATGATGCGGCGTCTTTACTTCTTCACAAACTTATATCCCCTGACGTTGCCGTCGGCTGATTTTACAGTGGCAATGTATATTCCTGCCGGAAGCGATGACAGGCTGACAACGTTGCCTTCGGCAGTCAGTGTGGTGCGGCCTGCCGTGTCGCTGATAGCTATGCTCTTTGTGCCTTCGGCGGCCCGCAGTTCGTTGCCCGATATCATTATGCCTTCGCCCTCGCCGGTAACGGCTGTTACGCCTGTTCCTGTAGAGCCGGTGTATATGCCTATGTTGTCGAGCAGCAGGCAGTCGCCGCCTTTGGTTCTGAGGCGTATTGCTATATAGATGTCCTTGCCGTCATAGTCGGCCAGACTTATTCCGCGTGTCTTCGGTTCTGCTGTCTCGCCTTCAACGTTGAGCACTTCTGTGTATGCTGCGCTGTTGTCTTCGGTGGCAGACACCATTATCTGATAGTCTTCAAGGAACTGCTGATTGAAAGAGTTTGTGTCCCACACGAGATAGCTGTCTTTGCCTTTGATGCTTACCTTCGGCATTATGAGCCAGCGGTCGGCCTGGTCGGTGCCCTCGAGCCATGATGTTCCTGCCAGCATATATTCGCCGAACACGTTATGCGCTACGATGTTGAACAGGCCCCATCCGTCTGCGTTAAACTCGTCGCCGGCTGACGGGTCTACGGTGCCGTTGTCCTCGGCGCGGAATGTGAAGTCAGATGGAAGTTTGCCGTCCTCAAAGTCCCAGAATTTCACTGGCTTGCTTACCGCGGTGAAGTCTTTTGTCAGCACGTTGTTGTCGGCGTTCTCGTCGTTGTCGTTCGCAACTTCCACCTTCAGCTTGTGGCTGCCGTCGCTCATGTCTGCCAGCAGGCCGCTGAACGTAACGGTTGTGGCGCTCTGAGCCTTCATGGCGATGGTGCTGTCTTTAACGGCCACGTCGTCGATGCTAACTGTTACTTTGGCGTCGAGGTCAGCCACGCCGCTGTTGGCCAGGTTGAATATCACGTCCTTGAGGTTGCTCTCGCGCACAAAGTCGTAAGGACTCTGAAGGTCGGAAACGGCTAGGTCGTTGAGGTTGCTTTCAACCTTTTCGAACGAAACGTCGTCAACGAGAATGAGGTTCTGGTTCTTGTCGCTGAACGCATAGAAGCCTAAATAGATGGTCTGCGCCTTGTCGAAGTGAACAACGTTGACAGACTCCTCGTATTTGTTGTTCAGAATGGGGTTGAACTCCACAATCTTGTTGGTCATGGCCTCAGGCTTGGCCTCGTTGCCCCAGTATACGGCCATCTTCTCGGGATAAGAGTCGAGGTTTGAATACCAGAACTTCAGCACGTAATAGCCCGGTTCAACGTTTATCGGGTCGAGCATGGCCCAGTCGTCGCCGCTGTTGTTTGAGTCATAACCGTAAGCCAGACATCCGTTGCCGGTGTGCGCCATGTTGAAGAAGCCTGATTCGATGCTTACGTCCCATGTGCCCTCGTCGTTGTTAAGGTTGTAGAAGGTGAAGTCCTGTGTGTTCTCCGAAGCCTCGAAGCCCATTGTGTAAGGAGCGTTCATCGGTGCTTTGTGCCTTACCGAGGTGTAGCATGTGTCGTTCGTGTGGTCGAAGTCGTCGGGATGAGTGGCCCATGCTTTTATTTCGTATGTGGTCAGCGGGGCAGAGAGGTCGGCTTTGGTCTTGAACGTATATTCAAGTGTCTCGCCGGCTGCGAGCGGCTCGCTCACAGTCTCGTTGGCAATCTCCTTGCCGTCAACGGCAAACGCTACGTCAAACCCGCTCAGGTTAGTGCGTCCGCTGTTCTTTATCGCCACCTTTACAGTCTCCTGTCCGAGGCCGTAGCCCGTGACAGGGCTCAGTATCTCTGCAACTTTTATGTCTGTCGGGTTGGCAATAGGCTCAACCGTAACCGAACAGAGATAAAGATAGTCCTTGTAAGCCGTAGATGTGGCGCGGAACGCTATGTGGAACGGTTCGCCGGCCTTGGCGTCAACGAGAAAATAGCCCGACTGCTCGTCTTTCTTTATATTGTCGTATGTAGCCTCCTTGCTGGTCATGTCTTCCACGGTGCCGCCCTTGCCCGAGTACACCTCCATGCTCTCGCCATACATGCTTCCGCTGAATGTGTATTTCACTATCAGCGTGCCGGTCTCGCTTGGCGTTATGGCAGGCGAAATCAGCCAGTCGTCGCCGTTGTTGAAGTAGTCGTACTTATAAGCCACTTTCGACGGGGTGCCTTCTTCGTTGAAGAGCCATGTGGCGCCGTCGCTGTTGGCATCAACCACGGTCCATGCGTTGAACTCGTCAACCGTCTCAAATGCTGTTGTATAGATTGCGTCTGCATGTGCAGAAACAACCGACAGCATAAGGAAAAGTAAAAACGTAGATATCTTCCTCATAATAATAATGTTGGGGCTCACTTGAAAATAACGCCTGAACGCCCGCAAGGCTGATCCCCCTTTAACCTTACGAAAGTTGGCCTGATGAAATGTTTAGATTATAAATATAGTAAAAGAATCGTTATGTATGGTTGCAAAATGAAATACTTTAATTAAAATTAACTCAAAAATGAAAGCAAACAGAAGTTTAGTAGATAATATGTGATATATGGAACAAACAACGTGAGACATAAGACGGCGACAAAATGAAACAAAAAGACAACCGGCAGCATGAATAGAAATAGATAAAACCGTCTATAGCTTAATGAAATATTGTGGCTTGGTAACGTTGAAAAATACATCTCCTGTAATGTTCTGCGTTTGGTGTTTTTGATAAATAAATCAAACGGAGTTTGTAAACATTTATGACATTTCCCGTCCGTTTGACGCTCTCAGAATGGCGATGTCCGTCCTCAATCCACTTTTGCCTTGAAAATCGCCATATTTTGTCTGATTCTGTTAAGTCGTTGTCTTACAGATGTTTACATAAAAATGCAATCCAAATAGCAATAGTTAAAAAACATTACTCTGCCGTTTGCCACTCAAAAGTGGCCCATTTACGATGCGTTACTCATCGCTTTTCGCATCAAAAGCAACCGTTTTTGCATCAAAAAACGCCTATTTCTGCTCGGTTTTATGAGGTAAAAGTAAATATAAGTTAATACATCTATTGTGTAAAGACTATTGTTTTAACTTTCGTTATAATTTAATTTTCTAGATTGAGAAAATATTTTGTCATGATTATTTACTGGGAAGTGGATGGAAATTCATTTTGTTATAGATTGTCAAGTAAATGTTTTTGAGTTTATTTATAGCATAAATTATTTGTAATAGAAATGGGATGAAATATCCTCTTTTGTTAATGTGGTGTTAGCCAAATTTAACGATAAATGTCAGATTTTGATGTATTTAGTAGTTAGTAATATTCAGCTATTGTTTCATAAGTAGGCAGCTATGTTTGGCGTGTCATTTCAAGGATGATTTCTATGGTAAAAAATGTGAGTTCAATATAGCAAACTGATACAGTGAGTTTGTTATTGTAATAATACTAATATTTAAAGATGATTTTGGGAATATAGGTGCAGTATGAATTTGGTCAGATGTTTCATGAAATGTTTATAAGAAAGCTGCCTGGGAGAATTCTTTTCACATGTGGTCGTATGCATAGCTGAGATAGAATGGCTTACGGGTATGGCTGGTTTGGAACATAATTTAAAAAAGTATGCAACTGTAATTTATAATAATTTAACGGTCAGTTTCTGCTAAAGAAAATAAAATTTTATATTTTTGGTGTGCAAAGTTACTACAAAAAAGTGAAATGCGGAAAGATATAGTGATAGAATTGAGTTACAAGGGTTTTGGTTGAAGTGGCGATAATCCGTGAAGCCATTACAATCCCTGCCGAAGCCAAATCCTGACGCCGCTACGTTACTTGTTCGTAACCATGCCCGAAAATGCGACAAACGGGTACGAATAGCGAAACAAGGCTCTAAGGAATAGTGAGTTATCCATAACTCATGCGAAAAATCAGGTTACGGAAAAAGATTGCGCCGTTCCTCCCCGTTTTGCGTACCAACACCGGACTCTTCACCAACTAATTTTGAAACCCAAAAATTAAGGACAATGAAGAGTACATTTTCAGTAATCTACTACCTCAAGCGTCAGGTAGTGAAAAAGGACGGGACAGTTCCCGTCATGGGACGCATCACGGTGGACGGCAGCCAGACACAGTTCAGCTGCAAACTGACTGTCGATCCGAAACTGTGGGACACCAAAGGTGGACGTGTCACGGGCAGAAGCACGGCGGCACTCGAAACGAACCGTATGCTTGACAAGATGCGGGTACGCATCAACAGGCATTATCAGGAAATCATGGAGCGTGACAACTTCGTCACGGCGGAGAAGGTGAAGAACGCCTTTCTCGGACTGGAACACCGCTACCACACGCTGATGCAGGTGTTCCGCCAGCACAACGAGGACTACGAGAAGCAGGTGGAGGCAGGCATGAAAGCCAAAGGCACGCTGCTGAAGTACCGCACCGTTTACAAGCACATGCAAGAGTTCCTCGACATCCGCTACCATGTGAAGGACATCGCCCTAAAAGAGCTTACCCCGGCTTTCATCTCCGACTTCGAGATGTTCCTGCGCACGGACAAGCACTGCTGCACCAATACCGTGTGGCTGTACGTCTGCCCGTTACGGACGATGGTATTCATCGCCATCAACAACGAGTGGCTGACGCGCGACCCGTTCCGCGAGTATGAAATCAAGAAGGAGGAAACAACACGCAGTTTCCTGACCAAAGATGAGATCCGCCTGCTGATGGAGGGGAAACTGAAAAACGCCAAACAGGAATTGTACCGCGACCTCTACCTGTTCTGCGCCTTCACGGGGCTGTCGTTCGCGGATATGCGCAACCTTACGGAAGAGAATATCCGCACCTACTTCGACGAACACGAGTGGATAAACATCAACC
>ENA-OPAG01001182-OPAG01001182.1-human-gut-metagenome-genome-assembly--contig:-NODE-1182-length-13910-cov-11.815301_pt1 | contig 13910 bp, 14 predicted proteins | sample MGYA00241053_ERZ501422 | MGnify/ENA primary metagenome ERZ501422 (study PRJEB25962, sample SAMEA2042619) | human gut metagenome | biome: human gut; feature: human-associated habitat; material: faeces... | reverse complement strand
GACATTATGAACATACGTTACCCAATATACGAGGGAGTTTATCGAATACTTACAAGGAAAAAAGTAAAAAAGTCCGGGAGCCGGATAAAATATATCCGGAAAAAACTGAAAAAACATGCTGAAATTCTCTCCGCTTTTTGTACAAAAAATATTCTGTTTTGTACAAATTCCAAAAGTTTTTGTACAAAAGCATGAAACAAAAACGGCAGAAACCGGAGAAAACGACGGCAATCTCCGGAAAACAAGTAACGACATCCGGAGAAAACAACAGCTGCATCCAAGGAAAACAATAACAGCATCCGGAGGAAACGACAGCAAAATTCGAGAAAAGCATGCCCAAAAGTCTTACGGATTTTGTACAAAACAAGGTTAAAACAACGGAAAGTAATCTTCAGGAAAGGAGGCTTTTTTCCTGAAGAGCTGTGAGAATCACAGAAAAGGACAATACATGTCTACCAGATAAAACTGAATTCTTTAGAAAGATAGACTGAAAAAATATCGGAAAACATTCTATGAAAAATACTCTATATACAATCTGATAGCACAATCAAAATAAAATATGATTATTTACATTCTTCTTTCCTTTCAAAAGCCCAATAGAAACTATATAAATTACATAATATTAAGCCATAGAATATAATTAACCGTACCGAACACTTTCTGCCCCGTCATAGCCATACATATTTATAAAGCGCTATAGCTTTACCCGTTCAATAATATCACCGTAACTATAATCAACGTCGATTATCTACCACCCAATAAATGGCATTCAATAATAACTCACCTGAGATTTTCATAAATCACCAATGATAGGAAATAGAAATCTGAGAAGCCTTAACAGACATAAAAGATAAAAAATGCCCTACAAAACCATTATTAATGTGCCAAAAACTATATAGCTGTAAAGATTTCATTATCTTTGGAAATCAACAAACACTAAAAAACACATTGATTCACTATGAAAACGAAAAAACAAACAAAACTACAATCCACATCCTGGTGGAGAGAATTAGGGACAACTTGCATCATGTCTTTATGCTGTATCATCACTTTTGCATCTGAGCCGGTCAATTTTGACAAAGTATTTAAAGAAGCGCTCAACATAGAACAACAAATAAAGCGCACCAGCTTTCCTGACAAAGTGTACAACATCAAAGATTTTGGAGCAAAGACCAACACTCCGGAAGAGCCATGCCACGAAGAAATTAATTTAGCCATTACAACCTGCAACCAAGCAGGAGGAGGAACGGTTGTCATACCGAAAGGAACATTCTACACCGGCCCCATTACAATGAAAAGTAACGTAAACTTACACCTCGAAGAAGGAGCTGTACTTAAGTTTTCCACAGACCAGAAACTTTATTTCCCGGGAGTTATCACACGCTGGGAAGGATTAGACTGCTATAATGCCCATCCATTAATTTATGCTTATGGCGAAACCAATATTGCCATAACAGGAAAAGGAACTATAGACGGGCAAGGTTCCAATGAATCGTGGTGGCCCATGTGCGGTGCCCCACGTTACGGATGGAAAGAAGGCATGCACAGTCAGAAACTGGGAAGTCGCGAGCGGCTGATGGGCTATGCAGAGCTAAAACGTCCCATCTACGAACGAGTAATGACGCCCGAAGATGCCTTGCGACCACAACTTATCAACTTCTATCTCTGCAATACAATTCTGATAGAAGACGTCACTTTGCTAAACTCACCATTCTGGGTCATCCATCCCTTATTATGTGAAAGTCTGATTGTTAGTGGAGTAAAAATCTATAACCGCGGTCCGAATGGTGACGGCTGCGACCCTGAATCCTGTAAAAATGTCCTAATAGAAAATTGCCGTTTCGATACGGGCGACGACTGCATCGCCATCAAATCCGGACGAAATGAAGACGGAAGAAAATGGAATCGCCCAAGCGAAAACATCATTGTCCGCAATTGTGAAATGAAAAACGGGCATGGAGGTGTTGTCATCGGCAGTGAAATATCTGGAGGATATCGCAACTTATATGTTGAAAACTGCGTAATGGATAGTCCGCAACTGGATAGAGTTATCCGAATCAAGACCAACGACTGTCGTGGAGGTATCGTAGAAAATGTCTTTGTAAGGAACATACAAGTAGGTCAGTGTCATGAGGCTGTTCTGAAAATAAACCTGCTTTACGAAAGCAAAGAGAACTGTAACCGCGCCTTCCCTCCCATTGTACGAAATGTACACTTAAAGAATATCACTTGCGAAAACAGCCAATATGGAATTTATGCCGTGGGCTTACCAAACAAAGATTGTGTATATAATATATCTGTCGAAGATTCACAATTCAACAATGTAAAGAAAGGTGGAAACCGAATAGAGAACGTTACGGACATTACAATGAAAAATCTCCAAATCAACGGCAAAATCGTAAAATAATATTTTACCATAAACGTTGAGAGAAATCCCGACGAAGGGGAAAAAAGCCATGACACTCACTCGAAAACAGTGACAGTCATGGCTTTCACATTATAGTTCTATGATATAACTTTTCAAAAAAAATCAGCCTGCACAGACTTCTATCCTAAGAAAAGAGCAGGCTTTCAAAATACATTAAGCAATTCCACTTCAAAAATCAATGTGGAGCAAGCAGGAATAGGACCCGAAGGTCGATTACCATAACCCAGTTCAGAGGGGATATAAATCACCCAACGATCGCCAACATGCATTTGCTGCAGAGCTATCTGCCAACCTTCTATCACATCCGACAGGCGCAATGCCTCCGGACATCCCCTTTTCCATGAATTATCAAACTCACGTCCGTTAATCAGCGTTCCCCGATAATGTACAGAAACAATACTTCTCAAATTGGGCGATTGTGTACCACTTCCTTGTTGAACAACCTGATACATCATACCGGAAGGATGTCTTTGTACTCCTTCTTTCTGCGAAATCTCTTTCAAAAAATCAATATTCCGCTGTTTATATTCCTCTTTCTTTGCCATAAATTCGGTCAATTATACCGACAAAGATAATAAGAGTTTATAAAATTCCAGAACATAGGCCTTTTTTATGCCTCGATATCAAAGATAAAAAATCGACACAGCCTACCGAAAATCAGTACAATAAAGCCGAATATTGTTCTTATCAATTCTTTGCCAACTATCGCAATCAACAGCAAAAAATAAGAAGCCCGACATTAATACGGATGTTATTAATGACGGGCAACTTACTATTCTACTAATTTTACAACGGGCTCATATCATTTATGCCGTGAAGCACGCATAATTTCAATAACAAATGCAACAATCAGTCCGATACCTCCTCCCAATAATACGCTGGCTCCATAAATAATAGAAACAGTTTCACGGACAGGACGACTGGCCATATCGCTGGCAAAATATTCCGGCTGAGAATTTAAAATAATACAATATCCTGTCAATAATCCCAATCCAAGTCCTATCAACAGACAACCCAAGCGAAGAGATGACGAGGACATAGGAAACATATTTCCTCCCAGATTGAATAAAGACAAGCCTGTATTTTTTTTTTTTTCATCGGTCAATGCCTCCACCGGAAGCTTTTCTATCAACATCATACGTTCTTTTCTGCCGACAAACAATTCGAACAACTTGTAAATAACGCCAAAAACTATTGCAACATTAGCAACAATCATCAATTCTTCCATATCGTTTTCCTTTTAAAGTGAATATTTTTGTTTCTTTGTCCGTTTAGACGAACCAATGCACGAAAAGGTTACAACCATAATGAAGAAAAAAAATTTTTTCTCAATCTTTGTAACCTCAACCTCGGGAAAGCGTCTAAAAAGACAAATGAAAAAAGACGAATCATATATCATCACGCGTATCCTGGCAGGAAAAACTGAAGAGTATGCTTACTTCCTCGATACTTATGGGCAAGCAGTCTTCGCACTGATCGTCCGTATGGTCAATTCCGAAGAAGATGCCGAGGAGCTGACGCAGGATGCATTTATGAAAGCTTTCGAACATTTATCATCATTCGGCGGGAAAAGTAGCTTTTCTACCTGGATTTATCGGATCGCCTATAATACGGCACTATCTTTTCTGCGAAAGAAAAATGTGGAACAAACAATGCTGGATGACAATTTATGGAATCAGATATCAGACACACAAATAGACAACACATTAAACGATGATTCGGAAGAACAAATAGAAAAACTGCAACAGGCGCTGACCAAACTAACTGCCGAAGAACGTGCATTGGTCACATTGTTCTACGAAGAAGAACGCCCTATACAGGAACTTGCCCAGATTCTGAATCAGAACGAAGGAAATATTAAAGTTAAGCTACACCGTTTACGCAAGAAATTATATTTATTAATGCAAAAGGAGGAGTAAAGATGACAGAGTATAAAGACCAAGGACTACGGAAAGCTGCCCGACAGAATAAGCCTCCCCAGCTTCCAAGCAATTTCACCTATCGCATGATGAAACGAATTGGGGAAGAAATGTATCTGCGTGAGAAACGACAGGAAAAACGTTTATTCATATTAATGATACTCACTGTCACTCTGATGATAGGAGGATGCATCGGCATGATTGTATGGATATATGGGAAAGAAATAGCCGAAGGTTTACAAAAATCAGTCAACAATCTGCCTGAACCTTCATCACTCATTTTTTATCTTCCGATGCTGATTGCGTTGCCTTTATTGAGAATATTCGATCGCTGGCTACGGAGAAAATTCAAACATCTATTATAGAATCAGTCCATCAGGTGCAATATACCATCAGGAAAAGGCATAAAAAAGCCCGGCAAAAATGCCGAGCTTTTTCTATATTAAAGCAAACTGCTCAATTATTTCCGATAATTAGCCAGTTCTTCTGCATTGAACTTACGGATAAAGTTGAAATGTTTTTCAACTTCCGATTCGGCATAATTTACATATACATTCAGCGACTTACCAAACAGCTCAGGAGCTTTCGTTGCATCCTGAAGCAACAAATGACTCATTACGCAGACAGCTGCCATTTCATACAAGCGGCGTGCTACGAAATCGAGCAGTTCCTGGTTCTGAGCTTCCTTCACAGCATTTGTACAAGCCTCCAGCTTACGAGTCATTTCCTTGATACGGTTCATGTAGTCTTCATATTCCGGAGCGCATGGAATTGTTTCGTATTCATGCAAAGTAGCAGCATAAGCACCGTTGGTTACATAACGGATAGCCGCAACAGTCTGCAACTGAGTAGTACCTTCGTAGATACTTGTGATACGAGCATCACGATAGATACGCTGACAAGCATATTCCATCATAAAACCAGAACCGCCGTGTACCTGAATACAGTCGTATGCATTCTGGTTGGCATATTCAGAGTTCATACCTTTTGCCAGCGGAGTAAAGCTGTCAGCCAGTTTTGCATAACGTTTTTGTTCCTGACGTTCTTCCGGAGTCAGCTTACGTTCACGCGCAATATCGTCCAAGGCTTTATAGATATCTACGTAACGAGAAGTCTGATACAACAAGGCACGACCCGCATCCAGTTTTGCTTTGATAGTAGCCAGCATATCGTATACAGCCGGGAACTCGATAATCGCTTTGCCGAACTGCTTACGGTCTTTTGCATACGCCAAAGCCTCATCGTATGCAGCCTGGCTCAAACCAACCGACTGAGCCGCAATACCCAGACGAGCACCGTTCATCAAAGCCATGACATATTTAATCAAACCGAGCTTACGTTCACCACAAAGTTCAGCTTTTGCATTCTTGTATACCAATTCACAAGTCGGAGAACCATGAATACCCAGCTTATTTTCTATACGACGTACGTCTACTCCACCGTCGTTCTTATCGTAAATAAACATAGACAATCCACGACCATCGTGTGTACCTTCTTCCGAACGAGCCAATACCAGATGCAGGTTAGCGTCACCGTTTGTGATAAAACGTTTTACACCATTCAAACGCCAGCAGTTATTAGCCTCATCGTATGTAGCTTTCAACATCACGCTCTGAAGGTCAGAACCGGCATCAGGTTCTGTCAAGTCCATTGACATAGTTTCACCTGCGCAGATACGTGGAATGAAACGGCTGTGCTGATCTTCGTTTCCAAATTCATAAAGTGTTTCGATACAATCCTGAAGTGACCAGATATTACCAAAGCCCGCATCAGCCTGAGCCACGATTTCCGCACACATAGTATACGGAGTGATCGGGAAGTTCAAACCGCCAAAACGGCGAGGCATTGTCATACCGTTCAGACCCGCCTTCACCATTGCATCCAGGTTAGCCTTTGTACCCGAAGCATATTCCACACGACCGTTCGCACAATGCGGACCTTCTTCGTCTACTCCTTCTGCATTTGCAGCAATCACCTCACCGGTAATTTCACCGGTAATTTCCAACACTTTATCGTAAGAGTCGATAGCATCTGCATAATCCAGCGGCGCATAATCGTACTCGTCTTTATCTCTGTAATCGCGTTCCTTCAACTGACAGATACGCTCCATCATCGGATTGTTCAAGTGAAACTTGAGTTCCGGATGTTCTGTATAAAAGTTTGCCATTATTTACTGTTCTTTTTATAATACTTAATCATTTTCGGAATCACTTCTTCCACTGTTCCGTTGATTACATAATCAGCGATGGTGTTAATCGGCGCATTAGGATCATTGTTTACAGATATAATGATACCTGCATCCTGCATACCGGCTATATGCTGAATCTGACCAGAGATACCACAAGCGATATACAATTTCGGATGTACAGTTACACCTGTCTGACCAATCTGACGGTCGTGTTCGCAGAAACCAGCATCTACAGCTGCACGGCTGGCACCTACTTCTGCATGAAGTTCCTTAGCAAGTTCGAACAACATATCGAATCCTTCCTTGCTTCCCATACCATAACCACCGGCAACTACGATAGGAGCACCCTTCAGATTATGTTTTGCTTTTTCTACATGGCGATCGATAACCTTTACTACATAATCCGTTTCGGGTACATACTTCGCAACGTCGTGACGAATCACTTCACCCTGATAATTGGCATCTACGATTTCTTTCTTCATCACACCCTCACGAACTGTAGCCATCTGCGGACGATGTTCCGGATTGACAATGGTAGCCACAATATTACCGCCGAAAGCAGGACGAATCTGATACAACAGATTTTCGTAAGTAACGCCATTCTTCTTATCCTCGTGATTACCGATTTCCAACTGAGTACAGTCGGCAGTCAGACCACTTGTCAGAGCTGAAGAAACACGTGGTCCCAGATCACGACCGATAACGGTAGCACCCATCAGACAAATCTGCGGTTTTTCTTCCTTGAACAAGTTGACGAGAATAGAAGTATGAGGAAGTGAAGTATAAGGGAACAAGCCCGGAGCATCGAATACATGAACACGATCTACTCCGTATGGCAAAACTTGTTTTTCTACATCGGCAAGGTCGCTGCCGGCACAGATGGCTTCCAACTGACATCCCAGCTGACTGGCTAACTTACGACCTTTGGTTAAAAGTTCGAGACTGACATCGGCAACATGTTTGCCTTCCATCTCACAATATACAAATACGTTATTCATAGTCTTTATCCAATAGTGTGGTTAGCCAACAGTTCTACAATCAAATTTTCTACATCAGCATCGCTACCTGTAATAGTTTTGCTTTCCTTCGCCTGGAAGATGATGTTTTCAATCTTCTTCACTTTAGTAGGTGAACCCGACAAACCACATTGTTTTGTATCACCGTTTACGTCAGCTACGCTCCACTCTGTGATATTCAGATAAGGACGGCTTTCGTACAAAGAAGCATAAGGCAACTCTGCTCCATCTTTTGTAATGGCAGCTTTTTCCTGTCCGCCCAAAGCACGTTTATATTTCTGAACCAGTTTTGCATTACGCGGGCGGCAAGGAGCTGCACTGCCGTTTACTGTCAGAACAATCGGGAGCGGAGCTTCTACAGTTTCTACGCCACCGTCGATATGACGCTTTACACGAATACGTCCGTCCTTTACTTCTTGGATTTCTTCAACGTATGTTACCTGAGGTAATCCCAGCTTTTCTGCTACCTGAGGTCCTACCTGTGCAGTATCACCATCGATAGCCTGACGACCACCTACGATGACATCATATTCACCAATCTTACGGATAGCTGTAGCCAGAGCATACGAAGTAGCCAACGTATCGGCACCGGCAAAGGCACGGTCGGTCAGTAAATAGCCGTTATCTGCTCCTCTGTATAATCCTTCACGAATAATTTCAGCGGCACGCCCCGGTCCCATCGTCAAGATGGTTACGGTAGAACCCGGATGTGTGTCTTTCAGTCTGAGCGCTTGTTCCAAAGCATTCAGGTCTTCCGGATTGAAGATAGCCGGAAGAGCCGCACGATTAATAGTACCGTCGGCATTCATGGCATCTTTCCCTTACTTCGATACAGCGAGTGTCAGGTACTTGCTTTGCCAATACAACAATTTTCAAGCTCATTAGATAATATATTAATTAGTATTAGTAGTTTAATTGACGGCAAAATTAATGAAAGCATTTGTTTTGCAAAAAGATATAAGAAAAAAATGCACATCCGGCTTCGGTTCGTGCAAAACCAGCCAGCCTTATTTCAGGCAATATTCCACATCAGCCTGCAACTGTTCGAACGAAGCAATCGGACTGTCGGAATAAACGGAATATACCATAAGCTGCTTGTCCGAAACATACACGCGAGGAATACCTTGCTCGGAAAACAGGTCATATACCTCCCTACCCGGCTGAGGAGAATAAGGCATTGTCAGACCGTTTGCCAACCAATATGCAGCAACTTCACCAGCAGACTCTTCCCTGCTGATGCAATATATCTTCACCTGTGGATTATCCCGATAGCAATCGTAAAGCCGTTGTACTACCGGAAGTTCCTGCTGACAGTCGGGACAGGAAGTATGAAAAAAGACCAATACAGAAACAACGCCCTCCAAATCGGATGTCGATATACGAGTATCGTCACTTAACAATACGGAAAAATCGGGCAGTCTGTCACCACGACGAATCCCTTCCTCCCCAGAAGGCGAATCATCACGGATACACGACGGCAGGCACAACAAGCCACAGAGTATAAAAAACAACAAACGGTAAAGATGTAACATTCTCCTAATCTATAATTATTTGCCGATAAATATATGAAAAAACCTTTGTATATTTGCCTGAAACAACATACAAATACCGAAATCATGGAAGATTTATATCTGGAAGTAGCCCGCCAATTATCGGACATGGGCATTGACAAAGAAAACCTCAGCTGGAGTACCCGACTTACACTCGTAGTACTCATCCTGCTGATTTCATATATCATGACCAAACTATTCAGGCACCTGGTTATACCCGCAGTGCACAAAATCACATCTCGCACAAAGGCTACGTGGGACGACTACTTGTTCAATGAAAGAATGATGACCAGTTTCTGCCGCATGATTCCTCCCATCATGCTTTATCTGCTGCTGCCCTTTGTATTCAGCAATGTGCCTCAAGTACTGCATATACTACTGAAGATCTGTCTTATTTACTTGGTCATCACAACCCTTCTCCTTGTCAATTCGTTCCTGAATTCACTATATGAGATTTCCAACGAGCACGAAACCCTGCGCAACCGTCCGCTAAAAGGAATCTACCAGATGATTAACCTGATTGCTATCGGAATAGGAATCATATTAATTATCAGCATCCTCATCGACCAGAATGCGGCAACCATCCTTGCCGGACTGGGAGCTTCGGCTGCCGTCCTGATGTTGATTTTTAAAGACAGTATACTGGGACTGGTAGCAGGCGTACAGCTTTCGGCCAACGACATGCTTCGTCCGGGCGACTGGATCACCATGCCCAAGTACGGAGCAGACGGTGATGTGCTGGAAGTTTCACTGACTACCGTCAAGGTACGCAATTTCGACAAGACGATTACCACCATCCCTCCCTACGCACTGGTCAGCGATTCGTTTCAGAACTGGCGGGGAATGCGTGAAACCGGAGGACGACGTATCAAGCGTTCGGTATTTATCGACATGACAACCGTACATTTCTGTCCCGAAAAAGAAAAACAATTATTTGCCTCACGCGGATGGATAGACGAAACACAGGCCAAGCCTGAAGCACAAGTAGTAAATCTTCATGTTTTCCGTAATTATCTTCAGAGCTACCTGAAGGGACATCCCCGTACCCACAAAGAACTAATGATTATGGTCCGTCAGATGCAACCTACTTCCGAAGGATTACCTCTGGAAATATATTGCTTTACGAATACCACCATCTGGCCCGAATATGAACAGATACAAGGTGAGATTTTCGATCATATTCTTGCCATAATTCCCGAATTCGGTCTGAGAATATTCCAGCGTCCGTCGGGAAACGACTTAAGTACAACCATTAAATAAGAAAAAAGACATTATGGAAAAAGGATTAACTTATACATCCAAGACAACTGTCTGCAAAGGAAATACAGCTTTAACCATAGGATCGGGCGACATGGAAGTGTTCGCTACTCCCGCTTTGGTGGCACTCATGGAAAATGCCGCTATGAATGCCGTCAAGCCATACCTGCCGGAAGGTTCCACAACGGTAGGAGCCATGATTCAGACATCACACATCAAACCCTCGGGACTTGGCGAAGAAATATCGGCTACAGCCCTACTGGAAGAGGCAGAAGGCAGAAAACTCACTTTTAAAGTTTCTGCTTCCGACCCAAAAGGCATAATCGGCGAAGGCATACATATTCGTTATATTGTAGACCGCGAGCGCTTCTTATCAAAGCTATAAGCAGGGACTTTAAAATTACCTCGTCACATTCGAGATAATTTTTGTACAAAAAAAATTTTTCTTTGTACAAATTATTTCGAAAGATCAAGACGTTTTTTTCCATATCTGCCGAGAGATATAAATAAAGATGCCCTTCACCTTTTCATCCCCTCATTTCATCCGTCAGGATAAGAGAAAATGAATAAAGGTAAAGGGCATCTTTTCAACAGAATCCGATTACTCTTTCACGTAATTTTTCGAGGCATCCGTCACGACCAGTACACGATCTTCTCCCCGCATGTAAGGAGCATCGTATTGAAACGCTGTTACCTTATTGTCAAATTCACCGATATATTTCATCGTTCCATTCTGCGGATTGAACCACCATGCCTTTTTCCTGTCCCCACTTATTTTAGTCAAATCAATCTGCATGGGACGTGCACTGTAGTTATAAACCAGCAAATAGTCACTACCCCGTGTAGCAATCGCCCGGTCATAACGCTCTCCGTTTGTGCCGGCTATCACACTCTGGTCGGGAACACGTTCAAAGAACGGGAAACGAAGTATCAGCTCCTTCAGATATTTCATCTGATTAAAGCCTTCATCCTTCAAGGCTTCTTGCCATGTTTCCTGAGCTCCATATGCCGGTGCATATCCTTCACGGTAAAACTGCATGATGGAATTATTGCCATAAGTATGTCCGAAGGAACCGGCAAAGACCGACCAATATGCATAACGACGTACATCATCTGCCGTCCAGCGACATTCTTTCGGATTATGCAGCCCGTGTGGAATACCTTCATAGCTGGGTTCGGCATCCAGGACCGGCTTCATCGGCTTCTTGGAAAGACTTGCTTCTACATAACGCCAGTTGTCTTCTGCCACATTACTGTCGGCCAGGTTATCTCCGTCACCTTTCGTCTGTCCGTAGCGGCGATGCCCACTCTGAAACATATTAAAGTCGAGCCAGTCGGCATCATTGAACCAGGTAGCAGACATAGTCCGACCAAACGGGTGGAACGTCATCAAGTGATTTTTGTCGATGGAGCGAATGGTACGTGCCAGTGTTTCCCATACTTCTGTTTTTACATCTCCACGTATATCCCCTCCGATTATCCATACGATGTTCGGATTATCCTTATATCTTTCGGCAAGGAACGTTCCGTAAGCTTTTGCTTCCTTCACATCCATCTTACCACCTTTCACCAATCCTCCCCAGATACATACCATGCCAATATATATACCTTTGCTTTCGGCTGTACGGACAATGTAATCCATATGATCCCAATAGCCATATACACCTTCTTTGTCAATATGAGTAAAATCAAATCCGTCCGTCATGGAGTACTGCCCGTACACGTTCATGGAAGGAACCCCGTTCAATGTCTGTATCTGTACCACATTGAATCCGGCACGACTACAGTTATCCAGATAAAAAGCCACCTCTTCGCGGTCCAGTCTTTGCGGCATCAGCCAGCCGGTATCTCCCAGCCAGAAAAATGGTTGTCCGTTCTGATGCTTCAGATAACGCCCTTCGGCAGATACTTCCAACTTGCCGTTTTTCCACGGCAGTTGCGCATTCATCGTCGATGCTACGGCAAGACACGATAAAACGATTCCTGCCAGTTTTGTCCAGTATTTCATCTTGTTGCGATTAAAAAATTATAATATTGAGATAAATATAAGTATTCTGTACAAATGTATATGATGTTTTTCAATAACGTACTGTTATTTCCTCATTGCTATCTATCCACAAGCGATATTTTCCTTCGGATATCTTCTGAAATTCACCCACCGACGCCCGAGGTTGCTTCCGGGCAGAAACATACAGATAACCTTTGCCCCGGTCGGCTTTCAGGCGAATTGTCTTCCGATCCATATAAACAGTAATTTCTCCTCCTGGAACCGGAACACTTCCCTTCATCCATTTCAAGCCGCCCAATACGGGAGTTACAGCATATTCCTCATATCCGGGTTTTACCGGCTTCACTCCTAAATAATATTTTCCCAGCAAATATACAGGACTGGCTCCCCATGCATGACAAAGACTCTTCCCGTACGGGCGTCCATACATGGCAAGATGTTCTGTACCTTTCTCGTCTGGATTATATTTTTCCCAGAATGATGTAGCTCCTTCTTTCAGCATACCTCCCCAGTAAGCCAGCATTTCTTCCATAACCTGCTCCTGCTCGCCCAGTGCACACAGAGCTTCCAGCTCATAAAAGCGCATATACGGAGTTGTAATTTTCAGGATACTATCGTTCAGCAACACGCTTTGTTTGATGAGCTGTTGTTTTTCTTCTGAAAGATAATTATAGAATACGGCAAACATATTGGCATAACGTGTCACGGTACTGCTTTGCTTTCCTCCGATGCGATTGTGCACCAACGCTTTTGCATCCTCACTCCAGAACGCCGGCTCCAGTTTTTTCCGTAAGGAAGAAGCCAATTCCTCATACAGCTTGAATGTCCTCTTTGACCAACTTATTATATACACGTTCAAAGTCTTGAATAGCACATTTAAAACTTCGTATATTATGTGGTCTTTGTGCTAACAGTTTTCGAAGTTCTTCCTCTTCTTTTTGATATTCTTCTCTTTCCTTGTTACTACCAAGTTTGTAATTTTTAGCCTTATACTGTTCAATGATTGCGTTATCATTAAAATCACCTGACAAAATTTTAACTAATAATTTCTCATTTTTTCTGAGAAGCCCTTTATATTCTATACCACAAGACATTAATTCTATAGAATTAGAAACTACTTCTTCATAGTCAGGAACAAATGGAATAACTCTTTGCACTATTTTTTCTTTAATTTCACGATATGATAATTCATTATCTGATCTATCTTTTATTTTTTCTTCATTTGCAACAATAATCGTATTAAAGCCCTGATTTTCACAATAATCATTAATGCATCCCAGAAGATCTGTACAAGAAATATTAGTTCTCTCTAAATCATCAAAAACAAGTATAACTTTTTTTTCAAACATTCTATTACTTATAGGCATAAAATTAATCAAGTCCATAATAGAAGAAACTACTTCTCCTTTTTTTTGCCAATTTTCAGGCAACCTATCCTTGATTGTGTCAAATATTCTTCTACAAGAATCTGCTACTCTTGAAACCTTTGTTCCATTCAGACTATCAAATTCGCTTGCTTTCTCCAACCATTTTTTCTTTACCTC
>ENA-OPAG01001174-OPAG01001174.1-human-gut-metagenome-genome-assembly--contig:-NODE-1174-length-13948-cov-3.263370_pt1 | contig 13948 bp, 13 predicted proteins | sample MGYA00241053_ERZ501422 | MGnify/ENA primary metagenome ERZ501422 (study PRJEB25962, sample SAMEA2042619) | human gut metagenome | biome: human gut; feature: human-associated habitat; material: faeces... | reverse complement strand
GAGGCTGACATAGGCCGGACGCGGAGCATTGGCGAACGTTTCCTGCGTGATGTTTTCGACCGGGATGCGTGCCGTGCGCTGCTTCAGTTGAGGCGAAGGACGGAGACAAGGCGTGAGGGTATGTTTCTTGCGGTTGAACTTCTCGCCCAGGCTTTCGAAGCTACCGCTTGCAGTGATCTCCGTACGGCCGAAACCGAAGTCGACGTTAAAGCCTTCTTCGATGGCCTCATAGATTTCGTTTTTGATTATATTGAAAGCCGTGACAAGGGTTTCTTTACCGTATACGTTTCTTTTCTTGACAATACGTTCGGCGATCGTTTCAATGCCGATCGTACTGCGGAAGATGACACTGGCTTTATAGCCTTTGTAGCCAGGCAGATTACTTTTGCTGACGCGGATATACGACTTGGGAGGCTTGACGCCTAATGCTGATTCAGGTAATTCTTTATCCATAATCGTTTGGATTTCAAAAGCTCAAGGCTTAATATGGCTCACTGTTTGTATGAAAAAGCCCGGCTTTATGATCTCTGTGAAGCCGGGCTTAATTTTCTAAAATGTCATGGAAGCATATATGCCGAAGTGTTTATCACTCGCAACAGGGCTGATAGACAGGTTATGCTTCGTAGCAAACGGACGGGTAAAAATGTAGGCGCTTCCAGCTCCGAGAGCAGCTCCCGCCACTACGTCCCACCAGTCGTGCTTCTTGGCATATGTCCGGCTCCATCCTACATATGAGGCAATCGCATAAGCCGGAATTCCCCATTTCCAGCCATAGCGCCGTTGGATGAACGCAGCTCCCGTAAATGAAACCGAGGTATGCATAGAAGGAAACGAATGTTTGTCGCTACCGTCCGGCCGCTCTTTCTTAATCAGATATTTCAAAGCGTATGTCATACCTATAGTCGAAACTCCTGCCAAAGCGCCTTGCTTCAATCCTTGCCAATCCTGCAATACCAACACGGTAGTCAGGCTCGCTACAGGCGTTATGAACGCCAACACATCACCCGATGTACGGACAGCCTTGCGACTTCCGCTTATCTCAACTTCTTGCGCTTTTCCCGATAAACAAACGAATAATACGAAAATCAGGGTAAGAATTCGTTTCATTTATAGATATGTCTTGTTTACGTTATTTACTTTTTTCAAGAATAAGGCGGCTGATGCGTGCCTGTACCTGCATTAGTGTTACAACGTCAATATTTTCAAAGTCAATATCGATGAGTTTGATTTTGTCTTTTTTAGCCATTCTGTGTGGAGAATGTCCCATTTCCTTTACTAAATCGTCAATCATTTCTTTAATTTTCTCCGCTCTTTTCGAATAATTTACTGTGCGTGCCATAATCTCCTGTTTTAATTTTTAATTAATAATGGCACAAATATAAACAAAGAGAATTGTAAAACAATGAAATAAAGGATTATTCTTTTAAATAGTCATTCAGAATCCCAGTTTAGGAAAAAAAATAATCGATCCGACTATGGCAGCCGCTATTGCCATAATTAAAACGGCTCCTGCTGCGAGGTCTTTCGTTTTTTTTATTGCTTCGTTGTATTCGGGTGAGACCAAATCTGCCAATGATTCAATGGATGAATTTATTGCTTCGGCCGATAATACGGCTCCGATTACGATCACGACCGCCATCCATTCTGTTTGGGATAAACCGAAAGAAAAGCCAGCTATAATCACGCAAATAGTAGCAAAACAATGTATCCATGCATTGTGCTCTTTTTGTATCAATAAACGGATGCCATTAAAAGCATACCGGAAACTGGCCAGTCGTTTACGAAAAGTGAAGCCGCTGTTTTTCATATTATTTATTGTTTTGAGAGAACGGGACAAAGATATGAATAATACTTCAAAAACGGACACACTGTTCATTTTCGGACACTATTGTTTTGGACATGTTACAGACAATCAGTTATATATCTTTTTGGCATAACTTTTGCCAACGGAAAGTCAAAACATTTATTACGATGAAAAAGATCTATATAGCCATCATTTCTGTTCTGTTGTCGGGTACTGGATTGCAGGCACAGGAACAAGATACTGTCAGGCTGACTCTAAAAGAAGCGATCAACTTGGCGCAAATGCAATCGGTGGATGCAGCAGTGGCCTTGAACGAGCTGAAGACTGCTTATTGGGAATACCGTACGCATATTGCCGACCAGTTGCCGGAGATCAACTTCAAGGGAACGCTTCCAGCCTACAGTAAACAGTATACTAAATACCAGCAGTCCGACGGTTCGTACACTTTTGTCCAAAACAATTCGCTCGGCCTGAACGGAGAGATTTCGATCGATCAGAATATAGCCTTGACAGGTGGTAAGATATCGTTGAACTCTTCTCTCGATTTTAACCGGCAGTTGGGGAAGGGGGTTTTCAACGAATATATGAGCGTACCTATCGGGTTGACGCTTACGCAGCCGATTTTCGGTGTGAACGACCAGAAATGGAAAAGGCGTATCGAGCCCCGGCAAACCTCCATCTCACCACAAGAAGCTAAACAGTTCACATCGTTCGGTGATTTTTGCAGCAATTCCTTATAAAACAGATACGCCTTATCATAGCTGCGTGACTTCTTATAGAATGAAGCCAGCTCATTAGCAAACTTCGAGGCTACATCTGTATTCTTATCCACCCCGGTCCAGTAAAACATCTCGGCCTTTTCCACATTCGTATTCACGGCCTGACGGAACAGACTAATAGCTTGTTCCCACTGTTTATTATCAATGGCGGCTGATACTCTCTGCAGCATTTCTCCTGCCGATTGTGCTGAAAGCGCAAACGGAAGCGAAAACAACAAGGAAAGAAATAAAGTTAAGGCCTTCATCTTATTCATATTTATTTAGTTAGGTCCCTACAAAGATAGAAATTATTCCGACTCACCGGTCGCTAAAAACCAATTAAATAACGTTATTGTTCTCTTCATTTTCAGATTCACCTTTTTTCGTGTAACTTTGCCCGTCCATGGATAAAATCTTTCATCTCAGCAGTGGTAACAGACGGATTCTGCAAATAGCCGTCCCTTCCATCATCTCCAATATAACCGTTCCGTTATTGGGGCTGATCGATGTTACTATTGTAGGCCATCTGGGGTCAGCAGCCTACATTGGTGCCATTGCCGTGGGAGGTATGCTGTTTAATATCATTTATTGGATATTCGGTTTTCTGCGGATGGGTACCAGTGGAATGACTTCTCAGGCATACGGCAAGCGCGATCTTGACGAAGTGACCCGACTCCTATTACGGTCGGTCGGTGTAGGACTGTTCATTGCTCTCTGCCTGATGCTTCTGCAATATCCCATACTAAAAGCGGCATTTACTTTTATCCAAACCTCCGATGAAGTGAAACGTCTTGCTACACTTTATTTCTATATCTGCATTTGGGGTGCTCCCGCCATGTTAGGGCTTTATGGCTTTGCCGGATGGTTTATCGGTATGCAAAACTCCCGTTTCCCGATGTACATCGCCATCACTCAAAATATAGTCAACATCGCAGCCAGCCTATGCTTTGTCTATCTGTTGGGTATGAAAGTAGAAGGCGTTGCGCTGGGTACTCTGATTGCCCAATATGCAGGCTTTTTCATGGCATTCCTGTTATGGCACCGATATTATGGGCAACTGCGAAAACGCATCCAGTGGAAAGGCCTGTTGCAAAGACAGGCCATGTATCGTTTCTTCCAGGTAAATCGTGATATCTTTCTACGTACTTTATGCCTGGTGGCGGTAACGATGTATTTTACCTCTGCCGGAGCAGCACAGGGAGAAGTTGTCCTGGCCGTAAACACACTACTTATGCAACTTTTTACTCTGTTCTCATATATCATGGATGGTTTTGCTTACGCAGGCGAAGCATTGGCAGGACGCTATATAGGCGCCGATAACCGAACGGAACTTCACCGCACTGTCCGCAGATTATTTGCCTGGGGTACCGGTCTTTCAATCGCTTTCACCCTACTTTATGGCATAGGAGGACAATCATTTCTCGGCTTACTCACCAACGAAGCGTCTGTTATCAATGAAGCAGAAACCTATTTCTATTGGGTATTGGCTATTCCTCTTGCCGGATTCTCGGCATTCCTTTGGGACGGCATCTTCATTGGTGCGACTGCAACACGCCAAATGCTCTATTCCATGTTTATAGCTTCGGCCAGTTTCTTCATTATCTATTACACATTTCATAACTCAATGGGTAACCATGCTCTATGGATGGCATTTATCGTCTATCTCTCTTCACGGGGATTCATACAAGCACTGCTCGCCAGAAAGATAATGCAACAAAAATAACTCTCAAAAGAATCTCGCTTTAAAACTATTCGTTTATCTTTGCAAAAAAAGAAATCATTAACAACCAACTCGTATGGCAAAATACAAAAGAATCCTGTTGAAGCTCAGCGGTGAGAGCCTGATGGGAGAAAAGCAATATGGCATCGATGAAAAACGATTGGCCGAATATGCCGCACAAATCAAAGAGATTCACGAACAAGGCGTACAAATAGGTATCGTCATCGGTGGTGGCAACATCTTCCGCGGACTGAGCGGAGCCAATAAAGGTTTCGATCGGGTGAAAGGCGACCAAATGGGAATGCTGGCCACTGTTATCAACAGCCTTGCACTCAGCTCGGCATTGGTTGCTGCCGGGGTGAAAGCACGCGTACTGACCGCAGTACGTATGGAACCCATCGGTGAGTTTTACAGCAAATGGAAAGCCATCGAATGTATGGAAAACGGCGAAATCGTGATCATGTCGGCAGGAACAGGAAATCCATTCTTCACTACCGATACCGGCTCTTCCCTCCGCGGCATTGAGATAGAAGCAGACGTAATGCTGAAAGGCACCCGTGTAGACGGTATCTACACTGCTGACCCGGAAAAAGACCCGACTGCTACAAAATTCGACACCATCACTTACGACGAAGTGTTGAAACGCGGATTGAAAGTGATGGATCTCACAGCTACATGTATGTGCAAGGAAAACAATCTGCCCATCGTGGTATTCGATATGGATACGGTAGGTAACCTGAAAAAAGTAATCACAGGAGAAGAGATTGGCACATTGGTACACAATTAGTCAATTCTCTAATCTGAAGAAATACGAATGGGTTAATAAGTGGACAGGATACGTTCACTTATTAACCCATTCTTCATTTATTCTCCAGTTTCCATTTCATCAGATAATTTCCCATCCTTCTCCAACAGTTCACGAGTCAGCAACTCTTCCGGGAAATAATAATGAAAAGGTATCCTATGACAGTGTTCTTCTTTTAGCCTCTTATTCAGCCTCCTTTCAGGAAGTGTATTTTCTTTTACCTTAAAACAGAAGCATATGATTCTTAAAATTTCATGTCTTCAACCCGTTTCTTTCATTAAAAGAGGCAGATCTCCGGACATGCATCCGGATATATTCCGCGCATACATACAGGATATACTCGGATATACGTCCGGAAAGACACTTGAATAAATCAAAGAGAACCTATTGTTTTATGAATACCAAGTGAAACATACTTTCCATTATTTTGCCTTAATAGCATATTAATGATATTCAATATAGAATATTAAATTAATGTACTAAAAACATGACCGATCATCAATATAAATCAAAGAGGTTCTTTACTAATTCCAATTTTGTACCGGATATCCGGTACAAAATCATTTTACAACAATTTTATAAAGCAATATGTTTGATTTTCACAACTACAAACTATATATTTGCGAGACAAGATTGAAAAAGACACAGTTATTCGTTATCTGATCTAATAAAAAGTATTCATACTTTATGTAAAACCAGAAATAAAAATCTATATATTAATCTATAAATACACACAACATGGAATGGCCCAAAAGTAAAAATAACAAAATGGAAGAGCTATTGGAAAGAATGAGCCAATTTGAAGCTAATCTTGCTCAATTAATCTCAACCGGAATGCCCAATCACACTCCCTCTCCAGCTACCGATGAGGCGACATCCTCCCCCAATGAACAGGAACAACTTTCTCCCGAACAAGAAGAAGAAATGAAATTAAAAATCCAGGAGCTTCAACAAAAAGAAGAAGAGTTGAATCTACGTGCTGAAAAGTTGGATAAATTAGCAAAAGAACTTGAAGAACGGCAGCAGAACCTGGAGAATAGGAATCCAAACGATGAACGTTCCATAGAGCCTGCGACGCATCCCGATCACTCGTTCCCTTCTCAAATCGGAGATCAAATAAATGCATTAAAAAAACTATTGGAAGATTCTTCTTACAAAGATAAAATCATTAAGGATCTTCATGAAGAACTGCAAAGTCATAACCGGGATCTTCATGCGGAAATCGTAAAACCTCTTCTGAAAAACATGATAAAAATGCATGAACGACTCACGAAAACTTATAAGTTTTATGAAAATACGGAAGCTAAGAGTTCTCCTGAAACTTATACGAGATTATTGAGAGAAGTGGAAAATTGTAAACTGCATATTCAAGATATTCTGGAAGACGAATATGACTTAGAGTATTTTGAACCGACAATAGGCAGCGCATATTCACCTAAAGAGCAAACAGCCATCCGGACAGTTATCACTGATGCTCCGGAACAAGCCGGTACTATTAAAGAATTTCATTACGGAGGCTTCCGAAATATTACCACAAACAAAATATTTCAACCCTCAACAGTCACTGTATATAAAAAATCAGAATAATCAACTCATCTAAAAAACTCTAAAAAGATAAATAACTATGGACAATACCAGAAGTGTATATGGTATCGATTTAGGTACCACCTACAGTTGCATTGCACAAGTAGATAAATTCGACCAAGCCATTGTTCTCCGCAATTTTGAAGGAGATGCCACTACTCCATCCGCTGTATATTTTGAGGATATGGACCATGTTGTCGTGGGAAAAGAAGCCAAAGGAATGTTGGCCACTGAACCTACCAAAACGGCAGTATTCATAAAACGCCATATAGGTGTAGATGACAGTTTCGATAAAAACACAAATGAATTTCCCTATCATTATGACCCAACAGAAATTTCGGCTTTCATCTTAAAAAAGCTGGTTAAAGATGCCAACGATTTGGGAGACAATCCGGAACTGATCAAAGATGTCGTTATCACTTGTCCGGCCTATTTTGGAACCAAAGAGCGTATGCAAACCAAGCAGGCCGGAGAAATAGCTGGCTTAAATGTACTTTCTATCATCAATGAGCCTACAGCTGCCGCGATCTCTTACGGTGTAAAAACAGATCAGAAAAAAACGGTTTTAGTATACGATCTCGGAGGCGGAACATTTGACGTTACCCTGATTAATGTGAACGGTGGTGCCATTAAAGTAATAGCCACAGGTGGAGACCATCATTTAGGAGGAGTAGACTGGGATACCGCATTAGCTGAATATATGCTGGCAGCTTTTAACGAACAAAATAACACTTCTTATTCGTTCGAAGACCGATTAGACCTAAAATATGAGTTGTTATTACTTGCAGAAGACAAGAAAAAAGTATTGACAGCTAAGCAGACAGCGAAAGCAACTTACCAATATGAAGGCAATTCCGCACGTATAGAAATTAGCCGTGAGTTATTCAATTCGCTGACAGAAAGGAAACTGGACGAAACGATTGATGCCACCAAAAAGGTCATTGCTATTGCCAAAGAAAAAGGTTACAATAATATTGATGAAATACTGTTAGTGGGAGGTAGCAGCCGCATGCCACAAATAAAGGAACGGGTAGATAAAGAATTCAATTGTGATGCCAAACTAACCGACCCGGATGAATGTGTAGCCAAAGGAGCGGCAATTTATGCTATGAATGCCGCCTATTCACAAGCAGTTCGCGACTATGAAGAAGGAGAAAGTGATGATAAACCGGCTCCTCTCCGTGGAGATCGTACCACAGTGGTCAATGTCACCAGTAAAACATATGGTACCGACGTAATCATTGAAGGGCAAAGCATGGTGCAAAACCTCATTTTTGCAAATAGTTCGTTACCCACAAAACGAATTGAAACCTTTACTACTTCTATTCCTAACCAACGAGGTGTATCTGTAAAGGTATTTGAAAGTGATTTCACAAATATGGAAACAGAAAGTATCGTGGAAGAAAGATTCTGCACACTAATTGATGACCATACGCTTAAACTGAGCAAAGACTGGCCTCAAGGTACCCAGATTTCAGTTACATATCAGATTGACCAGGAAGGTATCTTGCACGGATTAGCTTATGTAGAAAATGATAAACTTGAATTCAATCTCAAAATCACCGGTGTAAAATGTGAAGAAGAACTCAGAAAATCGAAAGCAATCATCGACAAAGCATCAGTAGAGTAAAAAACAGAACAAAGCAGAACCCTATAAATGGATAAGACTTTATTAAAACTGGAAATCGGCAAGTGGAACGAAGCTTGTCGATTTCTTAAAAGCAAACAAACAGAACTCTCTACAGCAGAATGGACTGCTATAGAGACACTGGCCGACTATTGGCGAAAAAAATTTGATCCGGATGCTACCAGCGAATGCATGGACCTGATAAGCACTCTTGAACAATCGGATAAATTACACAGCAATAATAAAGAAATTATTGTATGGAGTAAAGAGTTTCGTACCATCGCCAGGAAGTATTACACTAAAGACGAAACTAATTTTTTAGTATTCCAAAATGCGTTAAAGGAATTATATCAGAGTTCTGCACCCCGCTCTTCGGCTCCTCTTCAGACACCTGTCAACAGTGAGTCTCAAAATATCATATTAAAACAAAATGCCAAAAAATGGGCAAACACTTATTCGCAGTTATACGAGAATCAGAATGAACTGGACCGAGATGAATGGGATGCTGTCCGTTTCTTAGCCAATTTCTGGAAAAACGGTACATTTAACGAAACGTCCCGAAAAGAATGTGAACAGTATATCTCCATTCTAATCGCATCAGACAAATTGCATAGCAATAACAAAAACATCATTACCTGGAGCAAAGATTTTCGTGGAATAGCCAAAACATATTATACAAAAGATTCTAAAACTTTTGAGGACTTCAAAAAGTTCATGACGAAATATACCCGCGAAAACCCGATACAAGAAAGGGCCCCTCAGGAAAGAATACCACAAACTCCTTCCCGGCAAACATCCCCTTCCATTGAAATAACCGGATTGGTAATTGCCAATACTGACGAAAAAGGTGATCCCATTCCTTCGAATCAGGCCGAGCTCGATACTCGTAGCTGCTATTTACAGCCTCGAATTGATTATCGAGTATTAAGAGGAGGGAGCAGTGTAGATATATGGTACAAATTATACGCTCCCGACAGGACACTCATGACAGCCAGCAACAGCAAGTCCGGTTATACGTGGTATGGCAATGTCCCTCTCACAGGTTCCCGATCTGCATATCCCTTGAATGGCTTCGGAAGTATGTCTGGAAATGTATTCTCCGCTGGCCAATGGATTATTGAGTTCTTTGAGAATGATCTGCAAATTGCAACGTACACATTCACAATCAAACAATACCGGGCCTCTATCCCGCCCCCGCAGTCACGGGTAACGCCGCCACCTCCTCCAAGAACCCCATCTAACCGACGAACATCTACAGTTCCGCCTAAAAAGGGGCACGGAGGTTTGTGGTCGTTCCTGATTATCACCGCTATCATAGGCTTTTGCGGCTATCAATATTGGTATAAACCTATGGCCATTGATCGGGACGCAGAGCGTACCTATGTATACGTATCCAGCTTGCTGCAACGTTCCGATAAAAATGCAAATGTAGAATATAATCGTATCCAATCTCTGCCCTATGGTTCGGAGCTCATCACTTACCAAAAAGAAGGAGATGGATGGTCATACATTAAAGCCAATGAGAAAAAAGGATATGTATCTACCAATTACACCCTAAGTAAGGCTGATTTTGAATTGTTGAATAACTTATGGGGAAGCAAAGAAGCTATGGAAGGAGCACCGACAGCAAAATGTCGGCTGGCACTCGTAGACTTTATAAAGAAAAACAACTATAAAACAGGTACGGGACAATGGCAGTTGTTTGCACAGCCTATAGAAGTCAAACCTAACGCAGTACTTTACCCCCGACTGGCTAACGGATATACGAAGTTTACAGAATTTGCGTTTATCTTATCCAACACCTCCACACACGAAGGCGTACTGGCTATTTATTCGTTTGCAGATGACGAAACTCCCGTTTTTATATATCAAGAGCAAACAACAGAAAATGCCCAAATAAAAGATATTAAATATTATCCATGGAAAACAGATAAATATAAAGTTATCTATGCTACCCCAAATGCTACGGTTAGTCGCTCGCCTCAACTCCCAACCAACCAGCAGCCGTCAAAAACAAAAAGCGAGAACGGACTAAAAATAACGAAGGCACTTTTTGGAAACACTGATAAAAGTTACAATGTTCTTACTCAATTTGGGACACAGCTCCCCACCACCACTCAGTACTTGTCTCCACGTATTTTCTATGAAAATCCTGCGGGGAAGAGTTCAGCGGTCATCAAATATAAAATTATCACTCCACAAGGGAACTTAATGACTGGAACAGGATCACCCTCCGGATATACTAATGAACAAAAAGTAACTCTAAACAGATCCGGACATATTAATTTAGCCGGTTGGGGAAATACAACCGGAGATGCGTACACTTCTGGAACTTACCGGATAGAATTCTGGTCCGAAGGACAATTATTGTATTCAACCGGAGTGCAAATTCAGGGCAATTCAGAAAAGGCTGTAACCGTTTCTTCAAAACCAGTTGAGTGTCCCATCAAGATCCGAACAATGTTATTTGCCAACTCAAACGATAAAGGGACCATTTTAGAAGATTATGGGAAGCCGCTTTACGGAAATAAATTACAATACCTGAAACCAAAGATTATTTATTCAAGTCTAAACGGGGCCAGAAACATTACATTGTATGCCAAAATCTATCGTCCCAATGGTGTACTCATTGCCAACAAGAACTCGCCGAACGGATACACTTACAAGCATGGTATATATACACCTGCTGTCGGAGCTGATAACAATGTTTCTTATTTAACAAGCTGGGGAAGTCCAGAGTGTGACGTGTATTCTCCAGGTACTTATCAGTACGAGATATGGTACGAGGGAAGTAAAATCTTCTCCTGCCAAGTAATTGTACACTAAGCATAATACAATGAAAAAGAAAATTATACGGTATCTAATAATATCGCATCTAACATTTATCCTTTCTATAGGCGGTATGGCAGTAGCTTTCTACTACTACCATACTGCCCAAATGGCACAAATTAAGAATGCGAACATTCTTCTCATCTCAAAAGATGAAATGAAATTACGCTTAATAGACTATAAGGGCCAAGAATTATTCACTGCCGACATAGCTTGTGGGAAGAATTATGGCAATAAGGAAAAACAAGGAGATTTAAAAACTCCTGAAGGAACTTTTAAAATAATCGATATCCAAGATGCTTCTAAATGGAAACACGATTTTGGAGATGGGAAAGGTGAAATAGAGGGTGCATACGGTAATCATTTCATCCGGTTAGAAACACCCGGACATAAAGGAATTGGGATTCATGGCACCCACGACCCATTATCTATTGGGACCCGAGCGACCGAAGGATGCATTCGAATCAAAAATTCAGAATTAGAGCAATTAGTATCTTTAATCCGAGTGCCGACAACTGTTATCATCACGCCTGCTGTAAAAGACATAAAACCCAGTAAATAACAAACTGATGAAAACATCCAAACGATTCCTGTTCATTTGTATCGGACTATTCATTATAGTCCTCTCTACCCAAGCTTTGGAAAAGTATGAAGTGACCGCCAATACTTTTCTAAACATACGTAGTCATGGAAGCACAAATGCTCCTGTCATCGGAACAATAAATCATGGGGGAATCGTAAATGTAGAATCAATAGATGGCGAATGGGCAAAGATATCCTTCAATGGCGGATATGGATACGTAAGTACGGCCTACATACGACCTGTTACTCCAACACCTCCCGCAAAAGCTCCAACAAATACATTCAGCGACTGGTTTCGACAAACAAATTATGATTGCCGCCCTTTAGTTTATATCATATTAGGACTTTCTATTGTGCTATTCATCCTTAGAATGCGTCGTGGAGAAAGTACTCCGCTGGAAGACACCGAACATACGATAAACCTCAGTTTATTCATTACCGTCTGTTTGTTAGAACTATTTTATGTGTTTTCAATGGGCGCAAATAGTATTTGGTTTTGCACTCCCGATAAAATAGGATGGCTATGGACCATTATTAATTTCTTTATATTCGGTGCAGTTGTATTTAATCAATGGATGTGTTTTTTCAATACCTTGAATGATGTGCAATACAATTCCTACGCAACTTTCAATTGGACATGGGGAATATATACTTGGGGCATCTGTATCATAGGCGCTATCATTTGTGGCTTTTTCTTTGCAGGCTTTTTGCCTGTGATAGGAATTGGATTTCTTGTCGGACAATCTGTGCAAACAGGTATTATTTTCAATAAAGTACTTCCCAAAGGTGGATGGAAACATGCGTGTATCTGTACATTAACTTATTTAATTGGTTCAACAGCCACTGTCTTAATTGTAGCTCATTTCCTCATCCTTTTACTAATTGTACTAATTGCTCTCTTTCTGCTTTCACTTTTAGGAAAATCATCTTCTTCATCCGGCGGTAAAAGATGCTCCAATTGTAGTCACCTCAGTGGTTCCAGTTGTAACTTAAGCGGACGTTATATCAGCAGCCCGTCTACCACCTATTGCGATAATTACCAATAATACTATTTAGAAAGAGAAACGTCAAGCAATGCATTTCTCTCTATAGATAGTTGCAGATAACCAAAAAATAATCTACTTTTGTTTTCAAAATTAATCAAAGTGCCAATTTTATAAAGACTTAATAAGATGGTAGACGTAAAAACGATTATCGAAGAATCACAAGAGAAGATGGATATGGCAGTGATGTATCTGGAAGAAGCACTGGCACACATCCGCGCCGGAAAAGCAAGCACACGCTTGCTGGATGGTATCCGTGTAGACTCTTACGGAAGCATGGTGCCCATCAGCAACGTAGCTGCCGTAACCACTCCCGATGCACGCAGCATCACGATTAAACCTTGGGATAAAAGCATGTTCCGGGTTATTGAAAAAGCCATTATCGACTCCGATCTCGGTATCATGCCGGAGAATAACGGTGAAATTATCCGCATCGGCATCCCCCCTCTTACCGAGGAACGCCGTAAAGATCTGGTTAAAGATGTTAAGAAAAAAGGCGAAGCAGCTAAGGTTGCTGTCCGCAATATCAGAAGGGATGCAATCGACAGCATCAAGAAGACCGGCAAAGAGGAAGGCATTTCGGAGGATGAGATTAAAGGCCTCGAGGATGACGCTCAAAAGCTTACCGACAAGTTTGTCGCAAAGGTTGACGCTGCGGTTGATGCAAAATGTAAAGAGATACTTACTGTATAGTATTTATATCACGTATACAAACAAGGGACATGTTATTCGTGTCCCTTATTTGCTTATTCCCGTTTTTACTGTTCACACTTAACTGTGTGAACAGCAAATAAATGATGCGTCATGATTGTAAATATATAATATGCATAAATGAAAGGAAATAAAATATGAGTACTCCGGAACATATAGCAATCATTCTGGACGGAAACGGCCGCTGGGCCAAAAGTAAGGGTATGCCAAGAAACTACGGTCATACAGTAGGAGCCAAAAATGTTGAGAATATATGTAAGGCTGCAAACGACCTCGGCGTTAAATATCTGACACTTTATGCCTTTTCCACTGAAAACTGGAACCGCCCTGAGTCTGAGGTAGCTGCACTAATGAAGCTTCTTGAAAGCTATCTTAAAAACTGTATAAAGACTGCCAATAAAAACAATATGCGTGTGCGCGTAATAGGTGAGATAAGCAGGCTTTCAGAGAATTTTCAGGAGAAAATAAGAAACCTTGAAGAAGTT
>ENA-OPAG01001169-OPAG01001169.1-human-gut-metagenome-genome-assembly--contig:-NODE-1169-length-13978-cov-3.547152_pt1 | contig 13978 bp, 11 predicted proteins | sample MGYA00241053_ERZ501422 | MGnify/ENA primary metagenome ERZ501422 (study PRJEB25962, sample SAMEA2042619) | human gut metagenome | biome: human gut; feature: human-associated habitat; material: faeces... | reverse complement strand
AAGTTGCAGATTTTATTTTATCAATCTGAGTAGAGTACGGAGTAAGAGTAGCTGTACCAAGTTCGATATTTGACGAATCGTATTTTGAGCCGATGCTCATATCCATACGGGTTAATCTTTCGTTAAGGGTTTTGCTGTCAGCTTTTGCGTTAAGCAGAATGTCAACCTCATCCGACGAGTAGCTGTCGGCACTATCCCAGTAGTTGTCGGTAAGATACTTGATACTCGGATAATTTTGAGTATAGTCGGTAATCTGAGAGGAATCACTTACCTTGTTTGAGTTGTCCTCTTTTTTTGAAATGTCGGACTGTTCAATTAACTTTTTGGTTTTGTCAATTTCAGTCCGACAAAGCTTTGTTTCGTCAAGAAGCTTTTGCGTTTTTTCACGAAGCTTCAGCGTTTCTGAATTCGGATTAAGGTACTCTTTGTCCTCAATCGGAATACTCTCGTCTGCATAAAGCGTGACGATCTGAGTTTGGAAAACATAGCCGTTTTCGCCTCTGCCTTCAAGCTGAAGTTCAAAATAGCCGTGCATGAAAATGTCATTTTTTCTGACCTTCCACACAAGTTTTGTGCCTGTTTCATCAATTGCGGTGCTGTCGGGAATTACCGAATTTACACTGCCGTCGGCAAAACGCAGATGAATGAAGTAGTCAACCGTAATGTCGCACATTCCCCGAATTAAAAATTCCTGTGTTTCGGCAAGATTTTCACCCGTGATGCCAACGCAGTTTGCACCGTCAAAATTTTTTGGTTTTCGTTTGTCATAGATAATCATTGTTACACCTCCACTTAAAGAGGCAAAAACACGAAAAAATGCATTGTTTTATGCAATTTTCAGAAAAATTTTTGAAATTTTTTTAATTTCCCGTCACGAGGGGGAAACGGTTGCAATTGCAATGTTTTGTGATATAATCTAATTTGAATAATTTGAACGAATTGACTTAAACAGAAGAGAAGAAAAACTGTTTGTTCCGTGACGATTAAGAGGACGGAATTGTGTGCCGATGTACAAATTACGGCTTTTTTCGTTGCAAACCGTTTGAACGAAGGGGGACGGCAACACGCCGTGATATAAAATGAGAAAATATGTAGAAGTTTTTACTCGTGATCATTTGCCAAAGCTGAGGGATCAGCTGTTGTTTTCGGGATTGACGGATCACGAAATTTTTATGTTCATACAATATGCAAAACCGTACTATCTGTCGCTGAACCGTGGCGAAACGGCAAGGGTTGAAAACAAGTTCAGCCATATGACGGGACTTGTGTTTTCGGGAACTGCATACCTTTATTCTGTGGACTACAACGGCAACAAAAGTCTGCTCAAAACAATTCGCAGCGGCGAGTCAAGCGGAACGCTTTACGCAATGTTTGACTACTACAATACTCTTGTTGAAATTATGGCAGGGGAGGACTGCGAAATCCTTTTTATTCCCCCCGAACCGATGTTCATAACCGAGGATTCGCTTGCATCGATTCAGCAGAAAATCCTCGTCAATATGCTTGCGTCACAAAGACAGGTGTTTTTGCAGATTTCGGAACACCTTGCCTGTCTTTCAAAGCGAAGTATCAAGGGCAAATTTATGCACCTTCTTCAAATCTATTGCAGGCGTGAGCGTAGCTGTGAGGTTGATCTGCCGTTCTCCCGTGACGAGCTTGCAAACTATCTTGCGGTTGACAGAGCGTCACTTTCAAGAGCACTCGGTGAACTGAAAAAAGCAGGAATTATTGAATTTAAAAAGAGCCATTTCAAACTGATTGAAACAGCTGAATATCATTTTGATTAAATAACGGTCGGCAAACGGTGTTCTGTTTCCTTTCACCGCCGACTAAAATATAACGGAGGATAATATTATGAGTTTTGTGGAATTACTGCTGTTCGGCATCGGCTTGTCTATGGATGCATTTGCGGTTTCAATTTGCAAGGGGCTCTCCGTGCGTAAGTTAAGACCTAAACACGCAATTACTGTCGGATTGTGGTTTGGCGGATTTCAGGCGCTTATGCCGCTTATCGGTTATCTTCTCGGAAAGCAGTTTGAGTGGCTCATCACAAGCATTGACCATTGGATTGCATTCATCCTGCTTGCACTTATCGGTGCAAATATGATAAGAGAAGCTTTCGGTGAGGAAGAACAGCTTGACGATTCGTTTTCGGTCAAGACAATGCTGCCCCTTGCCGTTGCAACAAGTATTGACGCCCTTGCGGTAGGCGTTTCGTTTGCGTGTATTGATGTTGACATCGTGCCTGCAATCGCAATTATAGGCACAACAACATTCATACTTTCGGCTGTCGGCATCAAAATAGGCAATGTATTCGGTGCAAAGTATAAGTCAAAGGCAGAATTTTTAGGCGGTGCAGTATTGATTTTGCTTGGACTCAAGATTTTGCTTGAAGATTTGGGGTTTTTGCCGTTCTGACGGATTACAAATTGAAAGTTGACGGCGAGCCGCCGTTACCAATTCGAGAAGATAGTATAATATAGAAATCGCATCAGATGCCCGAAAAAGCTCTGATGCGATTTTTTATATAAAAGTCGTTGCTGTTTCGTAGGGCGGATATTATCCCCCTACAGACAATACAGGTTTTTTATAATTTCAATTTCTTAAAGTTGTCATTCAGAATTGTGCAGGAGTTATCTAACTTTTGCAATTCCTGTTCGGTTAATTTTAGTTCCAAAATGCGTTTTGCACCGTTTGCGCTTACTATGCACGGGTTGCCGATGAACACATCTTTCTTGCCGCCGTATTCGCCACGCAGACGAACCGATACTGTCAGAACGCTGTTTTCATCTTGAAGAATTGCTCGGACGATACGGACAATTGACATACCGATGCCGTAGTAGGTTGCGCCCTTTGCCTCAATGATTTTGTGGGCGGCACAACGCACATCATCGCTTATCTGCTCAAGCTCCTCCATATAGTACGATTTTGGGTTATCACGCATGACATCCTTTAGCGGTTTGGCGGCAAGGAGTGCCTGACTCCACGGAACAAATTCGCTGTCTCCGTGTTCGCCTATTACATATGCGTGAATGTTGCGTGGATCAACCTCAAAATATTCGCCGAGGAGATATCTGAGCCGTGCCGTGTCAAGGGTAGTTCCCGTGCCGATGATTTTTGACGCATTGAATCCCGAAAGCTCATAGGCCACCCGTGTCATAATGTCAACGGGGTTTGTCGCAACAAGGAAAATTCCCTCAAAACCGCTTTGCACAACCTTTGGCACAATTGAAGAAAATACAACTGCGTTTTTCTGCAAAAGCTGAAGCCTGCTTTCGGTGGGCTTTTGATTTGCACCTGCGCAGATTACAACAATGTCGGCGTCGGCACATTCACCGTAACCTCCGCAACGGATTTTCATGCTTGAATGCGAAAATGCAAGCCCGTGGTTCAAATCCATTGCCTCGCCCTCGGCACGCTTTTCGTTGAGGTCAATCATAATGAGTTCATCACACACATTTTGATTGAGTGCCGCATAGGCAAAGCTCATTCCGACCATTCCCGTTCCCACAAGTACGACCTTTCTTTTGTTTCCCGACATATGACCGTCCCTTTCATTTGTATTCTTTTTTTAGGATTTTCATATGTGCAAAAATTATTCTTAGGTTCAAAAAATTGATTGAATTGTGCTTTTTGTGGGGTTGTGAAAAAAATAACGGCAGAATCGGCTGCTTGTTTGGTGAAATGGCAAGGATTATATGTAAAAATCATCAAAATTCACTTGAAACGCAGATATAATTGTGCTAAAATTAATTCGACAAGGTGTTCGGAATACATTAGGCATATTCCGATTTTTATTTTATAGGAAAAGGTTCGATATGCTCGGACGGAAAGTTCTGATAATTCAGACTTTTCATATTGTTATTTCAGTCATTTCAAGTTTGCACTTGAAATGATTGGCGAACACTGTTCGCCGCTACTGATGTGAATTCAATTGCGAAAGGAAAAGAGAAAAATGTACAAGATAATTAAGAAAAAATCTCTGAATCCAACCGTTACACTTATGGAAATTGACGCTCCGCTTATTGCCAAAAAGGCAGAGCCGGGACAGTTCATCATTCTCCGTGTTGACGAGAATGGTGAGCGTATTCCGCTTACGGTTGCAGGCTATGACAGAGAGGCCGGCACAGTTCGTATTATCTTCCAGATTGTCGGTGCAACAACAGAAAAGCTCAATCACCTTAACGAAGGCGATTATATTCACGATTTTGTAGGGCCTCTCGGTGTTCCCACACATACAGACGGTCTTAAAAAGGTTTGCGTTGTAGGCGGCGGCGTTGGCTGTGCAATTGCACTTCCTGTTGCCGAAAAGCTCCACGAAATCGGCTGTGAGGTTCACTCAATTGTCGGTTTCAGAAACAAGGATCTTGTTATTCTTGAAGATGAATTCAAGGCTTGCTCAGACAAGTTTATTCTTATGACAGATGACGGTTCATACGGTCAAAAGGGCGTTGTTACAGCTCCTCTCGAAGAGATGATTAAGGCAGGCGAGGACTATGACCTCGTTATTACAATCGGTCCGCTTATCATGATGAAGTTTGTTGTTAAAACAACAAAGCCTTACAATATTCCCACAACAGTTTCCATGAACCCGATTATGATTGACGGCACAGGTATGTGCGGCGGCTGTCGTCTTACAGTTGACGGACAGACAAAGTTTGCCTGTGTTGACGGCCCCGACTTTGACGGCTTTAAGGTTGATTTTGACGAGGCTATGAAGCGTGGCGCAATGTACAAGCCGTTTGAGCGTCATGCACACGAAGAAACATGTAATCTGTTCAAGAAGGAGGTTGAGTAATCATGCCAAATATGTCACCAAAAAAGGCTCCTATGCCATCACAGGATCCTAATGTAAGAAATAAAAACTTTCTTGAGGTAGCAACAGGCTACACAGAAGAAGTTGCAATTGAGGAGGCACAGCGTTGCCTTAACTGTAAACACAGACCTTGCGTAAACGGTTGTCCGGTACATATCGCAATCCCTGATTTTATCAAAGAGGTTGCCCAGGGCAACTTTGCAGGCGCTTATGATGTAATTTCGCAGTCAAGCTCACTTCCTGCTGTTTGCGGTCGTGTTTGTCCGCAGGAGTCACAGTGTGAGTCAAAGTGCGTAAGAGGCATCAAGACTGAGCCTGTCGGAATCGGCAGACTTGAGAGATTTGTTGCCGACTGGCACAACGCTCAGACAGATGTTAAGGTAAATAAGCCTGAGTCAAACGGTCACAAGGTTGCTATTGTCGGTTCAGGTCCTGCAGGTCTTACCTGTGCAGGTGACCTTGCAAAGAAGGGTTACGATGTAACAGTATTTGAGGCTCTCCACCTTGCAGGCGGTGTTCTCGTTTACGGTATCCCTGAGTCAGACTTCCCAAGTCAATCGTTCAGAAGGAAGTTGACACACTCAAAGAGCTCGGTGTTAAGGTTGAAACAAATATGGTTATCGGCAGAGTTCTCTCAATTGACGAGCTTATGGACGATTACGGCTTTGAGTCAGTATTTATCGGTTCGGGCGCAGGTCTTCCGAGATTTATGAATATCCCCGGTGAGAACCTTTGCGGTGTTTACTCGGCAAATGAGTTCCTCACAAGAACAAACCTTATGAAGGCTTATAAGGATGACAGCACAACTCCGATTATGCACGCAAAGAAGGTTGCAGTTGTCGGCGGCGGTAATGTTGCAATGGATGCCGCTCGTTGTGCAAAGCGTCTTGGCGCAGAAGAGGTTTATATTGTTTACAGAAGAAGCGAAGAAGAGCTTCCTGCCCGTAAGGAAGAAGTTGAGCATGCAAAGGAAGAGGGAATTATCTTCAAGCTCCTCAATAACCCTGTTGAAATTCTCGGCAACGAAGATGAGTTCGTAACGGGTATGAAGTGCATTAAGATGGAACTCGGCGAGCCTGACGCAAGCGGCAGAAGAAGACCTGTTGAAATCCCCGGCAGTGAGTTCGTTCTTGATGTTGACGCTGTTGTTATTTCAATCGGTACATCACCTAACCCGCTTATCAAGGCTACAACAAAGGGACTTGACACTCAGAAGTGGGGCGGTATCATCGCTGACGAAAACGGTCTTACATCCCGTGAGGGCGTATATGCAGGCGGTGACGCTGTAACAGGCGCCGCAACGGTTATCCTGGCAAAACAGCCGCAGCCGCTATTGACGAATACATTCAGAACAAAAATAAGTAATTTTTGTTCTGAATTGAAAATGTAAAATTAAGGTCGGCGGTGTGCCACCGCTGTCTATTCGAGAAGATAGTTAGATAAAGAGATTGCATCAGATGCCCGAGAAAGGCTCTGATGCAATTTTTGTTATATAAAATGATATGTTGAGAAACAATGTATTGTGTTAGCTCGCACCGATTTTACAATCGTTGCGATTGGCGAACGAGGTTCGCCGCTACAAATGAATACATAACATTATAATTTGTGCATGCGGTCATAATTTAATGCTCGACAAAATATGTTGCGGTCGTTATTTTTGGGTACAGAACCTCGGCTCTTCTGTTTTGCACAATAAATAAAATTTGTATATAGTCGGATTCTTTCTATTTTGGTATTGATTTTAGTATAAAATAGGTGTATTATGACTTTGATATGCGGACGGGTGAATTTTTTCAGTGGTCCGCACCTTGTTTTTAAATATTGGTTAAGAGGAAAATTTATGAGGATTATAATTGTTGGATGCGGAAAGGTTGGCTCTTCAATAGCGTCGGAGCTTAATTTGGAGGGGCATGAAATATCCGTAGTCGATATTAACCACGGTGCAGTCGATAAACTTGCAAATTCGCTTGATGTTCTCGGCATAGAGGGAAACGGTGCAACATATGATGTGCTTATTGAGGCAGGCGCAGAGTATGCCGATTTGCTTATTGCCGCAACCGCAAGGGATGAAATCAATCTGTATTCGTGCCTTATGGCTAAGGCGGCAGGCGTTACCCACACAATTGCAAGAGTGCGTAATCCCGAATACACAAACGACCTTTACAGAATCAAAGAGCATCTCGGTCTTTCTATGGCAATCAATCCCGAACAGACCGCCGCTAATGAAATCAGTCGTCTGTTAAGATTTTCGGGTGCGCTTGAAATTGATTCGTTCTCAAAGGGCGTTGTTGAGCTTATCAAGGTAACTGTACCGCAGAATTCGTCAATTGTCGGAACTGCTTTGAGCAGAGTTGACAACCTCAGAGGTAAGGTGAGAATCTGTACGGTTGAGAGAGGGGATGAGATGTTCATTCCTAACGGTGATTTTGTTATTAACGGCGGTGACAGAATTTCTGTTGTTGCAAAGCCCGAAATTGCCGCAAAATTCTTTAAGCGTATCAGTATTGCAATCGGCAGAAGTAAGGATGTTATCCTTCTCGGCGGCGGCAAGGTTTCGTTCTACCTTGCAAAGACGCTTATTAAATCCGGTGCGAATGTCAAAATTATCGAGAAAAATCCCGAACGCTGCAACTTTCTTTCGGAGGCTATACCCGGGGCTGTTATAATTCAGGGCGATTGCATGGATCAGTCGCTGTTGCTTTCGGAGGGTGTTGAACACGCTGACGGCATTGCCGCTCTTATGGATTATGACGAAGAAAATATTATCATAACGATGTACCTAAAGGGCATTACAAAGGCAAAATTGATTACTAAGGTAAATAATGCATCATTTGATCCGCTTTTGCATGATCAGAATTTTGAATGTATTATTCATCCAAAGAGCCTTACAGGCGAATATATTGCAAGATATATCAGAGCGATGCAGAATACGGGCGACAGCAATGTTGAATCGCTTTACCGCCTTAACGATGACAAGGTTGAGGCTCTTGAATTCAAGGTTAATGCGGAATCAAGGGTTACGAATGTTCCGATTATGAGCCTTAATCTGAAGGCTAATCTTCAGATTATCTGCATTAACAGAGGCGGAAAAATTATTCTTCCGCAAGGTACGGATGTGATTAAACCTGAGGACACGGTAATTGTGCTTACCATGCAAAAAGGTCTTAGCAAGCTTGAAGATATTGTAAAGCGTTGAGGGGAGCATAATGAATAAACGATTAATTGTGTATATCCTCGGCTGGGTTCTTATTGTCGAGGGTGCGGCTATGCAGATTGCAACCGTTACTTCATTTATATACGGCGAACACGAGGGACTTTATTTTCTTGGAGTAGGTGCTTTGTCGGCACTTTTGGGCTTGCTTGCCGTAAAAGTAAAAAAGCCGAAAAATCCCGTGCTTTATCAGAAGGCAGGCTTTGCGGCTACTGCGTTAAGCTGGATTCTTATGTCTTTTGTAGGATGTTTTCCGTTCTGGCTGAGCGGTGAGATTCCGAGTTTTATTGACGCTTTTTACGAAACCGTGTCGGGCTTTACAACAACAGGTTCAACTATACTTACCGATGTTGAGGCATTGAGCCACGGAATGCTTATGTGGCGAAGCTTTCTCCATTGGTTGGGCGGTATGGGCGTAATCGTGTTCTTGCTTGCGATTATCCCGAAGCTCGGCGGTCAGCAGAATATTTTCCTTATGAAAGCCGAGAGCCCCGGTCCGATTGTGGGCAAGGCTGTTCCGAAAATGAGAAATTACGCAATGATGCTCTACGGAATTTATTTCGGCTTGACTGCACTTGAATTTATATTTCTGATTGTAGGCAAAATGCCTGTTTTTGACGCACTTAACATAAGCTTTGCAACGGCAGGTACGGGCGGTTTCGGTGTTACCAACGCAGGTATCGCTTCATACAGCAATTATCTGCAAACCGTTATTGCTGTATTTATGATGCTGTTCGGAATTAACTTTTCCGTGTATATCCTCATTCTTGCGAAGAAGTTTAAGCAGGCTTTCCGCATTCAGGAGCTGTGGGTTTATTTCGGAATTATCGTGCTGTCAACAGCCTTGATTGCGTTTAACATCAGGTCACTTTATCCGAGTGCGTATGATGCGGTTCACCAGAGCTTTTTCTATGTTTCGTCAATTATCACGACAACAGGTTTTGGTTTAACGGATGTCAATAACTGGCCTGAATTTTCAAAAACTGTGATTATGATTATCACATTTATCGGTGCAATGGCAGGCAGTACAGGCGGCGGTTTTAAGGTTTCAAGAGTTATTTTGCTCTTTAAGGAAACACGAAAGGAGTTTTCACTCCTCATTCATCCGAGAAATGTTAAGACCGTTAAAATGGACGGCAAGGCGATTGACCACAACGTTATGAGGTCAACTTCAATTTTCCTTGTGCTGTACATCGGAATCTTTGCGTTAAGCTGGCTTGTGCTTTCGCTTGACCGGACGGATTTTGTGACGAGTTTCACGGCTGTTGCCGCAAATATCAACAACACAGGTCCGGGTCTTGGAATGGTTGGCCCTGTCGGCAACTATTCGGAATTCAGTATTTTGTCAAAAATTATTTTGATTTTCGATATGTTAGCAGGCAGACTCGAATTGTTCCCGTTGATGTTGCTGTTCGCCCCGTCAGCGTGGAAAAAATCGTAAGTAAATTGAAAAGATTATAATAAAGATCGGGAAGACAGTTTGCAAAATGCAAACATTTGTCTTCCCGACTGTTTTTTATATGCGGAATTGTGCGAATAATTACAATACTACGCTCGGGCATAATATGTTTTTAATATTTACGAACTGTCTTCACGAACTGGGAAAGACGGCTCGCCGTCAATTTAAAAGCACATCTGCAATTGCGTTTCCTAACAGACTGCCTGAGTAGGTTGCCTCGTCAATGGAATTTGATTCTGTGCCGACTTCTATTAACAGCGAACCGTTGCAGACATATTCATTGTATGCAAAGTAGTCAAAATTCAGCGGTCTGGTCATATCGGGATAGAGGGTTTCAGCTTTGTCCTGAATTTTCAGGGCAAAGTTTAAATTTTCCTCCCAGCAGTCAAAACCCCGTTCACCGTCTGTGTCACATCCCGCAAGAATCATAATCTGCGCACCCTTTTTGCCGTTGTATGTAAACACGGGCTTAACCTTGTTTTCATCCGTTCCGATTGCATCACGGTGCAGGTCGATAACAACCTTGATATCGGGATATTTTTCAAGATTTTTATACACTGTGTCAACACTACGGTCATACGAACCGTTGTAGGATTCATCGTGAATTGTCGTGTCATGAACCGTTTTTATTCCACGCTTGTTGAGCTGTTCGGTGAGTGCATCTCCGACTGCCACAACATTGAAATCGTTGTTGTTTGTGCGTGAATAAAAGCTGTCATAGAAAAAGTCAACATCTTCGTCAAGATATGCCTCGCTTGTGTGGGTGTGGTAGATAAGAACCTGCGGTGAGTTTATGCCCTTGTCAATTGAAAACGGCAGTTTTGCCGAAAGAAGTCCGTCAAAGTCAAGTGACAGCCCCGTTTTGTTTTTGACAAAGCAGTTGTCAACCTGAGTTCCCGTGTCGCCTATGGTGCGTTCCTCAACTGTGTATTTGTTCTCGCCGTCATGGTTGCCGTAGGAATCGTAATAGGTGCTTTTGTCACGCTTGTGATTTTTTTGGACTGTGGGTTCTGTGTCGGCTGATTCTGTAGGCTTTTGGTCGGAAGCTGTCGGCTTTTCCGCCTTTGAATTTTCAAGCTTGTATTCTCCGTTTGTGAGAGTAAAAGCGGCAGCGGCAAGTGCCGCAGGATTCTGTGATTCAAAGCAGAGAGGCAGTCTGTATATAACGCTTAAAACAGCCGTTGTCAACAGTACAACGGCTGTGCTTGTTTTTAAGGCTTTTTTCAGTTTCTTTTTTGATGTTCCTTCACTTTTCACAAAATCACCTGCAATCCGTACATATGTTGGCTATCGGTTTCTGCAATAAATATATGCCGTGCCTTAGGTGAATATGTGTAAATATGCGTGAATTTACATTAACGAGATGAGGTCGGGCAAATCGAATTCATTTTGCAGCGCTCCGTTGAGTGCAAAGGCTATGAGCCTTGAGGCTCTTTCCGTGAGCAGGTCAATTTCTCTTGGAATGACTACAAGCTGTCTGCCCTGCGGCATAAGCATTTTCTGCGTTTTTCGGTTGCAGTCATTGCCGAGAATGTCAACCGCAAGTGTTTGTGCGTCAACAACGGTCGGCACTCCGATTGCAATAACAGGAACTCCGATTGTTTCCTTTGTGATTTTGGTTCGGTGATTGCCCACCCCCGCACCTGGTGAGATTCCCGTGTCGCTTATCTGAAGTGTACAGCCGAGCCTTTCGGTTCTGCGTGAGGCGAGTGCGTCAATTGCAACAACGGCTGTCGGTCTTATCCGCCGTACAATGCTGAGAATGTATTCGCCTGTTTCAATGCCCGTCTGTCCCGTGACTCCCGTCTGCATTACGGCAACGGGGCGAAGTCGGTCAAGTCCCGTTGAACGGGCAATTTCTCCGCCTATGTGACGGGTGGCAAGCACTCGTCGGCTTGTTTTCGGTCCGAGTGAGTCGGGAGTGATTTCCATGTTGCCGAGTCCTGCAACAAGCACAAGTCCGTTTACGGGCAACAGCCGTTTGATTTCATTGCCGACGGTTTCAAGCCGTTTGTCGGTTTCGGTAAAATTGTCGGTGAGTGACGGCAACTCAATTGTAATGTATGTGCCGATTTCCTTGCCGAGTGCCTGTCTTGCCTTTTGGTTCTTTACAATCAGCCGTGAAATTTCAAGACCGTTTTCACTGTATTTTTTGAATTCAATACCGCCTGTGTTTTCTCCTGCAATTTCTCTTGCCTCAATTGCAAGGTCGGTTCTGAACTGCAAAATAATCCCCCGTTTCGCAAATTTGTTTGTATATTGTTATTATTGTGCAATTTTATATTATGTATTCTATTTACAAGACTATTTTGTTTTGTTATAATCTTAACGCAGGTATCTACTGCCTAAAAGGCAGTAGATACTCCCGAAATTCAGTTGACACTGAATTTCTAAGGAGCTGACGCTCCTCTGCGTAGATTGCAATCTATCACAAATTCCGCTCCTTGCAAGCAAAGCGGAATTTGTTCAGATTTAAATTTTTTGTTATAAAGCTAAGCAAAATTAAATTCTTTGTTATAAAGCGTTATAAAGCAAAGCGGAAATTGCTCAGATTTAAATTCTTTATTATGAAGAAAAGAGACAGATTATAATTCTAAAACAAACACACAACTTTACATTATATACAGGTGATTTTATGAACAAAAAATTTGTTGAAAAATTTACCGCAGTGGTTTCTGCGGTGTGTATGATTTCGGTCGGCATTGCAAGCGTAAATGCGGCTGAAATTGATGACGGTTTTGAGTCGGTCACGAAGAATGCACAATCTTCGGATTCGTCTTTTCCGTCTGCATATTCCGCAATCGGCTATTCGCTTGTTGACGAAAACGGACTTCCGAGTAATTTCAGCTCAAAAAATCTCGGCTTTGTAACACCTATCAAGGCTCAGCAGTATAACGATTGTTGGGCGGTTGCAGGCACAGAAGGCTTTGAAACAAAGCTTTTGAAGCTTGGCTATCCCGTTACCGAGATGTCACATGACCACGCAAACGCAAGCTCCACAACCCAGACAAACGGCAAGGGCTGGCAGAGAAAATACCGTGACGGCGGATTTACAAATATTTATCCCGGCTATCTCACCTCATGGCAGGGCGGTGCAGAGACTGCCGATGTCGGTAAGATTGATTTTTCAAAAAATATTCACGGCGATGATATGACAGCCGACAAGACTAAATACGGCACAACAAAACTGCGTTATCTTGACGGCGCTGATTCAAACGAAATCAAGCAGGCAATTATCGACAACGGCTCGGTGACAGCGTCATATGCCACATCAAACAAGTGCTTTAACAATGCAGGCACAACCTACTTTATGCCGCAGTCATATGACGGCGACTATGTCGGTCACACAATCAGCATTGTGGGTTGGAACGATAATCTCAGCAGGTACAGATTTTCTAACGGAACAGGTGTGTTTCCGCAGAACAACGGAGCATGGCTTGTGCGCAACAGCTGGGGCGATAACAACACAATGGGCGGTTATTTCTGGCTTTCATATGAGGATAAGTACATTTTCGGCGAAAAGTATTCCCCGAATTTCACAATTGACGAGGTGACGGAGATTACCGACGATATGACATTGTTGCAGGATGAACGCTACGGTGCTACATACAGCTTTAATTATGTTGACAGCAACGAGATTACATTCATCAATTGTTTTGATTTTGGCGAAAACAGCCGTACACTTGATAAGGTGCTTTTTGAAACAAAGAGCAACGGTGCGGATTATGAGATTTACTACATTCCCGTAAGAGACGGTGTTCCCTCAAATGATGAGAGCGAATGGAAGTCTGTTGCATCGGGCAAGGTTGCATACAGCGGTTATCAGTCTGTTGATGCAAACGGATTTGTTGCACCGCTCGGAAGAGGTGCAGTCGGTGTGAGAATCAAAACAAATTCAGAGGAATCAAGTCAGCTTGGTGTAGGTGAATGGCTTACAAGTGCAACGAAAATGACATTCCTCAATGATTCATCTTACGGTAACAGCTACATTAAATATGACGGCACAACATGTGAACTGCTCGACTGGTACAAAACTGAGAGAGATGATACGCTCGGCGGTACATTTGTTATCAAAGCTGTTGCACTCAAAAATGATAAGATTTTGAACGGCGATGTTGACCTTGACGGAGATATTACCGTTAAGGACGCAACCATTGTTCAGAAGTATATAGTAAAGCTTGAACAGCTTGACAACACACAGCTTTGCAATGCCGATTGTGACGGTGACGGAGATATCACGGTTGCCGATGCCACGAAAATTCAGAAAATAGTTGTGGGAATTAATTAAAATTGAAAATGGACGGCGAGCCACCGTTCTCGGTTCGTGAAGACAGTCGTTTTAAGGTGAGAGCGTAGATGCCCGAGCAGAAGTTTTTTTAAATTGAAAGTTGAAAATGGAAAATTGAAAATTGCGGTCGGGCAGACAGTTTGCAAAATGCAAATCATTGTCGCCCGACTGTTTTTGTATATATGAAAGTTGTTAATATACTGT
>ENA-OPAG01001164-OPAG01001164.1-human-gut-metagenome-genome-assembly--contig:-NODE-1164-length-14010-cov-6.819850_pt1 | contig 14010 bp, 9 predicted proteins | sample MGYA00241053_ERZ501422 | MGnify/ENA primary metagenome ERZ501422 (study PRJEB25962, sample SAMEA2042619) | human gut metagenome | biome: human gut; feature: human-associated habitat; material: faeces... | reverse complement strand
AGCCGGCTTCAAATGTTTAACTTTTAGCGCGGTAAATTTTTACCGAAGTATTGAATTTATTAAACTTTACTTTTCTATATATAAATATAGGAAACTTTAAGGCTTGATTTAAAGGTAAATACTTTAAATTAAAGTACAATGTCTTTACGATATCTATATTTAGTGGATTCATTTCTTAGTATTGTCTTAGTCTCTTCTAAATATATCCCTCGTATAAACCTTGTCCTTTACATCATCCAGACAACTGTCGTATCTGTTGGCAATAATAGCTTTAGACATTGACTTAAATTCGTCCATATTGTTTACTACTTTTGAGCCAAAGAACGTGCTGCCGTCTTCGAGTGTAGGCTCATAGATAATGACCGTTGCGCCCTTTGCCTTGATGCGCTTCATGACGCCCTGTATGCTTGACTGGCGGAAGTTATCACTATTTGACTTCATCGTAAGGCGGTAAACACCGATAACACACTGATGCTCCTGTGCCGGATTGAAGTCGCCACGATTGAAATAGTCATAATATCCTGCCATCTTCAACACCTGATCGGCAATGAAGTCCTTACGTGTGCGGTTGCTTTCAACAATGGCATGTATCAGATTCTCCGGAACGTCTGCATAGTTTGCCAACAGCTGCTTCGTATCTTTCGGCAGGCAATAGCCGCCATAACCGAAGCTCGGATTGTTATAGTGTGTGCCAATTCGCGGGTCAAGGCATATACCCTGAATGATGGCCTGAGTGTCAAGTCCTTTAACTTCTGCGTATGTGTCAAGTTCGTTAAAATAGCTTACACGCAGAGCCAGATATGTGTTGGCAAAAAGTTTTACAGCCTCAGCCTCTTTGAGTCCCATAAACAGAGTGTCGATGTTCTCCTTTATGGCACCCTGCTGCAACAGTTCGGCAAATGTCCTGGCTTTCTCCTCCAGATTATCGCCGGCAATGGCCTTTATAGCCTCGTTCTCGTCATCACGTCCTGCAATATGTTTCGGATATCCTACGATGATACGGCTTGGATAAAGATTGTCATACAGTGCCTTGCTCTCTCTCAGAAACTCCGGCGAGAACAGCAGGTTGAACTTCTTGCCTTGCAGCTTTGCGTCGTTCTTGAAACGTTCGGCATACTTAACATAAAGGCTTCGGCAATAGCCTACAGGTATGGTGCTCTTTATCACCATCGTGGCATCAGGATTGACATCCAGCACAAGGTCGATAACCTCTTCTACATGACTTGTGTCGAAATAATTCTTCACAGGGTCATAGTTTGTCGGGGCTGCTATAACCACATAGTCGGCTTCCTTATATGCAGCTGCACCGTCAAGCGTTGCAGTCAGGTTAAGTTCTTTTTCTGCGAGATATTTTTCTATATAGTCATCCTGTATAGGGCTTATCTTGTTGTTTATTTTCTCTACCTTTTCAGGTATTACGTCCACTGCAGTTACTTTATGGTGCTGGCTTAAAAGTGTTGCGATACTAAGTCCTACGTAGCCTGTTCCGGCCACAGCAATCTGTAAGCTATTAAAATCTTTCATATTTATAATAATTATTTTATTGATATATTTTTCAACTGATTTTTAATTAAAAATTCACTGTTTTCTGTTGCGAAACTCAGCGGTTTATGTTAGAAAAACAAATGAGTTATAAGAGCCCCACCAAACCTCCCCCGTGGGGAGGCTTTTGCTTCTCGGTAGTTTGAGTAGTATTTTCTAAATGAAGAGCAGGCGCAAAAGCGCAAACGAAGTTCAGCGTTAGCTAATTAAAAATGAAAAATTAAAAGTGAAAAACGCCTGGCGTAAGTAAGAGTGAAAAAACCAATCGCTTTGTTGGATCTTTTCGCAAGCACTATGTTTGCTATTGACTCTAACTCCTATAACTACTTTAACTCCTATCCGGATTCTGCATCTGTCCTTCTTTTTTCACCTCTATTCTCGGTAATTTATCTTTACATATCTAGAGCATAATCACCTTACTGTAACCTTATCACGTTTTTGCACATTTTAGTCGATTTTCAACATATAATGAATGTTAATTTTTTGTCATCCAAAATTTGGATATTAACATTGTTAACGTTTTTTTACTCACTATTTTCGGCATATTTTCGCATAAAAGTGACAACCTTGCCAGTAAGGTTGCAGTGATATACTCCACGCCATCACGAAGCACCTTATATCATTTATTATCAACGCCTTATATTCGACAAAAGTTCTGAAATCGCAACAAAACAGGCACCAGAGTGTGATAGGGTGGTAAGTAGGTTTCGTAACTTTTATATAATATTTGTTTTTTGTGTCATCCAAAATGGATATTAACACTTATATTCCTCGGGCGCGCGCGTAAGGAGTTTATAGAGCAGGTTACCACCCTATAACAGGGTGAATTAAAAATGAAAAATTAAAAGTGAAAAATGCCTGGCGGAATTTAGAGTGAAAAATCCAAATACTTTGCTGGATCTTTTCGCAAGTACTGCGTTTGCTATTGACTCTAACTCCTAGCTCATCTTAGTGAGTAATAACTACTTTAACTCCCGATGACAATAGCACAGGAAGCCATGTGCCTTTATTGCTTCGCGTCTGCTGCAGGACTAACTTTCTTAATTTTTAATTGCGCAAGCCTGCTTCCTTGTCTGCTCTTATGTCCGGTAGTTGCTACAATATAGCACAACTTCGGGTGCTCATAGTTGGCTTTGTTACAGGCAGTGGGTGCCACACCCACGGTTACTGAAGTGTAGCCCTTCGGGCTATAAGTTAGCATTAACCTTTAGCCGGCGGATATGTGCTTTCGAGTCGGGAGTTAAAGGAGTTAAAGAAGTTATCGCCAACAAGTTGGCTAGGAGTTAGAGTCAAATGCTTCGTTGATTCTTTTCATAGCAAGACATTTGAATTTTCACTCTTCGTTCTTCACTCTTCACTTAAATATGCGGTATTTTAAGCGGATTGAAAATTAGCTACGCTGACCTTCGGTTCTGATAATATCTACCGTCGGATTTTTCGCTATGCTCAACAACTCGTGCAAATCAGCCGGCACAATAGCCTTGTAGAGCTTCTCCTTTGTGTCTTTATTTATAAATCTCCTATTTTTTTAAAACTTTTTGTCCCCGTGGGGACAATTTCGTTAATGCTACAAAATGTTGTTATATATTTGTGGCCATCGCAGACAGTCTGCGTGGCAAAAAACTAAATCTAAAAGAATAATATGCAATCTACTATCTTCAAAAACATGTACAGCCAGGAATGCCGGAGCATTGAATGGCAAGAGATATTTAACATCGTTACCACAGGCACACTGGCAGAGAACACCGAGAAATACAGATACTATAAAAGCTGCAAACTGGAGGATGACGCCCAGAAGATAAAGAAACATATGCCGGCATTTACGCCTGCCGTGATATGCGACGGCGGCAGAAGGCCGGAGAACTTTGTTTGTCTGACAGGCGTGGGTATGTGCGACTTTGACCATGTGGCAGACGTAGAGAGCGCCAGAAAGACGCTGACTGACGACGGACATGCCATGATGGTGTATAAGACGATATCGGGCAACGGACTGAGGGTACTGTTCAGATATGAGGTGAAGGGCACCAGACTGACCGACAAGATGACCGCCAACGAGATGAGCACCATATACGGCGCAGCATTCAGGACGGGCAACGAATACTTCGCACGCCTGCTGGGATGCGAGGCCGACGGACAGTGTAAGAACCTTGGACGGCTGTCGGTGATATGTCATGACGCAGAGGCGACGCTGAACACTAGCAGCGTGCCTATAGCGATTGAGCTGCCCGAAAAGAAGGCTGCCGCAAAGAAGAGCACCGACAGAAAGTATCACACTACGCTTGAGCGTGCCGTGAGGGCTGTAGAGAAACAGCTGGAACGCGAGAGCGTGAGATACTGCAAGGGTTCATACAACAGATATGTGTCGAAGGCAGGTTATTATCTCAACAGACTCGGCGTGAACGAGGATGAAGCCACGCAATGGGCTGTGGAGCGCTTCAGCGACTATGACAGCACAAGCGTGAGGGCGATAATGAAGTCGTGCTTTGCCCACACAGCCGAACACGCCTCGATGAGGGTGCAGAAAATTGAGAAAAGCGATGCCAACGACCGCGCCAAGGGCGTGGACATAACTGCTATCGAGAAGTTTCTGGATGAGCACGCAGCGTTCAGGTTTAACGTGATTACACGCAAGACCGAATATAAGACAGAAGGCAGCGACAGATGGCTGGAAGTAACCGACAGGCTGGAGAACTCGCTGTGGTCGGCCATGAACAAGGCAGGACTGCACGTAAGGAGCATCGACCTGCACAACGTGATTCTGTCTGACTACGTGGCTGAATGGAACCCGTTTAAAGAGTATTTTGACAATCTGCCCGAATGGGACGGCACCACTGACCATATTGGCACGCTGACGGCTATGGTGCACGTCAGGAAGGGCGACTTATGGGATGACACCGAAGACCCACAGGGCCTGTTTGACATGTGTTTCAGAAAATGGCTCGTGGCCATGGTGGCGTCGCTGCTCGACAAGGAGGTGGTGAACAACGTGATAATGGTGCTGATAGGCCGTCAGGGCATATACAAGACCACGTTTTTCAACTATCTGCTGCCGGAGGAGCTGCGCCCGTATTTTTATACTAAGACCAACAGCGACACGATGACGAAGGACGACAGGCTGTCGCTGGCGGAATATGCTATCATTTGTCTTGAAGAGATCGACTCGATGCGCACGCCGGAACTGAACCAGCTGAAGGCTCTCGTAACGACGAAGACGATAAACGAGAGGGCGGCATACAGCAGGTATAAGGAGAACAGGGCGCACATAGCCTCGTTCTGCGGCACGGGCAACAACATGCAGTTTCTGACGGATCAGACGGGCAACCGCCGCTGGCTGCCCTTTGAGGCTGACTATATAGACGACCCGCGCACCGTGAGGTATGACTACCAGGGCATATACAGTCAGGCGCTGGCACTATGGCGCAGCGGCATGGCTTACTGGTTTAACGGGTCGGAGATTAACACCATGGCGCGCCACATAAAGTCGTTCGAGGTGCCTAACGTTGAAGAAGAACTGATAGTGACCTACTACAGGCTGCCACTGGAGAACGAGCCGTATAAGCTGGTGAACGCCACGAATATCATTGAGCATATCAACATCTTCATCAAACGTGCCCTCTCGACCATCAAAGTGGGCGTAGCCATGAAAAAACTTGGCTTTAAACAGAAAACAACCAGTCGCGGACGGATGTATATGGTGGTAGAGAGGGAAAAATAAGAGCCCCTCCAAACCTCCCCCGTGGGGAGGCTTTTGTTTCGCCAATTATATTGTGCCGGCGGATCTGTGCTCCATGAGCTTCTTGTCAGGAGTTAAAGAAGTTATCGCCAACGGAAGATTCTATGATGCCTATGTCAGGAGTTAAAGTAGTTAAAGAAGTTATCGCCAACAGCATTGGCTAGGAGTTAGAGTCATATGCTTCGTTGATTATTACCATAGAAAGACATACGAATTGACTAGCGTCCAACTTCATTTTTCTCGCAACCACTACGTTTGCTAATGTGCCGGCGGATTTGCAATTGTCGTGCAAGTGAGAGCAGAAGCAAATTTCATTTGGTTATGCCGAGCGCAGCCGACAATCAATAGAATTAATCTGCCGGAATTAAATATAAGGATCTGTGATCCGATTACTTCCTATTTTGTCATTATATTGTTGTTTTAAACCTGCTTAGACATTTTGATTTTTCACTTTTAGTTGCACTTTTGCATTTGCTCTTTACTTAAACAAGCGATATTTTAAGCGGATCAAAAATTAGCTACGCTGACCTTCGGTTCTTATATTCAATTCCGGCAGATTAATTCTATTGATTGCCGGCTGCACTCGGCATAACCAAATACAATTTGTTTCCGCTCTCGTTTGCACGACAATCTCCAAATCAGCCGGCACATTAGCCTTGTTGGTTATTATCAATTGCAATGCATTGGCAATAGCCTCCGTTCCTTACTTTCGTAAAACAAGCGGTATTTTAAGCGGATCAGGAGATCCTTATATTTAATTCCGGCGGAGCGCAGATCCGCCGGCACAATAGCATTGTCGTTTATTATCAATTCTATTACAAAGAAAAGAATCAACAAGGCATATGACTTTAACTACTAGCCAACTCCGTTGGCGATAACTCCTCTAACTACTTTAACTACTAATTACAATACCCAACAAAGCAATTGGATTTTTCACTTTTAACTGTTAATTTTTAATTGCGCAAGCCTGCTTGCGCACTACGGTTCCCCTAATGCCTCTACGATCAGTTTTACCTGTGCGGGCGTATAGGTGCGCGACTTTGGCGATGCGCCTATGGCTGCGAGTTGTTCACGAAGGTTAGGATAGCGGTCTATCCATAACGAGAGCTTATGATAGGCGGCACGGGGATTCATGTCGGGGCAGTAAGCCTGGGCAAGCTCCATGCGGCCGTATGTGCGTATCTTGAAACATTCCATATCTGCTTTGACTTAAAGACTCCGTCGCTCCGTAGAAAGGCGTGAGATACCTGCGGCAACGGGGACTGTTATTATGTAGCTAAGATACGAAAAAATTGCGAGATAAGCAAAGGTTTATGTAACTTTAAGTCACTGTAACTCATCATTTTACACATTATCTCATTCCTGACTTTTGCAGTGTTGTATCTTTGCAAAAGAAAGTTCAGTAAATTGATAATTATGAAACGTAGTTCAGCGTAAGCTAAATGGTGAAACAGGAAGTAAGCGGATTGAAAATCCTGATACTCCTTTCCGGCGGAGCGCAGATCCGCCGGCACATTAGCAAACGTAGTGGTTGCAAGAAGAATCAATAATGCATTTGACTTTAACTACTAGCCAACTTTGTTGGCGATAACTACTTTAACTCCTAACAAGAAACGGAGTTCGGCGCAGCTAATTTGTGAAATAGGAAGTAAGCGGATTGATAATTAGCTACGCTGACCGTTGGTTCCTGATATTCCTTTCCGGCGGAGCGCAGATCCGCCGGCACAATAGCAAACGTAGTGGTTGCGACAAGAATCAACAAGGCATTTGACTCTAACTACTAGCTCACCTTAGTGAGCGATAACTACTATAACTACTTTAACTCCTGACAAGAACGGGTAAATTAATTATGAATTGTGAATTGTGAATTATAATCGTATTATTAATCTTTAAAACTTAAAAAACTATGATTCGTTACAAATTGTATCAGAACAAGATGGAAGGCAACACGGGGTATAACCTATGGTACGCCCGCGCCGTGTGCGACGAGACTTACGACACGGAGATGCTTGCCAAACACATGTCTACTCACAACACTCCCTACTCGCCCGGAGTTATACACGGTGTGCTGAAAGACATGATTGCATGTATCAAGGAACTGCTGCTAGACGGCAAGAACGTTAAGCTGGACGACCTGGCTATATTCTCCGTTGGTATAAGGAGCAAGGGTGCCGCCTCTGTTGCCGCCTTCAACGTGGCCGAATATGTCAGCGGTCTGAAACTCCGCGCACGTGCTACCGGTAACCTCTCAACCTCTACCCTGAAACAGGACGCCGTGGTGAAACAGCTCACGAAATACTCGGTAACTGACACCGGCGAAGGAGGAGGAATTTAAGTGAAAAGTGAAAAAACAGAGTTTGACGTTAGTCAATCCAATTGTATTGTAGGTCCTTTTCGCAAGCATTATGTTTGCCGTTGACTCTAACTTTAACTCATGGTTGAATTGAACCCACAAAACATATGGATTTTCATTCTTAAGTTTTCACTTTCGTAATACTGCGATAGTTTAAGCGGATTGAAAACAGCCCTACGCAGAGTGACGAAAAGAAGCCACTTTGAAGCCTCCCCGCGGGGGAGGTTTGGAGGGGCTCTTTTTCTTTAACTTAATATTAAATTTATAATAAATATGAACGACCAGAAGAAAACTATCTTTAAGATTATTATTCAGACTGTAATCAGTGTGCTGTCGGCCGTGGCTGCAGCTTTCGGCTTACAGAGTTGTATGTAAACTTACATGACCGATGAGAACAATTACTCTTATCATCATTCACTGCTCGGCGACTCCCGAAGGGAGGAGCCTGAGCTTTGAGGAGTGCCGGCGCGACCATATAATGCACAGACACTTCAGGGATATCGGATACCACTTCTATATCACGCGCGACGGCACCGTGCACGACGGACGGCCCATAGAAAAGGTCGGGGCGCACTGCGAAGGCCATAACTCCCACTCTATCGGCATCTGCTACGAAGGCGGACTTGACGCCAACGGCAAGCCGGCCGACACCAGGACTGAAGCCCAGCGCAAAGCCTTGAAATCTTTAGTAGAAAGAATGCACCGTCTGTTTCCTAAAGCCCTTATCGTAGGGCATCATGACCTAAACCCACGCAAAGCATGCCCGTGCTTTAAGGTGGAGTCATAATTGGGTTGGACCGAGGATTCCGTAATGTCTATGTCAGGAGTTAAAGTAGTTAAAGAAGTTATCGCCAACGGAGTTGGCTAGGAGTTAGAGCCATATGCAAACGTAGTACGTGTTTAAGTGAAGAATGAAAAGTTAAGAGTGAAAAATCCAAATGCATTGTTGTCTTTTTTCGCAAGCACTACGTTGCTTATGTACTGGCGGATCTGCGCTCCGCCGGAATGGAATATCAGGATCTGAGATTCGATTACTTCCTATTTTGCATTATCATGCTGTTTTAAACTCGCTTAGACATTTTAATTTTTAACTTTTAATTTTCTCTTCGTTCTTCACTCTTCACTTTCGTAAGATGCACTACGTTTGCTAATGTGCCGGCTGATTTGCAATCTGCCGGAATTTAGTATCAGGATCTGAGATCCGATTACTTCCGCCGGAACATTAGTTAAAGCCATGTGCCTTTATTGCTTCACGTCAACTGCAAGACTAACTTCCTTAATTTTTAATTGCGCAAGGCCTGATTGCGCTTTTGCATCTGCTTTTCCTTCCTTACTTTCGTAAAAACAGCGGTAGTTTGAGCGGATCAGGAGATCCTTATATTCAATTCCGGCGGAGCGCAGATCCGCCGGCACATTAATTAGCTAACCCAATTGTGAATTATGAATTGTGAATTATGAATTATAAATCATTTCCCTATTTTCTCCAGATCCGTTGGCGATATGTTCATGCGGGCGCAGCCGAGGATGTCGAGCTGCACTACGATGTCGAGGTTGGCGGCATCGGCTGAGTCGTGGCTTTCGCATCTTACGATGTTGCCTTCTAGTCCAAGGAGTTTGCCGCGCACAACACGCACCTTGTCGCCAAGACGCAGCGGCAGGGGCTCGATAGTGATGGCGGCATCGGAGTTGTAGAGGATAAAGCGGAGCTTCTCTATTTCACGGTCGGGCACGATGGCTACGGGATGCCAGCCGTATTGGTTGGTGGCAGCGGCGCGGTTGACCATGAAGCGCTTTACGAAAGGAAGGTTGACAACATGATGGCGGCGGTCGGCCTCGGTGCAGCGCACAAAGACGGCTGCAGGAATAACAATACGGTCGATGATTTTACGGCGCCCGTTCTTCCAGCGGCGCAGCTCTTTTTGTGTAGGAACGTATGTGTCGTAGCCCAATGCAGCTATCTTTTCGGCACACACTTTTTCGGTGTTATTGCTGACTATCGCGACGTACCATCTGAAAGGTTGAGATACGCCTACGGCGTCGCCAGCGTCATTATTAGCCGTCGCAAGATTGTCGTTCGAAATTACATTTCCGTCCATGAAAGTCCGGTTTATGTTTGCTCTTTTATGATGCCCCACGTTATTATATAATATGTGAAACACCGGTGCAAAAGTAATATTTTTTATATAAATAAGTAAACAAAAGCGGCATTTTTTTTGAAGCCGTACTGTAGGCGGAACAAACAAAACGAAAAAACAGACAACAACGCATGCACGTAAGCATCTGGCATAAAAGAATTTACAGGCATAAGCAGCCAGCAACCAACCGCCTTGGTGCATAATGGTTCATTTGCATCGTGAGAAAACAAAGGTGCTGAGAGCCACAGACAATAATGGTATTGTAATTGGGAGTTAAAGGAGCATTTTCTAAGTGAAGAGTGAAGAATTAAGAGTGAAGAATCCAAATGTCTTGTTGGATATTGTAATTGGGAGTTAAAGTAGTTAGAGGAGTTATCGCCAACGGAGTTGGCTAGGAGCATATTTAAGTGAAGAGTGAAGAACGAAGAGTGAAAAATCCATGTGCAAAAGTAATGCTTGCGTCAATAACCAACAAGACTAATGTGCCGGCGGATCTGCGCTCCGCCGGAATTAAATATAAGGATCTCCTGATCCGCTTAAAATACCGCTTGTTTAGGTGAAAAGCTGACGCAAAAGCGTAACTAAAAGTGAAAAATCTAAATGTCTAAGCTGGTTTAATACAGCATGACAATTCAAAATAGGAAGTAATCGGACAGTTCTGGCGAAAATTAAAAATTAAAAGTTAAAAGTTAAAAATCTAAATGTCTAAGCAGGTTTAATACAACATGATAACGCAAAATAGGAAGTAATCGGATCGCAGATCCTGATATTTCATTCCGGCGGAGCACAGATCCGCCGGCACAATAGCAAACGTAGTGCTTGCGAAAAAAGACAACAATGCATTTGGATTTTTCACTCTTCACTTTTCATTCTTCACTTAAACACGTACTACGTTTGCATATGACTCTAACTCCTAGCCAACTCCGTTGGCGATAACTACTATAACTACTTTAACTCCTAATCCAACTCCTTTAACTCCTGACAAAAGCGCAGATCCGCTGTAATAACATCAAACGTTGTGCTTATTTAATTTCTAACAAGAACCACAAAAACATCAGACATAAATCAAAACATTTGATAAGATTTTGTTTTTCGTACGATTTGAAGTATCTTTGCATAAGATATACGGCATCTCAGCATAACATTCAAGCATGGCTTGAAGATTACGCACACGCAATGAGGACGTTATCTTCGCTTTGATTTTTTTGTATTATGAAAGAATATATTGTTTCTGCGCGCAAATACAGACCTATGACCTTCGACTCGGTTGTGGGACAGGCAGCTCTTACAACAACGCTGAAAAACGCGGTGAAGAGCGGAAAGCTGGCTCATGCCTACCTGTTCTGCGGACCAAGAGGCGTGGGCAAGACAACATGCGCACGTATCTTTGCCAAGGCCATCAACTGCCAGAACCCTACTGCTGAAGGTGAGGCCTGCAACGAATGCGAAAGCTGCAAGGCGTTCAACGAACAGCGCTCGTATAACATCTTTGAGCTCGACGCTGCCAGCAATAACTCGGTGGAGAACATCAAGGCTCTGATGGAACAGACAAGAATACCGCCGCAGGTGGGTAAGTATAAGGTGTTTATCATCGACGAGGTGCACATGCTGTCGACAGCGGCATTCAACGCCTTTCTGAAGACGCTGGAGGAACCGCCTGCACACGTGATATTCATCCTGGCGACAACAGAGAAGCACAAGATTCTGCCTACCATCATATCGCGCTGTCAGATTTATGACTTTGAGCGCATGACGGTGCCCAACATCATCAACCACCTGAAGATGGTGGCCGACAAGGAAGGCATAACTTACGAGGAAGAGGCGCTGAACGTGATAGCGGAGAAGGCCGACGGCGGAATGAGAGACGCGCTGTCGGTGTTCGACCAGGCTGCAAGTTTCTGTCAGGGCAACATCACATATAAAAAGGTGATTGAGGACCTGAACGTGCTCGACGCCGACAACTACTTTAACATCATCGACCTGTGCCTGGAGAACAAGGCGGCAGACGTGATGGTGCTGCTAAACAACATAATAAACAAGGGCTTCGACGGCGGACACCTGATAAACGGACTGGCGGTGCACGTGCGCAACGTGATGATGGCAAAGGACGAACAGACGCTGCCGCTGCTGCAGGCGAGTGCATCGCAGACGGAGAAATACAAGGCGCAGGCTGCCAAATGCAGTTCGGCGTTTCTGTATAAGGCGCTGCGTATTATCAACGACTGCGACATAAACTACCGCCAGAGCAGCAACAAGAGACTGCTGGTGGAGCTGACGCTGATAGAGATAGCGCAGATAACTCAGCCTGACGACGAAGGGGCAGCCTCGGGGCGTTGCCCTAAGAGACTGAAATCCCTGTTTAAAAGACTTATGGGCGAAAGGCCAAAGGCGGCTATGCAGGTGGCCGCGGCCGAGCCCAGCGTTAACCGCCATACGGCCATTGCCAAGCACAATGCCGAGAAGGCGGCAGAGAGCGTCGCGTCTGCAAGCGAAGGCAGCAGCACCGACAACAGCATGAGCAACGGCGACGGAGCAAAGGCAGCACAGCCGGCAACAACAACGAAGCTGCGCAACCTGAAACTGGGCAGCATCGGCAAGACGTTTGCCAACCTGAGACGTCAAGGCGAAGAGCCGCAGATGGTGGCGGAGCAGGACGTAGAGGTGGTGGACAACGGTGAGCACAGCACGTTCACCGAGGACGAGATGCTGACGCAATGGGTAGGCATGTGCAACCGTATGCCGCAGCAGATGACGGGAATAGCGGCGCGCATGAAGAACATGATGCCGACAATAAAGGAGTTTCCGAACATCGAGGTGGTGGTTGACAACGAGATTCTGCTAGAAGAGATAAACAAGATTAAGGGCAGAATACGCAACACGCTGATAAAGGCCCTCAGAAACAGCGACATAACACTGACGCTAAGACTGGCAAAGCCTGAAGAGATAAAGCGCATACCGACAAACCGCGAACGCTTTGACGAACTGAAAAATACAAACAAGGCCTTCGAACGACTAAGCGAAATACTCGGACTGGAAGTAAGCTAGGAATTCATAATTACGTTCTTGTCAGGAGTTAAAGGAGTTGGATTAGGAGTTAAAGGAGTTATAGTAGTTATCGCCAACGGAGTTGGCTAGGAGTTAAAGCCATATGCCTTGTTGATTGTTGTCATAGAAAGACATACGAATTGACTTGCGTCCAACTTCATTTTTCTCGCAACCACTACGTTGGCTATTGTGCCGGCGGATCTGTGCTCCGCCGGAATTGAATATAAGGATCTGTGATCCGATTACTTCCTATTTTATATTGTCATGCTGTATTAAACCAGCTTATACATTTTGACTTTTCACTTTTAATTACGCTTTTGCGTCAGCTTTTCACTTAAACAAGCGGTATTTTAAGCGGATCAAAGATCCTTATACTTTATTCCGGCAGATTGCAAATCAGCCGGCACATTAGTCTTGTTGATTATTGTCGCACGTACTACGTGGATTCTGTTTCTCGGTAGTTAAAGGAGTTAAAGTAGTTATCGCCAACGGAGTTGGCTAGTAGTTAGAGTCAAATGCTTTGTTGACTCTTTTCATAGCAAGACATTTGGATTTTTCATTGTTCACTTTTAACTTTTCATTTTTAGTTGCGCTTTGCGCCTGCTCTTCGTTCTTCACTCTTCACTTAAATATGCTCCTAGCTCACCTTAGTGAGCGATAACTACTTTAACTCCAAATGACAATACCCAACAAGAAACGCTGTTTAATTTTTACTTTTTAATTTTTAACTGCGCTTGCGCTTTGCGCCTGCTCTTCGTTCTTCACTTAAAATTATATTATCGTCATTCCCAATTCTTCACACTCTTTTCTCATCTCTTCGGGCCAGATGCTGGCCTGTATCTCGCCTAAATGGGCTTTGTGGAGCAGCACCATGCACAGGCGGCTCTGCCCTATTCCACCTCCGATGCTCAACGGAAGTTCACCGGCAAGGAGCTTTTTGTGGAAATACAGACCCGAACGATGTTCCTGACCAGTGAGCTTTAACTGGCGCAGCAGTGCTTCTTTGTCAACACGTATGCCCATTGACGACAGCTCGACGGCACGGGCGAGCGTGGGATACCAGATAAGGATGTCACCGTTGAGACCGTTGCGGCCGTCGCTGTTGGGCGTAGTCCAGTCGTCATAGTCGGGAGCGCGACCGTCGTGCGTTCTTGGGTGTTTAACTCTGTCGATGATTTCAAGTTCAACGTATTGGCTACAAA
>ENA-OPAG01001162-OPAG01001162.1-human-gut-metagenome-genome-assembly--contig:-NODE-1162-length-14024-cov-2.848379_pt1 | contig 14024 bp, 10 predicted proteins | sample MGYA00241053_ERZ501422 | MGnify/ENA primary metagenome ERZ501422 (study PRJEB25962, sample SAMEA2042619) | human gut metagenome | biome: human gut; feature: human-associated habitat; material: faeces... | reverse complement strand
GAAAATGGTGCACAGCAGGCGGAAAAGACCCGCTGTTTGGGCATGTTGACGGTTTACAGATAGGCCCTAACGGAAAGCCGCGGTTTTCCGCCGTTTCTTGCAATTCTGCGCTTTTCGTGGTAAGATAACGCTAATGTTTGATTCTCAGGAGGAACCCCATGAAAACCCTGATGCACATTTGCTGTGCGCCCTGTGCCAATCAGCCCATCGAGGTGCTTCGCACCGACGGCTTCGAGGTCACGGGCTTCTGGTATAATCCCAACATCCACCCTGTCACCGAGTACCGCGCCCGGCGCAACTGCCTGCAGGCCTACGCCGAGGAAATCGAGCTTCCCCTGATCCTCCGCAACGACTATGGCCTGCGCCCCTTTGTCCGGGCGGTGGTGGAGGACATTCCGGGGCGGTGCGTCAAATGCTACGAAATGCGCCTGTTTGAGACTGCCCGTCAGGCCGCCGAGGGCGGCTTCGACAGCTTTACGTCCTCCCTGTTCATCAGCCCCTACCAGAAGCACGAGCTGATGCGGGAGGTGGCCGAGCGGGCGGCGGCGGAGTACGGCGTGCAGTTCCTGTACCGGGATTTCCGCCCCTATTTCCGCGCCGGACAGGAGTTCGCCCGGGAACACGGCTTTTACATGCAAAAATACTGCGGCTGCATCTTCTCCGAGGAGGAGCGGTACATGAAGCCCAAGAAAATTCTTCCCTGAGTGGGAAGCGGAGGTATTATGTCAACTTACGAATTTTCCGTCCCCTGCCTGTTCGGGCTTGAGGGCATTGCCGGCGACGAGCTGCGGCGGCTGGATATCCCCAACGTCCGGGTGGAAAACGGCCGGGTGCTGTTTTCCGGAGAAGCGCGGGACATGGCCAAGGCCAATATCTGCCTGCGCACCGGCGAACGGGTGCTGATCGTGCTGGCGGACTTCCCTGCTAAGACCTTTGAAGAGCTGTTTCAGGGAGTCTACCATGCAAATCTGGAGGATTTTATCCCCAAAGGCGGCAGCTTCCCGGTGAAGGGTCACTGCTTAAACAGCCAGCTTATGAGCGTCCCGGACTGTCAGGCCATTGTGAAGAAGGCCGCCTCCCGGCGTCTGGGAGAAAAATACGGCGTCAGCTGGCTCCCGGAGACCGGGGCAAAGTACCAGCTGCAATTCTCCATCATGAACGACCGGGCGCAGCTGTATCTGGACACTCCTGCAAAAGATCAATGTCTCTCAATATCAACCTCAAGCGCTTATCCTTTGTCCGACACGCGAGCTTTGCCTACAGATAGCGGACGATTTGAACGATTATTCTAAATACATCGATAACCTGAAGGTTCTCCCTGTATACGGAGGTTCCAGTATAGAGAGCCAGATCAAGACACTGAAGAGAGGCGTACACGTGGTAGTGGCTACCCCGGGACGTTTGATCGACTTGATGAACCGCAAGACGGTTGATTTAAGCAACGTAAAGAACGTCATCCTCGACGAGGCGGACGAGATGTTGAACATGGGTTTCACCGACAGTATCAACGAGATCTTGGCGGCTATACCGGAAAACCGAAATATGCTGCTCTTCTCCGCTACCATGCCGAAAGAGATCGCCTCTATCACCAAGAAATACATGAAGGATCCGAAAGAGATCGTCATTGGCAGGAAGAACGAGGGAAACAAGAATATCCGCGACATTTATTATATGGTTCGTGCGCAGGATAAATATCTCGCCTTGAAACGTCTAGCCGATTATTACCCGAACATCTACGGTATCATCTTCTGCCGTACCCGTAAGGAGACACAGGAGATCGCCGATAAATTGATTCAAGACGGTTATAACGCCGACTCCTTGCACGGCGAGCTGAGCCAAGCGCAACGTGACTACGTGATGCAGAAGTTCCGTATCAAGAATATCCAGTTATTGGTCGCTACGGACGTAGCCGCACGTGGTTTGGACGTGGATGACTTAACCCATGTAATCAATTACGGTCTGCCGGATGAGGTAGAATCTTATACCCACCGCCGCGGACGTACGGGCCGTGCGGGAAAAACGGGTATCGCTATCTCTATCTGCCACGTAAGGGAAAAAGGCAAGATTCGCGAGATCGAACGGATCATCAACAAGAAATTCGACAGGGGCGAGATGCCTACCGGTGAGCAAATCTGTGAGAAGCAATTGTTCAACTTGGTAGACCAAATCGAGAAAGTGAAAGTGAACGAGGAGGAAATCGCCAGTTTGATGCCTTCTATCTACCGTAAATTGGAATGGCTGGATAAGGAAGATATCATCAAACGTGTCGTATCCTTGGAGTTCAACCGGATGATCGACTATTATAAAGATAACGATGATATCGAGGTTGTAGACGAGAACGCTCCCCGAGAGAGAGGTAAACGGGGTGGCAGAGGCGAAGCGGAAGAAGGTTACACCCGTTTCTTTATCAACTTCGGAAAGACAGACGAGCTTACGCCTCCTCAACTTATTGAGTTAGTCAACAAGTGCGTACCGGGCAAGGTTCGTATCGGTCGTATCGACTTACGTGATAATTTCTCATTCTTCGAGGTAGAAGAGGGAGAAGCCAACCGTGTCATGGACTCGATGAACGGCTTCGAGGTAGACGGACGACGTATCTCCGTGGAACCGGCGCAAGCGAAAGGCGAGGGAGGAAAAGGTGGACGTAGTCCTCGTGGAGGCAGTCGTGGAGGCAATGGCTTCCGAGACAGACGGGATAGCGGTAGAGGAGGCAGAGACAGCCGCCGGGAAAGTGACCGTGGAGACCGTGGCGGCAGACGTTCCAGCCGTAGTGACGACAAACCGAAGCGCAAATTCTATGAGGACACTCCTCGTAGCAGGAAGAAACGCAAGTAACATACAACTTATACATAATTTATCAAAGAAGCGTGGTTCGTTTATTACGGATCACGCTTCTTTTATTGTATATTTACAGCCGGAAAATCACAGTCAATCACAAATTCAAAGATAAGTCACATGAAGACACTGCTTAAACATCTTTCCTGCTTTTGCCTCTTCTTTATATTCGGAGCAAACTATGCCATAGCGCAAAACTACCAACATGATTTTGACCAAGTCGTAAAGAAGGTAGATGACCTCCTATGGTACGAGAAAGTGGGCGACATCGCCCATATCGACAAAGTCTACCTTTGCGGTCCCGCCCGTTGGAAAGAGGCGAATCCTACCGGGATGAGTGCCGGAAACGAACTGAAGTTCTGGACTTATATCTTCATCCCTAAAAGTGTGGATCCCGACAAGAAATATCCTTTGATCGTTCTCCCGCATAGTGGCGTACACGCAGATTTCAACACGTATTACGCCCATATCGTCCGGGAACTGATCGCCCAGGAATACATCGTGGTCTCCGCTGAATACCGGGGTAGCACGGGGTATGGCAAGGCTACTTACGATAATATCGATTACGGAGGATTGGAAAACGAGGATGTCTACGTCAGCCGTAATTATATGGTAGAGAATTTCGATATCGTAGATGCCAATCGTATCGGCATCATGGGATGGAGCCACGGCGGGATGATCACGCTAATGAACCTCATGACCTATCCGGGCAAATATAAGTGCGGTTTCGCCGGAGTACCGGTAAGCGACGTGATCATGCGCATGGGATATTCCACCGATGATTATCGGAAAATCTTCTCCGACGAGGGCCATATTGGGAAGACTCCCCGGGAGGATATGGCGGAATACAAACGCCGCTCACCGGTCTGGCACGCGGAAAAACTACAAGATCCCCTGCTCATCCATACCAATACTAGCGACGATGACGTGAACGTAGTGGAAGTAGAGCATATGATACGCGCTCTCAAGGCCGAAGGAAAGAAGTTCGACTACAAAATATTCGACCGTGCTCCCGGTGCCCATAGCTTCGACCGGACCGACACGAAACAAGCTTCCGAGATACGACTCGGCATCTACCAGTTCCTCGCCAAGCATCTAAAACCCAATAAGCCATTCAAATCCGTAAAAGACGTACGAAAAGCGGCCTACAAATTTAATTGATATAAACATCTAAATAACACAAGAAAGATGAAGAAACTTTTTACCTATGTTCTTATGCTTTGCGCCAGCCTATCCGTTTCGGTAGCGCAACAAATCCAGTATCCGGAGCCGATCTTGAACCCGGAGAGTTGTACGAGTATCATGGTCGGCAAAAAAGCCTCGGCGGATGGCTCCGTGATGACTAGCCACACCTGCGATAGCAATTACCGCACTTGGATGGATATCGTACCTTCCGCCTCGTACGATCACGATACGACAACCACGGTCTATACCGGACGTATGCATACCGAATATGCCGAGGGAACCCGGGGGATGATCGCGAAAGGAACACTGCCCGAAGCGCGGTCTACGTATCAATTCCTCAACACGGCCTATCCTTGCCTGAACGAGAAGCAACTAGGCATCGGGGAAACAACAATCACCGGCCGGAAAGCCCTTGTCAACAAGAAAGGTATGTTCATGATCGAGGAACTTCAGCGAATCGTCTTACAACGTTGCACGACCGCCCGTGATGCCATCCGTGTGATGGGCGAGTTGATCGAGAAATACGGATATGGCGACTGGGGCGAGTGCCTTACGATAGCGGATCCGAAAGAGGTATGGCATTTCGAGGTCTTCGGCGAGGGTCCGGATAAGATCGGTGGCGTATGGGCGGCGATCCGTATCCCCGACGATCATGTAGGCGTATCGGCGAATATCCCGCGTATCTCTAAGGTCGATCCGAAAGATACGGACAATTGCATGGCTTCCGCCAACGTATTCGAGGTAGCCAAGCGCATGGGCTTCTGGGACGGAAAGAAACCGTTCCGTTTCTGGGAAGCGTATGCCGGTGGGAACTATGCCGGTGAACTGAAATCATTCAGTATCCGTGAGTTCTTTATATTGAATAAATTAGCGCCTTCCTTACGTTTATCGTATGACGCGGAAGAACTTCCCATCAGCGTAAAACCGGACCGGCAAGTATCCGTAACGGATGTGATGGCTCTCCTCTCCGAAACGTACGAGGGTACGGAATACGATATGACCCAGAACTTGAAAGTAGCCGTAAAGAAAAAAGATAGTAACGAGACAGATACCATTATCAGCCCGGTAGCGAATCCGTGGATGACTACGGATATGGTAAACATGTTAAACGGACTCAGACCGGATGCCGTGAAACGCTACCGCCTTGTAGCCGTGCCGCAATGCTCCTACTCTACCGTGATCCAGTTACGTGACTGGTTACCCAATGCGGTAGGCGGCGTGGTTTGGATGGCCTATGATAATCCCGGACAAAGCCCCCGCATCCCCATCTTCTGTGGGACGAAAGATCTCCCGGCTTGCTTCAAGGTTTGCGGACAGCACCGTTACCGGGAAGATGCCGCCGTATGGGCTTTCCGTCGTGCCAATAAACTCGCTACCGTACGTTGGGGAGCGACTAAAGATCGTATGAAAGCATCTATCGCCCATTTTACGGAGAAAGGGCAGACAGAACTTCCTTTCGTAGAGAGCCGTTACAAAGAGATTCTTACCCAACAAGGTGAGGAGGCCGCAAAAGAATACCTAACCGGATATACCGCCGATTTCGCCGGAGCCACGATGCTACGCTGGAGAGAAATGGGAGACTCATTCTGGACCCAATTCGAAAGAGGCTTCTAATCACCACATCCGATAGTAGAGACGAGGCACACCCCGTCTCTACAATAATAATATAAACTTAAATTCATATACAATGAGAACATTCATTCTATCATGCGCCTTAGCGTTAGGTTCCTTGAGCACATTCGCTCAAGGCTACCAATTTACGGATGTAGTAAAGGTACCCGCCACGCCAGTCAAGAATCAAGCATCCACGGGAACCTGTTGGTGCTTCGCCACGACCTCTTTCATGGAGTCGGAATTACTCCGTATGGGAAAAGGGACGTACGATCTCTCTGAGATGTTTATCGTCCGCCAGAAATACATGAACCAGTTGCAGGATAATTATGTCCGCCAAGGCAGAGGTAATATCGGTCAAGGAAGTCTCTCCCACACCTTCATGAACGCTTTCAACCAAGTAGGTATCGTTCCGGAAGAGGTGTACTCGGGTATCAACTACGATTCCGACCGGCACAATCATGCCGAGATGGTAAAATACATCAAGGCGATCGCAACGACAGCCGTGGACATGAAGAAACGCAGCCCGGAATATTACAAACTAATCGATAACCTATTCGATACCTACCTAGGCAAGCTTCCGGAGAAATTCACTTATCAAGGCAAGGAATATACCCCGAAGACATTCGCCGCCTCCCTAGGGTTGAATATGGACGATTATATCGAGCTGACAAGCTTCACGCATCATCCGTATTACCAGAAATTCGAGGTAGAGGTTCCCGATAACTGGGAACATGCGCAAATGTATAACCTCCCGTTGGATGAGATGATGCAAGTCGCGGATTATGCTTTAAATAATGGTTACACGGTATGTTGGGATGGCGATGTGAGCGAGAAAGGCTTCTCTTTCAAGAATGGCGTGGCGATCAACCCGGAGGTAAAGAAGGTGGAAGATTACTCGACTACCGACCGTGCCCGCTTCGAGAAAATGGACGAGAAGGAACGTCTGGAGGAAGTCTACAAATTCGAGAAACCTTTCCCGGAAGTAAACGTCACCCCGCAGGTCCGTCAAGAAGGCTTCGAGGCATTCGTCACCACCGATGACCATTTGATGCACCTTACCGGCATCGCCAAGGATCAAAACGGCACGAAATATTATATCACGAAGAACTCTTGGGGAACCGAGCGTAATACTTTCGGCGGATACTTGAACATGTCCGATAGTTTTGTCCGTGCCAAGACGATCTATATCATGGTACATAAGGATGCGATACCAAAGGCAATCAAGTCTAAATTAGGCATTTAGAACTTTCCTATCGTATAGGATATTACAATGCCCATCGTAAGGTTGTTAGAATAGGCATTCAAAGCACCTTACAATGGGCATTATTAGCTCCTTAGAATGGGCATCTGCGGAAATCACGGATGCCCATCTCTTTTTTCTCTCATCGAACCAGCTTCAACTCCTCAATCAACCTTGGGCATTTACCCCATTTATCGATCATGAAAAGGACATAGCGGATATCTACGCCGATGCAACGTTGCAAATCCGGTTCAAAAGCGATATCACCACTCATCGCCTCCCAGTTACCGTCGAAAGCAAGTCCGATCAAACGGGCGTTTTTATCGAATACCGGGCTACCGGAATTACCACCAGTGATATCATTGTTCGAGAGGAAGCACAGCTGCAATTCCCCTTTTTCATTCGCGTAAGGTCCGAAATCACGGCTACGAACCAGATCCAGTATCTCCGGTTGTACCCAGAACTCATCGCTCGTCGGGTCCTCTTTCTCTAGGATACCTTTATCCGTTGAGTAATAATTGTACCATGCGGCATCATAAGGACGATACCCTCCGATAGAACCATAGCTTAAACGCATCGTGAAATTAGCGTCGGAAGACAAAGCTTTCTCCGGATACATCTCCTTCAAGCCAGCGAAATACAAACGTTCTCCCTTAGCGATATCATACTCCGCATCGCCCATCAACTGCTGTAACTGGAAGATAGACACCAATACGGACAAGCTCAGTTCCGCCGCCGGGTCTTTTCTCAATTTCTCATATTGCTTCGGATTTCTCAACATCTCGGCGATCTTGTCGTATGACAATAAGGAAGTCTTCTTAAATACATCCGCCGCATATTTCTCATAATTTCCTTTATACTTCTTATCAATGCTCGTATAAATATCCGGCAAGAACTCCGAAGATACACGTTCTTTCGCGATCTTAATCATCGCGGCCAATACCTTCTGATCCAAAGACGGTTCGTAATCCTTGAAGAACGGTTGGATACGATCCTCTAAAAAGACAGTAATCTCTTCCGGAGTAGCTCCGTTTATATCCACCGATTGCACCATACGAGCCAAACGAATAATCTCCGCTCCACTGGAAAACGCCTCATTCAAATAGGTCAACGCCTCCCTATACTTATTGGTCGAGGTATATCCTTTTTCCAACAAATTCAAGACCTCGCCATATTTAGCGCCCCGGGCTTGATCTTTCGCTACCCAATCAGCAAAAGCCGTCTCTTCCGCACGTTTACGTTCGATCACGTTTAGATTCGCCAATCCTTTATTCATACCGATCGAGTTCTTCCAATAATTGGAGCTTCCCGCATATTTGGAGGCATATTTGATACGTACGGCGTCGCTAGCCGACATAGCCTCTTTCCAGATGCCCTGCTTGATGCCACGCACCTCGATACGGGGCTTATTACTATTCTCGATACGCTGTTGTACGCCCCAAGAACACAAATAACGATCCGTGCTTCCCGGAAAACCGATTGTCATGGCATAATCCTTATCTTGATAACCTTGCATAGACACCTCCGCTACATATCTCGGGGTATAAGGCTTATTATCCGCGTTGTATTCCGCCGGTTTATTATCCGCGTTGGCGTACACACGGAACACGGAAAAATCACCGGTATGGCGGGGCCACATCCAGTTGTCCGTATCCCCACCGAACTTACCGATAGAGCTAGGCGGAGCGAACACCATGCGCACGTCACGAAATACGTCATATACGACCAAGAAATACTTGTTATTGTTATAGAAAGGAACCACGTCGGCTGCCTGGAACTCACTATTACCCACAGAGTCACAAATCACACGACCGATAGAATCGGCGGCGGATAAACGCTGGAACTCGTCCTCTATACCGGCGATCTGGCTGTTAATACGATCGCTGACGTCTACCGTCTCTTTCAGATAACGTACCGACAAACCCGGAACCGGCAACTCCTCTTGCTTGCTTTGGGATACAAAACCATCCTTCAAATAATCATGTTCCACGCTGCTCAATTGCTGGATAGAACCGAAACCACAATGGTGGTTCGTAAAGATCAAGCCCTCGTCCGAAACCGTAATACCCGTGCATCCGCCACCGAAGATTACCACGGCGTTCGCCACGCAAGGATCCGTCTCACTATACAACTGATCATAGGATGGGGTAAAACCCAACTCGGCCATTCTCGCCAAATTCTGCTTATTCAATTCCTTCAGCACCCACATGCCCTCATCGGCATATAACTGGCCGGAAGCGGCTAAAAGCAACAAAGCCGCCCACACTCTTTTCATCAACTTCATTCTTCTCTTATTAGTCTAAATTATTCGATTAGTAACTTAATGTTTTTTACCTCGACACGGGCCGACAACCATTCTGTAATCTTTTTACGCTCAACCTCTTTCACCTTCGTCTTACTCTTCAGATAAACCAGCATGACCGTATCCGGTTTCGCCGTCTCCGTATTCACGATATAGGTATGCGAGCAAGAAGCCTCTACCACAAAGGGGAACAACACTTTCATTTCCGGGATCAACTCGGATGTCAGACGCCCATAACTCTGATATTTGTCAACCTGCCGTTTTAAAGAATCGATCTGGATGGTTTGCACACGCAGCACCTCTTCGCTATTCTTATACAAATCCTGCATCAACAGGCTCTTCAGCTCGTTGATATCCGTCGCTTCCTGGCCAAAGCCCTGCTGTACGATCAAATGGACATTTTTCAATCCGTATTTTGGCATCTTGGCTTTTGCGTTCGCGATCATCTCGTCTGGTACGGTTTGTCCGATCAACACCACTTTTACCTCTTTCTTCTCGCTTGTATCCGTAATCACCTTACTCAATATTTGCGTATTCGGGAAACTCAGTTCTTCGGTGACAAACGTTCGTACCCTCTCATTAAAATAACTGCTACGGATTAAGTTATAACTCAAGAAAAGACTGGGTACGATCGTAAAGAATACGATAATACCGACATAGCGGGTCACGATCTTTTCCCGTTGTTTATCCAAGAATACTTTCTTCGGATACTTCAATAAACGTACCACCACATAAGTAGCCAAGCTAATAAATACCGTATTGATAAAATACAGATAGAAAGCGCCGAAAAAGTAATATAAATTACCACTCGCCAAACCGAATCCAGCCGTACAAAGCGGAGGCATCAACGCCGTGGCGATAGCCACACCCGGGATCACGTTTCCCTTGCTTTTCGTAGAGCTAGCGACAATTCCCGCCAGACCGCCAAAGAAAGCGATCAACACGTCGTATACCGTGGGCTGCGTACGGGCAAGCAACTCGCTTTGGGCCTCACTGATCGGTGATATAAGAAAATACAAGGTAGACGTTATTACGCTGAAGACCGTAGCCGTGGCAAAATTACGGAACGATCGCTTGATCAAGTCGAAATCGGAGATACCCAATCCCAAGCCGAATCCCATGATCGGTCCCATCAGCGGCGAGATCAACATCGCGCCAATAATCACGGCCGTAGAGTTGGTATTTAACCCAAGAGAAGCGACAAACGTAGCGAAAATAAGTACCCATAAGTTCGTCCCCTTAAACTCTATCCCCTTTTTAATGGATTCTATCGTCTCCAGCTCATCTTCCTTTTCCTGCCGGACATCAAAATTACGGACGAAAAAATCCATAATCTGTTTATGTAGCAATCCTTTTTCCATGCGGTATTAATCTTGTCCCATATTTATGCAAAGATATTCCAATTGTTTGTTTTTCTAACTATTTAATAGCTTTTTTATGGTGAGATTACGTATATTTGCATTTACAATACAACAACAAGAGATCCTATTTGTATGAAACGATATCTAATGCTTTTATGCTTATTGTTTACGTCCTTTGTCGTTTCATCTCAAACGACAACGCCAGACTCGCTTAAAAGCGCCTTGCAAAAAGCAACCTCCGAACGCTCTAGACTGGAAATCCTTACCAATTTAATGGATATCTCACGAAACGATGACATATTAGTAAACGCTAAACAACTCTATCAGGAGGCCTTAAAAGCGAATGACAATTACTATAAGGAAGCGGCGTTGACCGAGATTCTCCGACGTTATATCAACACGGACCAAACCGATAGCGCAAATATCTACATCGCCAAGGCCGAGCAGGAGCTAAAAGGAGAAGCCAGAGCCAGCCTCGTGTCGTTCATGAAAATGATACAAGATACGCGCGTCATATTCTACACATCCGGTGAACCGAGAAAGAAAGTCCTCATGAATTGCCTATTCAAGCTGGAAGAACCTGATAAATTGTCTCCCTACGAGAAAATAGCCTGCAATTATGTACTAGGCATGGCTGTCAGCAACAGCGTCATGGAGGAGAACATGCTTCAGGAGGACTTCAAGCAAGGGAAAGAATATTTCGATAATGTTCTGGCCGAGGCGGAAAAACTGCCCCTACGATATGCGTACAATTTCTTGCCTAACACCTATTTCATGCTATGCGCTTATGCGAGTAACCCTCAAGAACGAGGACAATATGCTACCCGTTACCTAAATACGATCTTAGGTTACTCTAACATCCCGGAGATGAGGAAACGTCCTTACGCAGTCAACAAACGTCAATTATTAAGCGCTTATTCAAACCTTGCCATTAGCGCCGAGGCTATTGGAAAGGATTTGGCGACCTCTTATTACCGTAAGTTCATGAATCTGCTGAAGGCTTATCCGGAATCAGCTAGCGCCGCCCCGGAGTATGAGCTCTACTACACCTCATCGAATTATTACCTAGGTATTAAGGACTATAAGAAATTCATTGAGTTCAGTGACTCTTTGATCAATTTCTCCAAACAGATACCGCTTTACAAGGAACATGTAATCGCCTATGTGTCCGCGAAAGCTGCCGCTTACGACAGCCTCCGGATGTACAAGGAGGCGTATGAGACATCCAAGGAATACGCTGTATTGCTAGACACCTTACGTATGCAAGAACTCAGGAAGAAAATGGAAAATCTGGAGATCGAGAAAGGGGCGAACGAGTTGGTGATCGAAAAGAGATCATTGGAATTGGAATTACAGAAAAGCAAGAAAGAGAATTACCTGTATATATCCTTATTGCTTCTAGCTTTATGCGCCGTGTTCTATATCTTTTTCCGGCTAGGCAAAATGAGATCCCTCTATCGGGCATTGCAGAAGTCTAACGAGCTGGTCTTGATAGCGAACCAGAAAGCACAAGAAAGCGAGGAGATGAAGACCGCCTTCATCCGGAATATGTCGCATGAGATACGGACTCCCTTAAACGCAATCAACGGTTTCTCGGAACTCATCACCAACGACGATATCTCCATGGATGAGAAACAGGCTTTCAGCCGTATTATCTACGAGAACTGTTACCATTTGACTTCCATGCTGAACAATCTCCTTGAGATCGCCCAGCTTGATAGCGGCAATGATTCCCTTCCTCTTGTTCCCACACGTATCCATGAGCTTTGTTTACATGAGATGCAACAGGTAAAGAAATATCAAGAGAAGCCGGAGATCAACTATGTGGTGGAAGGCGATAAGGAGAATGATATGGTCTTGACCAACCGTGCTTATTTCAGTTTGATCATCTCGCATCTGCTGGCAAACGCGAATAAATTCACGGAAAAAGGAAGCATCACGCTTTCATACCATCTGGATAACGGAGCCAATTTAGTGACCCTGTCGGTAACAGATACGGGTTGCGGCATCCCTCAAGACAAACAGGAATGGATATTCGAGCGTTTCACGAAGACCAATGATTTCATTCCCGGCTCTGGCCTGGGGCTTTACCTATGTCGCTTGATCGTTAACCGGCTAAACGGTAAGATAAAGACAGATCCGTCTTATACGAAAGGCTCACGCTTCGTTATCACGATGCCAATCGCCACGCCGTCCAAGCCCTCCGAACTTACCGATTAACGAAAGAAACGTCCTACGTACGGGAGTTCTCGTAAAGGTAAATCCCTTTTAATCATAAATGCGATGAATACGCCTAATAAGATCGTGCGGTATCCCAACCGGAGCCATTCAGACTGTATCGACAATGCCATGCCTGCCACGTATAACACCGTCGCCACTCCGAAATAAAGAAACGCGGATTTCAAGTCGTACTCGATCGGGAATTTCTTTTGTCCTACAAAATAGGATAAAAGCATCATCAATAAATTACAAAAGAACGATGCCCACGCACAAGCCATATAACCGTACGAGGGACCGAACAGCAAGATAATAGAGACCGTGGCCACACATCCGATCGTGGAGAAATAGGCGCCCCATCGTGTCTGGTCGATCAGCTTATACCATAAGGAGAGGTTGAAATAAATACCGAAGAACAACTCGCCCAGCATCACGATCGGCACCACCCGTAATCCGGGATAATAGGCCGGCCCGACAAAGTACTTCAAGATATCGATATAGAACATTACCCCGAGGAAGATAAACAAGGCGAATATGATGAAATATTTCATCGCTTCCGAGTAGGCTTTCTTATTATCATCGCTCTTGTTTTTAGCGAAAATAAACGGCTCATAGGCATACCGGAAAGCCTGCGTGAACATCACCATCACCACGGCGATCTTGAAGCATGCACCGTATATACCCAATTGCTCGTTCGCGTACTCCTTATCATCAAACAAGAATGGAAACAGGATCTTATCTGCCGTCTGGTTAAAGATACCGGCAATACCTAGAATGAGGATCGGGAAGGAATAACGCAAGATTTGTTTCAATACCGTTCCGTCTACTTTCGCCCGTATGCCCGGCAAGATATCCGGGATCAAAAGCAATAAGGTTATCAGTGTCGTAAACACGTTCGCCACGAATACATAGCCTACCCCATAATCCGGACGATAGAACCAGCTTATCGCCTCCGGATAGTGCGTATGCAACCACGGACAAGTGATCAAGAAGAATATATTCAAGATAATATTCAAGAAAATACTCAGCAACTTAATCCCGGCGAAACGCCATGCTTTCCCCTTATACCGAAGATAAGCGAACGGAATGCAACAAAAAGCGTCTACCACGTTCCTCAATACCATGAGCACCTTTTTCTTTTCTGAAACAAGGTGAATAGCTTGTAAGTGTCTTTGGAAGCTCTTCCTCTGGTGTAATTGTATCAATAAATTTACCAATCATTGAATGTTCACTTGTACCTATAAGGTAAAGGTCTTCGCCTTCAATCTTG